>WNGB01009785.1_pt1 | contig 21193 bp, 20 predicted proteins | sample 5400681 | NCBI WGS metagenome assembly WNGB01 (sample SAMN13153367, study PRJNA577476) | soil metagenome | isolation source: 115 cm soil or saprolite under grassland replicate 2 | place: USA:California | collected 2016-06-15
CGCAATACGCTTATCTCTTTAATTCGTACTACAACGCCGCCGGTGACATGCACCGGCGCGACCTGCGTGGATTAATTTCACGCCCGACGGTGAGGGAGGCAAAACGTTATCGCGCATCGATCGATTCGCATATCGACAATCTACTTTCCGGCGCGGATGAAAAGCTGCTTGATGAAATGGAAACGATCCTCGTTCTCGGCTTTCATCATGAACAACAACATCAGGAATTGCTAGTCACCGATATCAAACACGTGTTTGCGCAGAACCCGCTTTACCCGGTGTTTCGTGAGCCGAAAACTGGAGGGCGGAGCTCTGCGACGCCGGGCTCACAGAGTTCGCCCCTCCAATTTGTCGATTTCGACGAAGCAACCGTTGAGATTGGCCATGACGCTCGCGGATTCGCCTACGACAACGAAGGACCGCGGCATCGAGCGCTGGTCCCCACATTTTCGCTGGCTTCACGGCCGGTAACAAACGGCGAGTATATGGCGTTCATCGAAGACAATGGTTATGTCCGCCCGGAATTCTGGTTATCGCTCGGATGGATGACTGTGAACGAACAACGCTGGCAGGCGCCGCTTTATTGGACGAAACACGATGGAGCCTGGTGGAACTTTACTCTATCGGGGTTTCGCCCGGTCGATGAATCCGAGCCTGTGACCCACGTGAGCTATTTCGAAGCTGACGCATATGCGAACTGGGCCGGCGCGCGTCTGCCGACAGAGTTTGACTGGGAACGCGCAGTATTGGATTGCCCAATCGAAGGAAACTTTGTCGAGGACGAAAAATTTCACCCACGCGCACTAGCCACCTCAGGAGACGATAAGCGTCTTCACCAAATGTTTGGCGACGTTTGGGAATGGACGCGCAGCGCTTACTCGCCTTATCCAGGTTATCGGGCGGAGCCGGGCGCACTCGGCGAATACAACGGCAAGTTCATGTGCAACCAGTACGTTTTACGCGGCGGCTCCTGCGCCACCTCGCGCAGTCATATTCGCCGAACTTATCGCAATTTTTTCCAACCGGAAAAACGCTGGCAGTTTACAGGGATCAGACTCGCACGCGATCCACAATGAATCGGTAAGGCGCGACCGTTAGGGACGCGCCGAACGATAATGCCATAATGACCGCAGACCAGCTAACGACCGTACAACCTGCTTCTGCAGTTCCGCCGACAACTTCTGATTTGCTTTCAGATGTAATGGCCGGTCTTTCCTCCGATCCGCGCACGCTGCCTTGCAAGTATTTCTACGATGAGCGCGGCGCGGCGTTGTTTCAGAAAATTTGCGAGCTTCCGGAGTATTACATCACCCGGACCGAGATCGATATTCTGAGTGAACATCGCGCCGAAATCGCGTCGGAGCTTGGGCCGAACATTGAGCTCATCGGCCTTGGCACTGGCGCAGGCACCAAGACGCGGATTCTCATTGAAGCACTCGAAAAACCGGCCGTTTATGTCCCGATCGACATCTCTGAGAAGCAATTGCGCAAATCGACTGCGCGTTTCCAAAAGATTTTTCCCGATCTAGAAATCCTGCCCGTCTGCGCAGATTACCTGCAATCTGTCGTGTTGCCTTCACCGCGTCACAAGCCGGCACGTAATGTTGTTTATTTTCCCGGATCCACCCTCGGCAATTTCGAACCAAATGAAGCCCTCGAATTTTTGCGGCGCATTGCCAATGTCTCGGGTCCCGGCGGTGGGTTGCTGATTGGCGTCGATTTGCAGAAGGATCAAAGTGTGATCGAAGCCGCCTACAACGACAAAGCCGGCGTCACGGCGCAATTCAATTTAAATTTACTGGTGCACATCAATCGCGAGACCGGTGCAAATTTCGATCTAAGCCGGTGGCAACACCGTGCTATTTACAACTCTAAAGCAGGCCGCATCGAGATGTATTTGATCAGCGCGACCGATCAGACGGTCCGCATACAGGATCGACAGTTTCATTTCCGCGCCGGTGAAAAAATTCTGACCGAGCATTCCTACAAGCACACGCCTGAAGGGTTCATCGCTCTGGCTGACCAGGCGGGATTTGATTTCGTCAAATTGTGGACCGACGACGCGCGTCTGTTTGGCGTGTTCTACTTTAGCTATAGCCAGGGTCGATGACCCCGGCACCCGGCTATAAACCCTGTAGTGGCAGCCGTGCCGGCTGCGCAACCTAAACCATCCGCGCTTGCAGGCGACACGCCTGCCTCTACAGAATATCGCGAATCGCAATGAGCGCTCTCGTTAAACTCGTCGATGTGAGCAAGCGCTACGCGGACGCGATCGCGTTGCATGCGACTAATCTCTCTATCGAACGCGGCAAGACCACCATTCTCATTGGGCCGAGTGGCTGCGGAAAATCAACCTTGCTCCGATTGATCATTCGTTTGATTGAGCCCGACTCTGGCTCGATCGAGTTCAACGGCGAACCGATCACAGCCGATTCGATCGGTGCTCTTCGCCGGCGAATTGGATATGTGATCCAGGAGGGCGGTTTGTTCCCGCATTTGACTGCGCGCGCCAATGTTCTGTTGATGGCGCGCCACATCGGAAAATCCGATGATGAAATGCGGAACAGACTCGCCGACTTGTGCGATCTGACGAGATTCTCCGTCAATTTGCTCTCGCGATATCCCGTCGAACTTTCCGGAGGTCAACGGCAACGGGTAGGGTTGATGCGCGCATTAATGCTTTCACCGGAGCTTTTGCTACTCGATGAGCCGCTCGGCGCGCTGGATCCGTTGGTGCGGGCTGCTTTGCAGAAGGATCTTAAGGAAATTTTTGGGCGGTTACAGCAGACGGCGCTCTTCGTCACCCATGATTTGGCTGAGGCGATTTATTTTGGCGATGAAATCGTGCTCATGAATGATGGCCAAGTCGTGCAAAAGGGCTCGGCCACCGATCTGCGTGAGAAACCAGCTGACCCTTTCGTGTCGGAATTCATCAATGCACAACGCGGAGTCACTCTAACATGAACGCGCTCCGCTCCGCGCTGGTAGGGCGCGACCGGTCCGAGCCGGACGGGCATCTGGGCCGCGCACAGCCCGGCGCTCTCTTACTGCTATTTTTAATCCTCATCGCAGCAATTTCCCCAGCATCAGCGAACCCGATCATCATCGGCTCAAAGAAATTCACCGAATCCTATGTTCTGGGTGAAATCGCCCAGCGCGCATTAAACGATGCGGGCATTGCGGCGGAGCATCGCCAGGGAATGGGCGGCACGATCATTCTCTGGCAAGCGCTGCGCGGTGGGCAAATCGATGCCTACCCGGAATACACGGGAACAATCGCGCAAGAGATCCTAAGAAACGGTCATCAACTATCGTTTCAGGAAATTCGAGACGCGCTGGGAAAATTCGGCGTTGGCATGACGGAGCCTCTTGGGTTCAACAACACTTATGCAGTGGTCATGCGGCGCAGCGAAGCGCAACGCCTGGGTGTTCGCACAATCAGCGATCTGCGAACGCATCCTGAGCTCAAGATGGGGCTCACCCATGAATTTCTCGACCGGCAGGATGGCTGGCGTCCGTTGCGCGAGCGTTACGGGCTTCCTCAACAGAGCGTCATCGGAATTGATCATGCGCTTGGTTATGCCGCACTGGCTAATGGCTCAATTGACGTAAAGGACGCTTATTCGACCGATGCAAAGATTGAAGAAAACGATCTGGTGGTTCTCGAAGACGATCTTCGGTTTTTCCCAAAGTATGACGCCGTCTTCTTGTTTCGATCGTCCACGTCCCCCGATGCAATCAGTGCATTGCGCCGGCTCGAAGGAACGCTGGGCGAAAAACGCATGATTCACCTGAATATGGAGGCCGAGCGCACGAAAAATTACACTTTCGCCGCAAACTTGTATTTTGAAAACGGCGGAAGGTCGGCGAACTCCGTGGGCGAATCCTTTCCGCACAAGCTTGCGCGCTGGACGCTGCGCCATCTCGAGCTCGCAGGATTTTCGCTGTTGCTTTCAGTGATCATCGGAATTCCACTTGGGATTGTTGCCAGCCGCGGTGGAGGAATCGGGCAGGGAATTCTTGGCTTTGCCAGCGTTGTGCAAACGATCCCATCTCTCGCCCTGCTGGCATTGCTTGTCCCTCTTCCCTTTTTCGGGATCAGCGTTCGTACTGCGATCACTGCCCTGTTCCTTTATGGGTTGTTGCCGATCGTGCGGAACACTGCGAGCGGCTTGCAGGATATTCCGCGATCGTTACGAGAATCCGCAGTTGCGCTGGGACTGAGCCCATTCACCCGGCTCTGGGAGATTTATCTGCCGATGGCGTCGCGCTCGATTCTCTCAGGAATCAAGACCAGCGCGGTAATCAACATCGGCACCGCAACGCTGGCGGCATTGATCGGCGCCGGAGGTTTGGGGGAGCCGATTCTGAGTGGCCTTAACTTGAACGATCACGTCACAATTCTGGAGGGCGCAATTCCTGCAGCGTTGCTGGCTCTGCTTGTGCAATGGTTCTTCGACATCCTTGATCGCGTTCTGATTCCCAAAGGCCTGCGGCTGTAATACTACGATGAATGTGGAGGGCGGAGCTTTGCGACGCCATTTGCCGAAGGCTCACAGGAGTTCGCCCCTCCACTAATTTGGAAAAGCGATATAGATTCACGTATGGCAATCGCTTCGATCAATCCTGCCACCGGCGAAAAGGTGAAGGAATTCGCTTCGTTCGACGATGCCGAAATCGAGAAACGTCTAAAGCGCGCCGAGAACGCGTCCAGGAAATATCGGCGAACTGCGTTTGGGCAGCGCTCCGAATTTATGGAAGCCACGGCCGAATTGTTATTGCTGGAAAAAGACAGGCTCGCCGGAATCATCACGCTCGAAATGGGAAAGTTGTTTACCGCATCCTTGGAAGAGGTTCAGAAATGTGCGCGCGGCTGTCGATTTTACGCCGACAACGCGGAGCGGTTTCTTGAGGACGAGCCTGCACAAACGGACGCGGCCCGCAGTTATGTCCACTATGAACCACTCGGCCCAATCCTCGCCATTATGCCGTGGAATTTCCCGTTCTGGCAGGTATTTCGATTTGCCGCGCCAGCGCTAATGGCTGGAAACGTCTGTTTGCTGAAACATGCGTCAAATGTGCCGCAGTGCGCACTCGCCATTGAACAAATACTTTGCCGCGCGGGATTCGATAACGGTGTTTTCCAAACGCTCCTCATCGAACCGGAGCAGGTCGAAAAGATAATTGTCGACCCGCGTGTGAAAGCCGTGACCTTGACGGGCAGCGAAAAAGCTGGAAGCGCGGTGGCGAGTACCGCTGCGCGTCAGATCAAGAAAAGTGTGCTCGAGCTGGGTGGCAGCGATGCATTTATCGTGATGCCAAGCGCGGATTTCGAAAGCGCCCTGAGCACCGCGGTCAAAGCCCGCACCATCAACACCGGACAATCATGCATCGCGGCAAAGCGACTCTTCATTGCAGACGAAATTTACGATGAGTTTCTTGACCAGTTCGTGGACCGGATGCGCGCGTTGAAAATTGGCGATCCGATGGATCCGGCTGCTGAAATCGGCCCTCTCGCAACCGAACAAATTCTGCAAGGCGTGCACGATCAGGTCCAAAAATCGATTGCGTCAGGTGCAAAACTATTGACCGGCGGAAATCGGATTCATGGCCCCGGATTCTTCTTTGAGCCAACTGTCCTCGTCGATGTGCCAAAGGAATCGCCTGCTTACCGCGAAGAAGTTTTTGGCCCGGTCGCATCCATTTTCCGGGTAGGCGATGCAGCAGAAGCTGTTGAGATGGCAAACGACAGTTCGTTTGGTCTCGCTGCCAGCGCATGGACGAATAGTCCCGAGGAACAAGGGCTCTTCACGTCTGACCTGGAGACTGGAATGGTTTTCATTAACGCGATGGTCGCCTCCGACCCCCGCTTGCCATTCGGCGGCGTAAAGCGCTCCGGTTTTGGACGCGAACTCGGCGCCGCCGGGATTCGCGAGTTCACAAACACGAAGACAATTTGGATCTCCTGAGAAATAGGGCCCCAATCGACGATTCACCAACTCCATGAAACGCCACCGTAAAAGGAGCGCCCGTCGCCAGGATGAAAAATCTCGGGATTCAGTTCCGTGGGCGCGTCGGCAATCACATCGATAGAGGACGCATAGTGCTGGTTCGTCAGATTCCTGCAATCCAGAAAAACGGAGAATCCGTTGGTCCGTCGAAATCCCGCGCGGAAACCAAGCAGCGCATAACTATCGGCAAAAAGAGTGTTCGCCTGATCCACCGGATAACTCGAAAAGTTACACTGCACGTTTGGACCCGCATAAAAACCAAACGGGCCTTCGTAAAGAAGTTGCGCTTCGTAGATGTGGATCGGAATTCCTGCGATGCGGTTGTCGCCGTAAACGGGATCCCGATCAAAATGAAAATCGTTTAGCGTGTAACTTTGCTCGAAGGACAAGCGATCACCTGCGCGATTCCCATGCTTGGGAATCAAGATTTCCCGAAGCAATTCTATTTCCAGGCCTGCCTCGATTCCCTGGTGAATCGAGCGGGGGGCGTTCGTCGTTCCGATGTCATTGCCGAACCGATCGTTAAGTTCCAGCAATTCATTACGCAGCCAGGAGCGATAAAATGACAACTCCCACTGAATCCGCGAATAGTCTCCTCGCGTGCCGATCTCGATGGTCCAGGCGTGTTGTGGTTCCAAGGGTGTGTAAACGACGCTTGAGTCCGGGCCTTCAGTAAACTCCACCAGATTGTCCAGCGAAGGCGGTTGCCAACTGCGGCTGAAATTTACAAACGCCTGCGTTTCGCGATTGATTTCGTAAATCGCGCCCAGCTTGGGATTGAATCCCCAAAAATCCTGGCGAGTTGATTGATTCCCTTCTGCGTCGCTGACGAACTCGTCAATGAAATGACGCTCCGCGAAAATCGCCTGCGCTCCAGCCAGGACCGATAACCGCGGTGCAACGTAAAACTGATCCTCGAGATATAATGGAACGTTTAATGAAATGCCTTCGCCTCGCGCGGTCGTCGCGCCAGTGTGTCCGAAGAGATTCTCGTAGTTCTGGCTATGCTCGTCTTCGAACTGTGGATTCAAACCAATTGTGAAAAGATTCCGCCGACCAAAGAGTTCGTGCCGGCTAACAAAGGTCAAGCTGCCGCCGAAATTGTCCGAATAAAACATTTCGATTCCCTGCCGGAAGTCCGGCGAAAAGAATCCTCGGTTCTCAAGATCGCGATGGAACCAGAACGCACCGGCATCAAATTGAATCTCATCGGTTCGAATGCTCAGCTTGTCCGCCAGGCGAATGTAATTCCATTCTTTGTTCCAATCCTCCGCAATCGCCAGTGGATTCGCCTCCGAAGGCGCATCTTCCATTTCCGCCTTGGTCAGCCCGCCGGGTAGATTGCGATCGGTGTGGTCCAGCGTGAGATAAAATCGGTTCTCGACCTCTTCGCTGAACTTGTAACCAAGATCAGCAAAAAGGATTTCTGTGTTTTCGCGGCTATGCTCACGAAAACCGTCGCGCTCTCTAAAGCCAATCGAACCGAACTGATCGAGCGGGCCCTCTACTGCACCGCTGCTGATTTCGCCCCGGAAGTAACCGTAACTTCCTCCTTCGAGCCGGACTTGAAATGGCGCCGCGTCGTACCCCGTGAGCGGTACAAGATTGATTGCGCCACCAAGGGTCAGTGCACCGTATCTTCATGCATCCGCGCCGCGAAAAATTTCTGCATGACTGAGCGAGGCAACATCAAAATCTTCCAGAATGGCTTCGCCATCCCCTTGGTTGAAGTTCAAGCCGTCGAGTAAAAAGATGACGCCCAGCGGCTCGTCTTCGGAGGTGATTCCGGAGCCTCGAATCGAAATCTTTGAAACCTCAGTGCCGCTTTCGGATTGAAGAAAAACGCCCGGTGCTCGTTGCAATAAATCTTCGAAGTTTGACGCGCGGCCCAGTTTCATCTCATCAGCGCTCTTGATCGTGAATCCACCGGGAACTTGCGTCTTCTGCTTCGCAGATTCCTCCGGTGACGCCGATGTAAGCGAGTCGGTCGCTTCTCCTGTGACGGTTACTTCCGCCGTTTCCGACGGGTTACTTGAAGTCTCGGCTGCCTGCGCGCTTTGAATTCCGATTACTAAAACTGCGGTGATCGCAAGAACGCTCCAACGTCGCCACATCGAGTTCCAATCAATTGCTCACCGGAAGTTGCTTCCCAAATCGCCACCCGTTTCGCTCGTAATCGAGCAACTCGTAAAACTTGTGGGCATCTTCTCGAGTAAACCGTGTATCCAAGGAAACGCGCCCGATTCCTCTTTGAGCGAAATCTTCCTCTGCCGTTGCAATCAATGCATGGCCAATTCCGCGGCGGCGCGCCGTGCTCGATATCACCAGGGCAAGAATTCGCCCGGACGCATCGTTATGCTCATAGCTTGGATATGTGAGCGTGCCGATCATCGCGCAGACGCTGCCATCCATAATTGCGACAAATGTTTTGTAGGCAGGGTTCGTCAAAATCAACTCAAGGCGCGCCTCCATTTCTGTGGGGTCAGTTTCATAACCGAGTTCTCACATCAGCATGGCAATCTCCGGCGCGTCATTCGATTCGGCATCACGAATCGACCATCCAGTATCGAACATTTATTCGACGGCTCTCAATCGCGGCAATAACTGCTCCAGTATCGTCGCTACCGATTCGTCGACGCTTTGCCGATCCGTGTGGACAACAATCTCGGGGTCCTCCGGAGCTTCATAAGGTGCATCAATGCCGGTGAATTCGCGGATCTGGCCAGCCCGCGCTTTTTTATAGAGATTTTTGGGATCGCGCCTTTCGCAAACTGCCAGCGGTGCATCAACGAACACTTCGATAAATTCGGCGTTGCCTTCCAACGCAATCTCTCGCGCGCGGCTGCGATCCATCCGATAAGGCGAGATAAACGCCGTAATCACGACTGTCCCGGAGTCCGCCATGAGTTTGGCCACTTCGCTTACCCGCCGAATATTTTCTACTCGATCGTCTGGCGAGAACCCGAGGTTTGAGTTCAGTCCGTGCCGAATGTTGTCCCCGTCGAGCACATAGGTATGCATGGCGCGCTGGAACAGCTCGCGTTCAAGTGCCTGTGCGATGGTCGATTTCCCGGCGCCAGAAAGCCCGGTTAACCAGATCACCGCGCCCCGATGACCGCTCCGCGTTGCCCGGGCGTGGACCGTTATTTTCCCCTCGGTCCAAAAGATATTTTTGCTTTTTGTAACGGTGCGATCCGTATAAACGCCGCCGAAAATCGTTCCGCCACCACAAATTTGTCCGTCGTCTATGATGACGAACCGTCCCAGGTTCGGAATGCGCTCGTGGTTATCTATGACGAGTCGTCCACGCGTTTGAATTGTGAGTCTGCCAATTTCGTTTCGCTCCAATTGTTCGCGTCCGTCGCTCTTGCTCTCGAGTGTCGAAGAATCCATGACTCGCTCGATTGATACCACCTCGCATTTCACGTCCTGAGTTGCCAACCGCAGGTTGTACAAATGTCCAACGCGCAGTGGCTCGCGCACGATCCAGAAAAGGTCCGCATGAAAACGATTTGCCTCGATCGGCGTTTCATTTTCAGGCGATGCGACATAGCCGCGCTCCACGAAAATCTGCTCGGTGAGCGTGATCCCGGTAGAATCTCCTGCGACGGCCGGACCGTTGTTCTCCCGAGCGTTCCAACGCTCGATTGCAGCGACTACAGACGACTTGTTGGCTGGCGAGAATACCAACTGATCCCCCACCCTTAACGTTCCCGTCTCGATCCGGCCTGCAATAATCCGCCGCCCGTCGAAGCGATAAACATCCTGAACGCAAAAGCGAAGTGGAAGATCGATATCACGCTCCTGCGGCCCTAGTAAATCAAGTGCTTCGAGAACACTGGCCGCGCAGTACCATTTCATTTTCATACTCGCCCGCGCGACATTCTCGCCTTCCTTTGCCGACGCTGGAATAAACGTCCGTGCGTCCAACCCAAGTTCGCTAAGAAACTTCCGATATTCCTGCTCGATCTCCCGAAATCTTTTCTCAGAGTAATCCACGAGATCCATCTTGTTTACGACGACGATGACATGCTTGACGCCAAGCATGCTCAGCAGATAGGCGTGACGTCGGCTCTGTTCGCGCACCCCTTCGTCCGCGCTGATCACAAGTATCGCCGCGTCCGCTCTCGACGCGCCCGTAATCATGTTCTTCAAAAATTCCTTGTGTCCTGGCGCGTCGATGATCGCGTAGCGTCGGCGTGCTGTTCGGAAAGGGATCTCGGTGGTATCAATCGTGACGTTTTGTTTTTGCTCTTCAAGAAGCGCATCGAGCAAAAAGGCGAATTCAAATTCCATTCCCTCCGCCGCGGAGGCTTTCGTAATTTCGTCGACCTTGCCTTCGGGAAGAGAACCGGTGTCATGCAGAATACGACCGATGAGCGTGGACTTGCCATGGTCAACGTGACCGACGAAAACCACGCGTAGCTTCGGCTCAAGGTCTGAAGTTGGACGTTGAGTGTTGGACGTTGAGCGTTGAGCGTTTTGCTTTGCGGTCATAAGAATCCCTTGGCCCTCAACTTCTGCATCGCGTTGCGCTCGTAATGGTCCTGCGCGCGGCCGGCGCGCTCGGTCGTTTTTGTGGCTTCGAGCTCGGCAATGATTTCGTCAATTGTAGAGGCCGTGCTCTCGATCGGATGGGTAATGGGTCTGCAGCCTAACGAGCGGAATCGTTTTCCATTCCGAGCAAAATACATTTGCGGAATCGGTATGTTTTCCCGCTGGATGTAGCGCCAAATATCCACTTCCGTCCAATCGAGCAACGGCTGGACGCGAACATGTTCGCCTTTCGCAGTCGTCGTGACGAACTGGTTCCAGAATTCGGGCGGCTGATCCTTGTAATCCCATTCAAACTGCGCGTTACGCGGTGAGAAATATCTTTCCTTGGCACGAGTCGGATCTTCGTCTCGTCGAATGCCTGTGATAAGCGCGTCCCATTTGTACTCCGCGAGCACCTGCTGTAATGCCACCGTTTTTAACTCATGAGTGACCGTCACGGGATCATGCGTCTCATAGCCAATCCCGCGTGCGCGCGCTTCGGTATTGATTTTAACAATGAGATTGAGGTTGTGATGCTTCTTTGCCCACTCACGAAATTCCAGCATCTCAGGAAATTCGTAAGTCGTATCGATGTGAAGTACTGGAAAGGGCACGCGCCCAAAGAAGGCCTTGCGCGCCAGCCAGACGAGGACGTTTGAGTCTTTACCCATCGACCACGGCATGGCGATGTTCTTGAAGGCATGATACGCCTCGCGAAAAATAAAGATGCTCTGGTTCTCAAGATCGTCGAGATGAGTGCGTGTGGTTTGTGTCATGTCTGTCAGGTAGGGCGGTTCATCTGAACCGGCCGCCCTTCACGAGTGATGATAATCAGCGAGCGGGCGATTGAGGTCAATCGGCCCTACCTAAAATAAGCGATTCGGCCTTGCGCGCTACGAGGCGCATTTTAACCTTTAGTTATGCCAGAGGAACATGCCGCAGCTTACGATTCAAAGATCGAAGGTAACGTGATTTTTACGCGCTTCGATGCAGCGCTCAATTGGGTGCGTAAGAATTCGCTGTGGCCGATGCCGATGGGTCTGGCCTGTTGCGCGATCGAGCTAATGGCCGCAGCGGCGTCCCGTTTCGATATCGCGCGATTCGGCGCAGAAGTGATGCGTTTTTCCCCGCGTCAATGCGACGTGATGATTGTAGCGGGCACTGTCACCTACAAAATGGCGCTGGCGGTAAAACGAATTTATGAGCAAATGCCCGAGCCGAAATGGGTAATCGCCATGGGCGCGTGTGCCTCCACCGGAGGCATGTATCGTTCGTACGCTGTGTTGCAGGGAATCGACCAGCTCCTTCCGGTGGATGTTTATATTTCGGGTTGTCCGCCGCGCCCGGAGGCTTTGCTCGCCGGGTTGATGAAATTACAGGAGAAAATTTCGTGGGAACGCTCCTTCAGAAATCAGAAACCAGAGTTAGCCGAAAGGCTTGAACAAGCGCTCGCATGAGAACGCGCGCCGGAATTTTTGATTGCAGGGCAGGCGCTTCGCTTGCCTTCCATTGGTTTGGCAGGGGGGGAACGCCTGCCCTACAACAACACGGCGAATGACTGACCAAGAGCTGCTCGACTCGTTAGGGAAAGCGTTTGGGCCTAACATCCAGCGCCAGCCTGAATTTCGCGGTGAAACGACGTGCACGATTGCAGCAAACGATCTTCGCGAGATCGCAAAATTCTGCCGGGATGAACTTTCGTTCGATTACCTGATCGATGTCACCAGTATCGACAATTTCGGCGAAGAGCCCCGGTTCGAAATTGTCTATCATCTTTACTCGATGCCGCACGCTTCTCATCTGCGATTGAAGTTAAAAGTTCCCGAAGAAGCAGGCGCCGTCGATACCGTTTCCGACATTTGGCCAACCGCAAATTGGCACGAGCGCGAGATTTACGACATGATGGGAATCAAATTCAACGATCACCCGGATCTCCGGCGTATTTTAATGTGGGACGGCTATCCATTTTATCCGCTGCGAAAAGATTTCCCACTGGAAGGCCTCCCGAGCGAAATGCCAGATGTTGCTTTCACAAAGGTAACACCGCTGGAAGGTGGCCCGTTCGTGACCGTTCCGAGCACCGCCCCCTCCAAGGATCGCGAACCTCGCGCCCGGCCTCCAGAATTGTAAGCTCAATGCTGCGCGCCCGGCGGTCACGCCCTACCAACCCCTAGGCTGCTGAGACGGGCGGTGCGTTTTCAGGCTTCCGTGTAGCAACCATTACGTCTGGGCGCAAAGCCTCGTCGCGTGGAATGATGGTCGTCGTTTTTTGGCCCGGCTTCGGATAGGCGATCCGACTGTGGAGCATCATTAAGAGCGTGAATCGGAAGCGTTCGGCAATGATCTTAAGTTCTCCGAGCGTCAAGTCGCAATCATCCAGTTGGCGGTCGCTTATGCGCTCCTCGATGAGTTCGTTCACGAGTGTTTCAATTTTCTGCGGCGTCGGTTTCTCGAGGCTACGTGAAGCGCTTTCGACCGTATCGGCCAGGCTTACGATGGCGCTCTCTTTTGTCTGCGGTTTCGGTCCTCCGTAACGAAAACTTTCTTCCTTCACCGCGGGAATATCGTCCTCGCGCAGTTTCATGATTTTACCGCCCGCGCGCGCGTCTTCATGCTGCTGGAGGGCGCGCTGATAAAAATAACGGACGAGTGATGTGCCGTGATGTTGCTGAATGATGTCGATGATGCGCTGGTTAAGTCTGTATTTAAGGGCAAGATCGACGCCCTCCTTGACATGCGCGATGATGATCAAGGCGCTCATCGTTGGCGCAAGGTCGTCGTGCGGGTTGCGTTCAAAGCTCATGTTCTCAGTGAAATATTCCGGCTTCACCAGTTTGCCGATTCCGCAGCAGCTTCGGAGAGGTTGGCCACGACCAGACTGTGATGATACGTCCCCGGCGCTTCGATGGTCATCCGGCGCAGTAGCGGATGATTGAGATCGGACGCTTCCAGCCAGGAAATGTCCGTTGTGATTTGGAAGAGGTTTTCGAGGATCGGCAGTGCGCCGCCAACCAGAGTGGCAGTCAAAATTCCATTACCGATCGCGAGCGCACTCTGGAATCCAATCATGCCCCAATCATTGGCCGTCGGGTAAAACCAATTGATCGGCCCGATTAAACCAAACGCCAGTGACAGTAACAAGATGGCGAGTCCGACCCAGAATCCGGCACGGACCAATTGGCCGCGCCGTCGGACCTGTAATGTGAGAGAGACCGCTGTGAATCCGCTGATCAGACTGGTTACCAGCAGCGGCGCGTCAATTGGACCGAACAACATGCTACTCCAAAGACTCACAAAGAACGCGGCATAAAGCCCATGATGGCGGCCCAACAACACGCTCAGCACAAGCGGCGCGAAGGCATAAGGCATGATCAACCCCGCCATTTCGGGCTTCAAAAATCGATAATTGCTGCTGTTACAAAGCACGAGCAGCAGTTTAGTGACGGCCAGTTGCAGCAGAATGACACCGAAAATGAGAAGGATGCGCGAACCTCGCGAAAAGCTCCTAGGCTGGTTGATCCACAGCTGTGTAATCGCCGTGGCCAGGACCAGCAGCGCAATCACAAAATTCTTGGTCGGCTCCGGTTGCTGGCCGCTGAAGACAAGAAACGCGAGTCCACCAGCAAACACCGCGAAAATTACGACCTTGATGGAAAGCGAATACTCCAGGTTGCGCTTCAGTTCGCTGCGCGCCCGGCGGCGCCGCAGCTTCCGCGAGGCGAGGCCGCGTCTGATGAGTCTTCCGCGTTTGAAAAAATCGAACATTTCGTTTTTTACTTACGTGGTGATGGTGCAGGCGATCGGTGCTGCTGATAGGCGCCAATAATGGCGCGCACCAATTCATGCCGCACGACGTCGCGCTCGGTAAAATACACGGTAGCGATGCCGGGGACAGTCTTTAATGCCTGCAATGCTTCCACGACCCCGGAGCGCTTATTCGCCGGTAAATCAATCTGTGTGACGTCGCCGGTTACCACGCATTTGGAATTCAAGCCTATTCGCGTCAGCAGCATGAACATCTGCTCCGTCGTAGTGTTTTGCGCTTCATCCAGAATGACAAAAGCATTGCTCAACGTGCGCCCACGCATGTATGCCAGCGGAGCCACTTCAATGGTCTGCCGCGCAATGGCGCGCTCCATCTCCTCTGGCTCTAACATTTCACGTAAGGCATCGTAAAGCGGACGCAGGTATGGGGTAATCTTTTGTTCGAGATCGCCCGGGAGAAAACCGAGCGCTTCGCCGGCTTCCACTGCGGGTCGCGTCAAAATAATGCGGGCTACCTGCTCTTTCTTAAGCGCCGCGACTGCCATGGCAACGGCGAGGTAAGTTTTTCCCGTGCCTGCCGGCCCAATTCCAAAAACGACGTCGTGCTTTTGAATTGCCTCGACATAAGCCCGCTGGTTTGCGCTTCGCGCAACAATCGGGGGCTTGCGCGACGAGGTAGTGATTTTAGTCGATACAACATCGCCCAGATTCTCGTCGCGTTCTTCGCTCACCGCCTTGAGCGCATAATTAAACTCGTGCTTTTGAATGTCCACGCCCTGCTGGCGCGCTTTCTCGAGCTGCTCAAACACCTGCTGCGCTTTATCGACGTGGGTCGCGTCTCCTTCCAGTTTCACCCAGCCTTCGCGGGTGGTCACTTTCACACCGAGCGAATCCTCGAGGTTTTTCAATAGTTTAATGTCGTTGGCGTAGAGCGACTGCAAAGCGCGCGGGCTTTCAAACTGAAGGGTCCGAGTTTCAGTCATCGTCAATTCGTGGCATCGGCATCCCTGCCGATTACGTATTGGCTAAGAGCTAATGCCACTAACCCTACCCTACCGGAAACCATACACCAGCGCCCAATGCGTGCGTTCCTCTGGCGATTCCTCCACGCTGACGATGACAAAGTAACTGCCGGTGGTCTTTGGAACGACGTGCGCAGCCGCAAAATGGCCTTTCTCCCAGCTGTCTGGTTCTTCCGCCAGCTTCCCATCCGAATCGTAAATATGAACCGATACCTTCGCCCGATCGACTTCGGTTCCCAGCCAGAACCAATATTCGTTCCCTTTAAATAATTGCTGTCGCACCGCTTTTTTTTCACCCGAGGCGAGGTCGCCTCCCCAGTAATCCTCACGCACCTGAAATCCTTGTTTTACATATGGTTCTGCTGCCTGAAGAGCAAACGACTGTGCGTCATCCACCGAGGCGCAAGCCGCACGCTGCATGACGATGACGGCCGCCAGGAGGGAGCCGCTGCGTAAAAGAATTTTCGCGAAACGGTTCATCGAAATTTCCTAATCCCTTGTGACGATGCCGGCACCGAGCCGCGTCGTGATCTCGTTAACCTTCTTAACTGATTCGGCAGGAATGCGCGCGCTGCCGACGTCAATGAGAGGCTTCACTTCGCCCAGGGCGTCTTGAATTTGGTGAATGATGGGAAGATTAAACTCAGGCATCGCCTTCAGTCTTGTCTGAAAATAAGACAGGAGATCGGGCTGATGCAAAAGCTCCGCACCATCGGCGGAAAAATGCTGCTTCACCACAGAAGTCAATACTTCCGTCCCACGCAGCCACCCGCCCAGACTCACGAGCTGCGATAATTTTTCGTCATGCACTTCATTCATTGCCTGTTGCACACTGTTTTGGGTGCGATCCAGTTCCTGCCGCACATTTTCCCAATTACGTTTATCTGCCGCCTCGATAATCGCCTTGGCATGTGGCGTAATCGAATTTCCGACGCCGATCCCTTTCGCCAATGCCAGGACGCGCTGGCCAATCTCCTTTACTGCTGGCGCGTCTTCCGCTTGCACTGCGATAAAGCCATCTGCGATCACCGCCCCCAGCAGGAGGGCGATACGCGGCCGCTCGGTGAAATTTGGTCCCTTATCGCTGCGGACGTGTTCCTTCCAATTGACCGCACCCAGCTTATTCAGTGCCCCGAAAATTTCGTTTGGCAACGGCACCACAACATCTTCCACAGTCGTGGATAATTGCTTAATATTGATGTGTTGCGGCGCCTGCGCGCCATGCGCGCACAGGGCAAGGCCACAGACCGCAGCTACAATTAACTTCAAATGTTTAGTAAACAGCATCATTGGGAGCTTCGAATGTTGATTTCGAGTTCGTATTCGGGATTTAATGAAGCGAACTTTAAGCAAAACCTCTGCTGTACACAAATCCCTGCTCAAAACATTTTGAATTGCCTTAACCGAAACATTCCACTGCCTCTGCAGCGCCGCTGCCTGCGTTCCTTATGGATCTGACCCGGCTAGAGCAGATACTCGATCGCGCATCCTCCCGGCGGATCACGGTAATCGGCGATCTAATGCTCGATGAATTTGTCTGGGGAAAAGTCGGCCGCATCTCGCCGGAGGCTCCGGTCCCGGTTGTGGAAGTGACCGGTGAATCATTTTACCCCGGTGGCGCCGCCAACGTCGTGCGTAACTTGCGCGAGTTCGTAGATCGCGTCGCGATTATCGGTTTACTGGGAAAAGATCGCAGCGGTCAGCAACTCCGGGAGTTATTGTCGGAACAAAAGATCGATACCTCTAATGCCGTTGAAGAAGCGACGTTTCATACCATCGTTAAAACCCGCATCATTGCGCGTCATCAACAGGTTGTTCGTGTCGATCGGGAAAAGTTTGTCGGGCCATCGGCGTCCCAAATTGCAGAGGTCGTGGCTGGGGTCCGAAAGAATATTCCGGAGATCGACGCCATTATTTTCGAAGACTACGGCAAAGGTTTTTTATCGACCGAATTGGTTTCGCAGATCGCAGATGCTGCGCGCTCAGCCGGCAAGATCGTCGCTGCGGATCCCAATCCACGTAACCTGGTCGAGTGGCGCGGCCTGACAGTAATCAAACCGAACCGCACTGAAGCTTTTCACGCCGCAGGTATTTCCGGCGGCGATCCCGATACCGCTCCGTCTCAGGATGCGGATCTGAAGCGGGCCGGCGAAACGCTGCTTAAAAAATGGGAAACAGAAAATGTCCTCATCACCCTCGGTGAACACGGCATGATGCTTTTCCAAGAGAAAGAAGCGCCGCACTACATCCCCGCCAAAGCACAAGAGGTTTTCGATGTCTCGGGCGCAGGTGATACGGCAATCGCTCTCTTTACCCTCGGTCTCGCGTGCGGAGCGACCCCGACCGAAGCGGCGGAAATCGCCAACCATGCGAGCGCCGTCGTAGTGAGCAAGCTTGGAACAGCAACTGTGACACGAGATGAATTGATGGCCAGTTTTCGAGAGGATTCCAAAGATGGCTAACGAGTTGTCAGTTGCCGTTTTTATCGATCGCGACGGCACAATTATCGAGGATGCGGATTATTGTTCCCATCCAAAACAAGTGAAAGTTTTGCCTGGCGTTCCCGAAGCATTACGGCGTTTAAAATCAAAGGGATTCAAACTCATTGTTATTACGAACCAAAGCGGCATCGGTCGCGGCTTTTTCACCGTTGACGAATATCGCTCCGTTGAGTCGGAAGTCGCGCGGCAACTGGGCGATGGTTTGATCGATGCAACCTATTTTTGCCCCGACGTTCCTGGTCAGCATTCCAGTCATCGCAAGCCATCACCTGGAATGATTTTGCAAGCCAAGCTAGATCACCAAATCGATCTGACGCGTTCGTTTTTTATCGGCGATAAGGAGATCGACGTCGAGTGCGGACGCAACGCCCGTGTACGGACAATCCGGGTTCAAACCGGATTTGACCGCGACATCAGTCGCAGCGCTGCGGATTGGACCGCAAAAGATTTCCCTGCCGCAGCGCGGATTATTTTAGACGAACAGTCATGACTATCGATCGCGCATGAGTAAGGCGGTTGGAATTATTCCCGCCCGCTGGGGTTCTACACGATTCCCTGGAAAACCACTGCATCCAGTTGCTGGAAAGCCGCTTCTAAAACGTGTCTTGGAACGCTGCCTTCGCGCCAAAAGCTTGGATTTGGTTATCATTGCTACCGACGATATGCGAATCGCCTCCGCGGCGTTCGATTGGGGTGCAGAGGTCGCACTGACTTCGTCGAAACACCTCAGTGGCACGAATCGAGTCGCTGAAGTGGCGAGGAAAACAAAGCAGTTCGCATACGTAATTAATATTCAAGGCGACGAACCGCTGATCGATCCGCAGTTGATCGACAAGCTTGTCGAAAAGCTGCGTTCCGATCGCAAAGTGGAAATCGTGACCGCTGCACATCCATTCAAGAATCCGGCGGACGCTTTTTCTCCTCACCAAGTGAAGGTCGTTCTGGATCTTTGCGGCAACGCACTTTATTTCTCTCGTGCGCCGATTCCATTCCAACCTTCAAGAAGCGGCGGTTTTTCGTCCGCCGGAAGAGGAAGGGGGCGATCTAGAGAGCGCCTCTCCCTGTTCCGCCACCAGGGCATCTATGGATTCCGGCGTCAGACGCTGCTCCAATTTGTGAGATGGAAACCAAGCCCGCTGGAATGCACTGAATCGCTCGAACAATTGCGAGCATTGGAAAATGGTGTAAAGGTTCATGTGCTCATTACTGCTGCAGGATCGCCTGGCATCGACACGCCAGAAGACGCAAGGGCGCTGGAGCAAAAGCTTGCTCGCGCAAAGCGGAGGATGCCCTCGTGAAATACATTTTTATCACTGGCGGTGTGATTAGTTCCCTGGGCAAAGGGTTGACCGCCGCCTCGCTTGGAACGCTCCTCGAAGCACGTGGTCTGCGCGTTGTTCTCCAAAAATTTGATCCGTATCTGAACGTGGATCCCGGCACGATGAATCCCTTCCAACACGGCGAGGTCTACGTACTGGACGACGGCGCGGAAACCGATCTCGACCTCGGCCACTACGAGCGCTTCACCGATTGCGTCCTAACGCGGCACAACAACCTCACCAGTGGTCAGGTGTACGAGTCAGTCATTCTAAAAGAACGCCGCGGCGATTACCTCGGTAAAACCGTGCAGGTAATTCCGCACGTCACCGATGTAATCAAAGGACGGATCCGTGAAATTTCAGACGAAAGCAAATACGATGTCGTCATCACGGAAATCGGGGGCACAACGGGTGACATCGAAGGCTTGCCGTTTTTGGAAGCGATTCGCCAATTCATTCTCGAAGTCGGGGCGCCAAATGTGCTCAACGTGCACGTCACGCTGGTCCCCTACATTAAGGCCGCGCACGAACTGAAGACGAAACCAACCCAGCAAAGCGTAGCCAAGTTGCGCGAAATCGGTTTGCAACCTCAGGTCTTGATTTGCCGGACTGAGCGGATGCTCGATCTCGATCTGCGGCAAAAGCTCTCAATGTTCTGCAGCGTCGCGGAAAAAGCGGTAATCGAAGAACGCGACGTAGCGCACACAATTTACGAAGTCCCGTTGACCCTTCACGCGGAAGGTTTGGACCAGTTGGTGTGCGATCTTTTGGGCCTGAAAACCCGGCAGCCCGATCTCGCAGGATGGAAAAATTTTGTAAAGCGGCAAATACTTCGATGTTCGGGACGCTTACAAGAGTATTTACGAATCGCTCACGCATGCTGCGGCGAGTGAAGATTGCGGAATCGATCTCGAACTCATCGACGCGGAGTCGCTGCAAGACCGCGTTAACGGCCAGTTAAAAGATGTGTCCGGCGTTTTGATTCCCGGCGGTTTTGGCCTTCGGGGCGTTGAAGGAAAAATCAAGGCTGCGCGTTTTGCGCGAGAGCACAAGCTTCCATATCTCGGACTTTGCCTGGGAATGCAGGTGGCAACGATTGAGTTTGCGCGAAACGCGTGCGGCATCAAAGAGGCCAATAGCACCGAGTTTGACAAAAACACAAAAGAACCGGTGATCTCGTTGCTGGAAGAACAACGAGGCGTCAAAACCATGGGCGCGAGCATGCGTCTGGGCACATGGCCGACGAAAATCGCCAAAGGCACACTCGCGGAAAAAATTTACACCAGTACCGAAGTGATGGAGCGCCACCGCCACCGATACGAGTTCAATATGAAATATCGCGACCGGATGAATGAAAAGGGCTTCGTCATTTCGGGCACCTCACCGGACGGAACGCTGGCCGAGCTGATCGAGCTTCGTGATCATCCCTATTTCGTTGGGTGCCAATATCACCCTGAGTTCCAAAGCAAGCCGAACAAACCGCATCCGCTTTTCAAAGGATTCATTCAAGCGTGTCTCGAGTATCAGAGTCGTGCGATGCGCGCTCCAAGCGATCAAGAATTGCCGCGCCGAGTCCCTGAGCAGGAACTCGTTCTGCAACAATAAGGTCGAGATCAACCTCGTCCAGCTCGCGCAAACAACGAAATAAATTCACAGCGGCTTCGCGAAGATCTTGACGCTGACTTAGAGATCGAACGGCTGCGAACCTTTTTTCTGGGATCGAAGCATTCCACGCGAGCAATCCGACACGCTGCTTTTTCACCAGCAGGAACGATTCTGCGTTGTCGATTAAGCGAAGCGGAGTTTTCGGCGCGTAGTGAGATGGCAACAAACCGGGCGCGGTAATTCTCTTCGGTGCCATAACGATGTCGATCTTGCCAAACTCAGCGAGTTGTTCCGCAGTTACTGGACCGCGGCGCAGGATATCGATCTTACCGTCGTGCACAGCGATAATCGTCGATCCAATGCCGTGCGTCGTCGGGCCAGCATCAACGATCAGGGGGATGCGTCCGCCAAGTTCGTCAAAAACGTCCTGGGCA
>WNGB01004513.1_pt1 | contig 21189 bp, 18 predicted proteins | sample 5400681 | NCBI WGS metagenome assembly WNGB01 (sample SAMN13153367, study PRJNA577476) | soil metagenome | isolation source: 115 cm soil or saprolite under grassland replicate 2 | place: USA:California | collected 2016-06-15
TATACCTTCCAGAGCACTTCGGTAGGTGACATCCGGGCGGCCCGCAGCGCGGGAAGGAGGGCGGCGATGGCGCAGTTCTCCGCGGCGGTCAGCCCCGGCAGCAGGCTGAAGTCCTGAAACACGTACCCGATCGTGCGCCGCCGCAGCCGGGCCGTGGCGTTGCGGTGCATTCCCGTCACGTCCTGCCCGGCCACCAGCACCGCGCCGCTGGTCGGTTCCTCCAGGGTCCCGGCGATGGTCAGCAGCGTGTTCTTGCCAGAGCCGCTCGGTCCCATCACCGCGACCATCGCGCCCTCGTCGGCCGACAGGCTGACCTCGCGGAGGGCGTGCACCTCGGCGGTGCCCCGTCCCTAGGACCTAAGAGCGCCTGCTGGCCTTCGAGCGCCGCTGCGAGCAGGCGGCCGAGCCCCTTCGAGGGGAAGTTCACCCGCGACGACGTCGCCCTGCTCCTCAAGCGCCTGGCCGGCATAGCAGCATCGACCCCCGGCATCAGTGCGGCGGAATACGTGAACGGCGTATCCCCTTGGCTGCATCAGCCTCAAGATGCGGGATTGGGCTACGGGCCGTTATTCATGGCGGAAGCGGGTGGTGCAGCGACACGGTGATGTCAGTGGAGCCGGCAACTGTGCCGGCGGGCAACGGGATGCCGACGGCTCCTCGCCCTGCGCGTCCCGGCCCTCTGCTCCCCGGTTTCCGGAGGTTGATCCCGTTTCCGGGACTCATGCCGGGAGGCCACTTCCGGAATCCAGTCGTCCCCGGAATGTTGAAGTCGAAGGCCGGCGCGTGGCCGCGCGTCGGGCGCGGTGTGCAATGGCTAGTGCGGGTGGGCTTCGTGGAGCGGTTGACCGGTGAGGCGGGCGGCGATGACGCTGGCGAAGTTGGGGCATTCCAGGATGTCTTCGTGCGGGCAGCGCAGCGCGTGATCGATGGCCTTGCGGGCGGTCTGGGCCTTGGCGATCTGGTCATCGAGCTCGGCGAGCTTGCGCTGAGCGAGCCGCTGCCAGTCGCCGGGCGCGACGGCGCGTGATGCCATGAGTGCCTTCTGCTCGGCGAGCGAGAACCCGACGTCGCGCAGGAGCAGGATGATACCGACGAGCCCGGCTGCCGATTCGGGGTAGCGGCGTTGCCCTGAGATCCTGGTGGCCGCCCGGAGCAGGCCGAGTTCCTCCCAGTAGCGGAGGGCCGAGGTGGCAACCCCGGCGCGGTGGGCCAGCTCACCGATGGTCAGCAGCTGATCGGGCATCTTGACTTCAAGCGTACTTGAAGGCGTTGACTGCGGGCTGTGGGGACCTGGGCGGTGACGAACGAGGAGCAGGCCCGCTACTGGAACGGCGGCGAGGCCGTGCATTGGCTGGTCCACGATGAGCGCTACCGGCGCATGCTGGCGCCGTTCACCGGCCACCTGCTGACCCTCGGCCGCCATCGGACGCGCCGACCGGGTCGTCGACATCGGTTGCGGCACCGGGTCGTCGGGGAGATGCTCCCGCCCGTGCTCGGCTGGGTACGTGCTCTACGGCGTGCTGCTGTTCGTCTGGCTGATCCGCATCGCCTTTGCGCTTTGGACGCTCGGGGCGCAGACACTGCGCAACCGCCAACTGAGACCAATAGCTGCAGAAGCGATAGAGCCTGCGCAACTGTAGGCGTGGACTCCACGCATCCTTCCCGCCGGTCGGCTGGGGGCATGGGCCTCACCTTGCACTACCCTGTTCGGCTTCCGATGCGCGAGGGTGTGATATCCCGGCGACCGCAGATGGTCGAGGAGCGCGGCTGCGACTGGTCGGTAGCGGCAAGACGGAGCTAACGTGACAATCGCGGTCTGCCTATTCCAGCAGCGGAGGTGACAACCAGCGCCATGCAAGGAGGTAGTGATCCGGCGAACGTCGAACGCGAGCCGGTCTGGCTCGATCGCGTGACCCCTCCGGATCTCATGCTGATCTGGCCGGAGGAGCAGGGCTGGGCCCAGTACATCGGGGCGCTTGTCACCCTCGACGGCAGATCGCTGTTCGACGCGGATGGCGGATTTCTGATCGAGCCCGTGCGCGAGGCCATCGGTCGAAGGCTGCACCTGGCCCCACGCTTTCGTCAGGTCCTGTACTGGCCCAGAACGGGGCTGGGGTGGCCGGTGTGGGCGGATGCCCAATCGTTCGACATCACCGAGCACGTCCGCGTGCACCCAGTGCCGCTTCCGGGCGACGAGCGACAACTCCTCCTGGCCTCCGAGACACTCCGCCGCCGCCCGTTGCACAGGGCCCGGCCGTTGTGGGAGATGTGGTTCCTGACCGGCCTGCCGGACCAGCGTGTGGGGTTCTTCATGAAGATGCACCACGCCATCGCCGACGGCGTCGCCGGTGTGGCCACGCTCGCCGCGTTCGTCGATCCCGTCCCCGACCCGCCCGAGACGAGCGCGCCTCCGTCGTCGCCGTCCCCGCTGCCGTCGGTGCGCGAACTCTTCCGGGACAACCTGCGCCGGCGACGCCGGGAGCTCGGCCGTGCGCTCTCGGCCCTTGCCGAGCCCATCGCCACGGCTCGGCGACTCCAGCGCTCATGGCCGGCGGCGCGAGAGCTCTTCGCGGAGGGACGGGCTCCTCGGACCAGCGTCAACCGCAGGATCGGATCGGACCGTCGGCTTGCGATCATCCGCGGCTCTCTCGACGTGGCGAAGAACATCGCCCACACTCACGGCGCCACGGTGAACGACGTCCTGATGACGGCGGTCGCCGCCGGTTACGCAAACCTGTTCCGAAGCCGCGGCGAGCCCATCGAGGGTATCGTCCTCCGCGCCTTCGTCCCGGTCTCGCTCCACCAAGAACAGCCGGGAGAGGCGCGGGGCAACATCGACGCCGGGATGCTGGTGCCGCTTCCGATCGGGGAACGCGATGACATCCGACGGCTCGAGAAGATTGCCGCAGAGACGGCGGAACGGAAGAAGAAGAGCCGGCCCCCCGCAGGGAGCATGTTCCGGACCGTGCTCCTGCAGCGTGCCTTCCTGCGGCTCATGCCACGTCAGCGGTTCATGAACGCATACGTGGCCAACGTGCCCGGCCCCCCGATCCCGCTGTACTTCGCCGGCGCTCCCCTTCTCGAGATCTTTCCGATCGTGCCCCTCACCGGGAACATCTCCATCGGCGTCGGCGCGCTCTCCTACGCGAGACAGTTCAACCTCGCGGTCGTCGCCGATCGTGATCTTTGCCCAGACCTCGAAGTGTTCGTCGATGGGGTGCGGCGTTCCCTTGGGGCGCTTGAACGCCGAGTTGCTCCCACGGCCTCCTAGCCAGGAGCGACCTTTCCTCGGTGCGTCGCGGGAAGCATCTCTCTCAGAGGAGACCTTATGCAGGCGCATGGCAGACAGGTGTGCCGCCTCCAAGCTCGCTTTCGATAGTGAGGCGTCCGTCGTTTGAGGCGACCCTGTTGATCAGGTCGGCGAGACCGGCGCCGCCGGATCCATGATCGACGACTGTGCCGACAACCGGCCGTTAGCGCCGATTTTCGCGCCCGGTAGTTCCCCCCTGGTTGGCTGAATGGTGTCGTGTGGGGATCGAGCGTTCGTCCTGGCTGTGCAGGCCGTTGCGAGAAGTCTTCGCCGTCGGCGGCCAGGGGGCGGGGTAGGTAGCGCTGACTGTTTGCCTCTTGTTGTGGATGACGTCCTCTGCGGCTACTGGGTGACCGGAGATGGCTCACATCCATGTAATTCATGGCCGGATGGCCCGGGATACGGCGTGGCGGCGCGCGCTGCCACGGGCATGATGAACTATCTGTATCGACCAGTCAGCGAAAGACCCTCGGCAGCCCGCCCGGCCTGGTGGGGAATTCTTCCTGCAGCCCCAGTCCCCGGCGCAGCGGCGGTATGAGGCGCTCCGGGCCTACCTGGCCGAGGGGCTGCCGGCCGCGGAGGCCGCCGCCCGGTTTGGTTACACCGCCGCCTCGCTGGCCTCGGCGGTTCGGGACTTCCGCGCCGGGGCCGGGGACTTCTTCGTGGCCGGCAGGCCCGGGCCGAAGAGCGCGCCGGGCAAGGACGCCGCCCGGCCTCGCATCCTGGAACTGCGCGCGGCCGGGCACTCGATCGACGAGATCGCCCAGGCGCTGGCGGCGGAGGGCAGGCCGCTGAACCGGACCGGGATCGCTGAGGTGATCGCCGCCGAGGGCTGCCGCGGCTGTGGCGCCGCCCCGACGCTGAGCGCGGCAGTCCGGCGCGGGAGGTCCAGGCCCGCGCTGAGGCGCTGGACTTCACCACCCTCCCCGAGCGCTGCGAGACCCGGCTTGGCGGGCTGCTGCTCACGGTGCCGGACCTGATCGCGCTCGGCGTGCCGGACGTGGTGGCCGCGGCGGGCTACCCGTTCACGCCGAAGATCCCGGCCCTTTCGTATGTGCTGTCACTGCTGGCGCTCAAGCTGACCAGCACCCGGCGGGTCTCCCACGTCTATGACATCGCCGCCGACCCCGGCGCCGCCCTGTTCGCCGCCCTCACGGCCTTGCCGAAGGCGACCGCACTGACCACCTATTCCTACCGGCTCGAACCCTCCCGGCGGGCCGCCTTCTTGTCCGCCCTGGACAAGGCCACCCTCGCGGCAGGGCTCGCGGACGGCGAGGCGCTGAACCTGGACTTCCACGCCGTCATGCACTGGGGGCGAGGACCCGGTGCTGGAAAAGCACTAAGTGCCCCGCCGCTCCCACCGCACCCGCTCGGTCCTGACCTTCTTCGCCGAAGAGACGCCGGCACCCACACCCTGCTGTATGCCAACGCGGACCTGTCCAAAGCCAGCCAGAACCGGGAGGTCATCGCGTTCGCCGACCACTGGAAGGCCGTCACCGGCCGCGACCCGGCGCTGCTGATCTTCGGCTCCAAGCTCACCACCCAAGCCGTGCTCGCCGAGCTCGGCGAGCACGGCATCGGGTTCATCACCCTGCGCGCCCGCCACCGCCCCGCCACCCCGCCGCCACCAACGCCCTGGCCGCCCTGCCCGCCACCGCCTGGACTCCCATGACCCTGAGCCGGGCTGGGAACAAGACCCGCCGCGTCAAAGTCCACGACAACCCCGCCGCCACCCTGTCGGCATACCCCCGCCCGATCCGCCAGCTCGCCGTCACCGGCCTGGGCTCCACTCGGTGCCGCCCACCTGGGCGCACCTACTGCCCGGCTACGGTGGCTTCCGCGTCCTCGCCGACGCCATCCTCACCCGCACATTCGACCAGACCGGCCCGCTGCTGACCAGCCTCGCCTGGCTCGGTGGCCTCACCGTGGCGGCCGTCATCGTGTTCCGCCACGCCATGCGAAGCGGCGGCATACCCACCGGAAGGCCCGCCATGTGAGGTGCTTGCAGTGGGCCGGGACCGGGCCGCGTCCTACCATCACCAACGCGCCGACGTCGACGGCCCATAACTCGACCCGGAATTGAGGCCGTGTGCGGCCCGCCAGGACCGTAACCGCAGCGATGGCGAGCAGGGACGGTGAGCGGCCTGACGGTCGCGCACGCGCTCAGGCCGCGCTGGTGACCGTGAACGATCCGGCCATGCCCTTTTGCGCGTGCCCGGGAACTGGGCAGAGGTACTCGTAATGCCCGGTCTTCGACGCGGTGAAGGTAGCCGTCGCGGCGTGCATGCCGGCGGATGTCGGGTTACCAAGGAACCAGAGCGCCGCGCCGGTGAACGCGGGGGCGGCGGTCATCATCGGCATCCGCGAGGATGCCGCGCCCACTGTGCTGACCACAAGGCCGTGAGCAGTGTCGGAGTCGGCGTTGACGACCTCGATGCGGACGTGAGCGCCCGCGCTCACGCTTATAGCCGGGTTGGTCAGGCCAGCGATACGGAAGGTCTCGTCGCGGCCACCTGGCGGGCTGGCGAGGACAACCAGGTGCACAGAATTGCCAGCGACGCTGATCCGGTTCGCGGACCGGTCGACGCTTGCGCCCGCAGGAACCGCGCTGCCAAGCCGGGTGGCCTGCGCCGGGGTGACCCGCGCGCCGGGAGCGTCGGCGAACAGCACACCCATGATCTTGCCGGGGTCATGGCCGGTGCCCATCGCGCCCGAGCCCATCATGAAGGATGGCAGCGCGCTGCCGCGCATCCAGGCTGGCGCGGATGTCCCGCCCATCATCCACCGGTATCCGGCCCGGCCCATCATCCACCGGTAAGCGGAGCCGCCCATCATCGAGCCGCCGTACCTGCTGCCCATCATCGACCGGTAATAGGAGTAGCCGGACCCGCTCGCAGCGCCGGTCCCCGCGGAGCCCGGCGCCGCTGAGCTTGGCCGAGACGAGCCGCAAGCGGCCAAGGCCACGGCCATGCCCGCACCTCCGGCGGCAACCGCGGCGGCGGCGATGGCACTGGCGAGACGTAGGCGTTTCACGAGACCCTCCCGATCTCTGCTGTGACTGCCGGGACGATAGGTCGCCCAGACGTCACCATGGCCTAGAGCCAGATAGGTGACATAGAGGCGGATGTCTGCTTATCTCGGGACCTAATACCCGGTGGGGGTAGTCCGGGGGTGCAATCGGCACCGTTTGCCCGGGAGGTCTGCCATGAACGGCCGGCTTTCCTGCCCGGCCGGGGCGGTTTAGCGTGTAGGCGTCCGGCTCCGGCACAGTGAGGTGGCGATCATGAAGTACCGGAAAGCGGTAGTTTCCTTAGCGACCTGTGTGGCCATGGCGGGGGCCGCCGCTGGCGCGTTGGGTGCTGCGGCGCCAGCTGGCGGTACGACGGCCAGCCCAGCCAATGTGACGGTCGGCCCTGGTGGGGGGACGCCAGGCACGTCGAAGAATTTCACCCTCGTCGGGCATGACAGCCTGTTCGGCCGCGGCATGAACTCGGCCATGACGATCTATGGGCATTTCGCGTATATAGGGAACCGGACCGACGGTTCGGCGACATGCGGAGTCGGAGACCCCCGCGGCCCGGGTCAGAACTGCCCGCATCCGCATCCGGGGGTGCTAATCGAGAACATCCAAAATCCCGCGCACCCGCATGTGGTCGGGGAGATCGGCCCGCCGTTCGAGGGCAACGTTGGTATCAGCTCGCGTGAGGTGCGGGTGTGGCCGCGGGCCAAGCTGCTGATCGTGATGAACTTCCGGTGCAGTTCGGTAATTCATGCCTGCCCGGCAGGTACGGACACGCAGTTCCCGTTCGACCTGAAGTTCTACAGTCTTGCCGACCCAGCGGAACCACAGTTCATCTCAAGCTACGTGCCCACCTCGGCGGCTGGGCTCAAGGTCAAGCCGCACGAGATGTACCTTTGGCAGGACCCAAAGCGCCCAGACAGGGCGCTGCTGTGGATCTCCACCCCCGAGCTGACCAGCGACCCGACGGTGCCGAACATGATGATCGTCGACATCAGCAAGGTCGCAGCCGGCGGGCCGGTCACCGAGGTCGCCCAGGGCAACTGGAACGAGTTGTACCCGGACGGCGGCAGCGAGGTCACCTTCCAGAACGACCTCTACACCCATTCGATGGCGCCCACCGCGGACGGCAAAACGACGTACCTGGCGATGGAGGGCGGCGAGTTCCTCGTGCTCGACACCAGTGCCGTCGCCAACGACAGCTCGCCGGGTACGGTCATCAATCTCAACGGCGATCTGCTCACCGACCCGATGAACCGGCCGATCTGGGGTAACCCGCTGCCGGGGTGCCTGAAGGAATGCCCGGAGGGCCACTCGTCAGTGCCGGTGCCGGGCCGCCCGTACGCGCTGACCACCGACGAGATCTACGGCACGTTCACCGACCCGACGTTCGGCTGCCCGTGGGGCTGGGCGCGGCTGATCAACGTCAGCGACCCGGCGTTCCCGCAGATCGCCGGTGAATACAAGATCGCCCAGGATGACCAGTCGTTCTGCGGCAGCCCGGCCGACGATCCGGCCACCGAGGCGTTCACCAGCTACTCCTCGCACAACCCGACGGTGCTACCTGACTTGGCCTTGATCGATTGGCATTCCGGAGGCCTGCAGGCCATCGACATCTCCGACCCGGCCAATCCGGCTCAGGGCGGCTGGTTCTCTCCGCAGCCGCGTGCCTCGGTGGCCAACGAGGACCCGGCGCTGTCGCGGGGCCCGAACAAGGTCGTGTTGTGGAGTTACCCGATCATCCGCAACGGCCTGATCTACGTCATTGACATCCGCAACGGCCTGTACATCCTGCGCTACACCGGTCCGCAGGCAACACAGGCCGCCAACATCAACTTCTTCGAGGGCAACTCCAACCTGGGCGACGCGCTGAAATTGGCGGGCGAAGGATAGGCGCTGACGCGCGTAGCGGTCCAGTGTCACCCTGCGGCAGCCGTTCGGCATAAAGATACTGAACGGCTGCCGCAGCGTGTCGCACTCCTGGCGTGCGGGCAGATCCCGGCGTGGACCTAATGCCGTTACCTCGCGGGCGTGTCGGCGGGTGGGCGGGCCCGCCCATCGGCTGGCGTGTCCGCGTGGTCGGCGGCCCGCAGCGCGGTCAGGCGCCGCCGGTTCAGCAGGTCTCCGCCGGGTTCCAGCCCGCGAATCCCGTGTGCATGCCTGGATTGTGCTGGCTGCTGAACCCCGTCGTCTGGGCGCACAGCACCACGTGCTGACCGAAGTCGCGGCCGGTCACTCCCGTTTCAGCCGAGCCGGCCGGAGTCAGGGCCACAACGCCAGCCAGTGCAGCTCCCGCGATGACGAGGCTCGCGCGAATTCCACGCACCACTACTTACCTCCCTGCACAAAATGCGGCGTAAGCAGCCGCAGGTGATAGCCGCAGGTCAGCGCACCGGGTTAAGCCAAGCGAGGATCAGGGTGATCGCGCCTGCAAGGACGATCAGACCGATGACGGTGGTGACGGCATCCACATGGATTCGCTTCATGCGCGCCTCCGGTCAGCGCTGGTGGGCGTCGGACCGCTGGTGGTTGGCGGAGTGCCGCCAGTGACTCCCGAGGCGCCACGGCCGGCCGACCGGCGACCGACAGCGGCCGCAGGACGGCGACCCGGCCTGCGGCGCGGCCACCTGTCTTGGATGCGGCCCATCTGTTTGGCCAGGACCCACAGCGCAGCGAAACCTACCGGCAGCCACAGCGGGTCGGCGTGCGGATTCCCGAAGAAGCCCGCCAGCCCGCGCCCGAAGGCGTAAATCCCGATGGCGGAGGCGGCCACGAAGAGCAGCAGTTCGCCGATCCCACGCCTGCGTGTCATGTCGGCCCCTCCTCGCGCAAGACCGGATGCAGCCGAGCATTCGGGTCAGGGGGGATCTCTTCACCCGGAACTGGGCGACGTGCTATCAGCCGGTGCAGCCGCAGCAGCCGGGGCACGCTGCGCAGTCCCGGTACGAGTGGGATCGCGAAGATGAAGATCAGCGCGACGGCGAGGTTCCACAGTACGAACCCGGTGCCCGTGACACCTTGCGGCAGCTTTACGTGGATGATCGCCGGGATGATCAGGTACCAGGGGCCGACGTTGTAGTCGCGTTCTTTGACCATTCCCCACTGGTCGTCGGTCAGGCCGTTGTCCACAGCGTCGTTGAGCATCTTGGGATGGTCGTAGAGCCAGATGGTGACCAGGTGCATCGTGTGCCCTGGGTCGCGGCCCTCCAGATACTGCTCAAGATGCCCGGTTTGGGCCAGTTGCAGATCTGCCTTGACAAGCGTGGGGACCGGCCCGAAGTCGCCATGCAGGGTGCCGAGCTTGGCGTAATCCGGGCTTATGGCGGTTTCCATCGCCTCGCCGCCCATGGACTTTGGGGTGATGGTGTCGAGGGCCTCGAGGTAGTTGTTCGCCCAGCTCGCCTGCTGACTGGCCGACGCGGTCTGGTACTCGCCGAGCGCTGTGGTGACATTGCCGCCAAGCAGCGGCGCGAACGATTGCAGCGGTCCGGTCACAAACAGTTTGGCGGGCGGGCCCAGCCCGAACTCCTTCTCGTTGCCCGCCGACGACGACATGCCGGCCAGCTCCTGGGTGAAGGCGAGAACCGCGCCGCCCGGGTCCTGCTGGCTGGTTTTGGCGATGGTGGCCCGCGGCGAGTTCGGTGAGTCGGCGAACACGCCGAGCAAACCGAGCAGAATCGCCAACGCCAGCGCGATGATCGGGTACTTCCAGTACCCGTGCCGGACATGCTGGACTACCAGGCCGTCGGCGGTCGGCTCTTCGGCGGTATCCGGCGCCGGTGGCTCATGTCCCGTGGTGCCGCTCACAATGGCCTCGCGATGCCCTGCAGGCGCACCAAGGTCAGGTGCGCCATGATCAACGCGAACAGGACCACCGGTATCACCGCTACGTGGATTACCAGGTCGGCGGTGAAGTTCGCCGGGCTGAAAAGGTGGAAGAACCATGGCTCGGTGAACAGCATGTCGTCGGAGTGCATGGCCACAAACTGCGACTCCCAGTCACCACGCGCCAGCAGCCCGAACAGATTCTCCCCCAGCCCGAGCAGCAGCACCGCCGAGCCGAGTGCCCAGTTCAGCCAGCGTCGCCCACGGAATGCCCCGGTCGCCCACACCCGGATCAGGTGCAGCACAAGGAAGAAGAAGAAGGCCTGCGCCGCCCAGTAGTGGCTGCCCTTCATCGCCTTTCCGATCGGGCTGGTCAGCCACCAAAACGGCCCAAGCCAGGCCAAGAGGACCCCGCTGATGGTCAGGTAGACGAACATCAAGAAAGTGATGCCGCCCATGCAGTACCAGTAGGACTCGGCGTAAAACGGCGAGGTCTTCTTGAACAGCCCGCCGAACGGAGGGAGATAAGCGAACGACTCCATCACCGCTCGGAACCGGCCATGCTCGGCCACCCGTGCCCGGTACCCATGAACCTCAGATGCTGTGTCAGATGTGTCGGGGTGCGCCACCGCTGGCCTCCCAGTGGTCAAGCGCACAGCCCTCGCGCGGGCCGCTCTGACGAGCTCGCAGAGGGCCGTGAGCATTTACGTACAAGACGCGCATGCTAATCATCAGGGCGGAAGCCTCGTCCCGCAAGGGCCCGCACGCAACACGGGCACCGTTTCATGGCGACTGGCAGTTCGAGGTGACGACGGGAGTGTCGTACCGGGGGCGGCACGCGGTTTGCTTTCGATACTGGATTGTCAGGTGGGCGGGCTAACTACCGCGGCCACGACGCCGCCGACACCGAGATCAAGCTGCTAGGCACCCGCAGCTGACCGGTGCGGCGGAGATCGGCCATGAACTCACCGGGCGGCGGGGCGCAGCCTCGGCAGGTTTCCCGGCAGCCGCCGACCGGCTCACTCACCGGGGATGTGCTCGTTACAGCGCCGATGCGGGTGCGGGCGACCATGCCCATGGCGGTCTGTCGGTCCGCCAGAAAGACCGGGTATTGCCCCCGGTGCGCGCGGTGACGTCGAGGTTTCCAAGCAGGGGGCTGCCGAAGTTGCTTTGGATTAGCGTCGCTTCGTCGTAGGGGTCGCCGTCCCCGAACGGAGTGTGACCACTCCATGGGAGTCCGGGCGCGTCGTTGTTGCGCCAGAGGTGCACGAGGCCGCCGCGATCTCGTGGGATGACGAGTTCGAAGTTGCCACGCTGTCCGTGCCGACTCTGGATGAGAGCCGGGTTGCCCCGCACCCCCCTGGTGACGATGCCGCCGTGGTGCCATGTCCAGGGTGGAGCGCTGTCGCGCCAAAAGAAGTGCAGCGCATCCCCGATCCGGGCGGCTACCTCCAGGTTGCCAGGACTGCCGAAGTTGCTTTGGATCATCGTCACACTGTCGACGGTCCCAGCGTCGGTACCGAATGGGAACGGGCCGTTCCACGGAAGTCCCGGCTCGTCGTTGTTGCGCCAGTAGTGGGCGAGGCCGCCGGTGCCGAGCGGAACGACGAGTTCGAAGTTGCCGCGCCCGCCGAACACACCTTGGATGAGTGCCGGGTTGCCGGTCACACCGTTGGCGAACGGGAACGGGCCATGCCAGGTCATGGCACCTGCGGATTCGCGCCAGAAGTGCAGCAGCCTGTCGCCGACGCGGGCAACGACCTCAAGGTTTCCCGGGGTGTCGAACGTGGACTGAATCAACGCGACCGGGCCACTGACAGCGCCAACCGTCTGGCCGAACCGGATCGGGCCGTGCCACGGTAGGCCGGGCGCGTCGTTGTCTCGCCACCAATGCTGTAGACCGCCCTGCGGATACGGCGCGACGACCTCGAAGTTGCCGCGTTGGCCGAAATTGCTCTGCACAAGGAACCCGGTCGACGATGCGGCCGGCGCGAGCCGCACGAACCGGCCGGCCGACGGAACCCGCGAGGCGTTGAGGAGAAACGCGAGATAGTAGCCGGGCGGCGCGAGGTCGGGTTCGGGCGGCGCCCATGCCGTGATTGCCTGTGGGCCGTTGGGTTGGCTCACCAGCTCAACGTGCCGCTGGTCGGAGTCGTAGGCGTGGGTCACCGAGCCCGCGCGGACAAGGGTGACTCGGGTGATCTGCGCGGAGTCTGGCGTGCCGAGATCGAAGCGGCGGCCCCAGCCAACGGACTGCGGACCGGCGTTTAGTTCGGGGCGGCGCTCGTTGTAGTAGGGCGGCTCGAACAGTTCGATACGCAACTCGCGGTTGTCAACACCGGGCGCAGGGAAGCTCTGCTGCGCTCCCTTGTTCGAACCCGCCGTCCAAATCCGGCCGTCAGGCATGAGCAGCGCCACGGAATGGTAGTTGCGTGGCACGGTCGCCTCGGCCAGAACCGACCAGGCGCCAGTGTCCGGGTCGTACAGCTCGGCGGTTCGCACTGCGGTGGTGTCGTTGGCTGGGTCAACGACACCACCGACGCAGAGAACCTGCCCGGTCGGCAGCATGACGGCGCAACCGTTTTGACGCAGTGGCGCACCGGCGAGCGCCCGTGGTTGCGTTGGCTGCCACCCCGGAGGTTGGGTGCCAAGGTCGAGAATGTACGGCTGCGCGGCGCCAGTCACCAGCACTCGGGTGCGGTAACCACTCTGCGGGCGTAGCGGCAGCAGCACCGAACTGGACTGGATCGTGGCGTAAAGGCCGTCGGGTGGGCTGGCGCAGACGTCACTGTACCCGCCCGTCGCTGGGTTGAACCGGACCGTTCGCCCGCCCGTGGGCGTCACGAACAGTACGTCACGGCCCGGTAATACGTGCAGCCGCGGGTAGTAGGTCGATGTCTCGTGTGCGGGGTCCGCGCCGGTGAGCAGGCGCCACGTGCCGCTCGGCCGTGGTGACGGAGAAAACGCCTCCGGCGAGTCGTTCTGGTGCCTGGTATCGTCCGAACGCGGGTGTCCGGAGGCGGCCAGGACCCGCCCATCCGCGAGCGTGACCAGGGTCGGGTACCAGCGACCGCCGCCAGTGGTGAGTCCTGGCTCTGGGCTCATGTCCGCCGCCCGAACCCAACTCCGCGCATCTGGATCAAAGATCCACACATCGCGTAGCCCAGGGAAGTGAGGATGATGCGGGCCCGGAACCTCTTCCGGAAACGCTTCGGTCCCACCCGCGACGACGAGCCTTCCGTCCACAAGCTGTGCGTGCCCGCAGCAGAAGACATCGCTGCCCGGCGACGTCATCGGGCTAATCCCCAGCGTCTCACAGTCGAACAGCCTCGTGTGATCGATCTGCCCACGGTCGTGCTGGCCCTTGTCGTGCTCGTCTCCACTGAAGTAGAGGATCTGGCCGTTGTGCAGCAGCGCGGCGTGAACCGCAAGCACCTGGGAATCTTGGGACAGGACAAACCAGCGCATGATACCCCCGTAATAGTGAGCGTCCCCGGGTAATACCGGAGACTCTACGCTTTCTTCGCGGCCACGCTAGTGCCGTCCCCGAGAATCCGGCGATGATTGGAGCGACCCGTGGTGGATGCCGGGCGCGATGTGGACGCGGTGATCGTGATCGCCTCACAGAGGCGGAGTTCGGCTCACCCCGCGGTTACCGGCCCGCAAGTGGGGTTTATAAACGGCGCCATGAGGTGCTCTTATCCGTGCCAATACGGCGCAGCGGCTGTATGGAGGGCATGTTCGATGAGGCTCCACCACTCGCCCGGCCGGCATCGCCTGACCGCTGCGACGAAAGCTGAGGGACCCACATGAGTGTCACCTCCTGCGCCGGCTACTCCACCCGGGAATTATCACCGTCCAAGCTGGACGGGTTCACCGACTATGACATCCGATTGCTATAGAAGCTGTCGCAGCATTTTCCAGATGTGCACAAATTCCGGGCCGCCTGAGCCACAAAGTCAATCAGGAACCGCTGGATCGGCTCCTCCGAACGCCCGGCCGGATCGGCCACATGCAATGGCGCAACGCCATCCGCCGCTATCACCCGGCCCACCCTGGCAGGCAGATCAGGTCGGCATCACGGTCCGCTCCCGGAAAGCAGTCACGCAGCTTCCTTCGACAGAAGCTGCATGAATTCCACCGCTTTGTCCCCGCTTAGTTGTCACTCACCGCGCCGAACGCATCGGCGTCGCCCCATAGTCCGGTCAACAGGTAAGCCCGTCCTAATCACAATCGCGGGCCGGGGCCGCTTCGGGATCTTGCGGGATCCTGATAGTCCTCGGTCGACACCCGCCCCGTAGAACACGAACCGGACGGCCGCCGAGGTAGCGGGCCTGAACGGTTGGCCGCCTACAAGAACCTCAAATACGCCGAGCGCGACTTCCGCCACATCAAGGCCGACGACCTGGACCTGCGGCCCGTCTTCCACCGCCTCGAAAAACGCGTCAAGGGCCACGTGCTGATCTGCATGCTCGCCGCCTACCTCGTCTGGCACCTGCGCCGCGCCTGGGCGCCGCTCACCTACACCGACCAGGACCCGCCCGCCCAGGCCAGCCCGGTCGCGCCTGCCCGCCGCTCCGAAGCCGCCCGGGCCAAGGCCGCTGCCCAGCACGACCAGGCCGGGCGCCCCTACCGCAGCTTCCGCGGCCTGCTCGCCCACCTCGCCACCCTCACCCGCAACCAGGTCCGCTTCGCCGGAACCCCCGCCGCAGTCCCCATGCTCACCGAGCCCACCAGCGAACAGCGCCAGGCCTTCGACCTCATCGGCGCCCCCGTCCCGCTCGCCTTGAAGTAGCCAGAACAACCCCAAGCCCCAGCCGGCAAAACCCCACTTCAGCGCCGCACTCGGCAACCAAACCAGCCGTAACTTCGGCTTATGGATACCGGCTGGCGGATGCGGGCCCGCACCCGAACAAGGCGCAGGCGGCGTGGGGGAGACGGTCCCGGCGGCTGGAGCCGGACCCGGCCACCGCGCCGATAGTTAAGTGGATGTTCGCGCAGCGGCTGGCCGGGCACAGCCTGGCCCGGATCACCCGGGCGCTGAACGACGTCGCGATCCCCTGCCCGTCTGCGGCCGACCCCGGCCGCAACACCCACCGTGCCGGGCAGGGGTGGACGCTGGGCACGGCCCGGGCGATCCTGGCCAACCCGCGTTACACCGGCCGACAGGTGTGGAACCGTCAGCCAAGCGGCCACGACCTGATCGACCCGGCCAACACCGGGCTCGGCCACCGGCAGGTGCAGCGCTGGACGCTGCCCGACGGCTGGATCATCTCCGCCCGTCCCTCGCACCCGGCGCTGGTCAGCGAGGAGGACTTCATCAAGGTGCAGGGCATCCACGCCCAGCGGGACACCGGGATTGCCGCTGGTCGGCGGTACCTGCTAGCCGGGCTGCTGCGCTGCGGGATCTGCGGGCGGCGCCTGGAGTCGTGCTGGGCGAACAACCGGCCTGCTTACCGCTCGGAAACAGGCATTTATGTACAAATGTCGTGTCCGAGCCCGAGATGAACCTCTAGCACATCCCTTCACCATTACCCACGGCCTGCTGCTCGGCGCGGGAAGGTGATCGGCGATGACAATTCTTTCCCAGGCTGACCTGTTCAATCAAAACCGAGCCTACACCGCAGACCGGTGGATCCGCCGGACGACGACGGCAACCGGCGGCGCAGTGGGCTCACACAGCGGGGGGGTACCGCTGGCACAGCGAGCGTCGGGCGATCGAGAGGTACCGGCGTGGCCACGAGGCGTCACCGCCGAACTGGGAGCGGATGTGCGATATCCGCCGATCTGCGCGGATATCGGCTGGATGCCTATAGGGACTTTACTGGCGCATACCTGGATGTTCGGCGCTACGGCGCTCACGGTTCGGGAGGCCGTCGTTGCCCACTCCGTAATACCTCGCTGATCTGCATGTATGCGTCTCACAGAGAACCATGGGTCTCGGTGAATCCACCGCCGTTCCGGGTCATGCGTAAGACGGGCACCCTGCCTGCTCGCACATGCCACCTGAGCGGTGACTGGACGGGTAACCCTTTGACCCCCAGAACGGGGGAGTAGGCGTCTTCGCAGCTCAGAGGTATTTAGCCTGCCGTGCACGATGGGTGGCCACCTGCGGTTTGTTCGGCCCTATGGGTACTGTGTGGTCCCCAAGTGGTCCCCAAGGAGCGCGAGAAACCGAAGAGCTCTCACCTTCGTCACGTTTACCAGCGAGAGCGCAGCACTACTTCGAGCGGGTCAGGCCGCGTCGAGAGTGATAACGGTTGCCGCCACGGTTGAGGGATGAGGGATTGGCCGGCCGTCTTCGCGGAGCCTGGCAAGGTGCAACTCGATGGCCTGCCGCGTCTCTGCCAGGACTGCGTCCTCGGTGTCTGCCAGCGAGACACAGCCAGGCAAAATCCGGGCACCATGCGCCGTATCCGCCGTCGCTGGCTCGTTCCATCACGACCGCGTAGCTGATCATGGAGTCCTCCGGTCCAGCCCTGGCTGCCTCAGGATGCTTCGCTCGGTACCAGGTGGCAATTCGGTGCTTGGCTTGCCAGCTATTGTCACCCGCCTAGGCTTGAGATCACCTGGATGACCAGGGTGGGGCGTAGCTTCCGGTCGTAGGCCGCGGCCTGCCCGCCGACGGCGGCCAGTTGCTCCTGCGCCGCCGGGACCAGCAGCTCGTACAGCGGCCACACGCCCACCCGGCGCAACCCGTCGTTGACCAGCCGCAGCGAGCGCAGTTGCCTTCCGATCTCCGGCGATGCCATAGCCCTGGGCCTGGGCCTTGATCCGGTTACGGCGATCCGAGTCGGCTAGCGGCGGGACATAACCCAGCCCGGCTGCGTCCAGCTGCCAGTTGTGGTGCCCACGTGGCCGGGGCCTCTCGGTCCGTCGGCTGGGCAGCGCGGTCCTGCCTCGGCCGGGCCGCCGCAGGCGGCGAGGATGCCGGCGGCGGGGTCACGCCGTCGGCGGTGTCGAAGAGTATCTGCTGGAGCGGGCGGGGCAGGTCGCCGTTCCACACCAGGGCGGCCGTGGCGGTCAGCGGGTGGCCGGCGATGCTGACCCGGGTCATGTCGCCGGTGCCGGCCGGGCGGGGGAGCCGGGTCACGCCGGGTGGGGGCCCGGCGATGACGGCGGGGCCGGTCAGCACCGCGGCGGGCCGGCTGGCGGTCGCGGCGAAGGCCAGCGCCATCGCCAAGGAGTGCCGCATCGGTGGGTCGGTGAACCCGAACCGCGGGTTCACCGCCCGCAGGACCCGCAGCCAGCGGTCGTAGGTCGCGGGACTGGCGCGGCGCGGCCCGTGGATGACCTCCAGGCCGGCCAGCTCGTCCAGGCCGATCACCCCGCGGCGGGCCGCCGGGTGCGAGGACGGGATCCACACATCGGGCTCGAACTCGCCCAGGCTCATCGCCTCCAGCCCGCCGGGCACCGCGTCGGGGCTGGCGGTCAGCCAGCCCAGGCCGGCGTCGGCCCGGCGCTGGCGGACCGGCGAGAACTCCGCATCGAGCGCTGTCTCCATCCAGGTGAGGGCGACCTCGGCGGCCTCGGCGGCCGATCGCAACCGGGAGGCGGTCGCCACCGCCAGGCATTCGGGCAGATCCGCCGGTATGACAAACCGCAGCCGCGGCCGGCCCAGGCCCGCCGCCTGCCGGGCCTGGGCGACCGCGTGACCGGCCGCCGACAGCACGTCCCGGGCCGCCTCCAGCAGCACGGTGCCCGCCGCGGTGAGCCGCACGCCGTCGCGCCGGCGCTGCAGCAGCGGGGTGCCGACGATCTGTTCCAGCCGCCGGATCTGCTGGCTGAGGGTCGGCTGGGCGATGAACAGCCGCTCCGCGGCGCGGGTGAACGTGCCCGCATCGGCGACCGCGACGAAGTACCGCAAGTGCCGCAGCTCAAGGCTCTGCGGGGCCGCACTTGACGGGCTATCGGTCTCCGGATCGCGCAGTGGCGTCAATCCTGTCGCCGCCTGTGTCATCCTGGTCACCTTCATCCGTCTTTCACCGGCGGCCAGCCCTGGACCCGTAAGCCAGTACCGGCCGCGGGCCGTACCTGGCGAACTGGCTCGCATGTGTTCGTCTGCTTCCGTGCGCTTTGACGATGACGCGGCAATCCCGCTGGTCGCATCTCGCGTTCTCGTAGTCTTGGCCGGTTGCCTGCCGGTTGCCTGCCGGTTGCCTGCCGGTCCATGGCGGCCGGTGTCGGTAGGAGCGGCGCGTGTGGCGGAGTGGCTGGCTGGCGACGCATTCTCAGCTGTCCCGGCAGTCCCGCGGGCCTCGCAGCTTACGGTGCTGACTCGCGGGGGCAGCAAGGACTCAACCGGTGCCGGTCGGTGACTGACGTCCGGGCCGTTCGTATCCCTGATTTACGTAGCCGTGCCCGGGCTTCTCGTATGGCCTCCCCGGCGAGGGTTGCCGAACTGGCCCTGCGCCACCGCTACCCCCTATTGGTCGTGCCTGTTGGCCGGCGGCACCGGTGCCGGACCCTGCTGCTCCTGGAACGACTTGACCCAGCCGGAGACCGCCATGCCGTGAGGAAGAGATCATCGACCTGATCGCCACCCGGTATTTGCAAGTTGCCTTCCAAGGAGAGCTCGATCAGCGCACGATTCGTCCTCAGCTGCTACGAGCCTAGGCTGCGAATGTGCGAGCGGACGACCGACCTGGGCCGCGGATCGAGATGGTGGGAGAGCAACTCGCGGCTGACTTCGCTGCCCTCGCAACTCTCTCCCCTTAGGGCAGGACGAGGTGGAGCTGGCTGCGCGAGCTGATAGCGAGCTTGTTGAAGACCTTGCGCAGGTGGTAGTCGACGGTGTGGGCGCTGACGAACAGCCGGGTACCGATCTCGGCATTCGACAGACCATCGCGGGCCATCGTGGCGATCTGGGCTTCCCGCGGCGTCAGATCACGATTTGTCTCGACACTCCGTTTGCGGGCGGTCTCGCCGGTGGCTCGTAGCTCACGCCTGGTCCGTTCGGCGAACGCTTCCATGCCCATCGCCTCGAACATCTCGTAGGCCGTGCGCAATTGCGCCCGTGCGTCGCTCCGCCGCCGTTCGCGGCGCAGCCACTCACCAAAGAGAAGGTGGGCGCGGGCGAGCTCGGGACGAAGCCGGGTGCGGCTGAGCCGGTCGACCGCCTCGCGATAGAAGCGATCGGCAACCTCGCCCTCGCTCAAGACGGCGCGTGACCGGGCCTCGAGCCCCAGCCCGTGGTCCGTCCCGCCCGCCTGTGCGGTTTCCGACAGCCTTTCGAGAGCATCGCGGGCCACGTTGGTGTTCCCGGCGCGTACCGCCGCCTCGATCAAGTCGGGCACCGCCCACGTGGAGACGAAGAGCTCCGGCATGTACTCGGTGGCTTGCAGCGCGGCGGAAAGTGCCTCCTCGTACCGACCGAGAGCGTTGCAGAGGATCGCGGTTACCCAGTTCGCGTACGGCACGTTGACCCCCTGTCCGCCAGTGGCGGCCTCCTCGAGGGCGGACTTGGTGAGCGCGGCAACCTCAGCCTCGCTGCCCCGCAGAGCGGCGAGGAACATCTTGGCGTACGGCGCCATGCGCGACCCTGTCGCCCCGCAGACCGCATCGGCTTCCGCGACCAACAAGGCTGCCGCTGGAAAGTCACCCCTCCAGGTGACCGTCATGGCCTGTGAGTTCAAGTCGAGCGGCAGCTGCTCAAGCGCGCCTACTTCACGCGCGACTTGAGTTTGTCGGACCGTAATCGCGTTCCATGTGTCCTCGTCCCACAGTTCGGCAGCAGCCGCGTGCGCCAACCAGCCCCACCGGAGCCGCTCCTCCACGGGGACGTCTGGGCTTGCAAAGGTGCGCGTTGCTTGCCGCAGCGTCGGTGCCGCAGCAGCGCGGCCGTCGGTGATGAGCAGCGCCAGACCCTCCAGCAAGAGGTCGAGCACACGTGAGTGCACCGGCCTTGGCAGGTCCAGAGCGGCGCGGGACACCTCGGCTAGGTCGCCGGCTCCCGCCAGGGGCCCGGCGAACAGTGCTGCGCCCCAGGCGCCCAGGTATGTCTCACGCGCCATGGCGGGGTCGAACGGTTCCAGACGCTTGGCCGCTTTCAGCAGCAGCGGAGGTGCGTCGCTGCCTAGACCCGAGGCGAACGCGATCTGCCCTCGCAACAGGTCGACGCGGGCGCTGGCAAAGTCATCCAGCGGCCCGGCCTCGGCGGTAGTGAGCAGCTCGAAGGCGTTGTCGAACGCCCCCGCCTGGAGGTTGGCCGCCGCCGCCGCCAGCGTGCGTTCGGCGCGAAGCACCGGGTCGGTTGTCAGACGCACTGAGCGTTCCAAGAACGCCGCGGCGGCAGCTAGCCCGCCCCGTGCCTGCGCCCGTCCCGCCGAGCGTTCGAGTTCGGCGGCGACATCCTCGTCGGGCCCAAGGACGGCATGGGCCCGATGCCAGGCGCGACGGTCAGGATCGAGCTCTGGATCGGTGACCTCCGCTAGGGCGGCATGCACTTGACGCCTCTCCTGAGCCGAGGCCGATTGATAGACCGCTGAGCGCACCAGGGGGTGGCGGAAGCGTACCCGGGTCCCGAATACGATCAGGCCGGCGTCTTCCACCGGTGGCGCCGCGGTGGTGCTGATTCCTAGCCGGTCGGCGGCCCGCCATAGCAGCACTGTGTCGCCCAGTGGTTCGGCGGCGGCCAGCAGCAGCAGACGCCTGGCTTCGGAGGACAGGTCCTTGGCGCGGCGCCGAAAGTTCTCCTCGATGCTGGCTGACAGCCCGAGCGTCCCGGGGAGCCCGAACCCTCCCGCCAGTTGAGCAGCGGTCATCCCCTGAGGCAGCTCCAACAGCGCCAGCGGGTTGCCGCCCGTCTCAGCGACGATCTCGTCGCGCACCCGAGGGTCCACTGGCCCACGCACGACTGACCCTAGCAGCGCCCGCGCGTGCTCGTCGGCAAGGCCCTTGACTAGCGCCTTCGGAAGCCCTGCCATCTCGGCCGTCGTCACTCGTGACCCGAACACCATGGCGACCGACTCCGATCCGAGCCGGCGGGCCACGAAGGCAAGGACCTGCGCGGAGGCACTGTCAAGCCACTGCAAAT
>WNGB01011240.1_pt1 | contig 21185 bp, 16 predicted proteins | sample 5400681 | NCBI WGS metagenome assembly WNGB01 (sample SAMN13153367, study PRJNA577476) | soil metagenome | isolation source: 115 cm soil or saprolite under grassland replicate 2 | place: USA:California | collected 2016-06-15
CCGCCTGCACCCCCGTCACCACCCGCCCGCCCTTCGCCCCCTACCCCGAGGCGCTCCACGCGGTCATCAATGCGCCACCGGCTCGCGTGACGACGGAAGCGCAGGCGTGGCTCGCGGCCGAAAGTATCGCCGTGCGACATGTGAACGCGCGGGACGCGTTTCTCGAGACGGCGGAGCTGGCGGGCACGGTGAAGCTCCGGGTTTGGGCCGATCCCGACGCGCCCGGGAAGTCGCGTGTCACGGTGGAGGCGGTCTACCGGCCGATCGAGGATCCGTCGCGCGACCCGCGCGATCTGGAGCGGCCCACGCCCCCGGGCTCGGACGGGCAGAAGCTGGCCGAGCGGTTGCTGGCCGCGCTCAGCGAGAAGCTGGGAGTTACGAAGTACTGACCAGGCCCTGCACCCACCGCTCCATCTGGGTGAGGTCCAAGGCGGCGTCGCGGCAGGGTCCGTTGGGCAGCTGCATCGTGAGGCCAAGCACCGGGAGCTTGCCCGCGACGTCGCGCAGGCCCGTCATCATGTCGCGCTCGCATGCGACCGCCACCACGGCCCGGGGGCGCCGCTCCCGGATCACGCGGCGGGCGAGCTGGCCCCGCGTCGCCACGAACACCGGCACCTCGTAGCGCCCCGCGATCTCCAGCACGCCGTCCAGCGCTTGCTTGGAGAGGCAGCGTGGGATCAGTACGAGCAGCTCCCCCTTGCCCACGGTCCGCCCTCGCCGCTCCGCCAGCTCGTTGTAGATGTCGATCGCCGCGTGCTCCACCCAGTCCCGTTTGCCGAACGCACGCGCGATGAGGGACGTGTAGTTCATGAGGTGCAAGTACGGGCCGCGCTCGAGCAGGCGCTCGGGCAGGACGTTGATCCCGCTGTAGTAGGACGCGGCGACGAGCCCGAGGTAGAGCGTCTCGAGTCCGGCCAGCGCGGCAAGCGCGATCCAGAGCGCCCTGGGAAACAGCGCGGGCCAGAGAGCACCGAGACGGGGAGCGAGTAGATAAATGAGAAGAGCGACGCCGGCGGTGACCGCGGCGAGGGTGAGCGCCGCAAACCGAAAGAACAGGTTCGGCGGCGCCGAGAAGTCGCCGCCCCGCGGCAGCGGGCGGCCGTTCCACTCATCCCATTCGTGGCCGAGCCTCCGGTCTACCTCGATGTGGATGAGTTGCGCGCGGGGCGGTGCGGAAGGCGCGGATGCGGCTGTCGCCATAGCGCTTGGAAGGTAGCGCAGCGAACTTCCTGACACCAGACACCTGACATCTGTTGGGCGCCCCGAAACTCCTTACCGACACGCGCGCGCGCGCCGCCTACGCTGAGGGCGCCGGCATCTATCGGATCGTCCCGGCGGCCGTAGCGATCCCGCGCGACGTGGGCGAGGTCGCAGCCCTGGCGCGCTGGGCGGCCGAGACGGGGACGCCGCTCGTCCCCCGCGGCGCCGGGAGCGGCATGCCCGGCGGCAACGTCGGCAGCGGCGTCGTTGTGGACCTGAGTCAGGGATTCCTGCAGCTCACGGTCGACCCCGAGCGCCGGCTCGCCCGCGCCGGGGCCTCGGTCACCTGCGCGAGGGTGAATGACGCGTGCAGGCCGTACGGCCTGCGGCTCCCTCCCGATCCTTCCTCCGGCGCCTTCGCGACGTGCGGCGGCATGGTCGCGACCAACGCCGCCGGACCGCGGTCGGTGCGCTATGGCAGCGTGAGGAGATGGGTGGAGTCGGTGGAGGTTGTGGATGCAGATGGAAACGTCCGGACGGTGCGGCGGGGCGGCGGGGCCGGGCCCCGCTACCCGGCACCCGATTCGGGATACCGCCCGCACTTCCCCAGGACGCGAAAGAATTCCAGCGGCTACGCCCTCGACCGGTTCGCCGAGTCGGGGGACGAACTGGACCTGTTGATCGGCTCCGAGGGAACACTCGCGATCATCACTGCGGTCCAGTGGCGCCTCGATCCCATCCCGCCCGACCTGGCCGGCGTGGCGCTCGGTTTCACGGATCTCGCCGCCCTCGCGGAGGCCGTGCCCTTCGTCGTGTCCCTGAATCCCTCGTCGGTCGAGTTGCTCGACCGCACTCTGCTGCAGCACATCGACGAGGCGCCGCCCGTCGCTTGTCTGCTGTTGATCGAGTTCGAGCGCGAGACCGCTGCGGCAGCGCGCGCCGTCGTGGGAGACGTGGTCCGGGGACTCAAGCACGCGCTCGCTCACGTTGAGACGGCGGTAGACCGCGCCGGGCTCGACAAGCTCTGGGACGTGCGGCGCCTCGCCTCGCCCGCCCTCGCCCGCCTGCCCGCCTCGCAGCGCTCGCTGCAGGTGATCGAGGACGGCTGCGTGCCGCTGGAGCGACTGGGCGATTACATCGCCGGGCTGCGCGCAGCCGCGGAGCGCCGCGGCGTGCCCGTGGCGATCTTCGGGCACGCCGGCGACGGGCATGTCCACGTCAACGCCCTCCCCGACACGACGCGAGCGGGATGGCGCGAGGCGCTCGAGGGGCTGTTCGCCGACGGCATCGACCTCGTCATCCATCTCGGCGGCGTACCGGCGGGCGAGCACGGCGCGGGGCGATTGCGTGCGGGCGTGCTGGAGCGCTTCTACGGTGAGGAGATGTTCGCGCTGTTTCGCGCGGTGAAGCGCGCCTACGACCCGCTCTCGATCCTGAATCCCGGTGTTATTATTCCCGCGGCGGATTGGGCGCCGCTCGCCGCGCTCAAGGTGGGCAACGGCGCCGCACCGATTCCCGAGGACATCGCAACCCGGTTGCGCGACATGGAGCGCAACGCCGCGTGGGCCACATCGAAACTTGAGTTGACGCATGCCTGACACCCAACACGTAACGCCTGTCCTCGAGACCGATGCCCGCGTGGAGATCTTCCGCGCCCCCCGCGTCACCTTGCTCGCCCGCCCGCAGTTCGTGGAGCCCGAGCACTTGAAAGTCCAGTGGCGCGGCGAGGCGACCGACGGTGAGCGGCTCGCGGAATACGCCGGCCGCCTGTGCTACATGAGCCAGCACAACCCGGTCAACCGCACGACGGCCGAGTACCTCGAGAACATCAAGAAGCAGGGGCACGGCTCCGTGCTGGAGCACTCCGTGTACGTGCTGCTGATCGAAGGCATCTCGCGCTCGTGCTCGCACGAGCTGGTGCGCCACCGGGCGGGCTTCGGCTACTCGCAGATCTCGCAGCGCTACGTGGACGAGTCGCACGCCGCATTCGTCATGCCGCCCGCGACGCTCGGCGATGCCGCGCTCGAGGCCGAGTGGGAGCGCCAGGTGACCGAGGCGCAGGCGGCGTACGTGCGTGCCGTCGCAGGACTGATGAAGCACTACGAGTGGGTGACGGACAAGGTGCACCGGCGGAAGATGGCGCGCGAAGCGGCGCGCAGCGTACTGCCGAACGCGACCGAAGTGAAGATCGTCGTGTCGGGGAACGCCCGCGCGTGGCGCACGATGCTCGAGCTGCGCTGCGGCGAAGGCGCCGAGCTGGAGATCCGTCGCATGGCGATCGCGTGTCTGCGTCTGCTGCAGCGCGAAGCCGGCGCGCTGTTTTCCGATTTCGAGATTTTCGTCGCCGACGACAAACAGGAGGCCGCGCGAGTCGAGTACCACAAAGTCTGAACGCATTTTTTTCCGTCGTTGCCTATTGCATATCCCGCCGGCATTTCGTATTGTGATACCAGACAACGTGTTGCCGCTTGTCAGACCGCACGACTCGAGCGGCCTTTTTTGTAGGAGGTATCCCGAGACCACATGCGAATCGGTCTCGCGTACAACGAGAAACCCGATCCGACCCCCGCGCTCGAGTCCGACGAGCACGCCGAGTGGGACGACCCATCCACCATCGATGCGGTGGAGCAGGCGCTCGGTCGCTTCGGCAGCGTCGTCCGCCTCGAAGCCGACGCGCTCTTCCCGCAAAAACTCTCGCTCGCCCACCCCGACCTCGTCTTCAACATGGCCGAGGGACTCCGCGGCCCGAGCCGCGAGTCCCACGTCCCGGCGATCTGCGAGTACCTGAAGGTGCCGTACACGGGGAGCGATCCGCTCACCCTCGCGCTCACGCTGCACAAGGGACGGGCCAAAGAGATTCTCGCGTACCGCGGCGTGCCGACCGCGCCGTTCCGCGTCGTAGAGCGCACCAGCGACCTCGACCGCCTGCCGCTCCCGTTCCCGCTGTTTGTGAAACCGGTCGCGGAGGGGTCCAGTAAAGGTGTATTTGCCAATAACTTATGCGACTCCACCGCCCTCCTCGTGGAGCGCGTCCTCTTCCTCTTAGAGCGCTACGCCCAGCCGGTGCTGGTCGAGACCTACTTGCCCGGCGCCGAGTTCACCGTGGCGATCCTGGGGAACGGCGCCGCGGCGCGCTGCCTTCCGATCGTGCGCCTCGATTTCGCCGCCCTCCCCACCAGGGCCGCGCCGGTCTACGGCTACGAAGCGAAGTGGATCTGGGACACGCCCGAGCGCCCGCTCGAGATCTTCGAGTGCCCGGCCCGCGTGCCCGCGCCGCTGTACCGCGAGATCGAGCGCGTGGCGCTCGACGCGTATCACGCCCTCGCCTGTCGCGATTGGTGCCGCGTGGACGTGCGCGTCGACCGGTTCGGTGTGCCGAACATCGTCGAGCTGAACCCGCTCCCTGGGATCATCCCCGACCCCGCGATGCACTCGTGCTTCCCGAAGGCCGCGCGGGCCGCGGGCTGCGGCTACGACGAACTGATCCAGGACGTGGTCCAGATCGCCTGGACGCGCATCACCGGGCTCCCCGTGCCCCTCCCCGCCGGCGCGAGGGTGCCCGCGTGAGGGTCGTCATCCTCTACGACCCGGGAGCGGACGACTGGACGGCCGAAGACATCGCGGGCGTGATGCAGGCGGTCGACGACATCGCCCGCATATTCGACGCGATGGGCCACCGGGCGCAGCGCGTGCCCGTGCAGCACGACATGCGGTGGTTCGGCGCCTGCCGCCGCGCCGACCTGGTGTTCAACCTGTGCGAGGGCGTTCACGGCGTCGCGCAGTGGGAAGACCACGTGGTCGCGACGCTCGAGTTCGCCGGCATCCCGCACACGGGATGCGGCCTGTGGACGCTCGCGGCGTGCCGCCGCAAAGCGGTGTGTAACACGCTGCTCGCGCATGCCGGCCTGCCGGTGCCCCGCTGGACGATTGCCCACGGCCGCATCGACGACGACTTCCCCCTCCCCGCCATCGTCAAACCGGCCGCCGAAGACGCGAGCACCGGGCTCGACCGGCACTCGGTGGTCGCCGACCGCAAGATCCTGCGGGCTCGCGTCGCCGCGATGACCGAGCAGTTCGAGGAGGTCCTGGTCCAGGAATACGTCGCCGGGCGCGAGTTCAACGTCGGCTTCGTGGGCGACCGCGCCCTGCCGGTCGCCGAGATCGACTTCGCGACCATGCCGGCGGGCAGCTGGCCGATCCTCACGTACGCAGCGAAGTGGGACGTCGGGTCGGCGGAGGACCTCGGCAGCCGGCCCGTCTGCCCGGCGCCGATCTCCCAGCGCCTCGCCGACCGTCTGACGCGCGTCGCCGAGGCGGCGTGGCGCGCGATGCAGGGAAAGGGCTACGGGCGGGTGGACCTCCGCGTCGACGCGGCGGGACACCCGTGGGTGCTGGAGGTCAACCCCAATCCCGATCTCACCGACGCGGCCGGGTTGTCGCGTATGGCGCAGGCCGCCGGATGGGAGTACCCGGAGCTGGTGCGCCGCATCGCCGAAGTGGCGCTGCGTGAGGCGCAGGGTGCCAGGGCCGCCCGTGAGCTGCTCGCTGCGCCCCGTCGGTCGCGCGCACCGCGCACAGCTTGAGCGGCTCACGCGGGCGACCGGCCTCTTCACCGAGGACGAGGTCGCGACCGCGGTTGAGCTGCTCGACGAGAGCGTGGGGGAAGGAGGGAGTGCCGACTACCGCTTCGTCGGCGCGTTCGACGACGGCGCCACGGACGCCCTGGCCGGTTATGCCTGCTGGGGCCCCACGCCGGGGACGTCGGGGACGGCGGACCTGTATTGGATCGCGGTGGACCCGGCGTGGCAGGGCCAGGGCGTCGGGACGCAGCTCGTGCGCGAGGTGGAACGCCGGCTGAAGGCCGACGGCTGCCGGCTCGTGGTGGTGGAGACCTCGTCGCGTGCGGCCTACGAGCCGACGCGCCGGTTCTACCAGCGACGCGGCTACACCAGAGCCGCCACCATCCCGGGATACTACGCGCCCGGTGACGACCTGGTGATCTACACCAAGGATCTGACGGATGGAGAACTGGCAAGAGCTACTTCGTAAAAAGAGCATCGCGTCCCTCGAAGCGTTGGCCGCGCGGTTCGGGCCGGAGCACGTCGGCGACATCGAACGGCTCCGGCAGGCGGTCGACAACTTCGAGTTCCGGATTTCGCCCGCGATGGTGGACCTGATCCAGGCGCCGGGGGATCCCATCTGGCGCCAGTACGTCCCGACCCTGCAGGAGCTCGAGGTGCGTGACGGCATCGTCGACTCCCTGAACGAAGACGCGGACTCGCCGGTCCCCAACATCACCCATCGCTACCCCGATCGGGCGCTGTTCCTTGTGTCGCCCGTGTGCGCCGCCTACTGCCGCTTCTGCACCCGCCGCCGCAAGGTAGGCGATCCCGAGAAGATCCCGCTGTCCCGGCTCGAGTCGGCGTTCCGCTACCTGGAGGAGCATCAGGAGATCCGCGACGTCATCATGTCCGGGGGCGATCCGCTGCTGCTCTCGGACCGCCGCATCGACGACATTTGCCGGCGGCTGCGCGCGATCCCGCACCTCGAGATCCTCCGGATCGGGAGCCGGGTGCCGTGCCACCTGCCGGAGCGGATCACACCCGAGCTGTGCGCCATCCTGAAGCGCTACCATCCGCTGTACATCAACACGCACTTCAACCACCCCGACGAGCTGACCCCGGCCGCGGTGCACGCCCTCGGCATGCTGGCGGACGCCGGCATCCCCCTCGGCTGTCAGACGGTCCTCCTGAAGGGGGTGAACGACGACGCCGACGTGATGAAGGAGCTGATGCAGCGGCTGCTCGCCGCGCGCGTCCGGCCCTACTACATCTACATGTGCGACCAGGTGGCCGGAGCCGAGCACTTCCGCACGTCGATCGAGAAGGGCCTCGAGATCGTGAAGGCGCTGCGGGGCTGGACGTCGGGGCTCGCCGTGCCGCACTTCGTGATCGACGCCCCGGGCGGCGGCGGGAAGATCCCGCTCCTCCCCGAGTACGTCGTGAAGCTCACCGACCGCGAGGTCGTGCTGCGGAACTACGCGGGCAAGATTTACCGGTACAAGGCGCCGAAAGCCGACGCCCCGAAAGCCGCGAAAAAGCAGCCCCCCATGCTGGAGCCGGTGCTGGCAGGCTGACCGACCTCACCGCCGACCTCGTCGCCGCGCTCTATCGGGAGCACGCCGCCGCTCTGCGCGCCGTGCGCGCGACGGAACGGCAGCTATACGGGCAGCGCAGCGACGCGCGCCTCGAACGCTTCGCCCCGTACCGCTGGCTCAGCGCGGGGCTCCGGCGCGCCCACCTGCCCGCCCACTACAAGCGGCGTTTCCAGCCCCGGTTCGACGATATCGAAGCGGAGATCACCTACCTCCTGGTGCGGCACTTCCGGCCGGCCGTGGTGCTCGAGGTCGCCCCCTACTATGGGTGGTCGACCACGTGGCTGCTCCACGCGCTGCGCGACAACGGCGCCGGCCTCCTGCACTCCTACGACCTCGTCGACTACAGCCGCTGGACCATCCCTCCGGACCTGGCCCGGGGGCGGTGGCGCTTCACGCAGGGAGACATCCGTGCCGCGGTGGATCGGCTCCCTCACGGGATCGGCTACCTGTTCCTCGACGCGGCCCACACCGCCGAGTTCGCGGAATGGTACCTGGACGCGCTGTTCCCCCGGCTCGCGCCCGGAACGGTGGTCGGCGTGCACGACATCTTCCGCGGGCCCGATCTCCCGCCGATGCCCGAGAGCGCCGTGCTCCTCGGGTGGCTCGGGCGCCGGGGCGTGTCGTGCTTCACGGCCGCGCCGGGGCGGGCGGGCGACACCTACGGCCGGATTGTGGCGCTCAAGCAGCAACTCGGGCTCGGGGACCCGATCCACCACTCGGTGATCAACCCCATGGCGTTCTTCCGGCTGCCGCCGGGGGGCGCTTGACCGAATCGAACGGCGCTGTATATTTATGACGTCCGACGCATAGAAATACAACCCGAGTCGAGGCGCCCCGTCATGCCGATGTACTGCTGTCACGCCAATTCGCTGCCGATTAATAACGTCGTGCCCTCTCCAGGGAGCGCCGGGGCGAAATAGCGTGTCCAGAACACCGAGACCGACCCCCGAGCCCGCTCCCGCCGAGCGGGCTTTTCGTTATCCGGCTGGCCCGGAAGAGCACGACGCCTGCGGCGTCGGGTTCGTGGCTCATGCCGGGGGCGAGCGCTCCCACGTCGTGCTGCGCATGGCGCTCACCGCCGTGGCCCGCCTGGCCCACCGCGGCGCCGCGTCCAACGACCGCTCGGGCGACGGCGCGGGAGTGCTGACCCAGATCCCCCGCCGGCTCCTGGGGGCAGAGGGCGCCCTGGGCATGTTCTTCCTACCCAATGCGAGTCCGGCGCTCGAGCAGGCTGTCGCCCTGATCGAGCGTGTCCTCCGCGAGCGGGAGATGCCAGTGGTCTCCTGGCGGGAAGTGCCCGTGGATCCGACCGCCCTCGGGCCCCTCGCCCGGGCGAGCCGCCCGGCGGTGCTGCAGGCCCTCATCGCGGCGCCGTCCCCGAGCCCGGACGAGGGGACGTGGGAGCGCCGCCTCTCCATCGCTCGCCGGATCATCGAGCGGCGGGCCGCGGACGAGGGCGTCGCCCCCGTGTTCGTTTGCTCGCTCTCCTGCCGCACCGTCGTCTACAAGGCGCTGCTCACGGGCACCGAGCTGCCGGCGTTCTTTCCCGACCTGCGCTCGCCGCTCTTCGAAACCGCCATCGCGGTCTTCCACCAGCGCTACTCGACCAACACGCTGCCGAGTTGGCCGCTCGCCCAGCCGTTCCGCTTGCTCGCGCACAACGGCGAGATCAACACGCTCTGGGGCAACCGCAATGCGATGCGGGCCCGCGATCCCTTGCTGGCGTCGCCCGTATGGGGCAAGGACGTCGAGTGGTTGAAGCCCACGATCTGGGTCGAGGGAAGCGACTCGGCGAGTCTCGACAACGCCCTCGAACTCCTGGTGCGCTCCGGGCGCGATCCGGTGCACGCACTGATGATGCTCCTCCCGGAGGCCTGGGAGCGCGCCGACGACCTCGATCCCGCCCTGCGGGGCTTCTACGATTTCCACGCGTCGCTCATGGAGCCGTGGGACGGCCCGGCCGCGCTGGCGTTCACCGACGGCGTGATCGCCGGCTCGGCGCTGGACCGGAACGGCCTCCGGCCCTGCCGCTACAAGATCACCCGGGACCGCCTGGTGGTCGCGTGCTCCGAAGTCGGGGTGGTCGATCTCGACCCCGCCGATGTGGTCGAGAGCGGGCGGCTGGGGCCGGGCGAATTGTTGGTGGTGGATACGGCGCGGAGCGCCGTGCTGCACAGCAGTGAGGCGAAGCGCGAGGTGGCGGGTCGGTACCCGTACGAGCGCTGGGCGAGCCGGATGACTGCCGACCTCACGACCGTGGTGACCGCTCCCGAGGTCGCGCTGCCGCCGCAGGAGCTCGTGCGGCAGCAACGCGCGTTCGGTTACGGCTTCGAAGACCTGCGCCTCGTGCTCGAGCCGATGGCCGGCACGGGCCAGGACGCCATCTGGAGCATGGGGGACGACGCGCCGATTCCGCCGCTGTCGCGCACGGCACCGAGCGTGTACGCCTATCTGCGGCAGCGTTTCGCCCAGGTCACGAACCCGGCGATCGACCCGCTGCGCGAATCGGGCGTGATGTCGCTGCTGATGTACCTGGGGCGTCGCGGCTCGCTCCTGGGCCAACGCCCGACGGGCCACCAGCTGCTGCGGCTCGAGCATCCGATCGTCCTGGACGAGGAAATGGCGGCCGTGCGGCGCGCCCCGGGATTGCTGGTTGCGACGCTCAGCGCGGCGTGGGACGCGGAGGCGGGGCCAGACGGTTTGCCCCCTGCGCTCGACCGCCTGTGCCGGGAGGCTGTCCGCGCCGCTCGGCGGGGCGCGACGACGCTCGTGCTGAGTGATCGGGAGGCCGACGCGCGGCATGCGGCGATCCCCATGCTCCTCGCCATCGGCGCGGTGCACCAGCGCCTGGTGCGGGCGGGGCTGCGCACGCGGGTCGCGCTCGTCGCTGAAGCGGGTGACGCCTGGGACGTGCATCACTTCGCCGCGCTGTTCGGATACGGCGCCGAGGCGGTCCACCCGTGGCTCGCCCTGCAATCGGTGCGCGGCCTCGAGACCGAGCTCGAGGTCGACGCGCGCGGTGCCAAGTTCCGGTCGGCCGCGGAGCACGGCCTGCTCAAGATCCTCTCCAAGATGGGGATCTCCACGCTGCGGTCGTACGCGGGCGCGCAGCTCTTCGACGCCCTCGGCCTGGGGGGCGCGGTGGTCGACCGCTGCTTCGCCGGCACGGCGTCGCTCATCGGCGGGATCGGATTCGGCGAGATCGCCGCCGACGTCCTGGCGCGTCACGCCGCGGCGTACGGGAGCGCCGGCGAGCCGTCGAGCGGCCTGCCGGATCACGGCCGGGTCCGCTACCGCAAAGACGGCGAAGACCACGGGTGGGCCCCCCCGCTGGTCCGCGCGTTGCAGGACGCGGTGCACGCCGAGAGCGGGGCGGGCTACGAGGCGTTCCTGGCGCGGGTCCAGGCCCGCGAGCCGGCGGGCCCGCGCGACCTGCTCGCCTTCCGGGCCGCGCAGCCGGTCCCGCTCGACGAGGTCGAGCCCGTCGAGGCCATCCGCCGGCGCTTCATCTCGAGCGCGATGTCGCTGGGGGCGCTGTCACCCGAGGCCCACGCGACGCTCGCGATCGGGATGAATCGCATGGATGCGCGGTCGAACACGGGCGAGGGCGGCGAGGACCCCACGGGCTACAGCCCGCTCCCGAACGGCGACCGCGCCGACAACCGTATCAAGCAAGTCGCGTCGGGCCGCTTCGGCGTGACGACGGAGTACCTGGTCCGGGCCGACGAGCTCGAGATCAAGATCGCCCAGGGGTCGAAGCCCGGAGAGGGCGGGCAGCTGCCCGGGCACAAAGTGACGGCATTCATCGCGCGGCTGCGGCACGCCGTCGCGGGCATTCCGCTCATCTCGCCGCCGCCGCACCACGACATCTACTCGATCGAGGATCTCGCGCAACTCATCCACGATCTGAAGCAGGTGAACCCGACCGCGCGCGTGGGTGTGAAGCTCGTCGCGGAGGCCGGCGTGGGTACCGTCGCGGCGGGAGTCGCCAAGGCGTACGCCGACTATGTCCTGGTGTCGGGCCACAACGGCGGCACGGGGGCGTCGCCGCTCTCTTCGATCAAGCACGCCGGCTCGCCGTGGGAGCTGGGGCTCGCGGAGACGCAGGCAGTCCTGCTGCGCAATGGGCTGCGCGATCGGATCGAGGTGCGCGTGGACGGCGGGCTCCGGACGGGGCGGGACGTGGTGATCGCCGCCCTGCTCGGCGCCGAGGCGTTCGGCTTCGGCACGGCGGCGGTCGTGGCCCTGGGGTGCGCCATGGCTCGGCACTGCCACCTGAACACCTGCCCCACCGGCATCGCCACCCAGCGCGAAGACTTGCGGCGCAAGTTCCGCGGCACGCCGGAGCAGGTCGTCGCCTACTTCACGCTGATCGCGGAGGACGTGCGGCGCATCCTGGCGGCGCTCGGGCAGCGGCGCCTCGACGACATCGTCGGTCGGGTCGAGCTGCTCAAGCACGACCCCGCGCGGCACGCGCCGGCGTCGCGCGCGCACGCGCTCGACCTCTCCCTGCTGCTCAGGCCGCCCGCCGAGCCGGAGCGCCCGCGACGCCGCACGATCGCGCGCAACCAGCGGCCCGGCGTCGTCTCGCTCGACGCCGGCATCCTCGGCGCGTTGGAGGCGGCGCTGGAGCGAGGCGAACCGTTCGTCGGCACCTACCGCATCGGGAATCACCACCTCACGGCCGGTGCCCGGATCGCGGGGTACGTCGCGCGGCGTTACGGCAAAACGGGGCCGCCGGCTCCCGTGCGCTTGCGCTTCTCGGGCAGCGCGGGCCAGAGCTTCGGCGCGTTTGCGCTGCCGCGCATGCACCTGCGCCTCGAGGGCGAGGCGAACGACCATGTGGGCAAGGGCCTGTGCGGCGGCGAGATCGTGATCCGTCCCTTCAGGACGGCCGCGTACGCCGGCGGGGGAGGGGGGGTGGGGGGGGGGGGTCGCCTCTTCGCCGCCGGCGCCGCGGGGGATCGGTTCGCCGTCCGGAACTCGGGAGCCGTGGCCGTGATCGAGGGCGCGGGCGATCACTGCTGCGAGTACATGACGGGCGGCGTCGTGATCGTGCTGGGCCCGGTCGGGCGGAACTTCGGGGCGGGGATGTCTAACGGCGTCGCGTACGTGCTGGACGACGGCGATGGCCGACTGGCGTCCCGATGCAACCTGGAGATGGTGGCCCTCACGGCGCTCGACGAGGCGGATGAGCGGCGCGTGCAGGGCCTCGTCCGGCAGCACTATCAGAGGACGGGCAGCGCGCGGGCGAGGGGAATCTTGCGGGGGTGGGCGCGCTACCGCGGGCGGTTCTGGAAGATCGCCCCCCCCCCCCCCCCCCCCCCCCCCCCCCCCCCCCCCCCCCCCCCCCCCCCCCCCCCCGCCCGCCGTTCCCACTGTGGAGGAGGCACCGACCTTGCGAGGAGCCCAGATATGAAACTGATCACGACGATCGTTCGACCCGAGCGCCTGCCCGAGGTCAAGGCGGCGCTGTTCCGCGCCGGCATCACCGGCATCACGCTGAGCCGCGTCAGCGGTCACGGCGGCGAGCACGAGCTCGTCGAGCAGTATCGCGGGACGGCGCTGGTCATGGAGTTCCACGAGAAAGTGAAGATCGAAATGGTGTGCTCCGAGCCGTTCGTCGAGCCCTGCATCAAGGCCATTCTCTCGGCGGCCCGCACGGGCGAAGTGGGCGACGGGAAGATCTTCGTGCAGCCGATCGAGCGCGTGATCCGCATCCGCACGGGCGAGGCGGACAACGCCGCGCTCACCGCAGTCAACGCCGACGAGGTCCAACGCGCGGCCATCAAAGCGGCGGGCATGGGAGGTGTCGCATGACGCAGGCCACTGTCTCCGCAGGCGATACCGCCTGGGTCCTCGTCTCGAGCGCACTCGTGCTTTTGATGACTGTGGGCCTAGCGTTGTTCTACGGCGGCCTGGTGCGCCCCAAAAACGCGCTCAACACGATGATGATGAGCGTCGTCGCGCTCGGCGTGATCGGCGTCCAGTGGATGCTGGTCGGGTATTCGATCGCGTTCGGCCCCGGCAACCAGTGGCTGGGAGGCCTCGCGTGGCTCGGCCTGCACAACGTCGGGCTCGAGCCGAACCCCACGTACTCCGCGACGATCCCGCTCCAGGCGCATGCGATGTTCCAGGGGATGTTCGCGATCATCACCCCCGCCCTCATCTCGGGCGCGATCGTGGAGCGGATGCGGTTCCGCGGGTACGTCGTGTTCCTCGTCCTGTGGGCCACGCTGGTCTACGATCCGCTGGCGCACTGGGTGTGGGGCTCGGGCGGCTGGCTGCTGAAGCGCGGCGCGCTCGACTTCGCGGGCGGCACCGTCGTCCACATCAGCGCCGGCGTCTCGGCCCTCGTCGCGGCCTGGTTCCTCGGGCCCCGGCGGGACTATCGCCGCGTCCCCCTCGCGCCGCACAACGTCCCGCTCGTGCTGCTCGGCGCCGGGCTGCTCTGGTTCGGCTGGTTCGGCTTCAATGCCGGCTCCGCCCTCGCGGCCAACGGCCTCGCGGCGCTCGCGTTCGTCAACACGAACACTGCCGCGGCCGCCGCGCTCGTCACCTGGGCGGCGCTCGACCTGGCACGCACAGGCAAGGTCACCGCGGTCGGCGCCGCCACCGGCCTCGTCGTGGGCCTCGTGGGCATCACCCCGGCGGCGGGCTACGTGACTCCGCTGTCCGGGCTCCTCATCGGCGTGCTGGCGGCGGGGGTCAGCTACACCGCCATCCAGATTCGGTCGAAGACCAAGCTCGACGACGCGCTCGACGTCTTCTCCTGCCACGGCCTCGCCGGGACCGCGGGGGCGCTCCTGACCGGCGTGTTCGCCACCAAGCTGGTGAACCCGGCGGGCGGCAACGGGCTCCTCGCAGGGAATGCCAGCCAAATGGGCGTCCAGCTGCTCGCGGTCCTGGCAACGGTCGCCTTCGCGGCCCTCGGCACGCTCGCGATTCTCGCGCTGGTGCAGGCGACGGTCGGCGCGCGGGCGGACGTGCCCGACGAGAGCACGGGTCTCGACCTGAGCCAGCACGGCGAGGAGGCGTATTTCGGGACCGATCTGGGCAGCTTCGCCGGCACGGGCGGCTCGCTCGGCGGCAGCGTGGTCGTCCAGGCGTTCACCGTGGAGCCCGCCGCCGCACCGGCGCTGCCGAGCGCCTGATGTTCGCACCGCTCATCGCCCTGACCATCGCGCAGCAGAGTCTCGCGGGCAACGTCGGCCTCGTAGGCGACTATCGGTTTCGCGGCATCTCGCAGACCTACGGGCAACCGGCGATCCAGGCCGGCTTCGAGTACGCACCGGCCGGCGGGGTGTATCTGGGCACCTGGGGCTCGAACGTGAGCGGCAATCAATACCTGAACGGCGGCTCCCTCGAGCTGGACTGGTACGGCGGCTACCGGCGGCGCGCCGGCCCGCTCGAGCTCGATGCGGGGGTGCTGTATTACTGGTACCCGAAGGCGCGCTACAACGTGGTTTCCGGTGACGAGTACAACACCACCGAGGCGTACGTCGGGGTCCGGCTGCACGCCTTGAGCGCTAAGTACTCGCTAGCGCTCTCGGACCTGTTCGGCATGAAGACGAGCACGATCGGCGGCTATTGCGGCATCAACGCCGACGGCTCGGCGGCGTCCAGCGGCTGCCTGGGAGGCGGCAGCTCGAAGGGATCCACCTATGTGGACCTCTCGGCGACGCTCGACATCGTGCTCCGGATGAATCTCCTGCTGCACGGCGGCCGCCAGAGCGTGAAGCGGTACGGCGACCTGTCCTACTGGGACTACAAGGTCGCACTTACGAAGGCGTGGGCGGGGCTGACCGTGGGCGTCGCCGCGGTGGGCAACGACGCGGCGAGCCGCTTTTACCGGTACACGCCGACCACGGCCGGATCCACTGAAACGGAGGACGTGAGCAAGCCCGCGATCGTGCTGTCGGTGGCAAAGACGTTCTGACCCAGGCTATCTTCACCCGCATGATAAAGTTCAAGGTCGGGCTGGTGCAGATGCGCATGAGCGCCGACCCGGCAGCGAACCTCGCCAAGGCGGTCGCCCAGGTGCAGGCGGCGGCCAAGCAGGGCTCGGCGCTCGTCTGCCTCCCCGAGCTGTTCCGCACGCTGTACATCGGCCAGCGGCAAGACCCCGAGCTCTTCAACCTGGCCGAGCCGGTGCCGGGGCCGAGCACCGAGGCGCTGGGGCGGGTCGCGCGCGAGACCGGGGTGATCGTCATCGCGCCGCTGTTCGAGCGCCGCGCCGCCGGGCTGTATCACAACACGGCCGCCGTCATCGACGAGGGCGGCAAGGTGAAGGGCATCTACCGCAAGATGCACATCCCCGACGACCCCGCGTACTACGAGAAGTACTACTTCACGCCGGGCGACCTCGGGTTCCGTGCGTTCGACACCCCCGTCGGCCCCATCGGGACGCTGATCTGCTGGGACCAGTGGTACCCGGAGGGCGCCCGGCTCACCGCCCTCCAGGGGGCGAACATCCTTTTCTATCCGACGGCGATCGGCTGGCACCCCGCGGAGAAGGCACAGTACGGCGCGCAGCAGCTCGACGCCTGGCGCACGATCCAGCGCAGCCACGCGATCGCGAACGGCTGCTGGGTCGCCGCGGTGAACCGGGTGGGGTTCGAGAAGCTCGACGGTCAAGGTGCCGGACTGGAGTTCTGGGGGCACTCGTTTCTCGCCGATCCGTTCGGCGTCGTCGTGGCGGAAGGACCGGCCGATCAGGAAGCGCTGCTCGTCGCAGAGGTGGACTTGGCGCGCGTCGAGGAGGTCCGCCGCAACTGGCCGTTCCTGCGCGACCGCCGCACGGATGCGTACGGCGGCATCGATCGCCGTTTCCTCACCGACTAGGCGCGTGCCGGGCGTCCGCATGCCGGCCGAATGGGAGCCGCACGCGGCAACCTGGATCGGCTGGCCTCACAACAAGAGCGATTGGCCCGGGAAGTTCGCCATCATCCCGTGGGTGTACGGCGAGATCGTGCGCAGGCTCGCGCCGGGCGAGCTGGTGCGCATTCTCGTCAACTCCGCCGCCCACGAAGCCCAGGCCCGCCGTGTCCTCACCAAGACAGGCATCGACCCCACGCGTGTCGAGTTCCTGCGCGTTCCCACGAACCGCGGCTGGACGCGCGACTTCGGTCCGATTTTCGTCAGGCGGGACGGCGCTCTCGCGATCGCCCGGTTCCATTTCAACGCCTGGGCGAAGTACCCCGACTGGAAGAAGGACGACAGGGTTCCCGCGCTCGCGGCGCGGCGCCTGAAGGTCCCGACCCTGGAGCCGAAGGTCGACGGCCAGCCGGTGATTCTCGAGGGCGGGAGCATCGACGTGAACGGGCGCGGCTCCCTGCTCACGACCGAGGAATGCCTCCTGCATCCGACCATGCAGGCGCGGAATCCCCACCTGCACCGTGCGGATATCGAAGGCGTGCTCCGCGACTACCTCGGCGCGACGAACGTGCTGTGGCTCGGCCAGGGCATCGCGGGCGACGACACGCACGGCCACGTGGACGATCTGTGCCGCTTCGTGGGCCCGCGTACGGTGCTGCTGTGCCGGGAGGACGATCCGAAGGACGTGAACTACCGGCCGCTCGCCGAGAACGGCGAGCGCCTGCAGGGGATGCGCGCGGAAGACGGGGCGAAGCTCGAAGTGGTGGACCTGCCGATGCCGGCGCCGCTCGTGTTCGACGGGATGCGGCTGCCGGCGAGCTACGCCAACTTCTACGTGGCGAACGCCGCGGTGCTGGTTCCCACCTTCAACGACCCCAACGACCGCGTCGCGCTGGGAATCCTCGCGGAGGTGTTTTCAGATCGCCCCGTGGTGGGGATCCACGCCGGGGATCTGGTGTGGGGACTCGGCACGCTGCACTGCTTGACGCAGCAGGAGCCCACAAAGTCGGAATGATGGAAGGTTCCTTCCGTCATTCCAACGTTCCCACGCTCTTCAAGCTCTCAGCGCCCCGTCGATCGCGTCGGCTACGCCGGCGAGGTCGGCAAGCAGGTGGGCGCGGGCGTGCAGGCTGAGGCCGTCCGTGATGCGAATGCGTCGCAGGCAGCGCTCCAGGACCTCGAGCGCGGCACAGAGATAGACCGTCGCCTGATCGGACGCGACCCACGTCGGCTCCAACGCGCCGCAGCAGAGCCCGGTGAGCTCGACCACGAGTCGCTCGGGGCTACGGCGCTCGACGCCGGTCGGGGACCGCTCGGGCGTCTGGCTCCGAACCGGAGCCACGTGCCACTGCTCCGCGTCCACACGGCAGCCGACCCACAGGCTTTCAGGCGGCGCCACCCGGCCCCACCGGTGCAGCAGTCCGGCGAGATCGAGCTCAATCGGATCGGGCGACTGCTCGGGCGCGCTTACGATCTCGGCCACCGCCCGCCCCCCATCGGCCATGCGCCATAACGCAACGACGCGGCCTCGGAGAGCGGCACTCGCATGATCGAGCAGGGCGCGGCGGCGGTCGGCGAGAGTATTGAGCGAGGATTCGCGCATGGCGACCTCCTCGACAGGGGTGTGCCTAGAAGACGGCATCCCTCCGGGGAGGTAACGGTAACCGCCGGAAAACGGCCCGAGGCGGCGTGACGGCGGTCACTGGAGCGCCACGAACTCCACGCCGTTGTCCTGGGGCTCACGGCAGCTGCCAGATCTCCACGCGGTTCCCCGTGAAGACCGGAATCAACACCCGGTTCCGCTTCGCGTCGTAGCCGATGTCGGCCGGGCTCGGGACGCCGGTGATCAGCTTCACTTCCTGTCCCGTCTCGTAGCTCGATACCGTCGAGTCATTCCAGCTCGAGACAAGCATCCTGGCGCCGGCCATCTCCACGCCGTCGAACCCGCCGGCGCCCCTGGCGATCACACTCGGCGCCCGGTCCCCCGGCTTCCACGCCATCACGGACTTACCGCCGAACGACACGACGATGAACCGCTTGCCAACCGCATCCAGCGTGATGCCGTTCGGGCGCCCGAGCGTGTCGCCACGGGCCGCGACCGTCACCTTCCGGTCCGGTCCCACGCGGAAGATCCGGTCCGGCCCCGGATGCAGCACGTTGCCCACGTCGTCGAACCGGATGCCGGTATCGGTGATGTAGATGGCACCGGTCGGGGCGATGGCGATGTCATTCAAGAAGACCGCGCCGAGGCTGTCGAGCTTGACACTATCGACGGGTGCACCGGTGCGCGCGTTGAAGGCCCGCACCACGTCGATGTCGGTCACCCACAGCGTGTCGCCTTGGAGGGCCAGCCCCTTCGGAGCGTTGAGCGTCACCCCCGCCCTGCCGCCCTCGATGAACTTGAGGTTCTCGATCGCCCCGTCGGGCCGCACGCGGCTGATGAAGCCGTTGTGGTCCTTCGCCGTCGGGCTGCCGTTGATGTTGGACACGAAGTAGATGTCCTGCGTGCTGTCGTGTAACACGGATTCGGGCGTGAGGAACCCCACCACCACGGCCACCTTGGTACCGGCCGGAGACGGCGTGGCCGGGATCGGCGCGGCGGCGGGCGCAGGGGTCGTCGTGTCGACAGTCTCGGACCCCGCGCGTCCCCCCCTCCCCCCCCGGTCCACCGGTTGGCACGCGGCAAGAGCGGCGGCGGCCGCCCACAAACTCGTCATTCTCATGGGTGCTGTTCCTCCTCGGCCAAGGCCTGGATGTGCCGCAGCACCCGCAGGTGGATGCGCTGGACAAGATAGTCCGCGGGCAGTGTCCAGTATACCTGCGGAAACATCTCCACTTCGTACGAGGTCCGCCCCTCGAGGCGCGTGCGGCCGACCGGCAAGGGGGTGAGCCGGAACTCCCCGTGGGTCGCTCGGAAGTACCCGTCGAGGTGCGGGGGGTTCACCGTGCGATAGGGGCTCCACTCGCGCATCGGCGGCGCCTGGTCCACGATGTCGAACGCCAGGAGGCGCCCCTCCTCCCACGCCGTGACCGGGCCACCGGCTCGCTGAAGCCGAACCAGAGGCTCAGCAGGCTTCCAGCTCCTTCTTCCGCGCCTCGGTCACCCGCGCCGCCACGTCCGGCGGCGCTTCCTGGTAGACGTGGAACTTCATGCGATAGGTGCCCCGCCCGTGCGTGATCGAGTGGAGCGTCGTCGCATAGCGGTCGAGCTCGGCTTCCGGGACGAGCGCCTTCACCTTCGTGAGCCGGCCGTCCTTCTCCGTGCCGAGAATGTGGCCGCGGCGCGACGAGATGTCGCCCATGACCGCGCCCTGATACTCGTCGGGCGTCCACACCTCGATCTCCATGATCGGCTCGAGCAGGACCGGCTTGCAATTGGCGCTCACGTTTCGGAACGCGAGGATCCCCGCCATCTTGAACGACATCTCGTTCGAGTCCACGTCGTGGTAGGATCCGTCGTACACCTCCACTTTGAAGTCCACGACGGGATACCCCGCCACCGGCCCGCGCTGCGCGGCCTCGACGACGCCGCGCTCCACGGCGGGGATGTACTGCCGCGGGATCACGCCGCCCACGATCTCGTCCACGAACTGGAGCCCCGAGCCGCGCGGCAGCGGCGCGATGCGGATCCAGCAGTCGCCATACTGGCCCCGGCCGCCCGTCTGCTTCTTGTGCTTCCCCTGGCCCTCGCCCTTGCCGCGGAAGGTCTCGCGGTAGGCGACCTTGGGTTTGGTCGTCTGGGCGTGCACGCCGAACTTGCGGGCGAGCCGTCCGACCACGATCTCGAGATGGCGCTCGCCCAGCCCCCGGATCAGCGTCTGGCCCAGCTCGGCGTTGAACTCATGATGGAAGGTGGGGTCCTCTTCGTGCAGCTTGTGGAGCCCCGTCGAGAGCTTATCCTCCTCGCCGCGCTGCTTGACCTCGACCGCCACGGCGATCACCGGCTCGGGGAACGGAATCTTGGGCACCACGACCGGGACGTCCTTCGTCGAGAGGGTGTCGTTGGTGTGGGTGTCGCGCAGCTTGGCGACGACGCCCAGGTCGCCGGCGTGCAGCTCGGCGATCTCCATGCGGTCCTTCCCCACCGCCACGCATAGGTGGTTCAGCTTCTCCGCCGCCTCCCGCGGCGCGTTCCAGACGTCCTGGCCGTTTCTAACCCCCCCGGAATAGATACGGAACAGGGTCACGTCCCCAACGTGCGGCTCCGAGACGGTCTTGAAGACCTGGGCGACGAGCGGCCCGGCGTCGTCCGGCTTCAGCGCCAGGCGCTCGGCGCTGCCCCATTTCTGCACTTCGACCGGCGGTCGCTCGTGCGGCGCCGGGCACAGCTCCACGATCTTCGTCAGCAGCGCCCGGGTCCCGTAGGTCAGCTCGGCGGCGCCGCAGAACAGGGGGAACAGCTCCCCCTTCGCCATCCCCGCCTTCATCGCGGCGATCGCCTCGTCCCGTCCGATCTCCTCGCCGCCCAGATAGCGCTCGAGTAGGGTGTCGTCGGTGGCGGCGATGCTTTCGATCAGCTCCTGCGAGTATTTCCCGAACCGCGCCTGGTACTCCGCGGGCACGTCCACTTCGTCGTACTCCCCCGCCTTCGTGCCCTTCTTATAGAGGTGGCACTTCTTCGAGAAGAGATTGATGATCCCGTGGAATTCCGGCCCTTCCCCGACCGGGATCTCCACCGGGATCACCTTGGTCGTCAGACGCTCCTTGATCTGGTTGAACACCCGCTCGAAGTTCGCGTGCTCCTTGTCCATCAGGGACACGAACAGGAGGCGGGGCAGGCCGCGCGTCTCGCAATAGTCCCACACTTTCTCTGTGCCCACCTCGACGCCCGCCGTCGCCGCCAGCACGACCACGGCGGCGTCCGCCGCGTATACGCCCGCCAGCGCGTCGCCGGTGAAGTCCAGATAGCCCGGCGTGTCGATCAGGTTGATCTTCGCGTCCATCCACTCGG
>WNGB01018692.1_pt1 | contig 21185 bp, 21 predicted proteins | sample 5400681 | NCBI WGS metagenome assembly WNGB01 (sample SAMN13153367, study PRJNA577476) | soil metagenome | isolation source: 115 cm soil or saprolite under grassland replicate 2 | place: USA:California | collected 2016-06-15
GAGCCGTCTGATTGAGTGTCCACCACGGCCGTACGACATGTTCGTACCGTCGAGAGATCCTGGCGGCAGGGCTCACGAGCCGTCTGCCGGTCGCTGTCGCGGCTTGGCTTCCGAACGAGGTGCCTGCCGTCGGGTCTCGCCGTGGCCTGGCTCCGTGGCCCGACCTCGACGAGGCCGGGCGGCGGGTATTGGGGATCCAGACCAAGCTGCATCAATGGGCGACCGACGACCCTCATCGTCGGTTCGATGACCTGTTCAACCTCGTCGTCGATCCCGCCTTCCTGGTGGTGGCGTGGGATCGGGTGCGGGGGAATCGGGGGGCACGGTCCGCAGGAGTCGCTTCGCTCATCCCCTGCAGACGACTGCCTCGACGCGAGTGCTCCGTGGATCATGCGGACAGGCCGGACCGCCCCCGACCTGCAAGCTCAGGTGCCCGGTGACCGCGGCTTCACGGTCTGCGATTCCGAGGGCAACTTCTGGGCCTTCGGGACGGAGGGCGCCACCACTGAGCATCCATCGGTGAGGGCGCGAGTGGCACCACCACCCCCGACCGGGCGCCATCACCATTGCACTAGTGCGGGCGGCCGCGGTCCAATGCCGGTGTGACGGGCGCACGTGCGGGGATGGCTGCCGTTTCGCTGTTCGCGCTGAGCGAGTGGCGGTCACGGTGGCGGTCTCACATCGTGATCGCCGTGCTGATGACGGTGACGGTGGGGGTCACTGTTGCCACGTTGACGGGAGCGTCCCGCTCGCAGTCGGCGTTCGACCGGTTGCGGGCGGAGACCAAGGCATCCGACATCTCGGTGTTCGTGGAGGGTGCCGAGGATGAGCTGCGCGACGCGCAGGCCGCGCTGGAGTCGACCGAGGGCGTACTCGACACCGACGTGGCCATCGAGTTGTTCCTGCGACCGGCGGGCACCGAGTACTTCCCCGACTTCCAGCTCCTGGCGCTCGCTCCGCTGGAACCTCGAGGCACGGACCAACTCGACCGGCCGGTGATCGTTGACGGACGCGACGTCGACCCTCTGCACGCGGATGAGGTGGCGCTGAGCGAACCGCTGGCTCGTGAGCTCGGCGCCGAGGTCGGCGACGTTGTGGCGCTGGAGTCGATGACGAACGAGTGGATCGAGCTCGCGTTCAACGGCGCCAATCAAGGCGCTCCCGACGGGCCGAAGGTCGACGCCACCGTGGTGGGCATTGCCCGCAGCCCCGCCGACTTCAGCCGGCTGCAGGCGTTGCTCTACCTCAGCCCGGCGTTCGTTGAGCGCTACGGCGACGACATGCGCACCTATACGATCCTGCGGGCGCGGGTGACCCCTGCCGTGCTTCGCGCCGCCGTCGCGGGCGAGGGTCTCGGCGGCGACCTTGGAGGCGACGAGGTTGGCCCGTCGCCCTTCATCGACGACACGTCAACGGAGGACGGGCTGGCGACGATCGCCGGCGCGTTGCGCATCCTCGCTGCCGCAGCCGCGCTGGCCGGCGCCGTCGCCATCGCGTTGGGCTCGCTCCGTGCCAGCCGGGCCGCCCTTTCCGACGGCGCGGCGTTGCGCGCCGTCGGGTTCACGCGCCGCCAACAAGTTCAGGCGGCGGTTGTGATCCTTCTCCCGTGGCTCGTCGCGGGAGCCGTCGCCGGCGTCGCGGCCGGCGTCATCGCATCGCCCGTCGCGTTGCGTGGTCTGGCGCGTGCGGCGGATCCGTCGCCCGATGCCATCGACGTGAACGTGGCGGTGCTCGCCGCGGTCGCCGGGGGCGCGCTGGTCGCCGGCCTCGCCGTGCTGGTGCTCGGAGGACGCCTGGCTACCGCGCGGCGGGCCTCCCGGGCGACGGTCGTTCCGCGGCTGTTCGCACTGCGGCGGCCGCTGCCCGCCGTCATCGGTGTACGTGACGCGCTGTTCGGCAGCGCCAACCGCGGTGGGTGGGCGAGCCGGGCCGCGCTCGGGGTGGGCGCGGTCGGGGTCGCGGCGGCGGTGGGGGCACTGGTGGTGAGCGCGTCGATCTCACGGCTGCAGACGGATCCCACGCTCACGGGGCAAGCGGCGGCGCGGGTCGTCGACAGCGGGGAGAGCATCGACACCTACGACGAGGTGCTCGATCGGCTTGAGGGCGACGAGCGCGTCGCGTTGCTCGCCGGCATTCACGTGCTGTTCGAGATCGAGGTCGACGGCCGCGGCGGCACGAACACGCTGGCGATCGATCTGCAGCGCGGGGAAATCGGCGCGTCGGTCATCGAGGGCCGCATCCCGTCGGCACCCGACGAGGTTGCACTCGGCCCGGCGTCGCTCGACCGGATCGGCAAGGACGTGGGCGATCGCGTCACATTGCGCGGCGAGGCCGGCGAGGCCGAGCTCGAGATCGTCGGATCGATCCTGTTCCCCGAGGGCGACTTCTCCCACGACGAGGGCATCGCCATCACCGCGGAGGCCGGTGATCGGCTGGTGGGCGACGTGCGGTCGGTCGGTCTGCACCAAGTGCTGTTCGACTGGCGCGAGGGGGTCGACGCCGAGGCCGCCGATCACGACGTCGGCTTCGACGTGCTCACCAACGACGCCGCGCTCCAGCCGGCCACCGTCACCAACCTCGGCGAGGTGGTCGCCCTGCCGCGGTTCCTCGCCGCCTTCGTGGCACTGCTCGCGCTGGTTTCGCTCCTGCACGCGGTGGCGGTGGCGTTGCGGAGCCGGTCGAAGGAGCTGGTGACGATGCGCGCCCTCGGCATGACAGCACGCGGCACGGCCGGCGTGCTCAGCACCCACGTCGCGGTGCTGGCCGGGGTCGCGGTATTGGCCGGCCTGCCCCTCGGGCTCGCTGTCGGTCGCACCGTATGGAGGCCCATCGCCGAGGGCGCCCACGTGATCGTGCTCGCGGTCTGGCCGTCGGAGTCGATCGGGTACGTCGTGGGGATCGGCGGCCTCGCTGCTGTCGTTCTCGCCACCATCGCCGCGTGGCGCGTGCGGCGATTGCGCCCGGTCGAGCTGTTGCGCACGGAGTAGATCGCACGGAACGAGATCGCGCTGCGGGGGTTCCGATCGCGCTTTGGTGAACATGGCACGCCAGAACGCGAAGTCGCTCTCCTCGGATGTCGTCCGGCGCGACTGCTGATGAGCCTGAATGGCTTCTCCGCTGTCCTCCCCATAGCGATGCGGCTGCGGACAAAGCTGCGCCTGTCGCTGTAGTGGCCGTCGCTGCACTCGTTCAACGAGGTCGGCCACCTGGCCTGAGGGCGGGTGAACGCGAGCTGGGGCTGGCACCCCCGCGCGGGCGCCAGCCCCACGTGTCCATCGGCCGGGTACCTGGCCCGGACAAGGGTTCCGGATCGACCGGCTACGACGGCGAGCCCACCGCCGTCAGCCGAATCATCGTGGTACCCGACGGCGCCCACCGAAGACCGAAGGGTGATCGCCTTCACCCATGGGACCGTCGGCGTCGCCACCAACTGCAGCCCGTCCCTCCAAGGCCCCGATGCGCTCGGCGTCTACGAAGGACTCGACGAGTTACTCGCCGCCGGCTACGTCCTCGCTGCCATCGACTACCAGGGCCTCGGCACCCCTGGACCCCACCCGTGTCTCGTCGGGCGAGCCGAGGGCATGAATGCGCTCGACAGCGTGCGCGCCGCCCACGAACTCGCCCAGGCCCACGCCGGCACCGACTTGCCGTGTGGGGCCACTCCCAAGGCGAGCAAGCCGCGCTGTTCACCGGGCAGCTCGCCGCCAGCTACGCCCCCGTCCGAGCCCCATGGAGATCGGCGCAGCTCTTGCGTGATGGCGGTCGAGCGTGAAGCCCACATCGTCAAGGGTCTTCGCCTCGATCATGAAGTGGTATAGCTGCGCCTCCCGCGCGCCGACCAGTGCCAGGCTGTGGTGACGCCGGTTGCAGTGCGAGAACACCACGTCGTGGTCACCGCCGGCCATGTAGTCACTGACTCGGAAGCCGAGCGTGGTCCTGTAGAAGTCGAAGGCTTCGGTAAACGCCGGTGTTCCGAGACGATGTGGCCGAGACCACCGCTGCCGGTGACGAAGCCGGAGATACCCATCGGCGAGACGTGAATCCACGAATCGACGTTGGCGGGTCGCTGTCGTCCTTGTCCATTTGTGGTCTGCCACCGCCCCCGGACAGGACGCGAGGGTCAGCGACGTCGTGACGGCGACACGCGACGGCCTGCTTCACGTGGACGACGCGGCCGACGCCTAGCTCTGCCACTCGCTGGGCGTTGCGGTCGCACCTATTGACGGCGCACCGGCGAGCTCGAGCCCGTGCAGAACCGGCGTCTGGGCGTCAAGGTTCGTGCGACTGGAGCGTTCGATGAAGTTGCAAGCGCGGCCCCGCTTTGACATTCGCCATGCGCCGTCTGGCGCTGCAATCGAGGGCACGGTTCAAGACCCCCTTCGCCGGCATGGCGGCGTCCGCCGGCGTGCGACTCGGACGCGGCTGACCCGTGTACCACTCGACCGAGATGATCGGCGGCGCTTCGGTCCGCCGATCGCCGAGCCTTCGAGTAGTGCTTGACCAGCACTCCGGGCCCGTGTCCTTGACGCTGGGCAACCATGCTGATGTTGAAGCCGGCGTCGAGCAGTTCACTCGACGTGAACTTCCGTAGTGCAAGGATCGATCCGTCGAAGTCGAGGTCGAGCCCGCGCTGTCGGGCACGCTCGCGGCGTTCGGCCGAGGCGATGGCGAACATCGCCCAGCGTTGCGTGCGACCGAGCCGGGCGCCGATCTCCGAGAGCGACAGTCCGCCCTTGGGTGCCGGCCCGTGTGCGGCCGTCGTTCGCTCGCTGGGCGGGAGACGGAACAACCGCAGCGCTTCGTCCTCCAGAGCGATGACCTCGGGGCGCTTGTTCGCGATGCCGAGATGCTCCTTGAGGATGCCAACCCGCTTCGTCACGAAGTCGGGCGGCATCGGCTTCGAGCAGTCCTCGGCAAGGCTGAACACGAAGGGATCGTCGGCCATCGGGACACCCAACGCTTCAACCCGCTCGTCCATCTCGTCGCAATGGCGTCGGAGCATCGCCATCGTCCCGGCGTCGATGTGAACCGTGCGCTCGCGGCGCGTCTTCGTCGTCTTCACCCGCTTGCCTTCGTCGATGGCCGCGTCGACGACGAGCCGGCTGTCTTTCCACTTCACGCGCGACCGGCGGAGCCCGACCAGCTCGCCGCGGCGCATGCCAGTGACGGCGCCGAGCACGAGTAGCGGCGCGACCTCGGGGATGACCGTGACGGCTTCGGTCAGCAGCAGCGAGAGTTCGTCGACCTCGGGTGGCGTCCGCTCGCGGGCCACGTATGCGCTCGTCGGCAGCTCGAACTCGGTCATCGGGTTGTGAGTCGTCATCCCACGGCGCTTTGCCCACCGGAAGAACGGCCCGTAGAGGCTCTTCGCCTGGTTCATGCGTGACCGGCTCACGCCGGCGCGGCGCATGCGGCCGAAGATGCCATCGAGGTCGCTGAGTTCGACGTCGCGAACCCGTTGGCTCCCGATGTGTGGCGCGAACCGCCGCTTGTGGAGCTTCCGGTAGTCGTCGACGGTCTTCGTCTCGCGGGCCTTCTCCTCGGCGAGGTGCTGTGTGAGGAAGCGCTCGACCGCCTCGTCCATGGTCAGCTCCCGGGTCGGGCGCTCGACCGGAGGCGGCGCCCACACCACTTCGGCAACAAACAGCGCCAGCTCTCGGGCCGCAGCGGCGGCGGTGTCGACATGCACGGTGCGGCTGACGCGTCGCTGCGTGCCGTTCGGGTTGGTGCCCAACGTGATCGTCAGCTTCCAGACGCCCGGACGTATCTCCCGTCGCGAACCCGCGCCCGGAAGTGCCCGGGCGCCGTTGACACGCCGGCGGCTCTGCCCACACTTGGTTAGCGAGAGGTGCTCGATGCGGACGCAGCTCGGGGACAGGGGGCACGGCTCGACGTCACGGCCGGCCGGCACCGCGCCGTGCGCGAGTTCCCACGCGACGACGATCGCGGGAACTGTGCGGTCGTCGACCTTGAGCTTGCCACTGCCGGTCGGTCGGCGCGAGCCCATCCAGAGGTGGTGCTCGCCGGTGCGGTCGACCTTGGCCTCGAACCGTGATGCGAGCTTCGCCAGGCGCGCCTCCCGCGCAGGCTCAGACTCGTGGGCACCGTCCTTCGCCGTGCCCGGCTCCTTCCGGCACCGCGGGTGTCCCGAGGTGTCTCGTGAAGTGTCCCAGGAGGACCCAGGAGGTGTCCAGCACCTGCAAGCGCTACGGTGCTGAGGCGGGACACCTCGAGGAGGCCGGGGATGAGCCTCTGACCTGCTACTTTACCGTGCGCCCCCTGGGATTCGAACCCAGAACCTGCGGATTAAGAGACCGCCCCGCTTGGTCTACCGCGTGACGCCCAGGACGCTGACGTGGCGTCCTGTCTACGAGTTCGTCTACCGCGTGGTGTCTGGTACACCTCGTAGCACCGAGCTAAGCACCTGGAGTAGCACCTGATACTTGACCGGTCTCAACCATCGGTGATCGCGGTCCTCGAGGCGAGGTAACGGAGGCGTGACCACCAGATGACCGTTCGCGCAGCCCGGCTTCAGCCGAAATGCAGGATGGGCCAGCCGGCGGCGACGGCCGCGTCTCGCAGCCCGCGGTCGGGGTTTACGGCGACAGCGGTGCCGCAGGCGCGCAGCACCGGCAGAACCGACGCGGAGTCGGCGTAAGCGGTGGCGTCGTGGAGGTCGCAGCGCCCGAGAGTCTGCTCGAGCCGGGTGAGCTTGCCGGCCCCGTGGCAGAACGGACCGGCGAGCAGCCCCGTGTAGCGACCCTCGACTACCTCGGCGACGGTGCCGACCGCAGTGATCGTCGAGTCGAGTGCCGCGGCCACCGCCGCGACGAGTTCCTGCGGGCTCGACGACAGCAACACCACCCGGTGCCCATCGTGGAGATGGCGCTCGAGGAGCCATCGCGCACCCGGGTACACGTCGGCGGCGATCGCGGGCGCGATGCGCCCGACGACGTCCAGCAGCGGTGCTTGGTCCACACCGGCCGCGGCGTGCAACAGCGAGGTGCGCAACCGGTCGATCGCCGCGGGGCCGAGGCCCCGGGCCGCGAACACCGCGTCGCGCACAAGGTGCCCGGCTAGCTCGGTCCGGCGCACCAGGCGCGCCTCGGCGAGCGAACGTGCCAGCCGAGCCAGGCTCGACCCACGCACCAGGGTGCGATCGAGGTCGAACACGGCGAGACCTGTGGCCAGTGCTGCGCCCGGCGGCGGGGGTGACGCCTGTACGGAACCGACCATCGTCCGCCAGTGTGACCGCCGCGTCTTGCCGGACAGCATCGTGATGGCAACGCCAAGATGAAGGTCATGCGGCGCGTGCGACGCCGGGGGACCTTCGCCTCTGTCATCGTCGGCGCCGGCTCCCTACCGTGGGTCGCGACCACACCCGCCAGACGGAGGGAGACCGAGATGACCGCGGGTCCACTGGAGCGGCGAGGCGATACCCGCGACGGAGCGCGGACGTCCCACATCGATGCCACCGTCGACACACTGCGGCGCCGCCACCCCGACATCGAACCCGATCGTCTCCGCACCTGGGTGGTCGACGAGTTCGAGGCGCATCGGCACAGCCGCGTCCAACGCTTCCTGCCCATCCTCGTGTCACGGTCCATCGAAGACCGCCTCCGCGGCGAGCGCCGCTGACCGCGTCAACTTTGTGTTGCCCGGACGTCGGCTGCCAAGGCTCAACGCTCCACCGGTTCGGTGCTTCGGGGCGGTCCTCGTCGTGGAAGGCCACCGCGGCTGACTCCGCCGCTCCGTGATGCCGGTCGGCGCGGTGACGCCCCAGCTGTGCTAACGCGGTGCCATGGTGATCGCGATCTACTTCAACCCAGAAGGAATGTCCGCTGCGAAGTACGACGACATCATGAAGAAGCTCGCCGCAGCGGGACAGGGACAACCCAAGGGCCGGACCCACCACTCGACTTTCGGGCCTGAGGATCGGCTGATGGTCTACGACGTGTGGGACTCACAAGAGGACTTCGACGCGTTCGGCCAGACGCTCATGCCGATTCTCGCGGAGGCTGGTGTTGACCCAGGTCAGCCCGATGTGATGCCGGTGCACAACATCGTGCAGTAGCCCTGTCTGGGTCAAGGAGTCGGTCGTTCCGATTGGGGTCCCGCCTTCGCGGCCGATCATTCAGTCGATGGCGGTGTCTTCCAGTCGATGGACACGCCCTCGGTCGCGGCGGGGTGTTCCCGCAGCCAGCCTCGAGCGAACGGGCACCACGGCACGACGACCAGGCCGTTCTGTCGGGCGAGGTNNNGAGCCGTGCGCCGGTGCCCTGTCCTCGGAAAGCGTCGGGCACCTCGGTGTGGAGCAGGTACAGGTGGGTGGCGTCACGGTCGTAGACCAGCTCGGCTTCGTCGTCGTCGGTGCGCACGACGAGCCGTCCGCCCATGGCGTCGTTGGTGACGATGACGTCGCTCATTGTTGGTAGCCCTCGACGGTCTGCTCGGCCCGGACTATCGCGTCGGCGGGATCGGCGCCGGCGTCGCGGCGGGCGCGCCGCTGGCGCAGGAGATCCCAGCATTGGTCGAGGGTGATCTCGATCTGGCCGAGGCGTGCGCGGTCTTCGTCAGTCAGCCCGCGCCCGGGTCGTTCGAGCTGGTGTTCCTCGTCGACGAGGGACGTGATTCTCTGCATGATGTCGGTGTCGTCCATGTGCGCCTCCGTGCGAGTCAAGAGAGTCGGGGGAGGTCGGCGAGCTCGAGCGCCCACGCGGGACGATGCGGCGCATCGATCGGACCGACCGCCGCGGCAGGGAAGCCGTCGATCTCGACCCCGTCGCCGAAGGTCGATCGCTGCTTGACGACGGCGCCAGCGCGAACGACACACGCCGCGCCGATGGCGCTGCCGTCGCACACGATGGCACCGGGCTCGATGACCGACCCGGCGCCGATGCGGCAGCCGTGGATCATCGCGCCGGGACCGACGATCACGCCGTCGCCGAGAATGAGCTCGTTGTCGGGGAGCAGATGGAGCACGGTGTTCTCGAGGATCTGGACGTCGCTCCCGATCCGCACCGGCCCGTGGGAGTCGCCGATGATCTTGACGCCGGCGCCGATGATCGTGCGGTCGCCGACGACGACGTCGCCGGTGATCTCGGCGGTCGGGAACAGCACGGCGCTGGCGGCGATCGTCGGGGCGATGCCGCGGTAGTCGTAGAGCTGGCCCATCGCGAGCCCCTCCAGTCGAGGTCCGATCGTGTTGGCGGTGTGTGGCGGGAGGGATAGGTCGCCGCCGCGGAGTCCGCGGAGCCGCTCCAGGTCGGCATCGGACACGGCGCGGATCACCCGTGCCGGCCGGCCGACGGCGACGACGTCGTCCGGGAGCGTCATGCCCGTGGGCACGAGTGTTCCTTCGCCGAGGAAGACCCGTTTGCCGAGCCGCGCGCCCGGCATGAGGAGCGACGCGTTGCCGATCTCGCACAGGTCGCCGACGACGGCGCCAGCGACAGGCAGCGATGACCGAAGGTTGTGCGGCGACCGATGACGGTCGGCATCGCTGGTGTCCCGATGACGACCGAGTTCTCGAGGACGGCCGAACCGGTGCCGATCTGCACCATGCCGTCGCGCGAGCGAACGACAGCGCCTTCTGACACCAAGGCACCGTCACCGAGCTGCGCAGTTCCGATCACGACGGCAGACCGCGCGATCTCCGGCGTCGGTGCAACCGTGATGGTCCCGGCCGGCGTGCGCTTGCTCATGGATGCGCGAAGGACGGGGCGCCGTCGACCAGGAACATGGCGTCGTCGAGGTAGCAGTACCACCAGTCTTCGCCGGGCTCGTAGGACTGGATGAGCGGATGTCCGGTGGTCCGGAAATGTGCGGTGGCGTGACGGTTGGGCGAGTTGTCGCAGCAGCCGACGTGCCCGCAGGTCATGCACATGCGCAGGTGCACCCACTGCCCGCCGATCCGCAGGCAGTCCTCGCAGCCGGTGCTGCTCGGCTCGACACTCGCGGCTCGGTCGAGATGGGTGCAGCTCTGGGTCATCGGGAGGAGTTGACCACGTTCTGGCCGTAGGCGCGTGGGGCGAGCGCGTCGGCCGGTACGACGCCGAGGCGGCCGGCTTGAAAGTCCTCGATGGCTTGGACGATCTCCTCGCGGGTGTTCATCACGAACGGGCCGTAGTGGGCGATCGGCGCCCGGATCGGGAGGCCGCCGAGCAGCACGACCTCGAGCGGACCCCCTCGCTCGTCGGCGGCGGTCACGACGAGGTGATCGCCGCCGCCGAACCCGGCGAGGTCGCCGCCCTCGATAGGCCGGGCCTCCGCGCCGGCCGTGCCGTGCCCGGCAAGGACGTACGCGAATGCGCTGAACGCTGGGTTCCACGCCACCGCGAGCTGCGCTCCCGCTGCGAGGGTCACGTGCGCGTAGGCAATCGGCGTGTGCGTCACGCCCGTACCCTGGTAGCCGCCGAGGTCGCCGGCGATGAGCCGGACGAGCGCGCCACCGTCGTGAGTGGTGAGCAGCCGGAGTGACTCCTGGTGGATCAGCTGGTAACGGGGTGTCTCCATCTTTTGCGCGGACGGAAGGTTGACCCAGAGCTGGACCGCCTGGAACAGCCCGCCCAGCTTGTAGAGCCGCTCGGTCGGGAGCTCTTCGTGCTGGATGCCGCCGCCGGCGGTCATCCACTGCGTTTCGCCCGCGCCGATGACGCCGCCGCCACCGGTGGTGTCGCGATGCGAGATCTCGCCGTCGAGCATGTAGGTGACCGTCTCGAACCCGCGGTGGGGATGCCATGGCGCGCCCTTGGCCTCGCCCGCTCCGTTCACGGTCGGGCCTGCGTGGTCGAGAAGTAGGAAGGGGTCCGCCTCCGCCATGGACAGCGAGCCCGGGAACGGTCGGCGGATCGGGATGCCGGCGCCCTCGGTGCTGGTGTGAGCGGCGACGACCTTCGTAACAGGTCGTGCGCGTGACCGGTGGGGGTCGGGCACGGGGAGGCGCGGCAGTGCGAGCGTGTCGTCGACGGTGATGGCTGGCACCGTGGTTCCTCAGGCAGCCGCGGTCTGTGCCGTTGCGATGGCTTGGACGGCGAGCTCGATGCGGGCGGTCTTGCCGACGAGCAGACCGCCGGTCTCGAGCGCCATATTCCAGGTGAGCCCGAAGTCCTCGCGGTTGACCTCCGTTGCCGCGCTGAACCCGATGCGCTCGTCACCCGCGGGGGAGACGTCGGCACCGTCGAAGTCGACCTGCAGGGTCACCGGTCGGGTGATGCCGTGCACGGTCAGGTCGCCCACGACCTCCCAGGTGGCGTTCGGAAGGGCGCGTACGAGCGTCGAGCGGAAGGTGATGGTCGGGAACTCGTCGACGTCGAAGAAGTCGGCGCTGCGGAGGTGGTTGTCGCGGTCGGCATTCCCGGTGCTCACGCTGGCCGCGCCGATCTCGACCTCGACGTGGGAGTCCTCCGGGTTCTCGGCGATCGTGATCTGGCCCTTCACATCGGTGAACCGGCCGCGAACCTTGGTGATCATCAGATGGCGGCCGACGAACTCGACTTGTGTGTGCGCCCCGTCGATCTCATAGGCACCCGCGACCGGTACGGACCGGTCGTCGTGGGTGCGGAGCACGCTGACTGAACGTTCCGACATGGCAACTCCTCCATTCCTCCATAACTTGAAGGTTCAAGTCAATGAGGCCTCAACATATTCCCAATGACTTGAACGGTCAAGTGACTGTCGTAGGATGGCGTTGTGGCTCGCACGACGATGGGGGCAGGGAAGCCGAGGTGGCTGACCCGGGAAGAGGAGGCGGCGTGGCGGTCGGTGGCCGCGGCGGTCCACAAGCTCCGCTCGGCGCTGGAGTGCCAGCTGGAGCGAGAATCGGACTTGAGCTTCATCGAGTACTACGCGCTGGCCCGACTATCGGACGAGTCCGATCATCGGTTGCGCATGAGCGAGCTGGCGATGCTCACGAACGCGTCGTTGTCTCGACTCTCCCACCTGATCAAGCGGCTCGAGTCCTGGGGACTCGTCCGGCGCGAGCCCGATCCGACGGATGGGCGGTTCACGATCGCCATCCTCACCGACGCCGGCTACGACAAGCTCGTGGCCAGTGCCCCCGCACATGTGGCCTGCGTACGCGACCTGGTCATCGACGAGTTCAGCGTGGCCGAGCTGGCGCAGCTGCGAGGCATGTGTGACCGCATCGCCGCCCGGATCGACGCGTCGGAGTGGAAGCACGACCTCGGCTGACGGTCACCCGTGGAAGGGACGCCCGCTCGATGTTCGCGGTGGACAAGGCCGGGAGAGAGTTGAGCTCGGGATGCCTGACCTTCGGGGTCGGCAACCGAAGAGGATCTTGCTCCGACCTTGCATCGACGTGCACCGACACGTCACTCACCCCACTGGGACCGCCGATACCCGCCACTGATCCAGTCGGCAACGAGTCGGCCGTAGTCATCGGCGGCTTGTTCCCATGCGAAGTGTCCGATGTTGGTTCGGGCGTCGAGTTCCCGCACGACGTCCAGGCTCGGCGCTTCGATGATGTTCTTGAGCGCGCCGCCCGCTTCGATCGGGAAGCGGACCGCGCCGCCGCCGATGGTGAGGCTCGTGACTCGTTGCGGGGAGTTCGCGGCGAGGAATAGCGCGGCGGCCGTGCCAACGTCGGGCCCGACGATGTGTGGGGCTCCGAGGCCCCACTCGTCGATCAGGCGGGCGAGGAACGCTCCGGCGCTGTCGGGGGCAATCAGTTCCGGGCGACCGTCGGAGTGGCCGAACCCGGGCAGGTCGATGGCGACCGCCCGCCCGAGAGCTGCGACGCGGTCCCAGATGCGGCGAAAGGCCCACAGGCTCTCGGGCCACGGCGACAACAGCAGCACGGTGGTGTCGGACTCCGCCTTGTTGTCGGCGAATCGCACTCGCACCCCGTCACTGACTCGGAAGTAGGTCGTCATCGACGAAAGCTGAACTGTTGTCACCGACGTTCTCCCTTGTTCTGTCTTGGTTTCGGTTTCAGGCGACGAGCTCGGTCGACCCGGGCGCGTACTCGAGGATCTCGAAGATGTCGTTCATGGGCTCGGGCTGTCGAGCGGTCGCGAGTGATGCGGCGATCGCGGCGGCCGCGATGAGTGCGGTGGCGGCGAGGTACCCGGTGGCGACCGTGGCGAGGTCGAGGCCGATCACGCTGGCGGCGAGTCCGGCAACGACGACGGGGACGCTCATCGCCAGATAGGAGACGGACAGGTACGCGGATGTCACCCCGCCCCGGGCATGGTCCGGCGCGATGGCCTGGATGGTGGCCATCGTGTTGGGTTGGACGATCCCGCCGCCGACGCCGCCGATCATGCCGCCGACGAGCGCGGCGGCGAGCCCACCGATGCGGGGTGACAGGGCGAAGACCGCGAGTCCGGCCGGGATGAGCGCGATGCCGATTCGCAGCAAGCCCGCCTTCTCGTGATGGCGCCGGAGGAGGATCTGCGTGAGGCCGTTGGTCAACACGACCGCGCCGGCGAAGAGGCCGGCGATGATCGGCTGGGAGATCTGGATCCCGAGTTGTTCGTGCAGGAACGACGGTGACAGCCCGAGGATCCAACCCATGAACATCCACCCGGACGCCGACGCCAGCGTGGTGGCCCCCCACGTACGTCGGATCGACGACGGCACGTGGAGAACCGGCGGGCGAACCTGATCGCCGTTAATCGCGGGGCGCGTCTCAGGGATGCGCAGGAGCGCGAGCGCGAGCGCGACGGCGAGGACGATGTCGAGCAGGAACGGCGCGACGGTCGGTGACGAGGCGACGGTGGCGAGCGCGCCGCTGACGAGCGGCCCGAGGGTCAGCCCGGCGGCGACGGCGGCCATGGCCGCGAGCGCGCCGCGGCTGGCGTGTTGCTTGGGATGCAGCTCACGGATCGTCACCGTCGTGGCGGACATGACGAGCCCGGCGGCGATGCCGTAGATGATCTCGCCCGCGAAGAGCCACCGACGTTGCGCGCCGCGGCGAACGCAATCGAGCTGACTGCGGTGATGGCCATGCCGGCAACGAGCGCCGGCCGACGGCCGACGCGATCGGTGATCCGGCCGAGGGTCAGCATGGCGGGGATCAACGCCGCCACGTACACGCTGAACAGCAGCGTCACCGTCGCTGCGCCGAAGTGGTAGCGCTGCGCGTACATCGGGAACAGCGGTGTCGGGAAGTTGCTCGCGGCCAACACGAGCACCTGGGTGGCGATCGCCAGCCGGAAGCTCGTGCGCCGCGACCAGGTGCGCCGCCCGGCCCCGGCTACGGCCCCGGGCCGAGGGATGAGGGCCACCAGGCTGGTCGTCGTCGTCAACACAGCGCCTCCTCGAACAGACAGGTCTGTCTGGTGCTTGAATATAGACAGACCTGTCTGTATCGTCAAGACATGATTGCAACCACCGAGAGCGGCTCGCCTCGAGACCGCCTACTGGCCGCCGCCAGCGAGCTGTTCTACGAGCGAGGCGTCCACACCGTCGGCATCGACACGATCATCGAGCGCGCCGGCGTCGCGAAGGCCAGCCTCTACAGCAGCTTCGGGAGCAAGGACGGACTCGTCCGCGCCTACCTCGAGGCCCGCCACCAGACACGACGAGCGCGCCTGACAGCCGAGATCGAGCGTCATCAGGACCCGAAAGAGCGTCTGCTCGCCATCTTCGACGTGCTCGCCGCAACCGTCGCCCAACCCGGCTTCCGCGGCTGCGCGTTCGCGAACGCGGTCGCCGAGTCCGAACTCGACAGCGCCGCCGCCGACGTCACCCGCGGCGTTCGTCGCTGGCTGCTCGACACCACGGTCGAGCTGACCACCGCGCTCGGCGCCGCCGACCCGGCCGGGCTGGCCAGACAGCTCACCCTGCTCTACGACGGCGCGCTCGCGCAGTCGAGGCTCGACCCAACCCCAGCGGCCGCCGAAGCAGCGAGAGCCGCAGCGAACGCTCTTGTGGACGCGGCACTGCGCGCTGGTCGGCGCTAGCCATCGACGCGTCGCGGCAAGCTCCCCGTAGCGTTCCGGCCGTGGCTGACGACCTGATCGCATTTTCGATGCTCGACGCGGCGCAGATCTCGGCGCTCGAGGCACTCGGCGCGCGCCGACGGGTTGAACCGGGCGATCTCCTGTACCGGGAGGGCGACGCGACCTACGACTTCTTTGTCGTGCTCAGCGGCGAGGTGGAGATCGTGACTGGCATCGGAAACGACGAAAAGGTCGTCGCGCGTCACGGGCCTGGCCGGTTCCTCGGTGAGCTCAACCTGCTGACCGGCCTGCGGGTGTTCGTCACGGCGCGCGTCACGCAGCCGGGTCAGGTGCTCGCCGTGCATGCGGCGCAGCTGCGTCACGTCATCGACACGCAACCGGGGTTGAGCGACGTGATTCTCGCCGGGTTCATCGCCCGTCGGACCGAGTTGATGTCGGGTGCGAGCACGTCGATTCGAGTCATCGGGTCGAGGTTCTCGCCCGAGACGGGCAGCATCCGCGAGTTCCTCTTTCGTAGCCGCATCCCGCACGCCTGGCTCGACCCCGAGCACGACAGCGACGTCGAAGCGTTGCTGCGCGAGTTCGCAGTCGAGCCTTCTGAGCTTCCGGTGGTCATCGCCACGGGTTCGGTGTTGCGCCGGCCCACCGTCGGCGTGCTCGCCGAGTATCTCGGGATCACGGTGGCCAACCTCCCGGACCGCTGCTTCGACCTGGTCGTCGTCGGCGGCGGTCCCGCCGGACTGGCCGCCGCGGTGTACGGCGCGTCCGAGGGGCTGACGACCCTCGGCCTCGAGGCAACGGCCGTTGGAGGCCAGGCCGGCAGCAGCTCGCGCATCGAGAACTACCTCGGCTTTCCCACCGGTATCTCCGGTGGTGACCTGACCCAGCGCGCCGTGGTGCAGGCCGAGAAGTTCGGCGCGGCGCTGACGAGCCCGTGCGCCGCGACCGGTCTACGCGAGCACGGCGGTCACCTCATCGTCCGGTTGGCCGACGGCACCGATGTCGCCGGACGAGCGGTCATCGTTGCGAGCGGCGCGCGTTATCGGCGACTCGACGCGGCCGGTCTCGAGGAGTTCGAGTGCAAGGGCGTCTACTCCGCGGCCACCGAGGCCGAGGTTCGTCAGTGCACACCTGCTCCGGTGATCGTCGTCGGTGGCGGCAACTCCGCCGGCCAAGCGGCGCTCTTCCTCGCCGAGGCGGGCAGTCCGGTCACGATCGTGATCCGGCGCGCTGATCTCAACGAGAGCATGTCCCGCTATCTCGTCGATCGCATCGTGGAACACCCGGGCATCGACGTGAGACCGAGCACCACGGTGCTCGAGCTCGACGGCAGCGACCTACTCGAGCGCGTCGTGCTCGCCGACCCGGAAGGAACGACCACCGTGGCCTGTGGCGCGCTCTTCTCGTTCATCGGCGCCGAACCGGCATCGGACTGGCTGTCGGGCTGCGCCGCGCTCGACGACCACGGCTTCGTGCTCACCGATCGATCGCTGACCGACGACGATCTCGACGAGCGGTGGAACGCCGGTCGCATGCCGCTTCCGTTCGAGACCAGCCACCCCGGCTTGTTCGCAGTGGGCGACGTCCGCTCCGGATCGACGAAGCGCGTCGCCGCGGCCGTCGGCGAAGGGTCCGCAGCCGTGCGATCGGTCCACGAGTACCTCGCGTTCTCGAGTTGAGAGGATCCACACATGATCGAACTCTGCCGCGAAGGATCAGATGGCGCCGCCCGCTTCGCGATGTTCGCGAAGGAGCTCGGCCGCGAGGGACCCGCGAGGCGCGGCCGCGTCGGATCGAGCCGCGTGCTTGATGATCGCGTCGGCGATGGAGCGATCTCCAGCGGGTCGCGGGTAGGCGTTGAACACCTCCTGCCGCAGTTGGTTCGTGACCGGATCCTCTGTCTGGCCGATGTCGATGAAGACGCCTCGGTGGGTGAGGTAGGTCAGCAGGCCGCGCCGGTCGGCGATGCCGATGCATGCGTGCAGTGCGATCGCCTCCCAGACTTTGTCGACGTCGGTTTCCGCGACACCTTGCGTCCTCAGCACAGCGGCAGCGAGATCGGCGCCCTCCACCTCGAAGCGAGCCTGACCCGGCGCGTGCTCACCGAGTCCGAGGTCGTGCATCACGGTGGCCGCGAAGAGCAGGTCCTCGTCGTACGCCACATCGTTGAGACAGCCTTCATGGTCGGCGAGCAACCGGGCGAACAGGAAGCTGCGGATGCTGTGGTCGACGATGGGTTGGCTCTCCGACGATCGGGCGAGCGCAAGGCTCGCCTCGGCCAGCGGCCCGGTCGGCAGTATGAGGATGTCGTTCACGATTCGACCGTAGGGAGATTGGCCATTGTGCAACAGTGGCCCGAGAGCCTTTGATCGCTACTATCGGGCCATGATCGCTCCGCGGCGGCATAGCGTCGTTGTGCTCGTACTGCCCGGTGTGCTCCCGCTCGAGTTCGGAGCGGCCACGCAGATCTTCGCCCGCGACCCTCACTACGACCTGTCGGTGTGCGCGGAAGCGCGAACGGTTCCCGGCTCGGGCTTCACGATCACGACCGCGGCCGGCCTCGAACGGCTCAAACGCGCCGAGACGGTGATCATCCCGGGCTACGAGGATGTCGATGCCGTGGTGACGACTGCTGCGCTCGACGCGCTACGCACGGCACACGCGAACGGCGTCCGCCTCGTATCGATCTGCACGGGAGCGTTCGCCCTCGCCGCGGCGGGCGTGCTCAACGGACGGCGCGCCACGACGCACTGGCGATGGACCGACGAGCTGCAGCGCCGCTTTCCCGAGATCGAGGTGCTGCCGAACCGCCTCTTCGTCGACGACGGCGATCTCCTTACCTCCGCCGGTGTCACCACTGGCATCGACCTGTGTCTCCATCTGATCCGTCATGACCACGGCGCGGCCGCGGCCAACACACGCGCCCGCTACCTGGTCGCACCACCACAGCGCCATGGCGGACAAGCCCAGTACGTCGAGCGGCTGGCGCGGTCCGAAGAGAACGGCAACGAGCTTGATTCGCTTCGCGAGTGGATGCGGGGGAATCTCGCGCTGCCGCTCGACCTCGACCTGCTCGCTCAGCGCGCGCACATGTCCCGGCGAACACTCACGCGCCGGTTTCGCGAGGAGACGGGAGCGGCTCCCATGGCGTGGCTCACCGATGCACGCCTCGACCGCGCCCGCGAGCTGCTGGAGACGACGGCCGAGCCCGTCGAAAAGATCGGTCGCCTCACCGGTCTCGGCGCGCCAGCATCAGTTCGAGCGGCGTTTCACCGGCGCGTCGGCACCTCGCCCCAGGAATACCGCTCCCTCTTCCGCCACCTTGCGACCTCGGGTTGATCCCTTGTATCCCGAAGGCGATCGGGTCCTTCAGGTCAGCAACCCCACGAAGAGGTCAGTCTCCGGGATCGGCGCGCCGGTCGTGTCGTGCGCTCTGATGAAGCTCTCCTCGCCGAAGAGCGCGCAGAACGCCTCCGTAGGGAGGCGACCCCAGAACGACTCCTCGATCTGGCTGGCGTGGGTGGCGAGCGCGAGTCGCTTTCGTTCGACAAAGCGACCGACGTCGATCGCGGTCGTGATGCGCGCCTCGACCGCGTCCATCATGCGTAGCTGTTCAGGATCAGGGTGTGGGATCTGCGAGAGATCAGCGCCCTGCTCCTCGAGCACCGCTCGGAACCGCTCGAACATGCTCCGACGGAACGCTGTGAAATACGCCTTGCGGGGAATTCCCGTTCGCGCGACCGCGGCCATCGCGACGCGGCTCGCGTGGACGTGATCGGGATGGTCGTAGCCACCGAGCTCGTCGTAGGTGACCACCACGTCGGGTTGATACCGCTCGAACAGACCAGAGAGGCGTTCGGCGGCATCGTCGACGGCGACGTTGCAGAACACGTTGGGCCGGTCCTTGTGCTCCCAATCGACCATGCCCGAGTCGTGATATCCGAGCAGCTCGAGATGCGCGACGCCGAGTGTCTCGCACGCCCGCTCAAGCTCGCTGAGGCGGACTCGCGCGACCTCGGCCTCGTCGTGGCCCTCGTCTCCGGGCTTGATCCCGCCCGGAGCATCGCCGAGCTCGCCGTTCGTGCACGTGACGACCATGGTTCGCACGCCCTCGCTCGAGTACCGGGCGAGTACGCCGCCGATCAGCATCACCGGGCCGGCCAGCGCGGCTACCCCGGCGGCGATGAGGACCGCCGATCGGTAGGCGTCGGTCACTTGTGCGGCGCCGCTCGCGGTGGTGAGTCCGGAGACGACGGGTATGACCAAGGCCGCCGAGGCTGGCGGCGCGGGCTATGGCGTAGTTGACACCTGAGGCGGTGCTGACGTGGTCGGGGTCGGCGGAGGCCATGACGGTGGCGGTGAGCGGAGCGACGAAGGTGACGAGCCCGCATCCCAACAGGAGTGCGGCGGGCAGCACGTCGGTGGCCCAGTTCGGGGAGGGTCCGATGCGGGTGAGCAGCAGGAGGCCGGCCGCGGTCACCAGCGGACCGACAGTCAGCTGGATCTTCGGGCCGATGTGCTGCGCGAGCGCGCCCGATCGTGCCGAGAGCAGGAGCATGAGGACGGTGGCAGGAAGCATCGCCACTCCCGCCTGGAGCGCGGTCCATCCGGCCGCGACCTGGAGTTCGTAGGCGACGAGGAAGAGGGTGAGGCCGATGGAGGCGTAGAGGAAGACGGTGCCGATGTTGACCACGGTGAACGTGCGGCTCCCGAAGAGGGATGGTGGAACAAGCGGCGTCGCGGCGCGGCGGAGGTGAAGTACGAACATGACCATGGCGCCGATGGCGACGGCAAACGCTGCGACAACTGCGGCATCATCCCAGCCGCGCGGACCGACCTCGGTCAGCGCCCACGTAACCGCGGCCAGACCGACGACCGCATACCCTGCGCCGCGAATATCGAGCCGACCGGTGGCATGTGCGTCTTTGGTCTCGGGCACGGCGGCGCGGGTGCACACGATCACAATCGCGGCGACGGGAATGTTGATGAGAAACGCCCATCGCCACCCGGGCCCGTCGACGACCGCGCCACCAACAAAGGGCCCGACTGCACCGGCGACACCCCCGAACCCGGACCACGCTCCGACCGCCGCGGCGCGATCGGCTTCGGGGAAGCTGGACTGGATGATGGCGAGACTCCCGGGGGTGAGGAGCGCGCCGCCGATTCCTTGGAGCACGCGGGCCATGATCAGGACGTTGATGGACGGCGCGACACCGCACAGCATTGACGCTGCGGCGAACCAGATCGTTCCGAGCAGGAAGACGCGTCGACGGCCCCACCGGTCTCCGAGCGCGCCGGCGAGCAGGATGAGTGACGCGAGCGCGAGCAGATAGCCAGTGAGCACCCACTGAAGTGAGCTCACGTTCGCGTCGAGGTCGCGGGCGATGTGGGGCAGCGCGACGTTGACGACGGTGGCGTCGAGACTGGCCATCCCGCTCGCGGCGATCGTGGCCGTCAGCGCGACCCGTCCTGCGGTCGAATGCAACATGAGTTCATCGGGGCGGGCGTAGCTGTCGGTCAACCTGTCGTTCCTGAGTCGGGGCGGGAGTTGACCAGGACCGTGCCGTTGCGAAACACGGACACGGGACCGTCATCGCTGACCGCAATGACGGTGGCGTGTGGGTCGTCATGGCTGTAACCGCGAGCGGAGGTGTGGCGGGTGCCTCCGAGCGGCTCGACCGATTGTTCGGCCCGGTCGCTTGGAACGAGCCGCACTCCGAGCTGCCGCAGCACTCCGTCAGCATCGAAGACGGCGGCGCCGTCCACTTGGCCGAGCGCGTGACGGAGCGGCGCCAGGTGGGTGGGGGTACGGATGCGCAGTGGTGGCGGTGTCGGGAGCCGCTCCTCGACCGCCGGGCCGGGATCACCGTCGGGTCGGTGATGAGCAGCGCCCCGATTCGCTGTGAGCCGAGGTCGTGGATCGCGAACTCGGCGAGCCGGCGGTGTCGCGCGGGTCCGGGATCAGACATTGATCGGGACGCTACCGGCCGTCCCGCGTCGTGATCTTGGTCGCGCGCACAGCCGAGACGTGTTCGCGGACTACGGAGTGCCAGGCCGGCGAAGCCTGGTATCGGCGCGCCTGCGTGGACTTCCAGGGACATTCCCTGGGGTGCCGTCGTCCCGCCCGCTGCACGATCAGTGCCGTGCCGAACGAGCCCGCGCCCGCGGCTGTGCCGCTGTACGAACGGCCTGAGGTGCACGACCGGCGTTGGTTCCTCCTCGCCGTCTTGTGCCTCTCCCTTGTCATGGTGGTCATGG
>WNGB01020191.1_pt1 | contig 21176 bp, 18 predicted proteins | sample 5400681 | NCBI WGS metagenome assembly WNGB01 (sample SAMN13153367, study PRJNA577476) | soil metagenome | isolation source: 115 cm soil or saprolite under grassland replicate 2 | place: USA:California | collected 2016-06-15
ACTTCTCCTTGCGCTGTTTCGCCTGCTCGATCAGGTTCTTCAGGTCACGGTCGTCGGGGCGGAGTTTCTGCGCCAGGCTGAGCTGCGTCAGGGCGACGTCGGGATCGTTCTTGCCGAGGGACTGCCGGCCGTCGAGAAGGTACTGATCGAACTGCCTGGCCTTGCGGTTCGCCTCGGCCTGAGCCTGCCGCTCCCCCTCCAGGCGGTCGCGTTCCTGCTTGCGCAGCCGGGCCTCCTCGGCCGCCGCTGCAACTTCGCGATCGTGTTTCTCCTTTTCCATCGCAAGGGCCTGCAGATGCTCCTCGCGCTGCCGGCCGGCCTTGTCGAGCAGTTCCACTACCGCGGCGTCCTCCGGCCGCACCCGCAGCGCCGCGTTGAGCTGAGCAATCGCGAAGTCGAAGGCGCGCTGATCGAGGGCCTGCTTGCCTTCCTTGAGGAAGCGCTCATAGGACATCGCCTGGAACTCCTTCGCCTGCTTGGCGGCCTGGGCGGCGAGGAGGGTTTCCCGTTCTTTGAGTTTGCGGCGCTCCGTTTCCTCCTTGATCTTGGCCTGGGCGTCGCGAACCTCCTTGAGTTGCCGCAGGGTCGTCACCCGCTCCTCCTTGCGTTGGCTCGCCTGCTCGCGCAGGGCGATCATCGTCGGAGTTTCGGGCTGCAGACCGCGGGCCTTGTCGAGCAGTTTCAAGGCGTCGTCGAACTGCCCGGAGGCGAGAGCAACTTCGCTGTCGATGAGGAACTGACGCGCCTCCGCCGCCCGCTGCCGCGCCTTTTCTGCTTGCTTCAGGGTCGCCTGCTCCTGCTGGAGTCGCTCCAGTTTCTTCGCCGCCGCGCTGGCGATCAGGGCCTGCTGCTCCAGGCGAACCTTGGCCTGCTCCTCGCGCTCCGTGCGGATCTTCTCCCGGGCCTGCTGCGCCTCGCGCAGGAGTTTCAGTACCTCCGGGTCATCGGGCCGCATCTCCAGCGCCTGCAGGAACAACCCGACAGCCTCATCGTGACGGCGACCGCCCAGGGCCTCCTCACCGTCAAACAGGAACTGCTTGTAAGCCTTGTCACGCCGGAGTTGCTCCTCGCGAGCGCGGGCCTCCAGTTGCTGCCGCCACTGTTTTTCCTCACGCTCCTGCTCGTCGAGGCGCTGCCGCTTCCGTGACCAGTAGGCCGTGTCGCGCCCGGTCTTCGCATCCTCGTCGTCGGGGCGCAGGGAGAGCGCCTCGCCGAACGACGCCAGAGCGGCGTCAAACTTCCCGTCGCGGAGGGCAGACCAGCCGAAGGCCATCGCCTTGCGATAGTCCGCGCTATCGCGCTGGGCTTTCGCTTCCAGGGTCAGGTCGTCCTGGCGTTTCTTGCGCTCGGCCTTGCGCTTCAGATCGGCTTCCCAGAGGAGGCGTTCGCGTTCCGTCTCGGTCAGGGCGTCGGCGGCGCGCACGTCCTCGGGGAAGAGTTTCTGGGCTTCCGTGTACGCGGTGCGGGCGTCGTCAAACTGACGCAGATGCCGCGCCGACTGCCCGCTCAGCATCCACTGGCCATACTTTGCCAGGCGACGCTCCTTTTCGAGCCGGTCACGTTCGCGTTCCGCCCGGACGAGCGCTTCGAGGCGACCTTGCTCCGCTCGCAGCAGTCCCTGAACCACCTCGTCGCTGTTACGAATCTTGCCGGCGATCTGAAACCAGGTGACAGCCTGCTCGAACTGGCCATCGATCAGGGCTTGCTGGGCGGTCTTCAGGGCCGTGCGATACAGCTCGGCCTCGGCTTCAGCCAACTCGCGCGGCGAGAACTTCTTGACGGGCGGTGGAGGCACCACAGCGGGCGGGGGCTGCTCCTTCGGCTGCTCAACAACCGGCGGAACCTTCGGCTTCGCACCTTCGGTCAGAGCCGGTTCGATCAGTTGATTGTTGTTGGCGGGTGTCCCGAGGCGGGTCGGATCCCCAAGTTCGGCAATGAGCAACGGATCGGCCGGGGTAGTCACCCTGCTAATCTGCACGGCAACCACTTCTTGCCGCCGCGCCGAGCCGGTCAGCAACAGGCCAGCCACAAGCAACGCGCCGAGACCGCAGGCAGCGAGGGCGACCGCCCAACGCCGCCGCGCACCGTCACTGGGGGCAGGCAGTGGTTTCGTCGGGAGGGCAAGGGGATCCGGTGAAGGGAGAGCCGAAAAGGCGGCATCCTCCTGGGGTGCCGTGGGGGGAGAGACCACGGCGGGAGCAATCGCCGGTGTCTGGTGCTGGCTCCCGCGTGGGCGCAGGGCGGCGAGCGAACTGTCGGAGGCGGCAGGAACGGTCAGCGCCGCACTGCACCGCGCACAGTTGATGGCTGTCCCCACCTTGCGGCGGGCGATCGACAGGGGGTTGTGGCAGACGGAACATCGAAACCTGATGGGCATGGCTGGCTGCTCCTGGGAGGGCACCGGTGGGAGACGCCTGCTCGCCTCGGTTCCCAACCGCTTGGGGCGCAAAGCAGATTCGTCGTCCGTTTATTATTTCTCTCGTCCGCGACTCCGTCAACGAGATTCTCCGCCGCTCTCCCCTCGCTTGGGCGGGTGGCAAGAGTTCCCTGGAGCAGTGACCGATTCGCGGCTCCACGCCAGTGGAACTTGTCCCAACCTGTGCCGCAACCTCCGATGCTATTCTTGTCATGAACCTCGCTTGACAAAAATGTCATCAGGGAGGATGATCATTCACGGCCACCGTCGTCTTGACGCCCCAAGCAGTCGAGGACATTCAGGGTTTACCGGCTCCACTCATTGCCCGGATCCAGGGCTTGATTGAGCGACTGCGGCACTGGCCGAACGTCAGCGGCGCCAAACCCCTCAAGGGCGAACTGGCTGGGAAGTACCGGCTGCGGACGGGCGACTATCGGCTCCAGTTTTCGGTCGAACAGACGCAACGCACCGAGCAACCCAAGAACGGCAAGCAGGCCAAGAAAGGCAAGAAGGGCAAGAAGAAAGAAGCTGTGGACTACAAGATCATCGTGGAGAAAGCAGGGCATCGCGACGGTTTTTATGACGAGTGAGGCAACAGTGGCTACCCAAACCGACCAAGAGAAACATCGGCGTCACAGACGGACCGACAGGGAAGAAGTAATCCGCCTGCAGTCTGTTGTGAGGCGCTTGCGCGCTGAAATCAACTCGTTGAAGGAGCGACTCAGTACCACGTCGGAAACCCAGGAAACGGCAGAGCCAGAACCGACGGCTGCACCTGGCAGCCGTTTCCCGGTCCTGCCGCTGCCCGATCCTGACGGCAACTATCCGGCCACGGCAACCCTCCGAGTCATCTTGGCGAACACGCTCGCTCGCCGGCGCGAGGCGGCGGGTTGGTCGCAGCGAGAGCTGGCAGAACGGGCCAAGGTCCGCCCGGAAACCGTTAGCCGCCTGGAAACGGGCAAGCACGCGGCCACCGTCACCACGGTGGACAAGATTGACCGCGCGCTCAAGGAAGCTGGTGTGTAATCAGGGAAAGGCTGGATCGATCAAGGCGCCGAGGCATGGTCGGAGCGGAAGGAGCGGGAGTTGAACCCGCAAGGCAGTGACGCTCGCCACGCTTCCAACGTGGTGCCGTTGCCAGTCGGCTAACCCTTCCGAATGCCAAGTACCCCGACCAGGAATCGAACCTGGACCGGCTCGTTCGAGGCGAGCTATGATGTCCGTTTCACCATCGGGGCAGCGTGGGCGTTGTCTCACTTCTCCTTGCGGCGGTACATGACGTCCGTGCGCAGCACATATTTTCGACCCGAAATGACCGGCATGCCCTCGTGGACCTGGCGGTGGTAGAAGACCAGCGCCTTGCCGCACTCCGGCAGCACCACGAGCGGCGGCCGGTGCGTGTGAAACGCGGTAGCGCCGCCCTCGAAGCCGTCGCTGAGGTACACCATGAATGTCAGATGACTGCGCTCGCCATTATCCCGCTCGAAGTAGCCGTCGGTGTGGCGGTCGAACTTCTGCCCGGGACCGTAGCGGTAATAGCGGAACCGCTCGTTGAAGCCGGCCAGCTCCCAGTCGAACCAGGTCGCCGGCAGCAACGGTTTGGCCCTGGCGAACAATTCCGCAGCGAGCGCCGCGTCGTCGATCATCACGCGGTCGTTGTCGCGGATGTCTTTCCGCAGGACGAAGCCGCTCGCCGTGGTGATCGGCGCGTCCGCGTAGCCGACCTGTTCGCTGTGCCGGAGGTGGGCAGCGCACTCAGCCCGCGACAGAAAGTCGTGGATGACGAATATCTTCGGGCCGTTCAGTTCTTCGACTTCCACAATCGATCCTCAGCGTTGGAGAGTTTTCCCACAACATAAGAGGGGACACCCCGGCGCGCCAGAGGTTCGCGGGTAAGCCGGGCGGCTGGAGCGCGGGCGTCCCGCCCGCATCTTCGCTGTCCCCCGATGCGGGCGGGACGCCCGCGCTCCAGAACCACGGGTGCCCTTGCTGTCCTGCGGCCGTCACGCTAGACTTTCCTTTCACACACTCCGCCTCGGACCCACCGCCCCTTGACCAAAAAACCATGCACGAAGCATCCTTTTCGTTTCTCAAAACTCTCCTGGACACCCCCAGTCCATCGGGCTTCGAGCGGCCGATCCAGGACGTCATTCGCGGCTGGGCCAAACCGCTCGCCGACGAGGTGCGCACCGACCGCCACGGCAACGTCATCGCGGTGCTGCACCCCGGCGGCCAGCCGCGCATCATGCTCGCCGGCCACTGCGACCAGATTGCCCTCATGGTCCAGTACATCGACGATGGCGGCTATCTCTTCGTCCAGCCCATCGGCGGCTGGGACATGCAGATCCTGCTCGGCCAGAACCTGACCGTTTGGACCAGTCAGGGCCCCGTTGCCGGCGTCGTCTCGCGCAAGGCGCCGCACCTGCTCACCAACGATGAACGCAACAAGGTGCCGCAGTTCACCGACGTGTGGGTAGACATCGGCGCGAAGGATCGCAAGGACGCCGAGGCGCTCGTCACGCCCGGCGATCCGGTGACCTTTCACCTCGGCACGCAGGAGCTGCGCAACGGCCTGATCACCTCGCCGGGACTCGACGACAAGGTCGGCGCCTGGACGGTAATGGAAACGTTGCGGCTGCTACACGGCCGTCCGCTGCAGGCTGCGGTTTACTGTGTCTCGACTGTGCAGGAGGAGATCGGCCTGCGCGGTGCGACGACGAGCACCTACGGCATCCACCCGGCGGTCGGCATTGCGGTCGATGTCTGTCACGCGACCGACACGCCCGGCAACGACAAGAAACAACTCGGCGATACGCGCCTGAGCAACGGGCCGGTGTTGTTCCGCGGCCCGAACATCAATCCGCACGTTTTGGATCGTTTAAGAGAGGCTGCGAAGGAGCACGAGATCGCCGTGCAGGTGCGTGGGGCGCCGCGCGCGACCGGCACCGACGCCAACGCCATTCAGATCAGCCGCGACGGTGTCGCGACCGGGCTGGTCGGCATCCCCAACCGCTACATGCACAGTCCCGTTGAGGTGGTCAGCCTCAACGACCTCGACCGGGCCGCCCGTCTGCTCGCCGAGTTCTGCGTCAGCATCACGCCGCAAATGGACTGGGTGCCGTGATCGCTTGCCGGTTGGCTCGCCCTCGCGAACGGCTGGCGCCAGCCGTTCGCCAACACCTCGCCAGTTCCTGCGCTAGCAGCCCGTGGCAAAACCCCTCCCCCGGCCCCTCCCCTGAAAGGAGAGGGGAGAGTTTGCTGTCTTGCCCCCCTCTCCGCTGCGGGGAGGGGCCGGGGGAGGGGTTTTGCCACGGGCTGCTAGCGGACCAACTCGCTGCCGGTGAGTTGCAGATCTTTCTTGAAATCGAAACCCAGGCAGGTTCCGCGAACGGTGATGACGCCGTTGGCCTGGGCCGCCTCGGCCGGGTTTCGGAAACTCACCAGGACCATATCCGTGTCGCCTGGCTTCGCTTGGTTCCAGACGCTGGGGAGCCCCGTTTCGATGGCGACCTGATTCCCCTTGCGTGCGGCCACAGGCCCGCGCAGGGTCAGCACCTTCCCGAGGTACTTCGCGTTGGCCGCCGCTTCGTTCATCTGGAACTCGCGCACCACAGCGGCAGCGTCGAGAACCTGACCGGCCAGCGGTGGATTGACCGGCGGCGGGTTGAGGGGGTTTGGAATGTCTGGATTGGGATCGAACGGCTTCGGGTTGATGAACTCTTGCTTGATCGGATTCGGGTTGAAGTTATTCGGCATCGGGTCGCCGGCGATGGGCGCCGGTTCCGGTCCCGAGCGTAGGGCCACAATGATCGCACCGATCACCCACGTTGACAGGATAATGCCAAGGACCGTGCCGGTGATGATCAGAACCTCACGCAGAGGGAAGACGGAGGCGGGCTGATGCAGCGCGGGCGCCGGGCGAGCGGACTGGCGCGACGACAATGGCCGCGGGATGGAACCGGGCCGCGCCCGGACAGCCTGATGCGGGGCCGGCGCCGCAGGCTCATCGACCAGGACCGCCATCACCGGGGCCGCCGGCGCAGGCGTCGGTGTGGGCGGCAGCGGCACGCGAAACGTCTCGGAGCAGGCGCTACAGCGAACCACCTTGCCGGCGAGTTCATCCGCCAGGCTGAAGCGGGCGCGGCACTGCGGGCAGTGAGCAGCAATGGGCATGGTGGACTCGCTCCTGAAGACGAAACATGGATGGTGGCGGGCGTTGGGGCGACGCAGGACTGCCGTGCCTGCAGTCGGTTCGGGGCTTTCGGAGATTTTATCACGCGCGTGCCGCCGTGCAAGAAGGGCCCCTGAGTCGCAGCCGGCTTGCCACATTTCGCTTTGCGCACCTCAGCGCTTCGATTACCCTTGTGCGCGTTCCACCAACCGACAAGGGAGACCCATCATGCCGACCTACTGGATGATCACCGACCGCAACGTCGAGGCGAACCGTCTGGGACAAAACCAGGCGGCGCCAACGTACTGGGTCAGCGACGGCGACGCCTCGCTCGACCTGCTCACGAGTTGGACCAACGTGTCAGCCGACCAGTTCAAGACGCTCCTGCTGGCGGCGGCTGCGCAGTTCCCGCTCATCACCGATCCGGAACGGCACGAAGATCAGAAGCACGTCACCCTGTACGTCCACGGGTACAACAACAGCTGGGAGGACGCCGTCCTGCGCTACCAGCAAATCAGCCAAAGCCTGTTCGAGGGCGCCGCCGGCCTGGGGTTGTGTGTGCTGTTTACCTGGCCGTCGCGGGGTCAGCCGTTGGCCTACTGGCCCGACCGCGCCGCGGCAGAGGCGTGCGCCCCGGACCTGTTCAACGTGCTGACCACGATGTACGACTGGCTGGCGGCGCAGCAGACCGCGGCCCTCATGGATCCGGCCGCACCGCCATGCCGTGCCAAGACGTCGATGATCGCCCACAGCATGGGCAACTACGTCATGCAGAAGGCGATGCGGCGGACGTGGACGCGGCACAACCAACCGTTGCTCATGAGCCTGCTCAATCAGCTCGTGATGGTCGCCGCCGACGTGGACAATGACCTGTTCAAGAGCGGCGAGCGCATCGAGCAGAGCGACGGCGACGCCATTGCCAACCTGACCTATCGTGTGACGGCGCTGTACACCGGCCGTGATCCGGTGCTGGGCGCATCCGCAGGGCTCAAGCACTTCGGCAAGCGCCGCCTCGGCCGCAGCGGGCTCGATCCGACCGTGCCGGTGCCGGATAACGTCTGGGAGGTGGATTGCTCCGACTATTTCCCGCCGCTGACGTTAAACATCCATTCGGGCTACTTCGACCAGCCGGAAATCCAGGAAATACTGCGGCGCGTGCTGCGTGGGGTAGATCGAACGCTTGTCCTGGACGACATCGGGTCGCCCTGACCTTGGCCGAAGTGTGGCCCTTTGGTAGACTCCGGGCGCTGGAGTGCTTGCTCTCCTCGCCCCAAGGGGCGAGGGGAGACTTACGGAGGGCATGCATGTCATCTCCTGTTTCTTCGACGCATTCGCTGGAACCCGACCCGTTCCGCTATGGCTGGCGCGACGTTCGCCGCCAGAGGCCGGACGGGACCACTGAGTCTGACATGGTGCCGCTCACGCTGGAGGACGTGCTGCACCCGCAGGAGGGCGATCACATTCCCGAGAACTCCCGCCACGAGGCGCACCGCACCCACTTCCACAACGTCGTCCGCAGTCGTTTGGTGCGGCAGCCGACGCGGCTCAGTCTGTCGGACTGCCTGGTCGATTGGGACCGGATCGACTTGCCGCCCCATTCCCCCGACCTGATCGTCCTGGAGCGGGATCTCCCGTGGCCGTGGCGCTCCTGGAGCACCCTCCATGTCAAGCAGGAGCAGGCCCGACCGGTCCTGATCATCGAGATCGTCTCGCCGAGCACGCGCAGCAATGATGTGGTGGACAAGGTCGAGCACTACTACCGGGCGGGTGTGCCGCTATACGTCATTATCGACTCGGAGAGGGACGAAGGGCCGCTGCAGTTGGTGGCCTACCGCCACACGCCGAAGGGCTATGTGCCCCTGCTGCCGGACGCGCGCGGGCGGTTGCCGTTGGAACCGCAAGGGCTACGTGCCCCTGCCGGCGGACGCGCGCGGGCGGTTGCCGTTGGAACCGCTGGGGCTGTATCTGCTCGTGATGGGTGATCGCGTGGCCGTCTTCGACGCGGAGACCGAGACAGAGCTTGGTGATTATGTCGCCGTCTACGAGCAACTGAAATCTGAGATCCAGGCGCGCGAGGCGGCGGAAAAAGCTCGCGCGGAAGCCGAAACGGCGCGCACAGAAGCCGAAACAGCTCGTGCGCAGGCGGAAACAGCTCGCGCAGCAGCCGAAGCGGGTCGCACGCAGGCGGAAACGGCGCGTGCGCAGGCGGAAACGGCGCGTGCGGAGGCCGAGCGGCTCGCCCAGGAGCAAGCGCAAGCTCGGGCAGCGGCTGATCGCCGCGCCCAAGAACAAGCCGAAGGCCGGCTTGCGGCCGAAGCACGCTTGCAGGCATTGCAGGCCGAACTGGAACGCCTGCGCGGCCAGGCCGGGTGATTGGGCGTTGCCGCTATCTGTTCGCCCGCAGTTCAGGAATGACCTTGCGCAACTCGGCGATGGCGTTGTCGGTGATCTGCGTATCGCCCACATCGAGAGTGCGCAACCGTGTCAGCCCGCGCAGGTGGACCAACCCGGCATCCGTCACCTTGGTCCTGAAAAGCCCCAACGACTCCAGGTTCGTCAGGCCCTTGAGGTGGGCCAGGCCCGCGTTTGTCACGGCCGGCGGCAGGGACAATGCCTTGAGTTGCGTCAGTCCGGTGATGTTTTCCAGGCCGGCATCGGTCACCCCGGTGAGTGACAGGGTCAGTCCGTGGAGCCGTCGCAGCTTGGCGAGGTGCTTCAGCCCCGCACCGGTGAATCCTTTCAGTTGACCGAAATCCAGCCATTGCAAGCGCTGCAACGAGGCAAGGTGAACGAAACCGGCGTCCGTGATCCTGCCCGGCAGACTGAGTCCTTCCATCTGCGTCAACTCCTTGATCCCCTCCAAACCCGCGTCGGTGACGCCGGTGCCACTCAGACGAAGGTGCTTGACGAAGAGCAGCGGTTTGAGGTGTTTCAACCCCGAACCAGACACTTTTGGGAGATTGCCGAGGTCCAAATTGCCCAACTCGGTCAGCGCCCCGAGGTGTTCCAGTCCGCCGTCCGTCAGGTTCGGGCTGCCAAGCCGCAAGTTGGCGAGGTTTGCCAGACCCTTGAGATGTCCCAGGCCGGCATCGTCCACGCTGGTGTTGTCGAGGTCGAGCACGTTCAACCCCTTCATCCCTTCGAGGTGGGCCAGGCCCGCGCCGCCGAGCTGGTTGTTCTGGCCCAGGAACAAGCGCTTCATCTCCACCGCGCCCTTGAGGTGAACCAGACCGGCATCCGTGATCTGGGTGTTCAGCAGGTGCAACTCGACCAGGCGGGTCATCGCGGCGAGATGCTGCATCCCGGCGTCGGTGATGTCGCCGTTTGACAGCTCAAGCACCTGCAGGTTGACGAGGCCTTTGAGGTGAGCCACCCCGGCATCGCCGATGCGACGGCCGAGACGCAACACCGTCAACTTGGTCAAATCCTTGAGGTGGGCCAGTCCCGCGTCGGTTACCCTCTCCGTGTTCCGCAAGTTCAGGATCTTCAGGTTCGGCAGTTTGGCGAGGTGAGCCAGGCCGGCATCGGTGAGGTTCCGCCAGCCACCCAGGTTCAACTCCTCCAGCGCGGTGAGCGATTGCAAGTGCGCCAGGCCGGCGTCGGTGAAGCGCTCCCCCATTTCGAGGTCAAGCTGGCGTAGTTTCGGCACGTGTTTGAGGTGGACCAGGGCGGCATCGGTCAACTTGCGGGCATCGACCAGATCCAGAGACACGAGCGCCGGCACCGCCTTGAGCTGGGCCAAATCGGCATCCCTGGCCTGCTCGAAGACGATGAGTTTCAGGTTCTTGGGATCCCCCTCCAGATCGCCCAGTTTGCGGATGTCCGTCACCCCCTGCGGCGGAGCCTCGCCGCCCAGCAGTTCAGCCGCCTCCCACAGGCGCACCTCCCGTTGCCCTGACCCCCACGCGACCAGGAAGGTGCCGCCGGGCGAGAAGACCGGATGGCTCCCGAGGCTCAGGAAGCGAGGCTTCACTGGGATCTTGCTGAGATTGGCCTGGACGTCCCAGAAGTGAAGCCGCGTGTAACTACTCACGGCTGCCAGGATTTTGCCGTCCGGCGAGAAGGCTGCGCCCATAAGACCGACCTCACCAGCGGGCAGTGTCCGCACCGTCCGCGTCTGCAGGTCGAGCACCTGGAGCGAGTCCTTGTTGCCGGCAGCGGATCCGACCGCAAGGAATCTGCTGTCGGGAGAGAACACCAGTTTGCCGCCCTCCATCCCGACATCCACATGCCAGACGCGCTTGCCTGTCTTGGCGTTCCAAAGGGTAACCTCTTTGTTGAACATGGCAGTCGCGAAGGTTCGACCGTCCGGCGCAAAGGCAAGGCCCAGGACAGGAGCCTCGGGTGCCGGGAACGCGGCCTTCACTGCGCCGGTCTGGACGTCCCAGAGGGCGAGGGCTCCGGAGCCGAAGTCCGCCTTCCCGGGGGCGGCGAGCGTCTTTCCGTCTGGGGAGAAAGCCAGGGCGTAGACCCAATCGGCGGTTTCCGGGAGTACCCGCTTCCCCTGTCCCGTCTTCGCGTCGCGGATCGTGATGCCTTCCCGCTCCACAGCCGCCGCCAGCAGGCCCCCGGCGGAGAGATCGATGGCCCGGACCGCGTCACTCTGGGGTTGCGCCCAGAGGAGCTTGCGCGTCGCGACCTCCCAGACCGCGAGTTTCTTCGCAATGCCGCAAGCGAGCAGTTTCCCATCCGGCGAAAGGGCCATGCAGGCGACCGAGGCGGGCTCGTCCGCGAGGACGAAGGTCGCCAGGGCCGAGTCGTTGCCCGGACCGCGCGGCGCTTTGCGGAGTTCGCTGAGAAGTTGTTGCTCCTCGGCGTGACGTGCCAGGCGCTGTTGCTCACGCTCGCGCGTCAGGCGGTTGGCCGCTCCTGGCGGCAGAGGGTCCAGGTTCGGGTCGTCCTCCACCGAAAGCTTCTTGTGCTTCTCTCCCCCCTGTCGGACGATGTTTGGGATCGGGCGGCCTGGCTCCTTGCGGTCGAAGACGCCTACGGCGACCATCGTCGCCATGCCCAGGTACAGGAGAACCACAACCCCAACACTGATCCCGACGGCATCCACGAACGACCGTCGACGGGTCGGCGCACGCTCGCGCGGTGGGCGGGAGCGGCTGTCGCCTCGTTCAGGCTCTTCCTTCGGGGGAGGCGGCTTGGGGCGAGCTGTGACCCGTTGCGGGGCTGGGGCTGCGACCGCCTCCGGTAGCTCCTCAACCTGGTCAGTGACCTCGGCCTCGGGCTCGGGCATGGGAACGCGACAGACCTCGCCGCAGTTGGGGCAGCGGATCTTTTTCCCCGCCAGGGCGAGGTTCGCGAGTTGGAGCGTTTTCTGACAACCCGAACAGGTAAAGCGAATCCCAGACATCGTGTTCCTCCGCCGCGCCCAACCGGAGCGCCGAGCGTTCATGGCTTGTGCATCTGTCACAGGTCCGCCGCGAGAGCACCGTCGGGCGCGTGTGCTGCCCCGCGCACGCAGAGGGCCAGCAACCCGGCGATGCTCAGCAACACGACCGCGGGCAGAAACAGGACGTTGACGGTTTCCGGCCCCAGGACGATGATTGGTCCGGCAACCGCCGCGAGTAACAGGGCGCCGCCGCTCTTGCCGCGGTGCATCATCGCCAGCACACCGCCGACAATGCTCAGCGCCAGACCAACGAAGAGGAAGAGGTACGCCTTGTTGCGGCGCCTCAGCCCGTCAAGTTCCACAAGGAGTCGGTTCCGGTCAGCCGGGGTGCGGAGAGGATCGGCACGCACGATCCGGATGGCCTCGTCAACCGTGGTAGCGGCCGCAACCTGGGCCACCTTGGTCGCGGCCGCTTCGAGCATCCACAGGGAGCCGACTCCTCCCGAGATCAGACCGCCAAGGATCGCGAGAACCAACACGGCGATACGCATTCCGACCTCGTTGGGTCTGTGGTGTGGTGGGTCGGTGGGTCGCCCGCGACAGGGCACGGCGACTCACCGGGGTGGGCGAGTGTGGTGTGAGGAGATTGTCGCAGGTTTTGCGGCACTGTCAACAAGCTGACGCTGGAAATCGCCGTCACGCAGGAGCGGTGTAATCGCCGCGCAGGAAGCCGCTATCCTTCGGCGCGTCATACGAAACGTCGAGATCCGGCGTCTCCAGGCGGCGATGGCCCTTGACGCGCGACTCCAGCGCCACGTCGAGAATGCCACCCGTCAGCAGCGTGCGCTCAACCGGGTACGGTGGCCGGCCGCTGTTCAGGAACTCCTCGATCCGCACCGTCAGCGCCTCCAGAAACGCGGCGCCTGGCGGCGGCGGCAGGTAGAATAGCGTCGAAACGGGTCGCTTTTCTCCCTCAATGCGAGCGGCGAACGTCGTATCATCGACATGGCCGTTGAGCAGCAGCACGGTGGCCCGTAGACCGTCGCGATATTCCACGAGGTAGGCCACGGGCCCGCGCGGGAAACTCGGTCGGCCCGGCGGCGGCACGAAATGACGGCAATTGGTCTGAACATCGCCGACGTTGCGCGACGGACTGCGGCCAAGGGCGTGTTCCAGCAACTCCCACGACCAGACACCCGAGTCGCCTGCCTTCCAGACCGCGTCGCCCTCCAAACACTGCACGGCGCGCACGCCCTGCTGTCCGCGAGCCCGCCGTTCGATCATGCACTGCAGCGCTTCCAGGGCGTGGATGCCATAGATTTCCACCTCGCCGCGCGATGCCACCAGCGCCTCGCGCACACGCGCCCCCAGCGGCAACTCGACTTCAGGTCGCCGCCAGGTGATCGGCAGGCTGGAGCCGGCGAAGAGCGGAAAGCCGAGCTTGCGCGCCGTCTCGACCATCGCCCGTCCCTGCTTGCGGTCGTGCGACAGGTGCTTGTCGCAAAAGACCGGCACACTCCGCCCCGACTTGCGAAAGACGGCGGCGATCCTCTGGAACATTTCATGGCGCGGATAGAGCTTTTGCCCGCGATCGTTGTAGGGGTAGTCGCCGTGTTCACCGATCAGCAGCACGCCGTCCACGGAGAGCTTGTCGCCGCCGAGGGTGAGGGCACCAGCGATGTCGGTAAAGAGCGGGAACTTGTGAGTGCGTGATAGCTCCTGGCTGAGGTCGCCCTTGTGCTTCTGCTGCTCGACGTGCATGCCGGCAATTGCCCAATCCGGATGGTGGAAGGTGCCGTTGCGCAGGTAGCCGTGCAGGAAGCGTCCGCAGATGTGGTAAGCATGGGAGAGGTAATGGTAAGCCGTGGTGACGACGGCGAGGCGACGGCGCGGCTTCTGCGTGCGCGCCGGCGGGCGGCTGCGCGGCGCCGGTCGCGGTTCGCCGGCGCGTGCCGCTCCCGCGCCGACGGCGGCAACACCGGCCGCGCTGGCCTGCAGGAATTTGCGACGTGAAAGGTCGTTGAAGGGTGCCGGCATGGGGGTCTCCTGGTGCGAGGTATTACTCCCTTGATAGTCAAACCCTGGCTCCGCATCGACCCCCCGACCCGTTCTCCTCTTCTCCCCTTCTCAGCGTGCTGCCCGGCGTGGTAAACTACGAACAGGCGAGTGGGAGCAAAATGGGTTTCATCTCATACCACTGAGACCCCTTGTTCGCCCTTGCCGAAGGATCGGGGTGTGCGCCGACCCCGGCTGCCGGTTCCCGGAGGCATACGCGAAGGCAGTGGGCGGGAGCGGATACCTGCTTACTGGGACGAAGTGTCGCCAACATTCTTCCTTGCGATGAGCCGAAGTGCGGCGTGGAGCGGCGCGAGATAGTAGAACATCCAACCACACCATATCACAATAGCTCAGCGGCGGGCCACTTGACCTGGGTCTGTCCGAGTTGACTCAGATGGCCCGTCCGCTGTAGCGTTTGGATCGGCTGTCTTTCTTCAAAAAGCTCCCAGCCCGTTGATTTTCCGCGGCGGCGAACTGTCGCAGTTTCAAGCCCCTCCACGGCATTATTTGCTCGGGAGCTTGAGATCGTAGAATGTCAGCACACCGTTAGTACCGCTGGAAGTGCCATAGGCCAGTTTCCGGCCATTGGCGACAAAGGCGAGAACGCTTGGTGGCGCGGCACCAGCATTCGCGAGCGGAGCGGCGAACTTCTCGACTGGGACATACGACTTGGCGTTAAAAACGGACCCTTCTTTGCCCGTGCAGGCGAACAGGAGCGGCAGGTCGGGGTGGACGGCGAAGCCGCTCGGGTAGGGGCCGGTCTCCAACTCGCCCAACTGCGACTTCATGTCGGCGGTGCTGTAAAGCGGGATGCTGTAGTGTTTCTTCCGATCCATGTCCGCCCAACCCCCGCCGGCAACGACGCCGAACGCCTTGCCGTCCGCGGTAATTTGCACGCCCTTGACGTTGATGAGGCTGGCGCGAAGGCTTCGGAAGGTCTCCCCCCTGACGAGCTTCGTGCCGTTGATCGTGTATTTCGTAATGTCGGTGGTGGCCTTTCCGTCGATGACCGTGCAGAGAAAGGCTCCCTTGGGATCGGCCGCGAGGAACGTCCCCTGAGCGTCCGTCTTGGTCGAGGTGCCCTGCGCGTCGATGGCAGTCACCTGGCGAGTGGTGGTGCTGGCGAAACAGAGGCCCTTGACCACGATGAGGTTGCTGACCGGGCCGCTGGCATTCCCCGTGGCCAGTTCTTTGCCCGTGTTGGTATCCAGCACATGAACCACGCCCGAGGCTTTCTGGGCCACGAAGAGAACCTTGTCGCCCCAGGCCATCTGGGTCGGTTGGAACTCGACCGCGACCCGCTTCGTTTCCTTGCCGGCGACGGTGTCGAAATAGACCAGCTCCGTTTTCGCGGTCAGCGAGACGACCAGCGTGGCACCGTCGGGGGAGACCGCGAACCCGCCCATGGCCGGAAGCTTGAACGTGGCTTCTTGCCCAGGGCTGCCGCCGACAAACACGGTCGCCACGACCGCGACCCACCCGACCCTCATCCAGCTCTTGCTCATGAATCACCCTCCGGTTGAAACGGCGATCCGGGCGAGGAGGAAAACCGCCCACTTAATGAACCCGCATCGCCGAATAGTGCCTTCGCTGGGCCATCGACCTTGCTACACTTGCGCCGCCGAACGAAAAGGCTAAGCTGCCGGGGCCGCCTGCAAGGACATCGAAGCTCGGAAAGCCAGGATGGCGGCCCCGGTCAGCTTCAGCCGTTGGTTAGCCGACCCGCCGCCCCTCCGCCGCTTGCCAGTCGCTGAACGTATAAACTCCAATTAAAATTGAGCCGACGATGACTACCAAAAACGGGACTGTCAGCAACCAAAGTAGCGACCAGTCAAAGGTGCCAAAAAAGCCCCTATATGCGAGATAGGCCGGCACCCCGAGAAGCGCCAGGATACCGAACAACCAGAAGGTTCCTCCGATAGAATTGATCGCGTAGCCGACCGGCGTACATCGTTGCATACCAATGCGCTCAACCTCGTCGAACCATATCCTGGGGGCCAACCATATCGGGTCGGTAGACATCGCTTGCCTCGGCTAACCACTGTTTATCCTAACTGACGCCAGGCCACCGCTGTCTGCATATACACTGGCCCCTGTCTACATATGCACTTGTGCCTGTCTGGATATGCATCAGTCCTGTCTGGATATGCGCCAATGCAGAGTGCCCACCTCCCAATGAGGCCCAAGCCCTTCCTGGCCTCGTTGCCCCCATTGAACGCCCCTTCCGCCCCGCGTCAAGGTCAGCTGCTCCTTATTCCGAACTTTTTGAACTGCAAACCAGACTTCCCCGAAAGCACCGCGCCCGAGGAACCCCAACAAGCAGTACGGCCCGATCTTGGCACCCCCTGCGAATCGGGATGTTTCTGCTTCAGAACGAGTCACAAGTCGCACTCCCGTTTCGCCGAAGACGGGGAGAACCTCTCACAGCGGGGCGCGTTTCAGCACCACCGCCTTCTTCTTGTTGTTCTTCGACCAGATTTTCGGCGCTGCCTTGCCGGGATCGCTGAACAGCAGCGTCAATGTGTCGCCTTCGAGCGTGTAGATTCCCTCCCAGGCCAATCCCTTCCCTGGTCCGTCCACCGGCGTGGCGTAGATGCCGTGCGGCTCGCGCTTGAGTGCCAGGATGTAGACGCTCTCGGCGAGTTTCTGCTCGCCAAGCGTGATGATCATGCGGCTCCCCTGAAAGGTCACCTTGCCGCGGGTCTCGAAGTCGTGCGCCACCACCTTCTTCGCGACCCCGCTCTTGACGATCTCCCAGGTGCCCTCCAGGCGGGCGCGTTCTTGCTGTTCCTCATCCAGACGAGACGTCGTCGCGAGCATCCAGAAGCCGACCGTGAACGAGACGCAAAGCCGTGCCAGCATGGTTTGGACCTTCGCGGTTGCGCGGAGCCCGTGTCAGAACCCCTCCCCCCAACCCCCTCCCCGAAACGGAGAGGGGGAGCAAGCAGAACGGCGTCTTTTCTTCTCCCCCTCTCCGCTTCGGGGAGGGGGTTGGGGGGAGGGGTTCAGCATTCACCCCGGCACGGATAAACCCCAGTCAGCCGCTCGGGTTTCGCCGTTCGTCACCCCGACGTCCGCCGCAACAGAAACAGCGTCAGGTCGTCCTGCAACTCCTTCGAGCGCGTGAACTGATCGATCTCCGTCTTGGCACGCTCGGCGCAGATTTCCAGCGGGGCCTTGGAGTCGAAGCCGGCCACAACCTGCTGCAAGCGCGGCAGCCCGAACATGCTGCGGCGCTCCGACTCCTTGGTCGGTTCCTTGGCCTCGGTGAAGCCGTCGGTGTAGAAGACCATCAATTCGCCGGGGGTGAGCGTGAAGCGGGCATCGGTCAGGGTCGCCAGACCGCCCGGATAGCCCAGCATGCGGCCGGTGCGATGGTTCAGCGGAGCGACGCGGCCGTCGGCGCGGCGGAGCAGCGGCAGCGGATGGCCGCCCGAGGACAGCACGACCTCGCCGGTCGTGGGCGTGTAAATCCCATGAGCCAGCGTGACGAACTGCCCCTGCGGATTGTCGGCGGCGAGGGCGTCGTTCAGCTTGATCAGAGTCGCCGCCGGGCTGTCCCCCGCAGCCCCGACGTGCCGGCAGAGGGTGTGGACCGCCACCATGAACAGCGCCGCCGGGATCCCCTTGCCGGAAACGTCGCCGACGAAGAACGACAGCCGCCCGTCGGCGAGCGGGAAGAAATCGTACAGGTCGCCCGACACTTCCCGGGCCGGCAGGACACGAGCGAACAACTCAAAGCCGGAATCCTTGAAGCGCTCGAACTCGGTCGGCAGGAAGCCCTGCTGAATCTCGCGCGCCAGCGCCAGTTCCTGATCCTGCCGCTCTTTCCGCAACAGTTCCTCGTGCAGGGCGGCGTTTTCGAGAACGACGGCCACCTGCAGGCCGATGGTGCTCAGGAGTTGCAGATCCTCCATGCGGAAGGGCTGGCCGCGGCGGAAGCGTTCGAGTTGGAGCACGCCGAGCGGGCGCCCGTTCTGGCCGAGCAACGGCACGCACAGCAGCGAATGGATGTCGAGGGTGAGGATGGTGTTGACGGACTGAAAGCGTTCGTCGCCCTGGATATCGTCGCTGCGGATACCGACGCCCTCGTCGAGAGCCTTCTTGACGATGGTGCGGCTGTAGAGGTGGCCGGGCGCGGCCTGACCGTCACGCAGGCGCTGGCCGCGCACCTCCAGACGATCCTCCTCGCACAGCAGCACGAGGGCGCGATCGGCATGCGGGAAGAGGTTCATCAGCTGGTCGAGCAACTTGGCCAGCAGTTGGCGCAGGTCGAGGGTGCGGGCGAGGTGCTGGGCGATTTCAAGGACGGCTTGCAGTTTCTGGGCCGGATCCTGGCCGTAAACGCTCCCGCTGAGGCCGCCGACGACGCTGACCTGATCGCGGATGATGAGGCTCGGCTCGGTCGTGGTGGGCGGCGGCGTGAGCGCGGACAGCCGCAGCCCGAACAGGTACGGGCCGATCTGGAGATGGTCCTGTTCGGTCAGGCGGACGCGCACGTGCGGGTTGAGGCGGGTGCCGTTGAGGAAGGTGCCGTTGCTGCTGTCGAGGTCTTCGAGGAAGTAACCGCCCTCGGCCTGCACGATCTGGGCGTGGTGACGGCTGACCGCCTTGGCGCTCAGGCAGATAGTCGCGTCGGCCTGACGGCCGAGCACGGTGATCGCCCCTTCCAGGGGATAGCGGTGGCCGACCTCGGGCCCTTGGAGCGTAAGCAAGATGGCCATGATGGTAGTTGTACCGCTTTCGGTGACAAGGTGACAAGATGACAGGGTGACAAGATGACACGAAAGCCGGCCGGTCATCTTGTCACCCTGTCATCTTGTCACTTTGTCGCCTTGTCACCGAAGTTGGCGGGCAGGAACGGCCCTCGCGGCCTGTTGGGCACCCAGGCGTTGCAGGCGTTGAGGATGGCATGGCGGAAGCCATCAGGTTCGGGGACGCCGCGGAGCGTCAGCACAACCTGTCCTTTCGAGATGATGTCCAGGTCGGCGGCGCGGAAGAAGTCGCTGTTCGCGTCGGTCTTGACGCGCACCTCGTCGATGTCGGCAAGGAGCACCTGCTGGCCCGGCTTGCCCTTGAGGCCGCGCCGGATCATCAGTCGCCGGTTGGTCAGGGTGTAGCGGCACGCGAGGAAGGGCAGCACCTTGCCGAAGTACCCAAAGAACATGACCAACCAGGCAAGCGGCGCGAGGACGATGGTCCGGGTCAGCACACGGCCCAGGCTCGCCATGCCGGGACTGCGCGCCACCGACGGCCAGGCTTCGCGGATGCGCGCCTCGCCCAACTCCGGCGGCACCACGCCCGTGATGGCTTGTTTCCGCACCGCCACCGGACGGAGCAGTTCCGGAACGCCCGGGCTTGCTGGGCTCGGCACATCTGGCATGGGCTCTGGTCCTCTCTGGCAAAAGGTCAGCGCTTCGCGTTCTTATAGATACGGACCGCGCACGGTTCGCCAAGGCTTCCGCGCCCAGACGACTGGCAAGGCCGTTTGTCTCTATGAGAGGTGTTCTAAGTAGCAAAAACTCAGCCGCGTTCGGCCGCGCGGGCTCGCTCCGCGACGATCTCCACGAGCAGCGGATGCGGCCCGAGCGGCTCCGCCAAGCGAAACTCGACCTGCGGATGTTCCTCGCTCAGCTGCCGGCGAATCTCGGCCAGGTCGCGGCGCACGTGCATCCCTGCCGACAGGAAATAAGGCAGCAAGATGACGCGCCGGGCCCCACGCGCCACGCACGCCGCTGCCGCCTGCGCAATCGTCGGCTCGGCCAGTTCCAGAAATGACACTTCGACGATCTCATATTGTCCGCGGCGCGCCATTACGGCGGCGACGTGGTACAGGTCCGCGGCGTCACCCACAGGTAGATGCGGTGGTCGCGGCCGCCTGGCGGCGTGAAGCTCAGTTCGCGCTTCGGCTTGACGCCCTCCATGTTGAAGTCGTGCGAAACGATGCGGCAGCCGGGCTTGAGTTTCTCCAGCTGCGGGATCAACTTGACGTTGAGCTGCGGCAGCAGATACAGGGTGATGACGTCCGCCTTGCTCAAATCCAGCTCGAAAATGTCGCCGAGCTTGATCGTCACCAGTTGCTTGACGTTGTTGCGTTCGACGTTTTCGAGCGATTCCTTGACGCGCACCGGGTTGATGTCCCAGCCGAAGGCGCGGGAGCCGTACTTCTTGGCGGCGGTGACAGGGATGCGGCCGTCGCCGCAGCCGAGATCGTAGACGATCTCGCCCTTGCGGACGTCGGCGAGTTCGAGCATCTTATCGACGACTTCTTGCGGCGTCGGCACGTAAATCACGTCAGGGTCGCGCAGCGGCTTGTCCTGGCTGCGCACTGCCATCGGCGCGGTCGAGAGCGGAGCGAGGAGGGGGGTGCCGATCACGAAGAACAGCAAAACGCGTCGCATGGCAGGATCTCCAGGGCGGTCAGAGTTTGATCTCCGGTTCGTCGGACGGCAACGTAGTTCCGGGTTGGCCTTCGGCCAATTTGCTTCGTCGCGAGAAGATGTAGAACGGTAAGCCCAGCAGCACGAGGACGGCGCCGACCACGCCGAGCTGGCGGGCGAACATGATGCCGCTGTAAAGCATGTACCCGCAGGTGACGCAGAAGAGCAGCGGCACGAGGGGGAACAGCGGTACGCGGAACGGCCGTTCGACGTGCGGCTCGTTGATGCGCAGCACGAACAACGACAGGCCCGCCATCAGGAAGAACAGCCAGAAGATCGGCGCGGAACACTGCAGCAAGGGGAAGAAGCCGCCGTCGTACCAGGCCTGCACCCTCTCAAAGCCGAGTTTCTGCAGGCCGTCGTTGATGACCTCGCGGCCCTGGGTGGTGCCGACCATAACTAACATGGTCAGGGTGAGGACCAGTTGCAGCAGGAGCGACCACACCGGCGTGCCCAGGGTCTTGTTCCACTTCCCCAGCGGCGCGAACAGGCTGTAATCGCTCCCAAGCGTGGAGTAAATGCGGGAGCTGGTGTAGATCAGACCGTTGACGGCTCCCAGGGCGGCGATCATCACGAGGATCGACATCACGATCGAGCCGTACTCGCCGAGCGTACCCGGCAGGAGTCCCAGCGTGTCCGCGGCGATGCGCTCGGACTCCTCGGCGCGCTCGGCGCCCAGGCCAAACAGGTAGGCCCCGTTGACCAGAACGTAGAGGAGTGCGATCAATGCCGTGCCCCCCAGCAAGGCACGTG
>WNGB01012552.1_pt1 | contig 21164 bp, 19 predicted proteins | sample 5400681 | NCBI WGS metagenome assembly WNGB01 (sample SAMN13153367, study PRJNA577476) | soil metagenome | isolation source: 115 cm soil or saprolite under grassland replicate 2 | place: USA:California | collected 2016-06-15
TCGGCGGTGTCGATGGTCTCGAGCACCTCGACCTTGCGCTCGAAGGAGAGGTCGGGGGAGTAGACGGCGGTGTCGGCCAGCTGTCCCGGGTCGTCGACGCCACGCAGCGTCTCCGCCACCTGGCGGGCGCCGCGGGACTCGAGGATGCTCTCGACCACGGCGCGGTACTCGCGGGCGAGCTCGCGGGCGCGGGGGGTCGGCTCGGTCTCGGTGATCCGCTCGATCTCGACCCAGGTGGCGGTGCCGGTGCCGGCCACGCCGGCGGAGATGCGGGCACGGTGCAGCCCGCGGACGACGATCGCCATCTGGCCGCCGGGCAGCTCGCCGGCGTCCTCGATCTCGGCCACGGTGCCGATACGCGCATAGCGCTCGCCCATCCTGGGGACGAGCACCAGCTGTTGGCCGGCGTCTCTGGCCGCTGTGGCCGCGGCACGCGCCTCAGCGGTCTCGAGCGTCGCGGTCACGACCATGCCGGGAAGCACGACCCCGCTGGTCAACGGGAGCAGAGGGAGGGTCTGGACAGAGAGCTCAGGCATTGGTTCTCCAGATCAGGTCGGGTTGCGACACGAGGCATAACACCCGGCGCTGCGGAGCAATTCCTTGCCTGACGAGAAGGTTGAGGTGCTGGACCTTCTATGTCGAATACACCGGCGAGGCGTCGCCCCCGGGCTACCAGTCCTCGAGGCTCCTGAGCCGGTCCGTGAGCTGGTCCAGCGTGTTCTGGTCGACGCCGCCGATCAGGCAGTAGACGTTGCCGTGAGCGTGCCACCAGATGCTGCCGATCTGGTCCCAGCGGGCCGCCTCGAGCTGCCCGTCCCTCACCGCGCCGTTCGCGCCGCGCAGCTCCGGCAGGTTGCCCTTCCATCGGATCAGCGTCACGCGCCTGCCGGACCGGTTGCGGTACTCGGCCACCGCCGCGAGGTGGCCGGCGAGCATGCGTGAGCCGGTGGCCTGCACGTGGAAGCCGGCGGCGCCGAGATCCGGGGTGTCGGCGGCGGGCCCGAGGACGGCCGTCAGGCGCTGCTGGGTGGACGCATCCCAGCGCAGCATCAGCGGCTCGGCGCGGTAGGCTGTCCAGGCCGCCTCGAGCGCGCTCGACTGCCGTGGCGCTGGCACCATCAGGATGGTCGCGGCGAGCAGCGCCCCGGCGAGCCCCGCGGCGGCGCCGAGGGCGAGCCAGTGCCTGCGCCACCCGCGCCGGCCCTCGCCGCTGGCGGCCTCGCTGCGCAGGGCGGCGATGACCCGGGCGCGGACCTCTGGGGGCGTGAACACCGCCGAGGAGCGGACCAGGGCGGTGAGCTGGCGGTCGAGCAGCGCGCTGGACGCGCAGGCACTGCAGTGCGAGACGTGCTCGCGCGCCGACACCGCATCCTGGGGCTGCAGCTCCCCGAGGCTGAAGGCGGTCAACTGCTCCCGGAACTGCTCACAGGTCATCTGCCTGCACCCTTCCCAGCTCGGGCAGCAGCATCGCCTCGAGGCGCCGGCGTGCTCGGTGCAGGCGCGACAGGATTGTGCCCCGTGGCACGCTCATCACCGCGGCCGCCTCCGCGCAGGAGAGGCCATGGATGTCGACCAGCGTGACGGCGATGCGGAACTCATCGGGAAGACGGGCGATGGCCCGGCGCACGCTCTCCCGGTCCAACTCGCGGACGGCCTGCTCCTCCGGGCTCGGCTCGAAGCTGGCCGGCTCGACGGTCGGCTCGTCGCTCGAGTCGAGCCAGACCAGCGGCAGGCGCCGCTCCTTCCGGTACTGCGTGCAGAACAGGTTGTACTGGATGCGGAGCAGCCATGCCTTGCAGTTGGTGCCCGGCTCGAAGGTCGAGAACGAGCGGAGAGCCCGGAGCATCGTCTCCTGTGTGAGATCCTGGGCGGCGGCCCGGTCGCCTGTCAGCCGCAGGCCGGCGTCGTACAACGTATCCATATGCGGTACGGCGGTCGCCTCGAACCCGGCCAGCTCCACTGGCGACGACTCCCTCCTGTCGGCCCGGGCGCTCCCGCCACTCCTGCATCAGGAACCTCCTGGCCCCGAGGCCGATTCCCCGGTGGCAGCCGGAGGGCCAGGGCTCCTGACAGATCGGCGTCTAGCTTGCCACGGCCGGAGCCGTCGAGGGAGCCTCAGTTCGCGGCTCGCTGATGCGGCGGCGACGGCGGCGCCGCGAGCTGGAGCGGCGCTTGGAGGGCGATGCGTTCGCCGCGCCGGCCTCCCCGGAATTCGGGTCGGCGGCGCCGGTCGCGGCGGCGGGCCTGGCCCTGGCCGCGGCGCGGTTGGCGGCCGCCTGCTCGACCGTGGGCAGGTCGAACAGGTCGACCAGGAGCTGGCTGGTCGAGTAGACCTCGTGCATGGGCTCCCCGCGCAGGTCGAGGTGCTCGCGGATCGCCTCAGCGGTGGCCGCCTCGTTCCAGGCCGCGAAGGTGATCGCCACGCCAGCGGCTCCGGCCCGGCCGGTGCGGCCGATGCGGTGCACGTAGGCGCGCCCGTCCTCGGGCGTGTCGTAGTTGATGACGTGCGACAGCCCGGCGATGTCCAGACCGCGGGCCGCGACGTCGGTGCACACCAGCACGTCCAGCTTGCCCTTGCGGAACGAGCGCATGACCCGCTCGCGGACCGCCTGGGGCAGGTCGCCGTGCAGCGCACCGGCCTTGTAGCCGCGCTCCACCAGGCCCTGGATGGTCCGCTCGACCCCGCGCTTGGTGCGCCGGAACACGGCCACGCGGTCGCGGTTGGGGGCGTCGAGCAGGCGGCACAGCACCTCGAAGCGGTTCAGCGGGTGGACCTGGAAGAAGTACTGCTTGGTGGCGGGCACGGTGGTCCGGTCGCCCTCGGCCTCGCCGTGCACGAAGGTGGGCTGCTTGGAGTACCGGCGCGCGAGCGCCACCACCTCTTTGGGCACGGTGGCCGAGAACAGCATGGTCTGCCGGTGGCCCGGGGTGGCCTCGATGATCGACTCGACATCCGGCAGGAAGCCGAGGTCGAGCATCTCGTCGGCCTCGTCGAGCACGAGGATGCGCAGGGAATCAAGCTGCATGCTGCCCTGCCGCAGGTGGTCGAGGAGCCGACCCGGGGTCCCCACGACCACCGGGGCGCCCTCGTTCAGGTCGACGATCTGTGGGCCCAAGGGGCGGCCGCCCACGATCGCGGCCACGCGGATGCCGGCGTCGTGGCCGGCCTTCTCGATATCGGCCGCCACCTGCAGGCACAGCTCACGCGTGGGAACGACGACCAGAGCCTGGACCACGGGCTCGCTGGGATCGACCTCCTGCACGATCGGGATCCCGAACGCGAGCGTCTTGCCGGTCCCCGTGCGCGCCTGGCCGATGAGATCGACGCCGGCCAGCGCCAGGGGCAGGCAGAGGGTCTGGATGGGAAAGGGGTGCTCGACGCCGATGCGGGCGAGCGATGTGAGTGTGGACGAGGTGACGCCGAGATCGGCGAAGCTTCGTTCGACGGTCTTGCTCTTCGATGATGGACTCAGACTCAAAGCCTCCAGAGGTTCGCGGACACGCACGGAACGCGGCTGCCGTCAGGAGCTTGCGTTCTGCACTGACCAGTGTAACGACGTTCTGCGGTCGCCGAGTCGTGATCGATCGGATCGACCGCCTGGCCGGGGATGCCGGGAAGGGACTCGGCTCCTTCGCCTCTCCAGCGTACCGCCGGCTCCGTGCAGCAACCTTAGTACCGTGGGGTCCTCGGGTCCACCACCAAGCTCCACTCGTCGATGCCGCCGGCCAGGCTGCGGGGGCGCGCCCAGCCGTTCGCCTTGAGCCACACGGCCGCCTGCGCGCTCCGCATGCCCGAGTGGCAGTAGAGGACCACGTCGGCTTCCCTGGGGATCTCTGCCTCGGCCCGCCGGACGAACTCGCCCAGCTCGATGTGGAGCGAGGGCTCGATGGAGGCGATCGTCCGCTCCATCCCGGTGCGCACGTCGACCAGCAGCGGTGCGCCGGGCCCCGCCAGCTCCAGGGCGAGGTCGGCGGCTGTCACCTCTTCGAGTAGCGGGTGGTCGATTGCCACGTGGGATCCCCTTCAGCCTGATGCGGCCACGACGCAAAGACTACCGCAGCGAGCGGGTACGATTGGCGCGGTTTCCACAGGCTGGTTCGTCCAGGGAGGTTTGCTCAGTGGCCACTCCGGCCGAGGTCTTCCAGGCGCTGCGTGAGGCTCATGCCAAGGCCGATGCCGACGCCGCAGCCGCGCTGTACGCGCCCGACGCCGTCTACCGCGAGCCGGGCGATGTCGCCCACCGCGGCCGCGACGAGATCCGCAGCTACCTTGGCGCCTATTTCGCCCGGCGGGGTCCGGTCGAGGTCACCATCAAGCGCGAGGTGACCGCGGACTCCTCCGTGCTGGCGGAGTGGACCAGCTCGTACACCGAGGGCGGCCGGCGCTGGTCGGGCACGCCCGGCGTCTCGGTGGTCGAGGTCGGCCGCGAGGGCATCAGCTACCACCGCGACTACCAGTGAGCGGGGTCGCCTTCCGGGTGGGCTGAGCGGTGGCCACCGCTCAGGACGAGGCGAAGCCGACCCGCTTGGCCGCGTTCTCCTCGCCGATCTCGACGTAGGCGAGCTTGTCGACCGGGATGCCGATGCGGCGGCCGGTGCTGTCGACCAGCCAGAGGACCTGCGCTCGGTCGTTCAGGGCGTGCTCAACCGCCTTGGCTACCTCGTCCGGCGACTGGTCGGTCTCGATATCGAGCTCCTTCTGGCTGTAGATGACGCCCAGTTTGACCTCCATCGGCTTCTGTCCTCCCGCGTCGAATGACGCCAACGGCACCGTACTGCCTGCAATGGTGGGCCTGCGGCGCGAGGGTAGCAGGCCGCACGAGTTCGTTCGCCCCGGGCGCGGGCGCACCCGCGCTGTCGCACCCGCTTGATAGCTTCCTGGCCCAAGCCGGACAGGTCGAGGGCGGGGGGAGGCGAGGCTGGTGGGCTGGGGCGTGGGCCTGGCGGCGGTGGCGCTGCTCGGGATCGCGGCTGGGTTCGCGCTGGCGCGCCGCGGCGGCCAGCTCGGCCTGGCCGCGAACGTGCTCGAGCGCCGCATGGAGGGGATGTCCAAGGAGCTGGACCGGCGCCTTGTCGACCTCGACCGCCGCCTCTATCTGGGGCTGGACAGCGTGCAGCTGGCTCAGGCGCAGGCCGGCGACGTCGCGGCCGACGTGCGCGAGCGGGTCGCCACCGTGACCGGGATCGCCCAGCAGGTGCTCGACCACGCACGCGACCTCGCCAGGCTCGAGGACCTGCTGCGCCCGCCGCAGGCCCGCGGCGCCTTCGGCGAGGTGCTGCTCGAGCACCTCCTCGCCCAGGGGCTGCCGGAGGGTTGCTGGCGGACGCAGTACGTCTTCCGCTCTGGCGCGCGGGTGGACGCCGTGCTCGTGCTGGACGGCTGGTTGGTGCCTGTGGACTCGAAGTTCCCGCTGGACGCCTTCGCCCGCATGGCCGCCGCCGGCGAGGGCGAAGCCGCCCGCGCCCTGCACCGGCGCGCCTTCGTCCGCGACGCCCGCAGGCACGTCGAGGCGATCGCCGACAAGTACATCCGCCAGGACGAGGGCACCTTCGACTTCGCCATGTGCTACCTGCCATCCGAGGCGGTGTACTACGAGTTCCTGCGAGAGGACCCGCCGGGCGAGTCGCCCTTCCGCTCCGCGCTGGCGCGGCGCGTGTTCCCGGTGTCGCCGGCGACCTTCTACGCCTACCTGCTCTCGATCGGGGTGGGGCTGCGCGGGCTCAAGGTGGAGGCCAACGCCCGCCGCATGCTCGACGCCCTGGCGGCGCTGCACGGCGATCTCGAGCGGTTCCAGAGCGATTTCGAGGTGGTGGGAAAGCACCTGGGTAACGCCCGGACGCGCTGGGAGGATGCCGCCCGCCGGCTCGACCGCGTCGGCGACCGGCTCGCGGAGGCCTCCGACAGCGCCGGCCGCACGGCGTCGCCGGCGGCCTCCATGGACCCGGCCGGCGCGGAGCCGGAGCCCGGCCTCGAGCCCGAGACCGAACCGGCACCGGGGCTGGAACCAGCACCGGGGCTGGAACCAGAACCGGGACTGGAGCCGCAACCGGGGCGGGGGCCGGAGCCCACGGCCGAGGCGCTCAGGGAAACCGGCTGAACCAGATGAGCGACAGGCCCGCCCCGGCCACCAGCAGCAGCAGCGCGGCCGCGGCGAAGACCACGGTGATCTCCTGCCGCTGCTTCACGAAGCCGATCTTCGAGCCGAGGTCGTGGTAGATGCCCTTGAGGTCCCTGCTGCTCGGCGCGGCGAAGAAGCGCCCGCCCGTGGCATCGGCCACGCGCTGCAGGGTGAACTTGTCGGGCGGCACCGGGATGCGGCGCAGCTGCCCGGTCTGCTCATCCGGTATGTCGACCATGCCCGAGTCCGTGCCCAGCGCGATCGTGAAGATCGGCACGTTCAGCGAGCGGGCATGGCGCGCGGCGTCCAGCGGCTGGGTCCTGCCCTGGGTGTTGGAGCCGTCCGAGAGCAGCAGGATGACCATGGGCGGCTCCTTGCTGGCGTCCGGCGTGGTGGTCGAGGGCGGGATGACCTGCGGGGATCTGGGAACCGTCGTCGTCGGCGCGGACGCCGGGCGCCTGGCCTCCAGAGCGCGCTCGATCGCGTCGCCCATGGCTGTCGGCCCGTCGGCGTTCAGCGAGCCGATCGCGTCCTGGACCGCGACCCGGTCGGTGGTGGGTCGCGTGAGGATCTGCGCGGTGCCCGCGAACGACACCAGCCCGACCCTGAACTTCTGCGGCACCTGGTCCAGGAACACCAGGGCAGCCTGCTCGGCCGCGATCAGCCGGCTCGGCGCCACGTCGGTGGCGTTCATCGAGCCGGAGGTGTCCATCACCAGCATGACCGTGGCCTGCTCCTTGGGAACCAGCGTGATGGCCTGCGGCCGCGCGATGGCGAGCAGCAGGCCGGTGAGCGCCAGCAGGTACAGCACTGGCGGCAGGTGCCTGCGCCAGCCCGGCGAGCGGCTGACCACGTTCGCCAGCAGGTCGAGGTTGGTGAAGCGGACCGCGTAGCGTGTGCGGCGCCGCTGGCCGAGCAGGTAGGCGGCCACCGCCACCGGCACCAGCAGCAGCGCCCAGAGGAAGCCCGGCCACTCGACGCTCATCGCCGCCCCCTCCCGGGGACCCCGATGGCGGTGGACGACGGGCCGACGACGCGGTGGCGCAGGAACCCGGCGAAGCTGCGCAGCCAGTCGCCCTCGGTCCACAGCACCACGTGGTCCACGCCGCAGCGGCGCAGCTCCGTGACCAGCTCGGCCCGCTCGGCCTCGGCGGCGGCGTTGAAGGTCTCGCGCAGCTTCCGCTGGCTGGTGTCGACGCGCAGGTGGCGGCTCGTCTCGGGGTCCACCAGCCAGAGCTCGCCGACGTCCGGCAGCTCCTGCTCGCGCCGGTCGCGGATCTCCACCGCGATCAGGTCGTGCCGGCCGGCGAGCGACAGCATCGCCGGCCTCCAGTCGCGCGGTCCGCGGAAGTCGCTGACCACGAAGACCAGCGCGCGGCTGTGCGCCAGCCGCCCGGTGCGGGTCAGACCCTCGCTCAAGGAGGTCGCGCCGGCGCCTTCGAGCTGAGGCTCGCGGCGCAGCGAGGCGAGCAGTCCCATCAGCCCCACCCGGCCCTGTCGGGGCGGGACGGTGCGCGGGTCGTCGTCGCCGAAGGTGGTGATCCCCAGCCGGTTGCCGCGCCGGGTGGCCAGATGACCGACGGCGAGCGCCACGCCCTCGGCCACGTCGGCCTTGCGGCGCGTGGCCGTGCCGAAGCACATCGAGGGCGAGGTGTCCAGCACCAGCCAGCTCACCAGGGCACGCTCGGCCACCTGATCACGAACGTGGGGCTCGCGTGTCCGCGCTGTCACGTTCCAGTCGATGCGGCGCACGTCGTCCCCTGGCTGGTACGGACGGATCTGGGCAAGCTCTGTACCGATACCCACAGAGTTCGAGCGGTACTCGCCGGCGAGGATCGCTTCCACCCGCCGCCGCACCACCACGTCCAGCGCGCGCAGCAGTGCCTCCGGCGTCGGCCCGGGTCCCGGACGGTCCGGGGTGCGGACAGGGATGAGCGGGACGCCGTCGGCAGGGCTCATGCGGTGGACTCGCGTGCCAGGTCGATCCGCGGCGCCGGGATCGCGGACAGGACAGCGGTGAGCAGGGCGTCTGGGGTGACCTCCTCGGCCAGCGCCTGGTAGGTCAGCACCAGGCGGTGGCGCAGGACGTCCTTGGCCACCTCCTGGACGTCCTGTGGCAGGGCGTAGGCACGCCCGCGCAGCAGGGCCAGGGCTCGCGCGGCATGGACCAGGTTGATGGAGCCGCGAGGACTCGCGCCGTAGGCGATGTACGGGCCGATGTCGCCGACCCCGTACTGCTGCGGGTGACGGGTCGCCATGGACAGCGCGACCGCGTACTCGGCGACCAGCCGGTCGACGTAGATGTCCTTGGTCGCGGCCTGGAACTCGTGGAGCTGCTCGAGCGAGATCACCTGCTCGACCTCGGACGGGTCCGTGAGCGAGCGATGGACGACCGTCATCTCCTCGCTGAAGTTCGGGTAGTCGACGAGCACCTTCATCATGAAGCGGTCGACCTGCGCCTCCGGCAGCGGGTAGGTGCCCTCCGACTCGATCGGGTTCTGCGTGGCCAGCACCAGGAACGGGTCGCCCGCCGGGTAGGTCGACTTGCCGATCGTGACCTGGCGCTCCTGCATGATCTCGAGGAGGGCCGACTGCACCTTGGCGGGGGCGCGGTTGATCTCGTCGGCGAGCAGGAAGTTGCAGAAGACCGGGCCGAGCTCTGTGTCGAAGGTACCGCTGTCCGGCCGGTAGATGCGGGTCCCGACCAGGTCCGACGGCACCAGGTCCGGAGTGAACTGCACGCGATGGAAGGTGCCGCCGAGCACCCTGGCAACGGTCGAGATGGTGAGCGTCTTGGCCAGACCCGGCACGCCCTCGAGCAGCAGGTGGCCATTGGAGAGCAGCGCGATCAGCACCCGCTCGAGCATCCCCTCCTGGCCGACGATCACCCGCTTGATCTCGAACAGTGCCGCCTCGAGCAGGGAGTGTGCCGCTGCGGCCTCGCCGACCGCGGCCAGCCGTGGCTTGCTCTCAGTCACGGATATGGCTCCTTCCAGCCAGGGCGGGCCTGTGCCTGGTCGGCTCCTGGTTGGCCCGGCGCCCGCACACCCCTGGAGTATCGGGGTGCGCGCTCGCTGGCTCGAGCCCCTGGCGCGGTCGAGGCCGCCTGCTCGTGGTGGACGTTGAGGTTCGAGGGCTGCCGGTGTGGACAAGTCTCACCTTAGCGCCAGCCGCGCGATCCGGCACGCCCCAGAATGCAGGGGCCACGGACATTGGAGGGAAACGTCACCCCCGGAGGCCCCAAGGCCGGAGCGCCGCTCCGGCCTTGTCCCACCATGTGGGCCCCCGGCGTGTCACCGGCAGCGGACTCGACGACCGGCTGGCGTCCGGGGGGCCGAGCCTCGCCCTGGCCGCCAGTATGGCTTCGCTGCGTCGCCTCCACCGCGTGGTCTTCTTCTACTCGGTGACCCTGAGAGAAGCCTGAGAATGACTTAGGGGACTTCTAAGAAAGCGGCGAATTCGGCGGGTACGGCGACCTTCGACGCGGCGAGGAGCTGGACGCGCCGGTCACGCGATCTCGGCCGGTGCGCTGGCGGCCAGCGCGGCCTGCCGCTGCAGCCGGCGCGCGACCTTGCCGCGGGTGGTCACCGGCAGCTCGATGGCGAACACGGTGCCCGTGCCCCGCACCCCGGGCGCGCGCCAGAACCGGTCGAACACGCGCTCCAGGTCGGCCTCGGCGATGCCCATGCCGCTGTCGGCGACACGCACCTCGGCGCGCCCGTCGCGCGGCACCATGGTCAGCTCCACCCAGCCGGTGCGCGTGTACTTGAGCGCGTTGTCCGCCAGGTTCCAGATGCCCCGGCGCAGGTCGTCGCGGTCGCCGAGCACCCACGCCTCGCTCAGCGCGCCGAGGCGGACGTCCACGCCATCGGCGGCATGGCGCACGGCGTCGCGGTGGATGTCCGTGATCAGATGGTCGAGGCGGAAGGCGCGCCGTGGCGGGGGCTTGGTGGCCGCCTCCAGCCGCGCCAGCGCCAGCAGGTCGCCGATGAGCGCCTCCATCCGCCGCATCTCGGCCAGCACGTCCTTGAGGGCGCCATCGCGGTCCTCTGGTCTGGCGTCGGGCACGCGGCTCAGGAACTCCACGTTGGTGCGGATGGCCGTGATCGGCGTGCGCAGCTCGTGCGAGGCGTCGGCCACGAAGCGGCGCTGCGCGTCGAGCGTGCTCTGGAGGTTCACGTGCGAGCGCTCCAGCTCCCTGAGCATCTCGTTGAAGGACACCGACAGGCGTGCCAGCTCGTCGCGAGGGTTGCGCGGGTTGCCCTCGACCGGCATGCGGCGCGTGAAGTCACGCGCATCGCCGATCGCCTGGGCGGTGGTGCGCATGCGGCCGAGCGGGCGCAGCAGCGCGGCCGCCAGGCCGGAGCCGAGCAGGGCCGCCGTCAGCAGCACGGCCAGCCCGCCCGCGAGCACGATGGAGCGCAGCGAGCGCAGCGACGACTCCACGCCGTCGAGCGAGCGCGCCACGGTCACCTCGCCGTAGATCATCTCCGAGGTCGGCTTGGGAGCTTCCTGGTTGGCGCGGATGAGCTCGGCGCCGCGCGGCACCTTTCTGGCCTGGAACTGCTCGGAGTAGACGGCCAGCGTCACGCCGAGCATGTTCGGGTCGGCCGGCACGATGGCGACCCGGCCGTTGGGCACCCGCGGCAGGGTGATGCCCGACATCGCCTCCTGCGGGTACTTGCTCTCGATCGCCCAGGTGCTCCGCTCCTTGCGGGCACCCTCGAGCACCTGGATGTAGGTGTCCGGGTTCGGCTTGGGGCGCTCGTTGCCCGTCTTCGGAGTCTGGGTGCGACTGCCCAGCGTGTTGTGGATGTTCTGGGCGGCGTCGTAGCTGTAGAGCAGGGAGCCGAGGTAGTGCCCCTGGCTCTGCACCGAGTTGGCCAGCTCGGCGTGCAGCCGGCGATCCACGTAGGTGTACACGCCGAGGCCGAAGGCGGTCAGCGCCAGCGTCAGCAGCACCAGGTAGGCCAGTGTCAGGCGTGTCCGAAAGTTCATCTCGTCAGGTCCGGGTCCTCGCGGAGCACGTAGCCGACGCCCCGCATCGTGTGGATGATCCGCGACTCACCCTCAGCCTCGAGCTTACGGCGCAGGTAGCCGACGTAGACCTCGAGCACGTTGGAGTCACGCCCGAAATCGTAGTCCCAGACGCGCTCCAGGATGGTCGTTCGGGTCAGCACCTGGCGCGGATGCTCCAGGAACAGCGACAAAAGGTCGAACTCCTGGCGGGTGAGCGAGATCAAGCGCTCGCCGCGCCACACCTCGTGGGTGCTGCGGTCCATGCGCAGGTCGCCGAAGCGCAGCTCCGACGAGTTCGAGCCGTTGCGGCCGCGGCGCAGCAGCGCCTTGATCCGCACAAGCAGCTCCTCGAAGGCGAAGGGCTTGGCGAGGTAGTCGTCGGCGCCCGCCTCGAAGCCGGCCACCCGCTCCGGCACGTCGCTGCGGGCGGTCAGCATCAGGACGGGCACATCGCCGGCGCGCCGCAGCCGCCGGCACACCTCGAGCCCGTCGATCCCCGGCAGCAGGACGTCGAGGATCACCAGGTCAGGGGAGTGATCGAGCGCGCTTGACAGGGCCTCCTCGCCGGAGGTGGCCACCTCGACCGCGAACCCCTCGTACGCCAACGGCCTGCGCAGGGCCGCCGCCAGAAGGGGGTCGTCGTCGACGACCAGGATGTGGGCACCCATCAGCTTGCTGCCCCTTGTCGACCTGAGCCAGAGCCTCATTCTGCCTGCTCGGAGGCTCTCTTGCCTACCCGGCCACGCGGAGCGGGACTCTCACGAGCGCTGCGCCACGTCCTCGCGGCGCGCGTCCTCCGGCAGCTTGTCGGTGCGGATGCCCTTGAAGGAGGCCGCCCGGAGACGCCCGTCGTCGGTCCATCCGACGTACTCGACCTCGCAGACCAGGTCGGGCCGCAGCCAGCGGGTGCCGCGCAGCCTGGGGTCCGGCGGGACCTCGACCGGCGGCTCGCCCACCTCGCGCGCCTCCAGCTCCGGCAGCAGCCGTTCCAGGAAGGTGTGGGTGAAGCCGGTGCCGACGTTGCCCGCGTAGCGCAGGCCCCCGTCCCGGTGCACCGCCAGCAGCAGCGAGCCGAGCGTCGGGGCGCGGCCGCCCTTGCCCCTGGTCCAGCCGACGATCACGCAGTCCTGGCGGAGCACCGCCTTGACCTTGCGCCAGTCGGGCGAGCGCGCCCCCGGCCGGTAGGGACTGGCCAGCCGCTTGGCCACCACGCCCTCGAGCCCGAGGCCCTTGATCTGGGCGAAGAACGCCTCGCCGCGGCCGGTCACCGCCTGCGACAGGCGCACGTCGGCCCGCTCCACGAGCACCTCGGCCAGACGCCCCCGCCGCTCGGCCAGCGCCAGCTCCAGCAGCGGCTCGCCGTCCAGCCAGAGCAGGTCGAAGGCCAGGAACTGGATCGGCACCCGGCCGCGGTGGCGGGCCAGCTCCTCCGGCGAGCGGTGGAAGCGGTCCTGCATGCGCTGGAACGAGGGTTTCCCCTCCTCGTCGAAGGCGACGATCTCCCCGTCGACCACGGCGTTGCGCGCGGCGAGCTGGTGGTGCAGGCCATCGAGCTCGGGGAACTGGCCGGTGACGTCCCGCGCGGTGCGCGAGGTCAGCCGGGTGCGGTCCTTTCCCAGCGCCGCCAGGCAGCGGTGCCCGTCCCATTTGACCTCGAACAGCCAGCCGTCGTCGTCGAACGGCTCGCCGGCGGGCTGCGCCATCATCGGCTCGTAGGTCGGCGGCTGCGGCAGCGCCGGCAGCGGCGTCCTGCGGGACAGGAAGCAGAGCCAGTCGCTCCTGGTGCGCACGAAGTGGTACTCGGCGCCGTGGTAGCGGCTGCCGTGCAGCCGCACGGTCCACTTGCCGTCCTCGACCTCGAGCGGCTCGTAGGTGCCGAGGTCGAACAGGCGCACCTCGCCCGCGCCGTACTCGCCCTCGGGGATGCTCCCGCTGAAGGTGAGGTACTCCATGGGATGGTCCTCGGTGTTGACCGCCAGATGGCGCACGCCCAGCTCCTCGGGCAGGCGCTTGGGCACGGCGAAGGAGACCAGCGCGCCGTCGCGCTCGAAGCGCACGTCGTGGTGCAGGCGGCGGGCGTGGTGCTGCTGGATGCAGAAGACCGGACCAGGCCCCAGCGTGGCCGGCTCCGGCACACCGGCGGCGTGCGGCGCGTCGGGCAGGGAGGCGACCGGCGTCGGCCCGGCGGAGGGCGCCGGCTCAGGCGTGCGGGTGAAGTCGCGCTTGCGGCGGTAGTCCTCGAGGTCTGGCGGCTGCCCGCGCGGCGGGGAGCCGGGCGACGACGCCTGCCTGGACGGCCCGTCCTGCGGGCGGATGCCCAGGGCGTCCATGGCGGCGTCGAGCCGCTGCCGGTCGGTGAGCATCGGCGCGAACCGGTCGCCCTGCGCCAGCCGCTCCCAGACGTTGTCGATGCGGAAGTCGCCGGGCTCGAGGTCGGACTCGAGCTCCTCCCAGTCCAGCGGGGTGGAGACCGGCGCGCCGGGCCGCGGACGCAGCGAGTAGACGCTGGCGATGTTGGCGCCTCGCCGGTTCATCTGGTGGTCGACGAAGACCTTGCCCGCCCGCTCAGCCACGGGCCAGGCCATGGTCACCTTCTCCCGGTAGGCCCGCACCAGCAGCCGGCCCACCTGCTCGACGAAGGCGCGCACGTCGGCGTAGGGGTGGACCGGCTCGAGGGGGACGTGCACCTGCATGCCGGTGGCGCCGGAGGTCTTGGGGTAGCCGCGCAGCCCGAGCCCGTCGAGCGCGACCTTGACCAGCATGGCCACCGTGCGCACGTCGGCGAAGGTGTAGGGCTCGAAGGGGTCGAGGTCGAACAGGGCGAACTCCGGATGGTCGAGCGTGCCCGCGCGGCTGTGCAGCGGGTGCAGCTCGATGCAGCCGAGGTTGATCACGTAGAGGAGGCTGGACAGGTCCTGGGCCATGACCATGTCGATCGGCTTGCGGTCCTCTCCCGGCACCCGGGCGGTCGGGAGCCAGTCAGGGGCGTGGGACGGCACCCGCTTCTCGAAGAAGGCCTCGCCGGCGAGGCCGTCGGGCATCCGCAGCATGGTGAGCGGCCGGTCACGCAGGTGGGGCAGCAGCACCGGCGCGACGTTGTGGTAGTAGGCGAGCAGGTCGCCCTTGGTGATGCCCTCGTCCGGCCAGTACGGCTTGTCCAGGTTGGAAAGGCGCAGCTCGCGGCCGTCGGCGTCCATGCGCCAGGCGTCTCCGGACCGGCGCGCGGGCAGCGGCTCCGGGAACACGGGACGGCGTCGACGCTCTGCCACCTGGTCAGCTCCCCCTCTTGCCTAGCGTACAGTTGTGCTGGTAGACCCGCCTGAGGGTAGAGGTTGCACGACGGGCCGCCGCCTGAGCCAGGGAGCAGTGCCATGAAGACGATCTGGAAGGGCGCGATCTCGTTCGGTCTCGTGACGATCCCGGTGAAGGTCTACGGCGCGACCGAGGAGAAGACGCTCCACTTCAACCAGCTCCACGCCGCCGACGGGGGGCGCATCCGCTACAAGCGCGTCTGCTCGGTCTGCGGCGAGGAGGTCGGGTTCCAGGACATCGTGAAGGGCTACGAGTACGAGAAGGACCACTACGTCACCCTGAGCGACGAGGAGCTGGATGCGCTGCCGGTGCCGACGGCCCGCTCGATCGAGATCGAGAGGTTCGTAGAGTCCGAGCAGATCGATCCGATCTACTTCCAGCGCTCCTACTACCTGGTCCCCGAGGGCACCGGCCTCAAGGCCTACCACCTGCTGCGGGAGGCCATCGGCGACGACGGCAAGGTGGCGCTGGCCAAGGTCGCCTTCCGCGAGAAGGAGCATCTGGCCACGGTGCGCCTGCGCGACAACGTCCTGGTGCTGGAGACGATGTACTGGCCGGACGAGATCCGGGCGGCCCGCTTCGACGAGCTCGACGAGGAGGTCGAGCTGCGGCCGCAGGAGATCAAGATGGCCCGCAGCCTGATCGACAGCCTGACCGACGACTTCCAGCCCGACGAGTTCCACGACGCGTACCGGGCCGCCCTCGAGGACGCCATCGCCAGGAAGGTCCAGGGCGAGGAGATCACCTTCGCCGAGGAGGCAGAGCCCTCCAAGGTGGTCGACCTGATGGAGGCGCTGCGGGCGAGCGTCGAGGCCGCCAAGTCCAGCAAGCCCGACGAGGGCCGCGCCGCCGCGGCGTCCGGCTCGAAGGCCCGTACCTCCCGCCGCAGGAAGGCGGCGGGCGAGTAGGCTTCGGGTCGTCTGGTCCAGAGCCCGTCCACCGCCGGAGGCGCCCAGCCATGTTCGTCGCCATCAACGCCATCGAGGTCCCCTCGCAGCGCACCGAGGAGTTCGCCGAGCGCTTCGCCAACCGCGCGGGGCTGGTCTCCTCCAGCGAGGGGTTCGTGCGCTTCGAGCTGCTACGTCCCGCCGACGGCGGCACCCGCTGGCTGGTCAGCACCCACTGGCGCTCGAGGGAGGACTTCGAGCGCTGGGCCGGCAGCCAGTCGTTCGAGCGCGGCCATGCCAAGCAGCACCAGAGCGGCCCGGTGGGCACCGCCTCGGAGCTGTGGCGGTTCGAGGTGATCCAGCAGGAAGGGTGAGCCGCGCTACCCCTCGGGCCGTCCGGGCGGCTCGGGTGGCTTCGTGCGGTCGTCGCGGCTCGCCCGCATGCCGTGGCGGATGGCCCAGGTCTTGGGGGCCTCGGCTTCCGCCAGCGACTGCTTCGCGAGCTGGCGGAGCTGCTCGCTGCCGCGCTCGCGCACGCCCCGCTCGGCGCGCAGCGACAGGTAGGCGAGCCCGCCGATCGGGATCGGCAGCCAGAAGTTCAGCACCCGGTAGCCGATCACCCCCAGCAGGGCGATGTCCCGCGGCGTGCCGAAGCCGACCAGCGTGGACGTGAGGACGAACTCCACCACACCGAGGCCGGACGGGGTGATCGGCAGCACGGCGAGCACGTTGGCAAGCCCGTAGGCGACGATCAGGTCCTCGAAGCGGACCCAGTGGCCGAAAGCCCCGACGAATACCCACAGTGAGGCCGCGTCGAGCAGCCAGTTGGCCGCCGCCCAGCCGGTCGCCCGCCCCACCAGGGCGCGGTCGGCCACCAGGGTGCGAAGCCGGTCGGCGAGCCGGCGGGTGATGGCGACCACCCGATCGGGATCGAGCACCGGCAGGCGCCCCGCCGCCGCCCGAAGCACCTGGACCGCCCGCTCCTCGCCCCGCATGAGCAGCACGACCACCGCGGCGAAGGCGGCGATCAGCAGGGCTCCGAGCAACCCGGCGGTGCCGTACAGCGGGTTGTAGCCATGCAGCGGGATCGACACCACCAGACCGGTCCACAGCAGCAGGTTGAGCACGACCGCTGAGCCGGCGCTCTGGGTGGCCAGGGCGAAGGCCGTATCCGTCCCTGACAGCCCTGCCTCGGTGAGCAGCCGGTAGCTGAGGGCGCCGCCCGCCGCGGCGCCGCCGGGGACCACGTGGTTCACGCCCAGCGACGAGAGCTGCGTGCGCACCAGCACGTCGAACCTGGGCGGCCTCGAGTGGAGCAGCACCGCCCTGGTGAGCAGGGTGTAGGCGAGGATCGAGGCCGCCTCGAGCGCGACCGCGAGCAGCAGCCACGGCACCTTCACCTGCCCGAGGCGGTAGAGCGCGCGGTGCACGCCGGCGATCTGCGGCACCAGGAAGTGGATGACCACGAACGCGCTGATCAGCAGGAGCACGACCCGCCTGACCCGCACCGGCATGGTGGTCTGGGCTCGCACCCTATGCCTCCCACCCCGAACGGTCCGAGCTGCCGAGACGGGCCAGGAGCCCGGCCAGCAGCGCGGTCCGCGGCACCACGCTGGCCAGGTCGAGCCATTCGGCCGGCCCGTGGGCGTCACCGCCGACCGGCGCCAGCCCGTCGATGGTGGGCAGGCCGGCCGCCGCTGTGGTGTTGGCGTCGCCAGCCCCGCCGGTCGCGGTGTGCCCGACCTCGAAGCCGAGCTCGCGGGCAACCTCCTGGGCCTGGAGCACCAGCGCGGTCACCGCGGGCGTGCACTCCATCGGCGCGTGCTGGTGGAGCACCCGCAACGCGGCCGTGGTGCCAGGCACCGAGACGGCCGCGGCGATCGCCTCCGCCGCGGCCATGGCCTCGTCGAAGTCGCTGGTCGAGGTGGCCCGCAGGTCCACCTCGAGGCGCGCCCGCCCGGCCACCACGTTCGGGCGGGTGCCTGCGCGCAGCACGCCGACATTGCACGTCACGCCCCGCCAGCGGTTGTTGAGCGCGTGCAGCGCGACGGTCTTGTGCGCCGCCTCCAGCGCCGCGCTCGCACCCTGCGCGGGCCGCACGCCGGCGTGCACCGCCCTGCCGGCGATCTCGACCTGGAGGACCGCCATGCCCTTGCGCGCCGAGACCAGGTCGCCGTTGGTGCGCGCGGCCTCGAGCCCGACGCCGACGTCATGCTGGCCGGCGAGCTCCCGGATGATCGCCTTGCTGAACGGCGAGCCGATCTCCTCGTCCGGCGAGCACACCATGGTCATCTCGGCGAAGCGATCGAAGCCGGCGTCGCCGCAGAGCGCCTCGACGGCCTCGATGCCCGCCACCACTCCGGCCTTGTCGTCGATCACGCCGGGGCCGTACGCGCGCCCGTCCGTGATCCGGAACGGCCGCGCCGCCGCCTCACCGTCGTCGAACACCGTGTCCATGTGCGAGAGCAGCAGCACCCGCCGGCCGCCGCGCTCCGGCGCGAGCCCACCGGGAAGGCGTCCGATCAGCAGGTCGCCGAGGAGCGGCTCGCCCTCGCCCGGCCGGTGTGAGCGCCGCTCCACCTTCCAGCCGCCCGAGCGCAGGCGCGCCGCGACCAGATCGGCGACCTGGTTCACGCCGGTGGCGGACCAGGAGCCGGAGTCCTCGTTGACGAGCCGCTCGAGCTGCTCGATCGTGCCCCGGTAGCGCCCCTGCACCAACGGCAAGAGCGCTCCGGGATGGGCGCGAGGATCCATGGGCTTGCGCGCAAGTATAGTGACCGGCCGGTGATCGGCTCCTCCCGGCGCGGAGCCTGCCGCGCTCGCTCGGGTCGTCCATGTGTCCCGCGGCGGCCGGTTCTGGCGCTGACGGGTTTTTGATCGGGTAGAGCACTACCATCTGCACATGCGTGTGCTGGTTGTGGAGGACGAGACCGATCTGGCCGACGCGGTGGCCCGCGGGCTGCGGCGCGACGGCTATGCCGTCGACGTCGCCTACGACGGCGAGGACGCGCTCGACAAGCTGGAGGTCAACGCCTACGACGTCATCTGCCTCGACCTGAACCTGCCTGGCGTCGACGGCATCGAGGTGTGCCGGCGGCTGCGCGCCGCACAGGACGGCTACACCTCCGTGCCGCGCGTGCTCATGCTGACCGCTCGCGACACCCCCACCGACCGGGTGCTCGGCCTCGACGAGGGCGCCGACGACTACCTGGTCAAGCCGTTCGACTTCGAGGAGCTGAAGGCCCGCATCCGGGCCCTGCTGCGGCGCGACGCCGGTCGCACGGGGGCGCTGCTGCACGTCGGCGACCTCGAGCTCGACACGGCCAGGCACGAGGCCCGCCGCGCCGGCAGCCAGCTCGCCCTCACGCCCAAGGAGTTCTCGCTGCTGCGCTACTTCATGTCGCGCGCCGGCCAGGTGCTCTCCCAGGAGGACCTGCTCGAGCACGTCTGGGACGAGAACGCCGATCCCTTCACCAACACTGTGCGGGTCACGGTGATGACGCTCCGCCGCAAGCTGGTCGAGGCAGGCGGGGGACAGCCGATCGAGACCGTTGTCGGCCGCGGCTATCGCCTGCGCGAAGGGGCGAGCGCGCCGTGAGCGCCAGCCCGCCTCCCTGGTCCAGCCACCGCCTGCCGGAGTGGATGCGCTCGATCCGCTTCCGCTACACGCTGCTGTACTCCGCGGTGCTGTTCGGCCTGGCCGCGCTGGTGGTGGGCGCGATCTACCTGATCCTGTGGTTCAGCCTGCGCGACCCGACCATGCCCATCATCAACAGCCGCATCTGGGACCAGTACAACCAGCGGTCGTTCTCCATCGACATCGTCACCGCCAGGGCGTTCGAGCAGCTGGTCCACCAGCAGACCCTCGAGAAGCTGCGCACGTTCTCGTTCGACGCGATCATCGTGCTGTTCTTCGCCAGCCTGGTGGTGGGGTGGGTGATCGCGGGCCGCGTGCTGGCACCGATCGGCCGGATCACCGGGGTGGCGCGCGAGATCCAGGCGACCGACCTGTCCAGACGCATCCGCCTGCAGGGTCCCGACGACGAGCTGAAGCAGCTCGCCGACACCTTCGACGCCATGCTGGCCCGCCTGGACGCCGCCTTCTCCGCACAGCAGCAGTTCCTCGCCGACGCCTCGCACGAGCTGCGCAACCCGCTGGCGATCATCCGCACCAACGCGGACATCGCCCTGTCGGACCCGGAATCCCATACCGACGACCTGCGCCAGGCGGTCGTGGTGGTCAAGCGGGCCAGCGATCGCATGGCGAGGCTGGTGGACGACCTGCTGGCACTCGCGCGACGTGAGGCGCCGATCCTGGCGAACGAGCCGGTCGACCTGACTCGGGCGGTCACGGAGGCGAGCGAGGAGTTCCTCGCCCCGGCGGAGGCGCGCGGCATCGTGCTGGACCGCGCGATCGCGCCCGGGGTGGTGGTGATGGGCGACCAGGACGCGCTCAAGCGCGCCGTCGCCAACCTGATCGAGAACGCTGTCCGCCTGGCGCCGGGTGACTCGCGCATCCGCCTCGCGGTCGGCAGCGAGCGCGGCATGGCGTGGATCGCGGTCTCGGACGAGGGGCCGGGCATCGCCACCGAGGACCAGTCCAAGGTGTTCGACCGCTTCTGGCGGGCCGACAGGGCTCGCTCGAGAGCCGACGGTGGGACCGGGCTCGGCCTGTCGATCGTGCGCCAGCTCGCCCAGACGCACGGCGGCGACGTCCAGCTCCAGTCCAAGCTCGGCGTCGGCTCCACCTTCACGATCTGGCTGCCGGTCGCAAGCAGCGTCAGCAGCGACCTGACGCCCAAGCTCACCTCCAGCACCCCCCGCTGAGCAGCCGGCTCTCAGCGCCCTCCTCATCGGTTCTCGTTCCGTTACGGGCGTCCTTTTTCCGCCGGTCTCTTACATTCGCCAGCGACGGCCTTTACAAGCCCTTCAAGCTTCACTTACCAGTGCTTTAGCGCGTCAGGCCTACTCTCGGAGCACACGACTGAGCAGATCCTCAGTAGGAAGATCTCCACGGAGTGGGAGGCCAAATTCGATGTCCGACCCTGAATCCCGAGGACCGTCGGGACCCTCGACCTCGGTGAATGGCACCAACCGATTGCCGCCGAGCGGGCAGGCAAGCCCGGGCGAAGCGCCGGCCCGCGCCACGAGCGCAGGCCCGGACGAGCCCCGCGTCGACCGTGAGGAGGATCACGCCTGGCAGCGCCCGGCGCCACCAGGGCAGAGCCTCGGCGCGCCCCGAGACCGCGACAGTGAGCCCAGCTGGGGCGGCGCCTCGAGCTGGGACCCGGACGGCACCGGCGGGAGCTGGGGAGCGGGGTCCGGCGGTGCCCCTGGCGGCCCGGCCAGTGGTGCCCCCGGTCCCTCCTGGGCCGCTCCGGGCACCGCATCCCCGTGGAGCCATGACGAGACCCGCCCGATCCCAGAGCCGTCCGGCACTGGTCCGGGGTGGGGGCCGCCCCCACCTGCGGGCAGCGGACGGCCGCCAGCCAACCGGCGCACCTCGCGCCTGGTCGCCGGCGCCGTGGCCGTGGTGCTGCTGCTCGGCGCCGGCTTCGGGATCGGCCAGCTCCGTGACCGCGGCAGCTCCGATGCCGGTGTGATCTCCGGCGGGTCGGGCATCCCGGTCGCCGTCACGCCGTCGCAGATCAGGGCCGGTGACGAGCCGGTCGCCGCTGTCGCCAAGGCGCTGCTGCCCTCGGTCGTGCAGATCGAGACCGGGCAGGGCCTCGGCTCAGGGGTCATCTACGACAAGAACGGCTACATCCTGACCGCGGCGCACGTCGTGGAGGGGGCCGGCGACCAGGTCACCGTGCGGCTGGCCGAC
>WNGB01007627.1_pt1 | contig 21162 bp, 12 predicted proteins | sample 5400681 | NCBI WGS metagenome assembly WNGB01 (sample SAMN13153367, study PRJNA577476) | soil metagenome | isolation source: 115 cm soil or saprolite under grassland replicate 2 | place: USA:California | collected 2016-06-15
TACCGCGTAGCGCTCCAGCTCGCGGAGACCAGGCGTCGTCTTTCGGGTGTGGGTGATTTTGGCCGCCGTCCCGGCGACCGCGTCAACCAACCGTCTGGTTATCGTGGCGATCCCGGAGAGCCGCTGTAGGAAGTTGAGCGCGACGCGCTCGCCCGCGAGGAGGGTGCTGGCGCGGGCCGCCACCGTCGCGAGGACCGTGTCCGCGCTCGCCCGGTCGCCATCGGCGAGGGCCGGCCGGAGCGCGGCGCCCGGCTCGAGCTCGCGGAAGACCAACGCCGCGACGGAGAGCCCCGCAACGACGCAGTCGGCCTCGGCGACGAATCGGCCGGCAGCGGAGGCGTGGGCCGCAGTACCGAGCAGGGGAGTCGTGACGTCATCTACCGCGCGGTCCTCGGCGAGGGCACGCCGCACGGCTTCGAGGCCCAGCGGGTTACCCAATCGCCAGCATCCGGTCGATCGCGCGCCGGGCCCGGGCCGCCGTCGCAGCCGGCACGGTGACCCGGTGCTTCAAGTCGCGCAGCGAATTCCGCAGGTTCTCGAGCGTGATCATCTTCATGTAGCGGCACTCGGCCGACTCTGCCGCGGCGACGAATTCCTTGCCGGGGTTGTCGCGGCGCAGCCGGTGCAGCACGCCGGTTTCGGTGGCCACGACGAACCGGCGCGCCGGTGACGACCGAGCCCGGGTCATCATCTGCTCCGTCGACACGATGCGCGTGCGCTGCGCGGCCACCTCGCCCTCCGCCTCGGCGTAGTACATCGCGCTCGTCACGCAGCCGCATTCGGGGTGCACCAGGAACTCGGCGTCGGGATACTCGGCCCGCTTCGCGTCGAGCACCTCGCGGGTGAGACCGGCGTGGACGTGGCACTCGCCCAACCACACGTCCAGGGGGCGGCCGGTGACGCGCCGCAGGTACTGGCCCAGGAAGAAATCGGGGAGGAAGAGCACCGGCACATCGGGGGGCAGGGCGTTGACGACCGCGACGGCGTTCCCCGAGGTGCAGCAGTAGTCGGCCTCGGCCTTGACGGCGGCGCTGGTGTTGACGTAGGCGACGACGACGCCGTCAGGATGCGCCGCCCGCCAGCGGCGCACGTCCGCCGCCTGGATTGTCTCCGCCAGCGAGCACCCCGCGCCTGGATCCGGGATCAGGACCTGCTTGTCCGGGTTCGCGATGGCGGCGGTCTCGGCCATGAAATGGACGCCGCAGATGACGAGCACCGGCGCGTCGATCGTGGTGGCCCGCCGCGCCATCTGGAGCGAGTCCGCCACCACGTCGGCGAGGTCCTGGATCTCCGGGCGCTGGTAATTGTGCGCCAGAATCGCCGCGCGGCGCTCGGTCTTGAGAGCGCGGATTTCGTCGATCAACAAGGACACTCCACCCCTCCCTTGCGAGCCTGCCCTGTTCGGTATATGTTCGGGCCCCATGGCCGGCGGTCCGGTGTCGAAAACGGGGCGTCTGGCGCGACGTAGTACGGAGGGCACAGGATTCGAACCTGTAAGGGCTTTCGCCCGCCGGTTTTCAAGACCGGTGCCATACCATTCGGCCAGCCCTCCTGACACGACTCTAACGTAGTCGCACGCGTTACGCGACGGAACCGCAACCGTGAACTGCTGGTTACAATGAATCGACTGCGTGAAGCACCCAGAGTCCCGCAGGATCCCCCAGCTCGAGACGAGACGCGCGCATGAAGCTGTCCGACATCTCTATTCGCCGGCCAGTGCTCGCGAGCATGATGAGCGCTGCCCTCGTGTTGTTCGGCGTCATCGGGTACGGGCTGCTGTCCGTGCGCGAGTTCCCCGACATCGATCCGCCCGTCGTGTCGGTGACGACGGTGCTTCCCGGCGCGAACCCACGCGTCGTCGAGTCGGCGGTGACGGACATCCTCGAGGAGGAGCTCTCGACGATCCCGGGGCTTCGCACCCTCACCAGCTCGAGCGCCGAGCAGGTGTCGAGCATCACGCTCGAGTTCTATCTCTCGCGCAAGGTGGAGGAGGCCGCGCAGGACGTGCGTGACAAGGTGTCGCGCGCGCGCGGGCGTCTGCCCGAGGACATCCAGGAGCCGGTCGTCGCCAAGCAGGAGGCGGACGCCTTCCCCTTCTATTGGATGGCGCTCACTGCACAGAACTACGACCTGCTGCAGCTCTCGGACATCGGCGACCGCATCGTGAAGACGCGCCTGCAAAGCCTGCCGGGCGTCGGTCAGGCGCTGATCTTCGGCGAGCGGCGGTTTTCCATGCGGGTGTGGCTCTCGGCCTCCGCCCTCTCCGCGCGCGGCCTGACGGTGCAGGACGTCGAGAGCGCGATCCGCTCCCGCAACGTCGAGATTCCGGCCGGCCGGATCGAATCGCAACGGCGTGAGTTCACCGTGCGCTCGCTGGGTGAGCTCAAGACCCCCCAGGAGTTCGCCGAGCTCACCGTCGCCAATCAGAACGGCCGGCTGGTGAAGCTCAAGGACATCGCCCGGGTGGAGCTCGGTGCCGAGGATGAGCGCAGCGTACTGCGCTACAAGAGCGTTCCGGCGGTCGCGGTCGGCGTCGTGCGGCAGTCTAAGGCCAATCTGATCGCGGTCGCGAACGAGATTCGGGCGGCGCTGCCGGGCATCAAGGAGGCGTTGCCGCCCGGCGTGGACCTGATTTCGGCGTTCGACCAGTCGGTGTTCGTGACACGATCCATCAAGGAGGCCCAGGAAACACTGGTGATTGCGGCGATCCTCGTGATCCTGATCATCTTCGTGTTCTTGCGGAACCTCAGAGCGACGATCATTCCGGGCCTCGCGATTCCGACGTCGATCGTGACGACGTTCGCGGTCATGTACTTCCTCGGGTTCTCGATCAACAACCTGACACTGCTCGCGCTCATCCTCGCCATCGGCATCGTGGTGGACGACGCGATCATCGTGCTCGAGAACGCGTACCGGCACCAGGAGGAGCTCGGCGAAGACCCCGAAACGGCGGCGGTGAACGGCACGCGCGAGATCGCGTTCGCCGTGATCGCGACGACGATTACCCTCGTCGCGGTATTTACGCCGCTCGCGTTCCTCCAGGGAAATACCGGCCGCCTGTTCAACGAATTCGGCATCGCCGTGGCGGGCGCGGTGGTGATTTCGGGGTTCGTCGCGCTGACGCTGACGCCGATGCTCTCCGCCAAGATCCTGCGCGTGCCCAAGCAGCACGGCAGCCTCTTCAAGGCGTTGGAGCGTGGGTTCGACGCCCTGGCGGAGCGGTACGGCCGGGGCCTGCGCTGGGCGCTCGGTCACCGGGGAGTCGTCGGGCTGGGGGCGGTGGTCACGGTCCTGGTCGCCGCCGGCCTCTTCCGGTTTGGATTGAAGCGGGAGTTCATTCCGGCCGAGGACCGGGGATATTTCATCACGTACGTCATCGCCCCCGAAGGGGCATCGCTGCAGTACACCGACGAGTACCAGCGCCGCGTCGAAGAGATCATCGGGCGGACGAAGGACGTCGAGGGGTATTTCAGCGTCATCGGGTTCCGCGGCGTGAACTTCGGCGTGATCTTCACGCGGCTCACGGACTGGAGCGAGCGCAAGCGGAAAGTGCAGGACATCATCAACGAGGTCCAGCCGCAGTTCTTCATGATCCCGGGGGTGTTCGCCTTTGCCCAGAACCCGCCGGCGATCGGCGGCGGATTCGGCGGTGGCGTCCAGTTCGTGGTGCAGAACCCCGACTTCGACAAGCTGCAGGCGGCGATGGGCACGTTCTATGGACGCGTCAGCCAGATGAAGGGCCTGACGAACCTCCAGATCGATCTCAAGGTCAACAAGCCGGAGCTGACCGTGCAGTTCGATCGCGACCGCGCCGAAGACCTGGGGGTGCCGGTGCGCGATGTCGCGGGCACGCTCCAGACCATGCTCGGCGGCCGTCGCGTCAGCACGTTCACGCGCAACAACAAGCTGTACGACGTGATCGCGCGACTCGGTCCGGAGGAGCGCGCCACGCCCAGCGACATGACGGGGATCTACCTGCGCGGCAAGGGCGGCGACCTGGTCCAGCTCTCCGCGATCGCGTCGGTGGAGGAAGGGGTCGGCCCGCAAAGCCTGCTGCACTACAACCGGGTCCGCTCGTTCACCCTGTCGGGAGACGTGGCACCGCCCTTTACGTTGGGCGACGCCGCCGACTCCCTCAAAGCCGCCGCGGCGCAGGTGTTGCCCTCCGGCACGACGACGGCGCTCGCGGGGGAGCTGCGTGAGTTCGCGGAGAGCGGATCGTCGTTGGTGTTCGTCTTCGTCCTCGCGCTCATCATCGTGTTCATGGTGTTGGCGTCCCAGTTCGAGTCGATGCTGCACCCGTTCACGGTGCTGCTGGCCGTGCCGCTGGCGGTGACCGGTGCGTTGGTGCTGCTCTTCATCGCGCGCTCGACGATCAACCTGTACAGCGAGATCGGGATGATCCTGCTCATCGGCCTCGTGACCAAGAATTCGATCCTGCTCGTCGAGTACGCGAACCAGCTCAAGGAACGCGGCCTCTCGACGGTGGACGCCATGCTCGAGTCGGGCCGCATCCGGCTGCGGCCGATTCTCATGACCTCCGTCTCGACGGTCATGGGCGCGATCCCGATCGCGTATGGTCTCGGCGCCGGCTCGACCAGCCGTCGCCCCCTGGGCTACGCGGTCGTCGGCGGCATTCTCTTCTCGACGTTCCTCACGCTGTTCCTGGTGCCCGTGGCGTACGTCGTGTTCGACGAGCTGCGCGAGCGGGTGCGGGCGAGGCGCGGGACCCTCGTCCCCGTGGAGGGCGACTGATGCTGGTGCTCCTCCTGGCCCTGCAGGTCGCCGCGCCCGACTCCCTGCCGCAGGTCACTCTGGCGCAAGCGCTCGAGCGCGCGGCGCACCTCGACCCGAACTACGTCTCGGCGCTCGGTCAGGTGGAGAACGCCGTGTGGGCGCGCCGCAGCGCGTTTTCGGTGTTCATCGTACCTGCGGTGACCTTGCAGGCCGACGCCACGCAGACGAACCCAGCCGGGTTCAACTTCCTGACGCTCACCCAAGAGCCCAACCAGGTGACCGCGCAGGTGACCGCCCGGTACGATCTGTTCACCGGGGGCCAAAAGCTCGCTGAGTTGTCGCGCTCGGCGGCAGCGCTGGAGGGCGCGCACGCCGGCGAGCTCGTGGCGCGCTTTGCGACGGCACTGCTCACCGAATCCGACTACTACGCCGTGCTCGCCGACCGCGAGCTCGCGCGGGTGGCGCAGGACCGGCTGCGCCGGGCCCGGCAAGGCTTGAGTGTGGCGCGGGCCCGGGTGCAATCCGGCGCCGCGGTGCAGACCGACTCGCTGCAGTTCCTCCTGGAGCAAAACCGCGCCCAAGTGGGGGCGCTCCAGCAGGAGGCGGCGCTCCGGGAATCGCGGCTCCAGCTCGGACGCCGCGTGGGCGGCGCGGGTCCTGTGGACGCCGTGCCGCTCGACACGCTCCTGATGCCGGACCTTCCCCTGCCGCTCGCGGACGCGATCGCCCAGGCGGCCGAGCAGGGGCCGCAGTACCGCGTGGCCCGGGCGAACGAGCGCGCGGCACGCGCCGCATTCCGGGGGCGGCTCGGCGACTACCTCCCGCACGCGAGCGTGACCGGGAATGCCCTGGGGTTCGACAACCGCTTCTTCCCCACGTTCTACAAGCGGACGAGTCTCACGCTCACGGTCTCGTTCCCCCTGTGGGACGGCGGGCGACGCGAGCTGGCGCTGTCGCAGGCGCGCGTGAGCCGCGACGTGGCGCAGGCGATCCGAACCGATATGGACCGGGCCGTGCTGCACGATGTGACCGCCGCCTACGACGCCTATGTCACCTCGCGCGCAACGTACGTGCTGGCCGTCCAGGGGCTGGCGGTGGCGCGCGAGAACTACCGCGTGCAGGACTCCCGGTACCGCGCGGGCTCCACGACAATTCTCGACATCCTCGACGCGCAGCTCGGCCTCTCCGAAGCCGAGGCCACGCTCGTGCAGGCGCGCTACGGAACGCGGCTCGCCCTGGCCGGCCTCGAGGCGATCCTCGGCCGCCGACTCTTCACCGACAAGGACACTCCGTGAAGCACCTTCATGCTGTCGCGCTCGTCGCGCTGCTCGCCGCCTGCAGCAAGGCCAACTCCGAAGGCGCCCCCGGTCCCGGTGGCGGGAAAGGCCCGCCGCCCATGCCCGTCGAAGTGGCCCTCGCGTTGCGCGACACCGTCGTAGACGCGATCGCGGCCACCGGGCAGATCGAGGCAGTGCAGTCTACGGACCTGCGTCCCGAGGTCGAGGGCCGCGTCGTCGACATCCTGATCCGCGAGGGGCAGGGCGTCGACAGCGGCACGCCGCTCTTCAAGCTGGACGACGCCGAGCTGAAGGCGCAGGTGGCGCGCGCCGAGGCCGACCGCGATCTGGCCCGGCAAGCGCTGGAGCGCACGCGGCGCCTGATGGCGGACAACGCGTCGTCCGCGGCGGATCTCGAGCGGGCGGAGGCGACCGCACGCGCCAGCGCCGCGTCCTACGATCTGCTGCACATCCGGCTGGAGCGCAGCCTGGTGCGCGCGCCGTTCACCGGCGTCGTGGGGCGGCGCTATGTGAGCCTGGGCGAGTACGCGACGACCCAGACGCGTCTCGTCTCCCTCCACACCGTCTCCCCGCAGTACGCGGCGTTCCAGGTGCCTGAGCGCTACGCCGCGAAGCTGCAACGCGGGCAGCTGGTGAGCTTCCAGGTGGCGGCGCTCCCCGGTCGCAACTTCTCGGGTGAGGTGGTCTTCGTCGACCCCGTGGTGGAGCTGCCGGCCCGCACGATTTACATCAAGGCACTGGTGCCCAACCCCCGCCGCGAGCTCGCACCGGGCATGTTCATCGAAGCGCGGCTCGCCACCGACATCCGGCCCGCGGCCGTGATCGTCCCGGAGGATGCCATCCTGCCGCTCCAGGGTGCGACGTTCGTCTGGGTGGTGAAGGATGCGAAGGCGGACCGGCGGCAGGTGACGCTCGGCGTGCGGACCGCGGGCTGGGCCGAGGTGCGGGGCGGCGTGGAGGCCGGGGAACAGGTGGTGGTCGGCGGGCTGGAGCGCCTCTACCCCAACGCGACCGTGATGGTGACGGTGGTCGAGCGCCGGCGCGGTCCGCCGGCGGGAGCGACCGACACGCGCTAGTTGGCGGGCCGCTCGGGGAGCGGCGCGAAGTTGGCCGTGGTGTTCTTGAGGATCCCCTGGGCGAGGACCTGCGCCCGAACGGCGAGGTCGGACCGCGCCCCTTGGAGCTCTGCCGCCATCGTGTAGTACAGCAACCCGTACGTCACGAGGATGCCCTCCGACGGCTGGTCCACCCAGCCGCGCGGCCGGTCCCGCGCCGCGGTCGCGGAGTGGTACACGTCGAACAGCAGCGCCGTGGTGCGCGGGATGTTCACGTACCCCAGCTGCGGCATCGCGCGGATGCTGTCGGACGGCTGCAGCTCCTGCTGCCGCAGCTCCCGCGCGAACCCGTGGCCCTCGAGCCGCCCCGTGAGGCCGAACTGGTCGGCGTAAAGGCCGATCGTGCGCGAGAAATAGATCGGCCGCTTGCCCAGCTGGTCCTTGATCGTCTGAAGGACGACAATGTCGGCGCGCTCCAGGTACTGCCGGCCGAGCATCTGGGGGTCGATCGTCACCTCGACCGGACCGAGACGGACCGTGCGCTTGGTGTCGATGACGTAGTACTGCTCGAGCGCCGCCAGCTGCGCGTCGCTGAAGCTCATCAGCGGCCCGGTCGGCTTCGGCCAGGTCCGGCCCCGGTAGATCGCCGGCGCCGAGGCCGAGTCGAAGGTCGCGAGGGGCCGGCGCTGCAGCTGCCGCAGGTACCAGTCGGTGTTGGCGAGCGACAGGTTCACCACGGTCACGTCGCGCCGGATTCCCTCCACTTCCTGGGCGTACCACAGCGGGAAGGTGTCGTTGTCGCCCGCGGTCACGAGCACCCCGTACGGCTCGACCGACTGCAGCAGGTCATACGCGAAGTCCCGGGCCAGGGTCTCGCGCGCGCGCGATGCCGTCAGGCGGTTGCCGACCAGCGGCACGAGGGCGAGCGCCAGAACCGGAGTGGCGTAGAACCAGCGACGCGCTTCGTCGGGCTGGCGCTGCTCGAAGGCGCCCTGGATCCACTCCATCACGGCGCCGAGCCCCATGCCGACCCAGACTCCCCAAAGGGCGAAAGAACAGATGAAGAAGTAGTCGCGCTCGCGCACCTCGTGCTGCGTGCCGTCCGGGTATTGATCGTGGAACAGGGAGAAGCCCGCCTTGAAGTTCAGGTAAAAGACGAGCGCGAAGGTGAACGTGAAGACGAGCAGCGTCATCGCCACCGCGGTGCGCTTGTCGGCGCGCCAGTGCCGCCACGCGCCCAGCCCGCCGACACCGAGAAACAGGACCGCCAGCCCGCGCTGTATGCGCACCGGCCAGTCGTGCCCGAACTGCCAGGTGAAGTATTGCCAGTAGTTGACCAGCTGCTGCCAGTAGAGCAGCAGCGTGTGGCCCGGATTGCCCGCGCCCGGCGGGTACATCGGGTTGTCGAAGATCGGGGGCTTGCCGTACTGGCGGCGCGTCAGCACGTCCCACAGCGCCGCCCAGCTGGTGGGCTCGCCTTCATTGATCGGCGGGAAATGCCCCGCGCGGATCCGCAGGAAGAGGAAGACCGAGAGCCCCGCCACGGCGACCCCGAGCGCCACGAGCGCGAAGCGCCAGTTGCCCGCGTACACCAACGCGTATAGGAACGCGAGCACGAACAGCACGCCCGCCGCGTAGATGGGGCCCGTGTTCTCGAGCCCCAACGCCATCAACAGGGCCCATACCGCCCCGAAGACGAAGAACTGCGACCACTCGAGGGCCCGGTCCTCCGCGGCCGCCGGCCTCTGCTTCTTGAGCCGCGGGTACAGCAGCACCAGCACCACCGGCCCGACCAGCACCCCCATCATGTGATTGGTCGCGGTGAGCGCGAGGAGGTACAGGATCAGCAGGAGGTAGTGGTCGTGCGCTTCACCGGCGGGCTGGTCGTCCCAGCGCACGATGAGCCAGAGGATCAGGGCGATCGAGAGCAGGCTGAGCGTGTACACCTTCTCGTTCACCACCGACTGGTTCCACACGGTGAACGCGGTCGCGGCCACGAGCGCGCCGGCGAGGGCGGCGAGCCGGCGCGGCCACTGCGTGGTGACCACGTTGCGCAGCCAGCGCTCGCCGATCAGGAACCAACAGCCCGCCGAGGCGGCGCTCGTCACCGCGGCGAACAGGTTGATCCGCTCCGCGTATCCCTGGGCCCAGGGAATCAGCCCCCACACATGGGCCACGAGCACGAACAGGGGGTTCCCCGGCGGGTGCGGGATGCCGAGGCTGTAGGCGGCGGCGAGGTACTCCGACGTGTCCCAGAACTGCGTCGTCGGCGCCAGCGTCACGACGTACAGCAGCAGCGCGCCCAGGCTGACGAACGCGGCCATGAGGTAGGGCGGGCGTTCGGTCTCGACAGCCGGGACCGCCATCGGCGCGCTGGGCCGATGGGAGACAGGGGGGACGGTCTTCACGACCTGTTGTGCGTGGCTCATGCTCGTTGGGTGTCGGTTAATGCCGGAACTGGCGCATGCCCGTGAGCACCATCGCCAGCCCGTGCCCGTCCGCTGCGGCGATCACCTCGGCGTCCTTCACCGAGCCGCCCGGCTGAATGATCGCCCGGATCCCCGCCAGGGCCGCCTCTTCTACCCCGTCGGGGAACGGGAAGAACGCGTCGGAAGCTAATACGGCGCCGGCCGGATCGTGGCCCTGCTGGCGCGCCTTGTGCACCGCGAGAAACGACGCATCCACCCGGCTCATCTGGCCGGCGCCGATGCCGATCGCGGCCTCGTCCCGCGCCAGCAGGATCGCGTTGGACTTCACCGCGCCGACCGCCGCCCAGGCGAACCGCAAATCGTTCCATTCCGTATCGGTCGGGCGGCGCCTGGTGGCCACCGTCCATTTGGACTCGTCCGCTACCCCCGTCCAGCGGAATCGGTCCTGGACCAGCAAACCGCCGCGGATCCGTTTGTAGTCCCACGTGGGCTCGTCGGTGGGGCGGGGGAGCTCGACCACGCGCAGGTTCTTCTTCTCGCGGTACACGGCCAGCGCGTCGGCGTGAATGCGCGGGGCGACGACGACCTCGACGAACAGCTCGCGCATCGCCTCCGCGGCCGCCCGGTCCACCACCGTGTTGAACGCGATCACGGAGCCGAAGGCGGAGGTGCGGTCGGTGGCGAGCGCGCGGGTGAAGGCGTCGGCGGCGTTCTGGCCGAGGGCGATGCCGCACGGCGTCGTATGCTTGATGATGGCGCAGGCGGGCCGCTGGTCGGGGCCCCAGGGGCCGACGGCGGTGACGGCTGCGTCCACATCGAGCAGGTTGTTGAACGACAGCTCCTTGCCGTGCAGCTGATGGAGATCGCGGATGCCGTGCGCTTCATCGGTCGCGTACAGCGCCGCGCGCTGGTGCGGGTTCTCGCCGTACCGCAGCGCCTGCCGCCGCTCGAGCACCAGGGTGAGTCGATCGGGCAACGGCTCGTCCGCGCGCGTGAGATAGGCGAGGATCGCCGCGTCGTAGGCTGCCGTGTGGGCGAAGACTTTCGCGGCCAGCGCCCGCCGCCGATCCGCCCCAACCTCCCCTGCCTTCAGCGCCTCGATGACGCTCGAGTAGTCATCCGGATCCACCACCACCATCACCGCTGCGTGATTCTTCGCGGCGGAGCGCAGCATCGAGGGGCCGCCGATGTCGATCTGCTCGATCGCCTGGGCGAAGGTCGTCCCCGCCTTCGCGACTGTTTCGCGGAACGGGTAGAGGTTCACCGCCACGAGGTCGATCGGCGTGATGCCGTGCTCGCGCAGCGCCGCCACATCGCCGGGGTGATCGCGCCGCGCCAACAGGCCCCCGTGCACGTTGGGGTGCAGGGTCTTCACGCGGCCGTCCATCATCTCGGGAAAGCCGGTGACCTGCTCGATGGGGACGACCGGGACGCCCTCGCGCCGCAGCGCGTCGGCGGTGCCGCCGGTGGACACGAGCTCCCAGCCGAGCGCGACGAGCTCGCGCGCGAACGGGACGAGCCCGCGCTTGTCGGAGACGGAGAGCAGGGCCCTCTGCTTCGTCACTCAGATCCTCACGGGTTGGTTCGGAACGGCGCGGCGCGCCAGCTCGAGCACCACCCGGGGAAGCAGGGCGTGCTCGGCGTCGAGCACGCGCGCGGCGAGCGTGTCGGGCGTGTCGTCGGGCCGCACGGGCACGCGCGCCTGCGCGATGATCGGCCCGCGGTCGAACTGCTCGTCCACGTAGTGCACGGTGGCGCCCGACTCGGCCGCGCCGCTCGCCAGCACGGCCTCGTGGACGCGGCGGCCATACATGCCCGGCCCGCCGAAGGCAGGCAGCAACGCCGGATGGATATTAATCATCCGCCAGCGAAAACGGGCGACCACCGCCGGGGGCACGAGCTTCAGGTAGCCGGCCAGGACCGCGAGGTCGGCGTCGGCCAGGGCGGCGAGCAGCTCGGACGGATCGGCGGGGTCGCGCAGCACGGTGGCGGGGACGCCGGCGCGGCGGGCCCGCTCGAGCACGCCGGCGTCCGGCCGGTTGGACACGACGCGGGCGACGCGCGCGAGCGGCGAATCGTGCAGCGCGTCGAGGAGCGCCTGAAGGTTCGTGCCGCCGCCCGATGCGAGCACGGCGACCCGGACCGATGTCACGAACTCCGGCTGCAGCGTGCGACGGACTTGGCCTTGGAGCCGCTGGTCACGCTCAGCGAGAACTGGCCGGTGGCGTACTTGCCCGCGGTGTTGACCACGATCTCGTACTCCCCGTTCTGCGGGAACGTCGCCGTGAGACGGGCGTTGCAGTTCCCGCCGGAGTCGTCGTCCTGGAAATCGCGGCCGCCGCTGACGCCGGGCCCCCGCAGGAACAGGTACGCGTCGAAGGCGTCCGACTCGAGATCGATGGTGACCGTCTGGCCGGCGCGGCCCTGAATGGTCCAGGGTTGGGCGTACGTGCTGTCGCTGGTGAGCAGCACATCGTTCGTGCTGAGCGAGCCCTCCTGCGTCTGCCCGATCGCGATCGCATGCGAGCCGGTGCCGCCGCCGCCGGCCGGGGCGGTGGGGGCGGCGGCCCCAGCCCCACGGCTCCGGGCCTGGCAGTCGGTGTTGCCGCTCTGCTGGACCGGCTTGCTGCCGTCCGTGATCGAGAGCGTGAAGCGGCCGGTCTGGCGCTCGGGGGAGGACGTGGTGTTCACGAGAAGGCGGTAGGGGCCGCGGCCGGGGAAGGTCCGGGACACGCGCGCCGAGCAGCCGGGGCCGCCGTCGTCGTCGATAATCGACTCGTCGAGGTCGTCGCCGCGGACGATGAGCACGGGATCGAAGTCGTCGGAGGCGAGATCGATCGTGACGGGGCGGCCCGCCGTGGCCGTGAACTGATAGAACTTGAAGTAGGTGTTGTCGGGGTAGAGGGAGTCGGCGCTCGTGAGCGAGCCGTTCACGGTTTCGCCGACACGGATCGCCGTCGCCGGGCCGCCCGCCGCCGGGCGGGCCGCGGCGGCGCCCGTGAAGCGGCAGTTCCCCTTCGGCTCGGTGGGCGACTCGCCCTCGGACACACGCAGGGTGTAGCTCCCCGACTGGTTTTTCGAAGCGGTGTTCACGAAGATGCGGAGCGGGTGGTCGTCCCGCGTCGTGTACACGAGGCGCGCATTGCAACCGCCGCCGCCGTCGTCGTTGTCCACCAGCTTGTCGCCCCGTCCGCGAGTCAGCATTACGTAGGCGTCGAAGTCGCTCGACTCGAGATCCACCGTGAAGCTCTGGTTGGCGTTCACCGGCAGGATCCAGCGCTCGTAGTAGGTCGAGTCACCGGGCAGCTTGGGGTCGTCCGCGCTCAAGGTCCCGGTGACCGTCTGCCCGACGCGGATCATCCCCGTCACCCGGCCGAAGCCGCGGCACGTGGAATCGGCGGGCGCCCGCAGTCTCCCGCGCGACAGGGTGAGCCGGTACTCGCCCAGCTCCGCTCCGGCGCTCGAGTTGGCGTAGAGCCGGTAGTTCGCGGCGTCCCGCAGCACGTACGTGAGCCGCGCGTTGCAGTTCTCGCCTCCGTCGTCGTTGCGCGCCATCGTGTTGCCCGACCCATCAGCCAAGAGCAGGTTCGCGTCGAAATCGTCGGACGCGAGGTCGGCGGTGATCGTGTCGCCTCGGTTGCCCGCGAAAGCGTACATCTTGTAGCGCGAGCTGTCGGAGAACCGCTGATCCGTGACTGTGAGGCGGCCCGTGACCGTCTGCCCGATCCGAATCGGCGTCTGGGCGGCGGCGGCGAGGGGCAGGGCCACGAGCGCGGCGGCGACGACGGGGCGGATGACGGACACGCGCTGCTCCTTGGGGAGGGTGGAGATCGTGCGCACTAATCTGGCGATCACGGCCGCCGGGCGTTAGGGCGCGCCGCCGCAATCTCGTCGGCGGCCGCCGCGAGGTCCGCGACCACCGTCACATTCAGGGCCCGCGCCTGCCCTTGATGCAGGCTGCCCCGCCCGCTCATGACGAGGATGCCTCGCCCCCGGAGCAGCCGGGCGGGCTGGACGTCCCCCAGCCGGTCGCCCACCCACCACGAGCGAGTGAAGTCGATCCCCAGCGCCGCTTGCGCGTCCTTGAACAGCTTGGTCCCCGGCTTGCGGCAGTCGCACGGGCCGGTGAACGCGGGGTGATGGGGGCAAAAATAGGACCCGTCCAAACACGCGTGGTGCGTGGTGAGTAGTGCGGTGAGCCGTCGCTGGACGGCTTCGTAATCGGCGACTGTGTAGAGACCCCGCGCAATCCCCGATTGGTTGGTGACCGCCACCACGAGATAGCCGGCGTCGTTCAGGCGCCGGATTGCCTCGCCCGCGCCGGGGAGCAGCTTCACCTTGCCGGGCTGGTGCAGGAACCCGGGCGGGGGATCCTCGACGACGGTGCCGTCGCGGTCGAGGAAGACGGCGGGTCGGCCGTCAGCCATCAGTCGTCAGGGCCGCGGTCACGGCGCGCGCGGTGGCGTCGATCTGATCGGGCAGGATGGTGCGGGGATCGAGGACCACGCGGTCGTCGGCGATGCGGGCAATGACGGGCGGCTCCCCGCCACGCAGCCTCGCCGCCAGGGTGTCGGGTACCGGGTACCGGAGGGCGACCAGCCACGTCTTGAGCTTTGCCCCGGGGAACGATCCACCCCCGACCTCGGACTCGCCCTCGATCAACTCAGCTTTCGCCGCACCCACCCCGCCGAGCAGTAACGCCTCTCCACGCGCTTTCACGCTTTCGAGGCTTTCCGTCAGCATCCGCAGCGCCGGGATCTCGGCGCGCGCGACCTCCGGATCGCGGTACAGCGCGAGTGTCGCCTCGAGCGCGGCCAGGGTGAGCTTGTCGGCCCGGACGGCCCGGGCGATCGGATCGGCGCGGCACGCGGCGATCGCAGTGTCGCTCCCCAGCAGGATCCCCGCCTGCGGGCCGCCGAGCAGCTTGTCCCCGCTGAACGCCACGACGTCGGCGCCGCTCGCCACCGCCTCCCGGACCGTCGGTTCCCCGGTGAGCCCCCACCGTGACAGATCGAGCAGCAACCCGCTCCCGAGGTCGTACAGGCACAGCGCCGAGCGGGCGTGAGCGACCTCCGCCAGGTCCCGGGCCGGTACGTCGGCGGTGAACCCGGTGACCTGGAAGTTGGAGCGATGGACCTTGAGAAGCAGTCGCGGGGGGGGGGGGCTATCAGCCGTCAGCGCGGCTTCGTAATCCCTCCGGTTGGTCCGGTTCGTCGTGCCGACTTCGACGAGCACAGCGCCCGAGCGGGCCATGATGTCCGGAATCCGGAACGAGCCGCCGATCTCGACCAGCTCGCCGCGCGACACGATTGCCGAGCTTCCGCGCGCCAGCGCGCTCAGGGCGAGCAGGACGGCGCCGGCGGCGTTGTTGACGACCAGCGCGTCCCGCGCTCCGGTCAGCTCCACGAGCAGGTCGCGGCAGTGAGCATGACGCGAGCCGCGCGCCCCGCGCCCCAGGTCGTACTCGAGGGCGGTGTAGCCCTGGGCGGCGCGCGCCAGGGCCGCGATCGCGGCGCCGGCGAGGGGCGCGCGGCCCAGGTTGGTGTGCAGCACCACGCCGGTCGCGTTGATCACCGGCACGAGCGACGGCGCGGCCAGCCGTGCCACCGCGGCGCGCACCGCGACCTCCCAGCCTCCCGCCGGCGGCGCGCCGCCGCCGGCGCGCGCCGCGTCGACCGCTTCCCGCACCGCGCGGACCACGAGCGCGCGCGGATGCGCGGCGAGCAGCGGCGCCACCCCCGGCTCGGCGAGCAGGGCCTCCACGGCGGGCAGGCGGCGGCGGGGATCGCTCACGGCGGGGGGGGGGGCGCAGCACGGGGTGCGCGGTGCGTGGTGTCGGGAGGAGTGGGTTTGGGGGTGGTGACCACGGCTTGGCCGTCGGCGACGGCCCCGTTGAGGTTCACGGCGCCGCGCACCCGGATCACGTACCGGGTTTGGGGGAGGAGCGGAGCCGGGAACCGCAGGATCAGCTTGTCGAACGGCAACGGGCGTTGTCCGAGAAGCTGGCGCAGCTCGGTCGTATCGGTGGACGCGGCGGCGGGGGGGGGTGTCCGGACGTGCCGCCCCCGTGTCCGGCTTGGCAGCGGCCCGCGCCGCGGCGGTAAGCGAGTCGTACTGGCGCGTCGTCAATACCGCCGCGATCGGTACGGGCGTCGAGTCGGGGAGCTGCAGCACGCGGAGGCGCGTCGTGTCGAGGGTCTTTGTAGGGTCGAGCGCCTGTGAGAACTCGAGGCGCACCGTGATCGAATCGATCGCCGTGGCGGCGCGTGGCCGCGGGCCCGCGGTGTCGTGCACGAAGGTGAACAGGGTGACGCTCGCGGTCGAGTCGAGCGTGACCACGCCCGAGTCGAACGCCTCGCGCGCGTCGCGGCGGCGGTTGGTGTTCTGGTCGGCCACGGCGTACACGACGTAGCGTCCCGGCTGGAGGCCGCCGAGCCGGAACTTGCCCGTCGAGTCGGCGAGGGTGAGCGTGCCGACGGTGTCGGGGCGGAGGACCGCGGCGATCAGGGCGCCGGCCAGCGTCCGCTGCTCGACCCACTGCAACGCGGCGCCCGTCAGGGTCGCCTGGCCGATCGCCGGGCCGGTCGAGAACAGCACCACGCGGCCCGTGTCCGACTTGTTGCGTCGCAGATCGACGATGCCGGGCAGGAGCTGCAAGCGATAGACGCGGCCCGGCTTCCACCCCTCCTTGGGCTTCACACGAATGCTGGTGCGGGCCCAGCTCACGCGCACGTCGCCCGCGACGGGGGAGAGGAGCACCTGGTTCGCCAGCTTGCCGGGCATTTCCTCGACGACCTCGTCGAAATGGATGACGGCGTCGTCCTTCCACCCGGCGACGACGGCGCCCGACTCGGGCTGCACGGTCACGACGTGGGGGGGCGCGGTGTCGGGCGGCCCGCCGGGCGGGTCGCCGACATTGGCGCAGGCCCCCGCCGCGGCGAGCGCGGCTACGAGCAGCCCAGGTCCTTGAGCTTGCCGGCCAGGACGTCGCGCTGCTCGCGCCACGCTTTTTCTTTCTCCCGTTCCCGAGCGACGACGTCGGCCGGCGCGCGGGACACGAAGTTCTGGTTGGTGAGCTTCGCGGCCAGGCTGCCGAGCTGGTGGTCGAGCCGGCCGAGCTCCTGCGCCAGGCGTTTGCATTCCTGCTGCACGTTGATCGCGCCCCCGAAGGCGACGAATACCTCCGTCGCGTCGTGGAGCACGGCGTGCCCGCCGGCGCCGTCCATTGCGTCCGGCCGGCCGCCGATGGTAAGCGTCTGGAGACTCGCCAACCGCACGATCGTGTCCCGCTCTCCCGACAGGGCGTCCTGCACCACCGGCGACTTCGGCGTGATCACGGCGGCGAGCCGTTCCTTCGGAGCGATCCGATACTCCGCCCTGATGTTGCGGATGGCGGTGATGGCGTCCTGGACGTGCAGGAACTCGTTGAAGGCCCTTCGATCGTACAGGTCCTCCCGGACGCCCGGCCAGGGCGCCACGACCAGCAGTTCGGAGGCCGCCCGGCCCGAAAGCTTCTGCCACAGCTCCTCCGTGATGAAGGGCACGACGGGGTGCAGGAGACGTAGCACGACGTCGAAGGTGTAGGCCAGCACGGAATGCACGACGCCCGCATCGCGGTTGCTCGCGAGACGCGGCTTCACGGCTTCCACATACCAATCCGCCAGGTCTCGCCAGGCCAGCTGGAAGGCGAACTCCGCCGCGTTGTCCAACCGGAATTCGTCGATCCCGCGGGTCGTATGCTCGGTCGCCCACTGTGCGCGCGCCAGAATCCAGCGGTCGACCAGCGCCAGCTGCGACCGGTCGACGCCATCTATCGGGGCCACCTCGTTGGGCAGCTGGCTCAGAATGAAGCGCCCGATGTTCCACAACTTGTTCGCGAAGTTACGGCCCGGCGCGAACGTGGTCTCGAGGTCATTCGGGTCGACGATCACGTCGGCGCCGAGGGAGCCGCCGCCGATCAAGGTCCAGCGCAAGGCGTCCGTTCCATACAGCTCGACCACGTCGCGCGGGTCGATCCCGTTCCCGAGCGACTTGGACATCTTGCGATGCTGCGTGTCGCGGACGGTCCCCGTGAGGTACACCGAGGTGAACGGCAACCGCTGGCCCATGAAGTGGTAGCCGGCCATGAGCATGCGCGAGACCCAGAGCTGCAGAATCTCGGGTGCCGTGACGAGCGTGTGCCCGGGGTAGAAGCGCTCCAGGTCGGCGGTCTTCTCGGGCCAGCCGAACGTGGCGAACGGCCACAGCCACGACGAGAACCAGGTGTCGAGCACGTCGGGGTCCTGCTCGACGGGGCCGCCGCACTTGAGGCACGTCGTGGGATCGGCGCGGTCCGCCCACTGATGCTTGCAGCGCGTGCAGGTGAACACCGGAATGCGATGCCCCCACCACAGCTGCCGCGAGATGTTCCAGTCGCGGATGCCCTCCATCCAGTTCTCGAACGTGGCCCGCCAACGCTCCGGGATGATGCGGAACTCTCCGCGCCGGTACGCGGCAAGCACCGGCTCGGCGAGCGATTTCATCTTCACGAACCACTGATCGGACAGGCGCGGCTCGACCACCGTGTCACAGCGATAGCAGCGGCGCACCGAGTGCGGGTGCTGCTCGACCTTCACGAGCAGGCCCTCTTTCTCCAGCAACTTCACGATCTTCTTGCGCGCCTCGAAGCGGTCGAGCCCCTGAAGCTCCTGCGGCACGCGGGGCGACGGCTCCATGCGGGCGTCCTCGGTCATGATCAAGGGCTTGTCGGCCTTCGGCCAGACGCGATTCGCGATGTCGAAATCGCTGGCGTCGTGCGCCGGCGTCACCTTGAGCATCCCGGTGCCGAAGTCCTTGTCAACCGCGGCATCGACGCCGATGGGAATCGGCACGCCCGACAGCGGAATCTTGACCTGTTTGCCCTTGAACCCGCGGTAGCGCGCGTCCTTCGGATGGTGGACCAGGCCGATGTCGCCGAACATCGTCTCAGGTCGCGTCGTGGCCACGGTGACGGACCCGGAGCCGTCCGCCAACGGATACGTGATGTGATACAGATTTCCGTTGGTGTCGTGGTGCTCCGCTTCCTCGTCGGAGAGAGCGGTGAGGCAGTGCGGGCACCAGTGGATGACGCGGTGCCCCCGGTAGATCAGGTGCTCCTCCCACAGGCGGACGAACACCTCTCGAACCGACCGCGAGTACGCCTCGTCCAGGGTGAACCGCGCGCGGTTCCAGTCGCAGGAGCAGCCGATCACCTTGAGCTGCTCGATGATGGTATCGCCCGTCTCGCGCACGAAGGCCCACACCCGTTGCACGAACGCCTCGCGGCCCACGTCGAACCGCGTCTTGCCCTCGGCCGCGAGCTGCTTTTCCACGACGTTCTGGGTGGCGATACCGGCGTGATCCGTCCCCGGCAGCCACTCGGCCGCCCGGCCGCGCATGCGCTCGAACCGGATCAGCACGTCCTGGATGATGTTGTTGAGGCCGTGCCCCACGTGGAGCTCGGCGGTGACGTTGGGAGGCGGGATGACGATGACGTACGGCTCGCCGGTCGCGCGCGGCGCGAACGCTCCCCGATCGAGCCAGCGGCGGTACAGGCCGGGCTCGACGGCGCGGGGATCGTACTGTGGTGGAAGCTCGAAACGCGGCGCGGGCATTCCTTAATATAGAAGCGGCCGCTAGAATACCCTGCCATGGCCGACGAATCAAATGTGCTGCCGCCGAGCCGCATCGTGCGTTGGATGCTCCTGGGCGGCGTGATCCTGTTTGCCGTCGCGCTGTACTTCCGCTCGGGGCTCAAGATCCAGCCCGTGGGCGCTCCGTCGGCGCCCGCCGAGCCCGCCGCTCCCACCCGCTGAGGCCCATGGCCGCCGCCGAGATTCGCGTCACCCTCCCCGACGGGAGCCAGAAAGCCCTGCCGGCCGGCGCCACCGGGGCCGACCTGGCGAAGGCGATCGGGCCCGGGCTCGCCAAGGCCGCCCTCGCGGTGCGGGTGGACGGCCAGGTGTGGGACCTGGCGCGCCCGCTGCCCGACGGGCAGAAGGTCTCGATCCTCACCGACAAGGATCCGCAGGCGCTCGACGTGCTGCGCCACTCCGCGGCGCACGTCCTGGCGACGGCGGTGCGCCAGCTGTTTCCGCACGCCAAGATCGGCTTCGGACCGCCGATCGAGGACGGGTTCTACTACGACTTCGAGGTGGAGCGGCCCTTCGGGCCGGAGGATTTGGAGGCAATTGAAAAGAGGATGGTGGAGGTCGTGGAGGCGGATTACCCCTTTGTGCGCCAAGAGGTGTCGCGCGCCGAAGCCAAGAAACGCTTCACCGACGACCCTCTCAAACTCGAGCGCATTGAAGATTTGAAGGAAGGTGAAGTGATATCGGTCTACACCGACGGGCCGTTCGTGGACTTGTGTCGTGGCCCCCACGTGCCACGCACTGGGTTGGTTAAGCATTTCAAGCTGCTGCACGCGGCGGGGGCGTATTGGCGCGGGGACGAGCGCCGCCAGATGCTGCAGCGCATCTACGGCACGGCGTGGTTCACCAAGCAGGATCTCGATCAGTACCTGCACCGGCTGGAGGAAGCGCGCAAGCGCGACCACCGGGTGATCGGGAAGCAGCTCGATCTCTACTCGATCCAGGAGGATGTCGGGCCGGGGCTGATCCTGTGGCACCCCAAGGGGGCGATGCTGAACTTCCAGCTGCGCCGCTTCATCGAGGACGTGATTCTCGAGCGCGGCTACCAGCTGGTGTACACCCCCAACATCACGCGCGAGCAGCTCTTCCTACGCTCGGGCCACCTGCCGTTGTACGCCGAGAACCAGTTCCCGGCGATCGCGGCGGGGGAGGGGGAGTCCGAGACGGTGCGCTATCGGGTGAAGCCGATGAACTGCCCGATGCACATCCTGGTGTACGCGTCACAGCAGCGCAGCTACCGCGACCTGCCGATCCGTCTCGCCGAGATCGCCAACGTGTACCGGAATGAGCGCTCGGGGACGCTGCACGGCATGTTGCGGGTGCGCGGCCTCTCGATGGACGACGCGCACATCTTCCTGCGCGAGGACCAGATCGAAGAAGAGATCTTCGCGCTGCTCGACATTGTTGAGCTGGTGCTGGGGAAGACGTTCGGACTCCAATACCGGCTCGACTTGGCGACCCGGCCCGCGAAGAAGCTGGGGACGGATGCCATGTGGGACGTCGCGGAGAAGGCGCTGGAGGGCGCGTTGAAGCGCCGGGGCATCACCTACCGCCTCGACCAGGCCGGCGGCGCGTTCTACGGCCCGAAGATCGACGTCAAGTTCAACGACGCGATCGGCCGCGAGTGGCAGGGCGCCACGATCCAGCTCGACTACGAGCTCCCCGAGCGCTTCAAGCTCGAGTACACCGGCGCCGACAACAAACCGCACCGCCCCGTGATGATCCACCGGGCCATCTACGGAACTCTGGAGCGGTTCGTCGGGTTTTTGATCGAGCACTTCGCGGGCGCGTTTCCCCTGTGGCTGTCGCCGGAGCAGGTGCGGGTGCTGCCCATCGCCGACGCGCAGATCGAGGCCGCGCGCCAGGTGACGGCGCAGCTCAGCGCCGCGGGCGTGCGGGTGCACCTCGACGATCGCAGCGACACGCTGAACTACAAGATCCGCGACGCCGAGACGCACAAGGTGCCGTACATGGC
>WNGB01004520.1_pt1 | contig 21161 bp, 18 predicted proteins | sample 5400681 | NCBI WGS metagenome assembly WNGB01 (sample SAMN13153367, study PRJNA577476) | soil metagenome | isolation source: 115 cm soil or saprolite under grassland replicate 2 | place: USA:California | collected 2016-06-15
CATACCGGTATATACACCACCTATAAGATTTCTGCATGCACCTGGAGTGTTTGACCCATCACACTCGCGTGGCTCAAATACCCTCAATTGTCCTATTCTATCCAATACAGTAGCCTTATTCGAGCTTAAGTTCAATACGCGCGATGGATTTCGCGCGCCGTTCGGCACTTGATCGGTAGACGAAACAATAGCCACCCGGTCATACGGAAAATACAAAGAGGTATTAACAAAATCATAGGCTACATTTTTGACGCTCTCAAGCGGCTCACAGGTGAGTGTAGCATTACATAATGCCGGGTCGTCATCCGGGTCAACTAGTTGTGTATCTCCAGGAGGATCTGGGACGGTCTCGTTTGACATAGACTGAGAAGTATCTATCACAAGCACTAAGTCCAGGGCAGCCGCTTCACCGACAGAAGTGGCCGTTAGGTTAGTACCATAAATTCCAATAACGGATAAGAAACCGAAATTAACATGTCTTGTAGCAGTAACCCGCACAAGTTTTCGGGGAGCTGGTGTACATAGCTTTGGGTCTGCCGCGACCTGTACTGGATTTGATGGAACTCCATTCTCATCACGTTGAGAAATATCAACCGCCACATCGAAAACGTCCGACTGGTTTAGTTGCAGAAACTCTCGAGCAGCATCTTGGAGTTCTTGAGGCGTAGCTGACTCTCGGAATGATAAAGCCGCGGAAACAGCAGCAGCATCAATGCCGCGTTTGAGGCGGGCGTATTCAATAAATAGAACGCCTCCATCTGTCATTAAGCCCACAATTGCGATCATCCCTACAATCGCCAATGCGATCAAGACGATGGCTTGTCCGCGCTCTGATATTTTGAGGATTTTCTTGGCCATATTGTTACTCTATTTCAATGATTGCCTTCTGCCACTGCAGGCATGGGCATCATTGTATAAGCGTGTAACATCACCGGGTCTGGGACAAACATAGAAAACCATGGGAAAGCCAAAATCTGGTGGTGGGCGTAATACACTTCCACGAGCAAGATTATTTTGTTAGGCGCACCGCTGATAAGCTGGTTGGTAATATCAGCGTCGCTGATACCCGATTCCATATTACCAAACCAGTGGTAATCACCCGCGGGATAGCGAGTCATGAGGCCAGCACCTCGTATATCAAAGACTGAAATGATAATGTCATCGGTAGCAGGATTGAAAAAAATCTTTCGTGAAGAATCTTCTTCAGGATGGGCAAGGTCTCTAGGTTGGAGATTCTTTAATACCATCGCGGCCGCACCATCATAAAAGGCTGCTCTGTCACAGTCTGCATCAGCGGCATCCACAGGCGCTTCGTTTGGACAAGTGCTTGCTGGACACATGCAATTTCCAACTCGGAAACCGTCTTCAAAAGGATCAGCATTACTGTAAAACCGTGCGGCTTCACGGGTGGCGTCAAGTAGTGACAAGTAGTAGTTTAATATAAACCCGAACTCAATCAACCCAGTAAATAGGATGAGAATAACCGGAAACGCGATAGCAAGCTCCACCAGGCTTTGGCCTCTGGACTTGCGGTTTGGCCTTTGTCTTACCTGACTGGATTTCGGAAATATAGGCATATGACTCAAAAGTACTCCCGATTTTCTAGTGTTTTACGATAATAATAGTAATATCTTATTACCTTTACCTCGTACTGCGATATAAAGCAATCCACCATAAGTACAACTGTTCTTAATAGGTTCTTAACAGCAGAGATATCAACGATGAACAGGTTTTAGGGGATAGCCATTCCGGTTTGTTAGGCACATTATAAACCAATGCTGAGATACTGGTGGCCCCGAAAGTTTTCTGTAATCTTATCAAAAACGTATAGAAATCCCCCAAAAAATGGCACTTCCAAGCCTAATATATCCACTCTGAATCTCTGATTTGGCCATTACTGGCTTAGAATGACCTCCGGCATTTTGAATGCGTCATAGTTTTGGTCATCCATATATTTAATGATAATGTTATCAGTCCCATCCACCTCGATGTAATAGCCAATAATCTGGCTATGGAAACCATAATTTGACTGATTCCCATTGATTCGTACGTCTGCGCCGGGCGCGAGGACCGTGCCTTTAAATTCGGAATCTCTGTTGCCGTTCAAGATGAGACGATTATGATTGGTAATCGGCATGTAGATTAAAAGGCCGGATACAGGGCCAGTTTTAGGTGCGCTTAATTGGATTTCTGAGTCACCGGTGAATCTGACTTCACCAGTCTCTGCATAAAGGACTACTCCTGTACCGGACAATTTCTGACCACTACCGACAAGTATATTTCCTTGGATACAATAAACACCACTCTCTAAAACTTCTACGCCCTCTGGAGGAAAATCATCGTCCCAGTTTCCAGATTTCATGATATTAGTATCTTCTATGATTTCAGCCTGTTTGCTGCCGCACCCTATTTTAGGCATTTGGAACGCTGGCGGGTATGAAATTGGCGCAGCCCCCACCTGAGGTGGGAACGGCGTTATCAGTTGTGGCTTCTGGATGGATGCACCACCTACAATTGTAAATGGACTATTATCATTGATACGTATACTCCCACTACCATAAGAATAAAAGGCACAATCACGATTATCTGAGTTGATGAAGATCCCACCTCCCTCTATAGAAAGAGTAGCTTCGCTATGAATCCAGAATGATCTTCGATGATCACATTGGCTGTGGGGGGCAAGGCTTACAACCGCGTAGCCATCAAACATTTGGCCATAAACTGCTGGTTTGGATTGAGATACTGCTTCGGCGACTATTGTAAGTTCCCGGAATCCGAGGACTGAGCCGAAATAGGTTCTTAAATGTGAAGTAACGATTACCTGTATATATTCGGAGTTACCCGCATAAGTACCACTGATTGGAGGTGTATTCAACTCTACGGTGTTGGTTGTACCGTTGTTGTCGAATCCATTCGATTTCGCAGTCTCAAGAGCTGCAAGCCTCCAGTCACCTCCTTCGATCCGTGAAATAGCAGCGGTCAAAGCAGTTGCGTCTGCAGCGGTTTGGGCTCTATGCTGATCTGAATAAGCATTTCCACCATCAATTGCCAGCGCGGTCAGGCTGAGCAGACCGATAATTGCAAAAACAATTATGATAATTGCTTGACCACGTTCAGAAGGTAATTTGGAATCCAACTTCGTGAGAGAACGATTTATGGGCATGGTGGTTGAAGAATAATGTTTGTGGCTTTTGCTGTTAATGGGATAGAGTCTGATCCGATAATTTGTTGTATGAAAGGTGTCATCATCTGATATTTATAGATAACGCTGACTTCTATACTGTTGGATTTACCAGCGGCAACGCCCTGGCAATTTTTCCCAGTAGTCTTGATCAATACTTTGACAAGGTTTTTATTGGCGAGATCGACTGGAGAATAAAAAGATGATCCTGCTTCGTGAGGTGAGATACCTCTTGCACGTCTCTCGATCTCATCGTGATTGCCGGGATCAAAAGAAGCATACATGGCACCTTCCTGCGCGGCATCCCTCAGAATCATATAAGAGAATATTGCCATGCCAAAATCAAGCGTGCCTAGCAATAATAACAATATAACTGGTAGGCTGATAGCTACCTCAACCAGACTTTGACCAGTTTCCTTCTTTCGGGAAGTTGAACATTGTTTGTACGCTCGCATCTTGATCTTATTGTTAATTTCTAGAATCAACCGGATAATTTACACAACCAGGTGTAGATATGGTAATCAAGATTCTCTCGGTTCCATCCGCGGCATCATATGATTGATTGAACGCGAAACGGATTTTAGACTCTCCGGTTGGGATGGTCGGGTAGAAGCCGGATAAGAAAGTGGACGGTGCATAGACATCACCATTCCAGTAGGTGTTTTCGAGCGCCGCCTGCCTCAGATGTAACGTTGTATCGCTTCCTTTATGACCTGTATCATGATTCCACTCAGCATAGATTTGTGAAGTTGACAGCACAAACCCGGTGTTGTTTTGGATCGCCATTTCCATATATTCTCTATTAATCAAAAGCGGACCATGTGAGACACCTGTCGGTGCCGAACAATTGATAGCTGTAGGCGTGACAGTGGGTATCTTTGTAGGAGGTTGTGGTTTGGCAGGCGTGTTGGTAATTGCAGGTGGAATGGTGCTCTGAGGTAAAGTAATAATTGGTTGAACGCTGATCGGCGTATTTGTGAAAATCGAGGTAGATGTGGTAATTTCTGACGTAGGACTGGCTGTTCGTGAAGGCGTACTGGTCTCAGCCATAAAACCGGTTGGAACAGCAGATCCAAGGATGGGAATAGAAACAATAAAGGTACGCGCACTCGATGAAACAATTTCCATAGGATCAAAAGGTAAAATAGTAAGAATAGGTTTATACGTGGCAGAAATTTGGACAATAATTCGGTCTCCATTACGCACGTCATAATTATCAATAGGACAACTATCCATATTTGGATTAGGATCAACTCCTGAAATAGGAACCTGAGAACCATCGCTATTGAGGCCCCGATCGTAAGTAATATTGATTTCATCGAAATCAACGATGATAGCAGACCGGTTGGCTATTTTACGAATCCCCTGACAATCCTGATAGCGCGGAATCCCGTTGCTATCGCCAGAGGTCGCGCCAAATCGGGCTGCCTGACGGGATGCATTGGAAACTGAACTATAAATAAAAATCAGGCGAGCGACTTCGATGGTTCCATAAAGAATCAATAGAAGTATCGGCAATACCAACATGAGTTCCACCATTGCCTGTGCATGGAATTTATAGTTGGTTTTGGACGAGTTAAATTTCATTTTTTGCAGCAATGTACAGGGTAAATCTACAATCTAATGCAGTTACGATACTAGTCTAACCCAGATTTGAAGGTTGCTAACTATTACTAAGGTACTAAGACGGCAAGGTATTTGGGGAAGTACAAGATTAGAAAGGCGCTGAGAATAAGATATGGCCCATAGGGGATGAAGACCATCAAGGCATTCTTTTCATATTTACGAGTAATCACCAGCCAGAGGATAAGCAAAATACTAACTGCACCACCGAGTAGGACGCCAACCAAAATGCCGAACCATATTAATGGCCAGCCAAGCATTAATCCAATAATAGTTGACAAAATCACATCACCGGCCCCCAACGCTTCTTCGTCGTCAGTGGGTTGACCGGATAACTGAAGGCGACGCAATCGAATTCGAGTGAAAAGTACACCGAGAAGGTAAAAGATGAGCATAATTAACAATCCCCCAAGTCCACCCAAAAGGGTAGCGAAAAATCCATGAGACAGAGTGCCAACAAACAGCCCAAGAAGTGAACCGAAGATACTAGTTGGGTGAAGAATGAGCCTATGTTCCAGGTCAATTACGAAAATGATACCAAAATATATTGTTACAATTAGTCCAATTATGTAACCAAGTTTGGACGGCGGGTATATCCAAAGATAAAGGCTCGTAACTATCGCAAGCACCTGGACGAACCAAGCTCGGAGATTGCGGCGGTGACCATTCGGGCACGGACGAAAAAGAAGATAGTCTTTCCAAGTGAAAGGTACGCCACATTTAAGACAGGTAGATTGGCTCAGCTGCCTTGTGGTGGGAAGTACATCCGAAAAATAGTTAACTAACCAGCCGCTGAGCCATCCGATGACAGCCGGGATGATGAGGAATACACTCGACATTTGATTTCATTATATATCCAATTTTAATTGGACACATAAACAATTTTACATGAAAGTCACCTGCAAGTACTTGGCGATTTATCTGAACTGCCTTACAATTTTGACACTTTATATCATAACAAGCGATATTAGTCTGTAACCCCGTCCGAAATCTTGCATGGCTTGTGCAAGGAAATCGGCTGGGTAATCATATGAGAGTGTATAACTGTGTGAGTGAAATGACTCATGAATCAAATAAGATTCCAAAAAATGAGAACGTCGCAGCATCAGGAGATAAAATGGATGAGTTTGTTATTGAGGGGGGGATACCATTAAAAGGAGAAGTTACTCCTGCGGGCAATAAAAATGCGGCTTTACCACTTTTAGCCGCTTGTGTCTTGACCGAGGAGCCGGTAATTCTCCGCAATATACCGCAAATCCGCGATGTGCAAGCGATGAGAAATTTGATCGAAAGCCTTGGAGCCAAAGTTGAAGAGCTGGATGCCAAAAGCTGGAAAATTAAGACGCCCGAATTGACCGTCTCTCAACTTGACCCTGACTTATGTCGCCGGATCAGGGCCTCGATCTTGATCGCAGGTCCTGTCGTGGCTCGCGCAGGTGCCCTGCGCCTCCCACCACCAGGCGGAGATGTGATCGGACGGCGAAGGCTAGATACGCATATTCTTGCATTGCGTGCCTTGGGCGTGGATGTTAAATATGACCGGGGATTTGATTTTCAAGTGACGGACTTGCGCGGAGCAGATATTCTCATGGACGAAGCCAGTGTGACTGCTACTGAAAATGCGGTGATGGCTGCTGCTCTCGCTAGAGGTGATAGCACGATTCGCAATGCCGCCTCTGAGCCACACGTTCAAGAATTGTGTCATTTCTTAAATAAGTTGGGTGCTCGTATCGAAGGAATAGGCTCCAATACTTTATACATAAAGGGTGTTTCTCGCCTTGGAGGGGGCGAGTTTACGATTGGCCCGGATTTGCTCGAAGTTGTTAGCTTCATTGGCGCGGCTGCGGTGACCCACGGTGAAGTTCGCATTCGAAAGGCAGGTGTGCAATATCTGGAGATGGTCAATCAGGTATTTAACAGGCTTGGTGTTCATTGGGATACGGAAGGCGAGGATATTATTGTTCCAAAAGATCAATCCCTTGTCGTACTATCTGACTTAGATGGGGCATGGCCTGAAATAAAAACCAATGTTTGGCCCGCTTTCCCAACTGATTTGACCAGTATTGCCATCACAGTAGCCACACAATCAACAGGCTCGGTTCTTTTCCACGACTGGATGTTTTCTGGTCGTATGTACTTTACCGATAAGCTAGTCGGGATGGGAGCACGAATCATTTTATGCGATCCGTATCGTTGTCTGGTGCAGGGACCAACACAGCTCTATAGCGAGAGACTGGAAAGTCCGGATATCCGTGCAGGCATGGCATTACTGCTTGCTGCCTTAGCAGCTAAAGGGATTTCGAAGATTCATAATATTGGTCAGATCGAACGCGGTTATGAAAAAGTAGATGAAAAGCTGCGTGCCTTAGGCGCAAGCATCGCTCGGCCAAAAGAATAACATAAATAAAGATAATGAAAAAAAAGAAGCCGCTCACCAGAGCGGCTTCTTTTTTAACTGGGAAATTTCGTCAGCCCGGATTACAGCAATACAATTTAGGGTCCGACCAGACGGATAACATTTTCCTCAATAACCAGTCTGTTTAGTTCAGTGGCATCACTTGTTCCAAAATAGAAGGAACCTTCTGCTGAGCTGCTTTGCCCCGCATTAAGTGTTATCCAAGCATATGCCCACCAGGTTCCATTGGGAATCTCGATTATGAATTTCACGTTTTTCCCAATATTTGGATACTGCAAAGCTCCACATTGTCCAAATGCATTTTTTTGAGTCAAGTTCAATGAGAGATTGGCGGTCCCGCCAGATGCATTTTCCACGCGCACTCTTTTCGTTGGGCCAGCTTCGCCCATGTTCAATGTTTTTATACAGGTATCGCTGGAAGCCGAAGTACCGGTGGGTGCACCCACAAGAAAGTTTTGAGTAGGAGTACCCAAAGTACCCGAAGTAGCCAATGGAGGGGGAGTAAATGTGGGTAATGGGGTTGGGCTTGGTGTTTCCGTTGGCGGAAGTTGTGTAGCTGTGGGGATTGATTGCTGGGTCATTGCAACCATTGTCCATGCAGCTGCTACGGCTGTGCCTTGAACATCCGCTGAATTCACTGTAGGGGTAGTCTCCGCGCCGCCACAGGCTGTCAATAAAACAGCGAGGACTAAGAGGATTGGAACGATGCTTTTCAACATTTTCTCTCCGTTTCTAATCTTTATTTCTTTCGTCTGTTGGTTATTTTCCAACAACGACCTTATCCTTGTATAGCTTAATGGTGAGTTCCCCTGACTTATCTAATGAAAAGTTACCAACCATTTTTCTGCCTCCCACCCAGGCTACAAAAACATACTTTCCGGCTGGTGCTTTTACATTCACAGGACCACGGACAGGATATTCAATAATTGTAACGAACCCTTCTTTTGTAGTGCATTGCAATGAGATATAAGCCTGAGCTTTTGATCGGTTGATCAACGTAATGTTACCGGAAGGCAAGAAGGGCGGCATTGTCCCAAAATGCTGAGGATGTGGAGTAGTTGAAGGTGTGGCGTTGAGACTTGGATTAAGCGTTGCACTGGGCGTTGGAGTTGGTAAGTTTCCGGTAGAAGTAAGAGTCGGAGTTTCGCTCAGACCGATTGTCGTAGTTAGTGTTTGCGTTTCGCTAGGTGTAACCGGAGGAACCTGTGTGTCTGCGCTTGTGGCTGTCGTCACCACAGGTGTATTGCTTGGTTCAATCGTAGGACTTGGCAAGGACCCTACAAGAGATGCAGTAACTAAAACTGCTGCAGTTGCATTTAAATCTACTTGAGGAGTTGGGTTTGCATTCGATTGTAGGAACGCGGGCATACAGGCGCTTAAAGCCAAGCTTAATCCCATTACAAGAAAAAGCGTTTTTTTCATGGCCCGACTCCTTTTGTACAACCAGGCGAATGCCGCAATTTCCTTAAAGATGTAGGGTATCTTGCTAAATTTCAAGGGATAAAATGGATTGTGCCCCTGTACGTTACACTAAAATAAAACGAAACGTACAGGGTGACCCTACAAATTAATATGAATGCCCCGCCTACATCCCTAGCTGCTTCACTGCACCTACAGCTGATTGGCAATGAATGGCGCAGGGCTTTTAGAGGAGTATTCAGGCGGGGTTGCACTATTAGCTAGATTGACCTATTACTTCCATAAATTGACTGACAACATCGCGTAGCATTCTTTCCGGTAAAGCGCCAACTTGGCGATGCACAACCTTGCCACCAGCAACAAACAAAAGAGTGGGAATACCTTGAATACCAAACTTATTCATCCACTCTGGGTTATCGTCAGTATTGATTTTTGCAATCAGAAGTTTGCCTTCCTGTTCGCGTGCCAGTTTTTCCAATGTTGGTGCTATCATTTTGCATGGATTGCACCAAGGTGCCCAGAAATCAACTATGACTGGAACAGTTGATTGCATTATAGTCTTTTCGAAAGCTGCATCCGTAACGTGAATGGGTTCTCCTGCCATACTTGTAACATACCTTTCTGCTTTATTAGCCAACGGAGTATAACATAAATCCCATTATACCCGCATGATATAATCGCGGCTCATGGCTGATCTTTTATCGCGCTGGCGAGATGGGCTTTCAAAGTCAAGCAAAGCCGCGTTTGGACAGATTGCTGGTCTGTTAGGCGCCACAGAAATTAAAGCAGATACTTGGGATGATCTCGAGGCGCTTCTCATTCAAGCAGACTTGGGAATTGATACAACCGCATCCGTTTTAGATGAATTGAAACGCATCACGCGGACCGAGGGTCTGACTCGCGCAAATGAGCTAACTAACGCCCTTCGAGCGGATCTACGCAAGCGTCTCGATTCGCTACCTCCATTAAATTTACAGAATCACCTTTCCGTAGTGTTAGTTGTTGGTGTGAATGGTTCTGGCAAAACTACGACAATTGCAAAACTCGCCGCGCGTTTTCAAGCGGAAGGAAAATCTATTTTAGTGGGTGCGGCGGATACCTTCCGTGCCGCGGCCGTGGATCAACTTCAAGTTTGGGGCGACAGGCTAAAGTTTGAAGTGATCACAGGCGCGCCCGAGAGTGATCCTGGTGCAGTGGCATTTAATGCTGTTCAAGCGGGAATAGCACGTGGGGTAGATATCATTATGATAGATACAGCGGGACGCCTCCACACACGATTCAATTTGATGGAAGAGCTAAAGAAAGTTTATCGTGTCGTTGGTAAAGCACTCCCTGGCGCTCCCCATGAAGTCTGGTTGGTGCTGGATGCAACTACCGGACAAAATGCTTTGCAGCAGGCGCGCTCGTTCAAAGATGCTGTCAATGTGACAGGTGTGATTCTTTCGAAACTTGATACATCTGCGCGCGGCGGTATGGCATTTGCGATTCAAAAAGTGCTTGGTTTGCCCATTCTGTTTGCCGGGTTGGGAGAAAAGCCGGAAGATTTACAACCTTTTGATCCTGATGCTTTTGTCGAAGGTATTTTGTCACTATCGTAAAGCGAGATTAATCTCGCTCCACATTTTGGAGGAAAAAATGCAAGATTTGCTTGACCGTTTACAGGCCGCGAATGATCTGACTCAACAATTACTGGTGCGTCTTTGACTTGGCGGGCAAAGAGACTCAACTTTCAATACTTGAAAAAAAAATCGAACAACCTAACTTTTGGAACGATTCCACCGCTGCCCAACGAGTCATGAAGACTGTATCCGCTTTACGGGAAGAGGTGGAGTCATGGCATACTTTTAAACAGCATCTTCACGATCTCACCGAATTGGTACGGCTTAATGATGAATCCCTGCGCAGTGAACTGGAGACAGAGATCACAAAACTCGAATCTGATCTCGAAAAGCGTTCCTTCACGACCATGTTCTCCGGACAATATGATCATGATGATGCCATCCTTGCTATTCATGCCGGGGCAGGAGGAACAGACTCCCAGGATTGGGCTGAGATGCTCCAGCGAATGTATTTACGCTGGGCTGAAAGTCGCGGCTTTGAAACTGACATCCTTGATCTGACACCCGGCGAGGAAGCTGGGATCAAAAGTGTTACGATCGCTGTAAATGGTCGCTATGCTTTTGGCTATCTTCGATCAGAAAAAGGCGTACATCGTCTTGTACGGCTTTCCCCTTTCGATGCCGCGCATCGCAGACACACATCCTTTGCTCTAATAGAAGTTCTGCCGCAAGTCACGATGGACGAAGCGGACATCGAAATCAATCCCAGCGACATCAAGATAGACGTATTTCGTTCCTCTGGCGCGGGCGGGCAAAATGTACAGAAGAATTCCACGGCTGTTCGAATTACGCATCTCCCAACTGGAATAGTCGTGACTTGTCAGAATGAACGTTCGCAAACGCAGAACCGCGAGTTCGCCATGCGTATTTTAAGGGCGCGCTTGCTCGAATTAAAACAAGCCGAAAAGGAAGAGGAGCGGGCGATCTTACGCGGTGAATACACAAAGGCGGAGTGGGGGAGCCAGATCCGTTCATATGTTTTGCATCCGTACCAGATGGTCAAAGACCACCGCACCGATTATGAGACGGGAAATACGCAGGCAGTCCTGGACGGCGACTTGGATAACTTTATGGAAGCCTACCTAAGATCTGCAAAATAAGTGACCCAGGCACACTTAAACTCGGGATGAATTTTCAGCAGGAAATCAGTGGATTTATCTTCTTGGCACGCGGTAATCAATTGCTCTGAGGCCCGGATTAGATCGTGAAAACATCAAGCAGGAAATTTGCACGCATACTCGACACAAGTCAGGGTGTTAGTACCCTTTGATTTTAAATGACAAACCACCTCGAAAGTAATCTTTCGAGGTGGTTTATGTTTTCGCGTTCCTACCCGCCGGTTGGGAGACGTTTTTGCAATGTGCGGTCTAGTAGTTCTTCCTGTTCACGAGAAACAGCTTTCGAAGATTTAATACGCTGACCCCTGTTGCGTCCTTTTGATTTCTCCAAAGCTTCCTGCCACGCGACTTGCATTGCAGTGAGCTGTGGCTCAGTCGGTCCTTCATTTTCTGCTTCGAAGTCTTCGTCATGCTTCTTGCTCTTCTTCTTGCTTCGTCCTTTGCGCTCCTCGCGCTCCGGGCGTTCGGGTTTTTCTTCGATGACGATTTCAGGCTGAAGTGCTTTCATGCTCAAGCGAATCTGGCGTTTGCGGCGGTCCACATCCAAGACTTTTGCTTCGATTTCGTCGCCTTCTTTCACAACTTCACTTGCCGTCTTGACAAAGCCACGCGCAAGCTCGCTGACATGGATCAACCCGGGTCGCTCCGCGCCAAAGTCAACAAAGGCGCCATAAGATTCAAGTCGCACGACCTTGCCTTTCACAATCAAGTCTGGTTTAATCTCTTTCCACTCGTAAGCAAGGGGTTCGATCATGGTCAGTTCAATGCGATCTTTCTTGACGCGGCGAACCCAAACATCTACCGTTTGGCCTTCCTTCACAACGTCTTCCACTTTATTGACAGGTTCTTGTTGAAGTTGTGAGATGTGGATAACACCAGGAAGATTCTGTCCGATGTCCACGAGTGCCCCCGCCAAGGTAGTTTTGATGATTGTGCCGCGAAGTTTGGTTTTTGGTTCCAGCGCCACGGCGGGCGCTAAATCTGGTGTTGTCATAATAGTTGCTCCTGCATATAGGGATAATGCCGAACATCGATTATACCTGTCTGGCTTGGAGACGTCAATGTGAAATTGGTAACTTTCTAAAAACTGAAAACAATTTGCAGGGTAATGATTAGAGAAATTTGTTCCGTGAATAGAGGATCATAAAAATGAAGAGAAAGTTCTCGCGCCGTGATTTTTTAAAAATGCTTGGTTATTTTTCCTTATCTTCTATGGCAGTCGGTTCAGGGATAGGGGTTTATAGTACTTTTTTTGAGGCTGAAAATCTGGAGCTAAACGAAATAAAAATAAATTTGCCACGCCTTTCTCCTCGGTTTTTCGATTATCGAATTGTTCAGTTAAGCGATATTCACATGGGCGGCTGGATGAATCGAGTTAGGTTGCGTCAAGTGGTGGATCTTGTCCAAACACAATCGGCTGACCTGGTTGTAATCACGGGTGATTTTGTCTTCGGACGCTCGTGGAGTGAAAGCTTGAACATTGCCGCAGATGAATTCGTGTCAGAAATCAAGCGGCTTGCAGCAGAAATTCCAACATTGGGCGTGCTGGGGAATCATGATCATTGGACGGATGCTAGGAAGGTGCGTGCCATGCTAGCTCAATCCAGCATTATTGAATTGAATAATGATGTTTATACCATCGAGCGTGGTGAAGATCGCTTACATATTGCCGGTGTGGACGACGTGTGGGAGCAGAAGGCGCGGCTGGATATAGTGATGAGCAAATTACCGGACATAGACGCGGCGATATTGCTTGCTCACGAGCCCGATTTTGCCGACGAAAGCTCAAAGCAGGACAGATTCTGTTTGCAATTATCGGGTCATTCCCACGGTGGACAGGTAGTTCTCCCATTCCTGGGTCCGATCATTTTGCCACATCTCGGCAGGAAATATCCTTCGGGATTGTATAAAGTCCGCGAAATGTGGCAGTATACCAATCGCGGTGTGGGCATGATCGAGCCTGCGATCCGTCTCAACTGCCGTCCTGAAATCACGGTAATTACTCTTAAACCCGCCTAATCTTCTTGTCTGCTCAGGAAATCATGGGTATAATCACGGCATTCAAAAGCGATAATGGGAACGAGTAAATTTATCGAAACGGTCAGCGAGTCCGAGGTCAGGTGTGAAGCGGATACGTGTAGAGGGTTGAAAATCCTCCCGGAGCTGTGAACTGAAATCAGTCAATTATTTAGTTAGTTTGATAGTTGAGTAGTTGGCTAAGAGTAGGGAATCCGAAGTTGTTCTTCGTTATCAGAACAGAATGATGAATACGTCATTCACGAGTGTCTATCTTTGATAGAAATCAGAGTGGTACCGCGTGAGCATTGCTCTCGTCTCTGTATTGAGGCGAGAGTTTTTTTATGACTAGAGGACTAGCGACATTTCGACTAGGAGACTGCATATGTTTAAACCTGTATCATCCAAGCTCGATGTGACTTCGGTGGAAGAAGGCGTACTGAAATTCTGGAAGCAAGCCAGTATCTTCCGGAAGACCGACGAGCAAAGAAAGGGCAGGCCCGCTTACGTATTTTACGAGGGTCCGCCGACAGCCAATGGCAAACCCGGTGTGCATCATGTACTCGCGCGCGCCTTCAAGGATATGTTCCCGCGTTATAAGATCATGCGCGGGTATCATGTCTCGCGCCGCGGTGGGTGGGATACGCATGGGCTGCCCGTTGAGATCGAAGTAGAGAAGCAACTCGGTATTAAAAATAAACAGCAAATCGAAGAATACGGCATCGATAAATTCAACGAACTTTGCAAGAAGTCCGTATTTACTTATATCCAGGATTGGGAAAGACTCACCGATCGCATCGCCTTTTGGGTAGATCTTGATGATGCGTACGTGACTTACACAAACGACTACATCGAATCGGTATGGTGGATCTTAAAAAATTACTGGGACAAAGATTTTCTGTTCAAGCGCTATAAGGTCGTGCCGTATTGCCCGCGTTGTGGCACGCCTCTTTCCGACCATGAAGTCGCTCTCGGTTATGACGAAGCGACCGACCCCTCGGTTTTCGTTCGTATGCCGCTTGTAGATAAAGAAGACACGTCCTTGTTGGTATGGACGACAACTCCGTGGACATTGCCTGGAAACGTTGCAGTGGCTGCACATCCTGATGTGGATTATGTAACCATCGAGCGCAAAACCGAAACTGGAAGTCAAGAGAAACTTATCCTTGCCAAACCTCTGTTGGAAAAAGTATTCCGCGACGAAGAGGTGAAAGTCGTTGATACGTTCAAGGGCAAGAAACTGAAAGGGATGAAATATCATCCTCTCTTCACCTTTATGCCTCCCGATAAACCTGCGCATTACGTCGTACTCGAAGACTTTGTGACAACCGTAGATGGTACAGGTCTCGTGCACATGGCTCCTGCTTTTGGTGAGGAAGATATGCAAGCCGCAAATGAATTTGACCTGCCGGTTTTGATGACGGTGTTACCGGATGGCACATTTGTTCCTGAAGTCACGCCATGGCGCGGCGTATTTGTAAAAGAGGCCGATCCGCTCATCATTCAGGATCTGCAGGCGCGCGGGTTGTTGTTGAAGTCTGAATCATATACACACACATATCCTTTCTGTTGGCGATGTGGTACACCATTGCTCTATTACGCGCGTGACTCATGGTATATCCGTACTAGCGCATTCCGGGATAGACTTGTCGAACTGAACAATACCATCAACTGGGTTCCAGAACACGTAAAGGAAGGTCGCTTTGGGAACTGGCTTTCCAACAATATAGATTGGGCTTTGTCGCGTGAACGTTACTGGGGTACACCGCTTCCGGTCTGGGAATGTACGGAATGTAGACATCGTGAGTGTGTTGGTTCTGTCAAAGAGCTATCTGAAAAAGTTGGGCATGACTTGAGCGACCCTTCGGTAAACTCAGGGCGTGGCCTTGACCTACATCGGCCGTATGTCGATGCGGTTAGCTGGAATTGTCCTGAATGCGGGGGCAAGATGAACCGCGTTCCGGAACTTATCGATGTTTGGTTTGACTCCGGCGCGATGCCTGTTGCCCAATGGCATTACCCTTTTGAGAACCAGGAAAAATTCAAAGAACAATTCCCTGCGGATTACATCTGTGAAGCCGTTGACCAGACGCGTGGCTGGTTCTATTCTCTGCATGCCATTAGCACCCTGTTGTTTGATTCGGTCGCTTATAAAAACGTTATTTGTCTTGGTCTGATTTTGGATGCGGAAGGGCAAAAGATGTCCAAGTCTAAGGGCAACATCATCGCGCCTTGGGATGTACTCACTGCTCATGGTGCGGATGCTTTCCGTTGGTATCTTTATACGGCAACACCGCCGGGGAATGAGCGTCGCTTCTCTTCCGATTTGGTGGGCGAAGTAATCCGCAACTTCACGCTCACGTTGTGGAACGTATATTCGTTCTTCGTGACGTATGCGAACCTCGATAAACCCACCTTAACCACTGTCCCTGCTGCGACAAACGAGCTGGATCGTTGGTTGCTATCGGAATTGAATGTGCTTGTCCGTGACGTGACGGAAGCGTATGAGAATTATGATGTGCCCAATGCGACCCGCCCAATCGAGTCATTTGTGGAAAAACTCTCGACCTGGTATGTGCGCCGCTCGCGTCGCCGTTTCTGGAAAAATGACTCCGGTATGGATAAACAAGCTGCCTATTCAACGCTCTATACTGCACTTCTTACGGTCGCGAAATTGCTCGCACCAGCCATGCCGTTCCTCGCCGAAGAGATGTACCAAAATCTTGTCCGTTCGGTGGATGAGGGCGCGCCAGAATCTGTCCATCTTGCGGAGTGGCCAGGCGTATTGCCTGAGTTCATTGATGAATCACTCAACCGTGATATGAATGTGGTAGTGAAGCTTGTGTCGCTTGGTCATTCTGCGCGCCAGAAGGCGAATCGCAAAGTCCGCCAGCCTTTGGCAGAAGCTGCCTTCTCTGTCGGCAACTCAACTGAACGCAAAGCCTTGCAAACTCACGCGGATATCATAGCCGATGAGTTGAACGTAAAGCAAGTCCGCTTGCTAAATGCAGCCACTGAGGCTGTGTCTCATATGGTCAAGCCTTTGCCCAAGCAATTGGGACAAAAATATGGTAACAAGTTTCCAGCTATTCAGAAAGCCATCCTGGCGATGGACCCGGAAGAAACTGCACGAACGTTGCTTTCAGGTAAAGCCTTGAAGGTTAATGTTGATAGCGAGGACTATGAGGTACTGCCTGACGAGGTAGAAGTGAAAGCCCAAGCCAAATCAGGTTTCGCGGTCGGTGAAGAAGGTGCGTACGTGGCTGCGTTGGTAACAGACTTGACACCTGAACTGGTTCAGGAAGGTCTGGCGCGCGAATTTGTCCGCCGGGTGCAGGACCTACGCAAAGTCGCAGATCTAGATGTAGCCGACCGGATAGAGTTGTTCGTTGAGGCCTCAGCAGGTTTGAGGTCCGCGGTGGAGGCGTATCAAGATTATGTCACATCCGAAACGTTGACAACTCGTCTATCTTTTGCAAATCCTCCTGCCGATTCGTCTGTTGTCGAGGATAGGTTTGATGGAGAGAAACTCAAAGTTGGATTGAAAAAGGCATAAAGATATTGGTTTGACATGCTGAGCAGAGCGAAGGGCGCTCCCTCAGCGTGACATACTTCTTACAAAATTGGCGGCGTTAATTACGCCGTCAATCGCGTTTTAATCCTTTATAATCAGTGCCGTAGTTCGAAAAAGTGAGGATAGCATGTCCACAGACATTTCAATTCTTGAAGAAAAAAATCCGGTGCGTGTCATATTGGCGTGGGGTGTGCATTTATTTACGGCAAGTGGTGCAGTTTGGGGGTTTCTATCGCTGCTGGCTATCTTCGAACATAACTGGCGAATGATGATTTTCTGGATGATTCTCGCCATGTTCGTGGATGGTTTCGATGGGATGCTCGCGCGCTGGGCTGATGTAAAAACTTATGCCCATGGAATAGATGGCGCGTTGCTTGATAACATTCTTGATTACTTGAATTATGTTATTGTGCCTGCACTGTTTTTGATCGAAGCCGAGATTTTGCCTTATGGACTTCGTATGTTGAGCGCTTGTGTGATATTGCTCACCTCAGCGTATCAATTTACACAAACCGACGCTAAAACCGAAGACCATCACTTCAAAGGTTTTCCTTCTTATTGGAATATCGTCGTTATTTATATGCTCGTAATGGGTCTGAATTCGTGGATCAACTTCGCAATACTTATGCTCTTGAACATTCTAGTGTTCGTGCCCATAAAGTATATTTATCCAAGCCGTAATACCTATCTTCGTAATTTTACGCTGATCCTGACCTATCTCTATGGAATTATAGGAATCTGGGGAGTGATACAGTACCCCCATGTACCTCAGTGGGTGATATGGGCATCTTTTGTATACGTTGCCTATTATATTATTCTTAGTCTCTGGCCTAAAGATAAAGGATTAAACTAAGAAGCTGCTATCACTCAATTTTCCAAATGGAACAAAAGCCTCATAAATTATTGCAAGGGTTGGCAGTATTGTATTTAACATTGCCGTCCTTCCTGTTTGCATTTGATTGGCTTCGCTTTCCATCTTTTACCGCGATCTAGGTAAATAGCATGGAAGTTCAAACGTGGAAACTCGTTGATAAGATTGTATTTTGTCTCATATTACTCGCTTTGTTGGTATGCTTAACAGCTGTTCTTATGCTGCCCAGCAATCCAATGGAGCGTTTGCCTGGACAAGATAACGGTGTATTCTTGTATGCAGGCCAGCAGGTTTTATCCGGTAAAACACCCTACCTTGATTTTTGGGATCACAAAGGACCTTTAATCTATTTTATCAATGCACTGGGATTATTCATTGGCTCGGGTTCGCGTTGGGGAGTATGGGCACTTGAATTTGTTTTTTTGTCCCTGACGGCGTATGGACTTCTGCGTATATCTTTAGAGATAAGGGGAATTTTTTCTGTTTTTTTGGTTCTACTTATCTGGATATATTGTATTGTAAGGGTAGGTTCATATTCTCATTTTCAAGATTCAAACTATACAGAAACTTATAGCCTTTTATTTAGTGTCTGGGCAATTTATTTTTGGGTGCTTGCATTGCGTAGTCCACAATCATGGATTTATTATCTTTTACTTGGGATAATGGCAGGACTAACCTTTGCTTTACGACCCAATAACATCGGTATTCAAATAAGTATTGGTTTGACTGAATTAATTCTGGGTATTCAAACTAAGGATTTTCTGGGCAGCCTGAAGCGAATAAGTCTCATTGGCATTGGTGCGTTCGGAGTGATTGGCTCTTTCAGCGTATGGTTCTTGTCCCGAGGTGCGTTACCAGCACTTGTAGATGCTGTCTTTCGCTACAATCTCGCCTATAGTCAAAAGAACCTGACACATCAAACTGCCTTATCGGTAATCCAATTCGGGATTAATAAATTTGATTGGATACCAGTTTTAGGATACGTGATCGTGCTTGGACGCTTTGTTTCTCGGTCATTTTCTAATAAAACCTTTACTGGCTCAATAGAAAAACCGTTTCTAATTTTTCTTTTGATTGGATTTCCCCTAGAGGCTTTCCTTACAGCTATATCAGGTCGCATTTTATTGCACTACTACATTATGTGGATACCATATGTATGCTTATTAGGAGCATCCATATTTTTTTTACTTGACCGTTCAGAAATTTTTCGCTGCGCTAATGATGTTCGATTCGCTATAATATTGGGTTTGTCAGCTTTTTTGATTCTTGTCTTGAGCAATCTCCCTGTAATTAGTAAATATCGAGAAATAGTAGATCGTTTTTTATTTGAAAGAGACAAGATAGAAGCCACCGGGTCCATACCGCGCTATGTCAATTCTGTAACCGGCGAAGAGGATGAAGTACTGGTATGGGGGAATGAGGTATGGATCAATTTTCTTTCCAGACGAAAATCTCCTACTAAATATGCATATCAATATCCTTTATTTCTTCCGGGATATACGTCGAAACAAATGGTACTTGGGTTTTTAAACGATTTAAAAAATAATCCACCCAGTTTGATTGTTGAGCCTCAAACCGATACAAGTGAGATGCTACCTCTGAATCCTAAATTACGTGCAGCCGCTCATCCCCAAGTAAGTATCCCTGATGGCATGGAAGAAGTATTTAACTATATCTATGAAAACTATTGTGCTGAACAGGCCTTTCAAGATGTTATTATCTATCACTTGAAGGAGAGAAATGTTCGTTATTCAACCTGCCAATGATAGTGACGCGCCTGAGCTGCTCTTAGCGTTTCAGCGACTCATCCCCCAGTTAACTAGAAATAACCCACCTCCTACCTTGAGCGAAATAGTTGCTCTGCTAAAATCAGACTCATCCGTCCTTTTGATCGCCCGCGCCGAAGACTCATCCATCGTCGGGGCACTTTCATTGACGGTGTATCGTGTGCCCACTGGTATTCGCTCCATCATTGAAGATGTGGTCGTTGATGAGCATGTTCGTGGACAGGGGATTGGTGAAGCATTGGTGCGACGCGCATTGGAAATAGCAAAAGAAAAGGGTGCAGCGCATTTAACTCTTACATCCAACCCAAAACGAGAAGACGCGAATCGGTTATATCTGCGATTAGGTTTCAAGAGAAGAGATACCAACGCATATATCTATAAATTTTAAATACAACAGGGCAGATATTTATCTGCCCTGTTGTTACGAGTGAACCTTTAACTATTTGTTATGGCCATTACCTTTATTGCTTTTATCCTTGTGCTTGTCTTTATTACTGGGGTGCGTAGTCGTATTTGGATTTTCCTGTGTAGTGGTTACTGTTGTATCTTCAGAGTTACCAGACATAACTGTTCCCAGATTGTCTTTCTTCCCGGTTCCCATCACGGCCTTTTTGAATTGACCCCAATTGGTTGGTGTTGTACCGTCAGGCAGGGTGACGGTGCTGTAATCTCCGCTTTCCTTTGCTTCTAAGATCATCTGGAACGTTTCAGTATCACCTTCCAACCGATTCGTCATCCAGAGGGCTTGGGCGATGACACCAAAACCTACGCCATCCTCGTGATAGCCCATGATGGTGTCATAGTCTACACCAAGAAGCTCACTAAAAAATTCAGATAACGCTGATCCAACTGGATGTTGAGCCTCTTCTTCAGTTTGGCTACTAGCTGGGATAACTGTCGCGGGGTCAATGTCCACGGTTGTGCCTTTAGCAGAATCGATCACTGTAATTTCCCCGGTCGTGATATCTGTGCTGACCAGGCCAAGGCTTTCCGCAGTCTCGACGGTCAGGCGGACCGTTTGAGTTGCACCCAGGTCATCCTGTAACGTGACTAGAACTGTGGTATCGCCGGTAGTTGCATCAGTTTCGAGGACTATGTCGTTCACTGTACCCGAAATAGGAACTACTTCCTGTGCGAAAGCCACACTGACCTGAGCGACTGCTAGGGCTAATGTCATTACTATGCTGATTAGAATTTTGTTTGTCATATCTACCTCCGTATGAAACAGATATGCTTAATTTTATTGAAGAATGCAAATTCTCATATTAAAATACGATAGAAAGGCCTATCAATATTGTTAGTTATAGGTAGTTTAGTACTAAAGTACTTGGGTGGTCTATAGATTTATGTAGATTTATCCAACCTGAATATTCATCATAACATCTTTATGGTTTGAATTTTAGGTAGTCGTTGAGGGTATCCAAATCTTCAATTATAGAGGGTGTCTCTAAATTTACATATTCTATTTCTTTAGCATGTGCGTTCAGGAAGTCGCGCGGAGATTGGGGAAACCTCATTCCCAAAAGTTCGTTCCAAT
>WNGB01005616.1_pt1 | contig 21152 bp, 16 predicted proteins | sample 5400681 | NCBI WGS metagenome assembly WNGB01 (sample SAMN13153367, study PRJNA577476) | soil metagenome | isolation source: 115 cm soil or saprolite under grassland replicate 2 | place: USA:California | collected 2016-06-15
CAAAGCCGAGGAACGGGGTTGTACGGTGGTTGCGGTCGACCCGCGACATACCTCGCAAGCCTGTAGCTGCTGTGGGCATACTGCTCGCAACAACCGCCGTTCCCGTGGTCGGTTTGTGTGTCGAAAATGTGGGCTTGACCTGCATGCCGACCTCAATGCGGCCCGTAATATTGCGGCGAAGTACCATGCCAGTGTTGCTATACGTGACGCTGGTGGGTTGCCGGTCAACCAACCAATCGTGTCCAATCTTCGGGTTGAGGCGCAAGCCGCCGGGCGTTAGCCCGTGCGGTATGTTGACAAAGCGGTTTAGTATTGCGCTCTCCCCAACCGGTCGCACTGGCCCCATATGCTCACGCAATTCAAGGAGAACCGTATGGTTGCGCAGACGAAAGGCATTGGCGAGATCAACCTGAACGAGGTCGAGGATCTCGACGGCATAAGTGTGCTGCGTGGCGGCGGCAGCCCGCGTGGCTGGAATGGCATTCAGTATCAGCAGGGGCTTTCGGGCAAGAATGTCGGCGCGCAGAACCTGTCGATCAATGTCGCCACGGTGCCGCCCGGCGCGATCGCCTATGCGCATATCCACGATGGCTTCGAGGTGATGCTGTTCATCGTGCAGGGCCGTGTCAGGCACACCTACGGCGAGGGCCTGACCCAGTCGGTGATCAACGAGGCCGGCGATTTTATCTACATCAAGCCGGGCGTGCCGCACGAGGTCTTCAATATTGGCGACCAGCCGCTGATCGCCTTTGTGGCGCGCTCGACCGCCGATGAGTGGGATAAGATCGTCAACTACCCGTCGCAGTACCGGCCCAAGGAATAATGAGGACTATTAGCCTGCGGAGGCAGGCTTCGTAGTGGTAGCCGAGGGCTTTAGCCCAACGGCGGCCGCGCGCGAGCTGAAGCTCTGGGCTATGTTTACGAAGGCCGCCTGCGCGGCCTCACCCTTTGTTCCTGGTATCTCCTCAGCCACCACGTGTGTTGAGCAGATATAGATGTTCTTCGGGCCGGCCCAGGCGGTTGGCCCACAGATGCTTGGAGGAGGAAACTCATGGGTATGCGACTCATGTTCGCGCTGGGGCTGATCGCCGCGCTGCTGCTGGCGGCCTGCGGCACAACGCCCACGGCAGCCCCGACAGCAGCGCCGGCCGCCACCGCGGCTGCGGCCGCGCCGACGGCTGCGGCCGCGCCGACGGCTGCGGCCGCGCCGACATCGCTGCCCGCGCCGAAGGCTGCGGCCGCGCCGACATCGCTGCCCGCGCCGACGGCAGCAGCAGCGCCGACAGCCGCGACTGCGCCGACGACGGGGGTGGCTGAGCCGACGGCTGCTGTGACCGGTGGCGCCGGCACGGTCAAGATTGGCATCCTCGCGCCGATCACCGGGCCGGCGGCTTCGATCGGGCAGGAGCAGCTGAACTTCGGCAAGCTGGCGGTCGAGGATTTCAACAAGGCCAACGGCACCAAGTACGAGCTGGTCGAGGGCGACACCCAGCTCGATCCGGCCAAGGCCACCGATGCTGCGCAGCGCTTCGCGGCCGATAACGACATCTATGTGATCGTCGGGCCGTCCGGCAGCCAGGAGGTGCTGGCGGTCGCGCCGGTGCTGGGCAAGGTCAACCTCCCGATGATCTCGCCTTCGGCCACCCGCACCGACCTGACCGAGCAGGGCTTCAAGAATTTCTTCCGGGTGGTGCCGCGCGACGATGTGCAGGGCGCGACCGACGCGAATTTCATGATCGATCAGCTCAAGGTCAAGAAGGTCTGGGTGATCGACGATCAGACCGCCTATTCGACTGGCCTGCGCGATGTGGTGGTGCAGGCGCTCGAGGGCAAGGGCGCGGCCGTCACCACCCAGTCGATCACTCAGAAGGACACCGACTTCTCGGCGCTGGTGACCAAGATGAAGGGCGATGCGCCCGACGCGGTGTTTCTGCCCTGGCAGCTGGCCAACCAGGCGGCTGTGCTGGCCAAGCAGATGGCTGAGCAGGGCGTAAAGGCGACAATCTTCGGCAGCGATGGGCTGTTCTCGGCCAAGGACTTCATCGACGGCGCAGCCGGCGCGACCGAGGGGGCCTACGTCTCGAACTTCGCGCCCGACATTAAGAGCATCGCGGCGTCTAAGCCGGTGGCGGATGCCTATCAGGCCAAGTATGGCGACTTCACCTCGTTCGGCGCGCCGACCTACGCGGCGATGATGGTGGCGCTGGAGGCCGTTCAGCGCGCCGAGAAGGGCGGCACGCTCTCGCGCGAGACGGTGCTGGCGGAGCTGGGCAAGACTAATCAGGCCAGCAGCGTATTGGGCATTCCGATCAAGCTCAACGCCAAGGGTGATGTCGAGAACGCTTCATTTTTCCTGTTCCAGGTCAAGGGTGGCAAGTTCGAGCTTGTGACACAGAGTAAGTAGCAGCGAGTTACGGGTGATGGGTGATGGGTGTTAGGTGTTGGGAGAGTCCCGACCCCCAACACCTAACACCTAACACCCATTTCTCAACCAACTCCCCCAGCAGCTGGTCAACGGCCTGACGCTTGGCGCCGTCTATGCGCTGATCGCGCTGGGCTACTCGATGGTCTATGGCGTCTTGCAGCTGCTGAACTTTGCGCATGGCGATGTCTATATGATCGGCGCCTTCGTTGGCTATAGCGTGCTGACGTTCATGGCGCCGAAGTCAGGGCTGCTGGCGCCGGCCTGGGCGATCATTCTGCTGATGGTGCTGGCGGCGATGCTGGTGTGCGGGCTGCTGGGTGTGCTGATAGAGTGGTTCGCCTACCGGCCGCTGCGTGGCGCGCCCCGGATCGCTCCGCTGATCAGCGCGCTGGGGGTCTCGTTCTTTCTTCAAAACGCGGTATTGCTGACCCTCTCGGCCAACTTTCGCACCATGAAGACCGAGCTGCTGCTGCCGCCGCGGCTGGGACTCGACATCGGTCCGGCGCGGATATCGGCGGTGCGGCTGCTGGTGATCGTCGGGGCGCTGGCGCTGATGGCCGCGCTGACCGTGCTGGTGCGCCGCACGCGGCTAGGGCGGGCCATGCGCGCCGTGGCGATCGATCGTGAGGCGGCCGGCATGATGGGCGTGGATGTGGATCGCGTGATCGTGATAACCTTCTTCATCGGCTCGGCGCTGGCCGGCGCGGCGGGCGTGCTGGTGGGCCTGGCCTTTACGCAGGTCTGGCACTACATGGGCTTCACTGCTGGCCTGAAGGGCTTCACCGCCGCCGTGCTCGGCGGGATCGGCAATATTCCCGGTGCGATGCTGGGCGGCCTGCTGCTCGGGCTGACCGAGAGCCTGGCGGTGGGCTTTATCTCGCCGACCTACAAAGATCTGATCGCGTTCGTGGTGCTGATCGTGGTGCTGCTCATTCGGCCGACCGGCCTGCTGGGGGCGCGGGTTCAGCAGAAGGTGTGATTTCAGCATTCAGCTGTCAGTTCTTTCTTTGGCGGGGGTGCGGGGGCGGCTTTGCCGCCCCCGCACCCCCACCACTGGGGAGGTCTGGAGGGGCCGAAGGCCCTCCAGACCTCCCCAGCAATACCTTGAAGTGACGATGAGCCTCGATAAGATCGGACAAGATGAGTGGGTCGCCCAGGCCGAGGCCCGGCGCGCGGCGCGTGGCCCGCTTGGGCGCGCGCTGGATCGCCTGGCCGCGCTCAACCCATTCGTGGTCGGCGGTGTGCTGTTTGCGCTGACGGCGCTGCTCCCGCTGCTGACCAGCAACGACTACATCCTCCGTGTCGCCGGCAATGTCTGCCTGTACGGCCTGCTGGCGCTGGGGCTGAATGTAGTGGTCGGCTACGCCGGCCTGCTCGATCTTGGCTACATGGCCTTCTTTGGGATCGGCGGCTATGGCTACGCGATGCTGGCGTCGAATCAGTTCGGCATCCACCTGCCAACTCCAGTGGCGCTGCTGCTGATGGTCGGCCTGACCGCGCTGGCGGGCCTGCTGCTGGGCCTGCCCTCGCTGCGTCTGACGGGCGACTACCTGGCGATTGTGACGCTCGGCTTCGCCCAGATCTTCGTGCTGCTGACCAACACCATGGATCGGGTGAACGTGCCCTGGTCGAGCGCGCCGGTGAATGTGACCGGCGGGCCGAATGGCATCACGGCGATCGACCCGCTGCATATTCTCGGCTGGCAACTGAGCGGAGTCGGCGGCTACTTCTACATCCTGCTGGCAGCGCTGGCGCTGGTGCTGCTGGTGCTGCGGAACATCAATCAGTCGCGGGTTGGCCGGGCATGGCGGGCGCTGCGCGAGGACACGCTGGCGGCTGAGGCGATGGGCATGCCGGTGCGGCGGCTCAAGCTGCTTGCCTTCGCGATCGGCGCGGCGATCGCCGGCCTGAGCGGCAGTATCTTCGCGGCCTGGCAGACGGCGATCTTCCCGCAAAACTTCGATGTCGCGCTGCTGATCACGCTGTATGCGATGGTGGTGCTGGGTGGCCTGGGCAGCCTGCCGGGTGCGGTCGCCGGCGCGTTCCTGCTCTCGGTCATCCCCGAGCTGCTGCGCGGCCCCGACACGGCGCGGCTGCTGTTCTACGGCGGCGTGATCGCCATGACGCTGCTGCTAATCAAGCCGCGCTGGCGTGGCGTAGCGCTGCTGGCGGCGGTGCTGGCGCTTGGGTTGGGGGTCAAGCTGGTGGCCACGGCGATCTGGCCCGAGTCGCTGGGCGTGGCCCCCGCGCCGGTGTCGGCCGGGCTGGGCGCGCTGGCGCAGCGCTGGCTGGTCTTTCCAGAAAACGCCACGCTGGCGGGCAACCTGCTGTTCGTGGTGGTGATCGGCCTGCTGATGGCAGTCAGCCGCCTGCGACGGCCGAACCTTCGCTTCGTGCTGCTGGTGCCGGCGCTGTACCTGCTGGCGTTCGTGTGGGAGACGCGCCTAGCCGCTGAGCCGAGCGTGACGCGGCTGCTATTCCTGGGGGCGATCCTGGTGCTGCTGATGACCTACCGGCCGCACGGGCTGTTTGGCAAGCCGCGAGTTGAAGTCGCGTGAGTACCGAGGACTGAGGGCCGAGGACTGAGGACTGAGTGTTGATGCGCTTTACTCAGTCCTCAGTCCTCAGCCCTCGTAACTGTATGTTAGAGCTAACCAACGTCTCAAAAAACTTCGGCGGCCTGCAGGCGGTGCATGATCTCTCATTCGCGATCGGCGCGGGCGAGATAGTCAGCCTGATCGGGCCGAATGGCGCCGGCAAGAGCACAGTGATGAACATCATCACCGGCATCTACGCGCCGACAGAAGGCGATATTCGGCTGAGTGATCAGAGCATTGCCGGGCTTTCGCCCGACGAGATCACGCGGCGCGGCCTGGCGCGCACCTTCCAGTCGCTGCGGCTGTTCCTGAACATGAGCGTGATCGAGAATGTAATGGCGGCGGCCTACCCGCGCACCAGCGCCGCGCTCTGGCAGATCATCCTGCGCACGCCTGGCTTTCGGCGTGAAGAGGCGCGTATTCGCGAGATGGCCGAGCAGAAGCTGGCCTTCTTTGGCGCGCGCCTGCAAGGCTATCGTTACGACCAGCCGGCCTACAGCCTCTCCTACGCCAACCGCCGCCGGCTGGAGATCGTCCGCGCAATGGCGACGGAGCCGAAGCTACTGCTGCTCGACGAGCCGGCGGCAGGTATGAACCCGCATGAGACCATGGAGATCACGCAGCTGATCGGTGAGCTGCGCGGTCGCGGCGGCTACACCATCCTGGTGATCGAGCACGATATGGGCCTGGTCGAGGGTATCTCCGATCGCGTGATCGCGCTCGACTACGGCCAGAAGATCGCCGAGGGCAGCTTTCACGATGTTGCCACCGACGCGCGGGTGATCGAAGCGTATTTGGGGCGCAAGCGTGACAGGGTGACAGGGTGACGAGTAATGCTTGATGCTTGATACGTAATCTGCAATCTGCAATCTGCAATCCGATGATAGGGTGACAAGATCATTCGTCTTGTTGCTCGTTTTTCTCCCAACGGGAGAAAAACGAGCAACATAAAATCGTAAAGTACCATACTGCCGCAGGCTATATGACAACGCCACTTCTCGAGCTCAAAAACATCAACACCCACTATGGGCTGATCCATATCTTGCAGGATGTCAGCCTGGAGATTCGCCCGGGCGAGATTGTCTGCCTGCTGGGTGGCAATGCCTGCGGGAAATCGACCACGCTCAAGACTATCCTTGGGATTGTGAAGCCAACCAGCGGCGATGTGATCTTCGGCGGCATGCGAGTGAACGACCGGTCGACCTCCTACCGGGTGGCGCGCGGCCTGGCAGTGGTGCCCGAAAACCGGCGAATCTTCGGCACGATGACAGTGCTGGAGAATTTGCAGATGGGCGCCTATCTGCGGAGCGACCGGGCTGCCACGGCCGAGGATCTCGATCGGGTGTTCACGCTCTTCCCGCGCCTGGCCGAGCGGCATCAGCAGGCCGGCGGCACGCTCTCCGGCGGCGAGCAGCAGATGCTGGCGTTCGGCCGCGCGCTGATGAGCCGCCCCCAGCTGATCTTGATGGACGAACCATCCATGGGCCTGGCGCCGCTGCTGGTCGAGCAAAATTTCCTGACCATCCAGGAGATCAATCGCCAGGGCGTGACGATCTTCATGGTCGAGCAGAACGCCAACATGGCGCTCTCGATCGCGCATCGCGGCTATGTGCTCCAAACCGGCCGGGTGGTGCTGGCCGACAGTGCCGCCAAGCTGCTCGACAACGAGCATCTGCGGCGGGCGTACTTAGGGAGATAGAACAGCGCGCGTTGACGTTTTCTCATTTGACGCACCGATCTGCTTGTGATAGATTGGCTGTCAGGAGGTGCTGCGATGACGATTACAGAAGTGCTTCAATCTGCTCATTTTGTTGTGGATCATGATGGGAAGCCGACGGCGGTAGTCCTGGATATCGCTGTCTGGGATGCTTTTCTCTCGGCACTCGAAGATGTTGAAGATGATGCTTTGATTCGCGATCGATTGAAGAATTGGCGCACAAAACAAGGCTGGACGCGCTGGGAAGACGTTGACTCAGAGTTGGAATCCGATGCCTTACCAACTGTGGATTGAAGATCAAGCTAAAGCTGAAGTTGAGCGACTGCCTGGCCATGTGCGTCAGCGGATACATCAAGCGATCCGTAGCTTGAGGCTTGAATCTCGCCCGCACGGCAGCCGAGTAATGCGATCTCCTATCGCAATTGACGTGGAAGTACGCCGCCTGCGATTAGAGCATTGGCGTATCATCTACGTTGTGGATGAACCAGCGAGCGAAGTCGGTGTGCTGGCGATTCGCAAGCGCCCACCTTACGACTATGGTGATCTTCCAGAATTGCTGGCTGGTCTTCAAGAGTAGCCTCGCTTAATAGCCGATTTGCGTGGGCTGCCACGCTTGCAGCCTCAAGGAGCCCTTGAATGACTCTCCTCCCCGCCGCCGATCACTGGCGGGCGCAGTTTCCGATCTTTCAGCACCAGACCTACATCAACAGCTGCTCGCAGGGCGCGCTCTCGCAGGCGGTGCGCGCGGCCTACAGCGCCTATTTGGCCGACTGGGACGCGCAGGGCTCGCCCTGGGAATACTGGGTGGAGCGTGGCGAGGCGGCCCGCGGCGCGTTCGCGCGGCTGATCAACGCTGGCCCCGATGAGATCGCGGTGATGACCTCGGTCTCGGCGGCGGTCAGCGCACTGGCCAGCTGCTTCGACTTCCGCAGCCGGCGCAACAAGGTGGTAGTGGCCGATTTCGCGTTTCCGACGGTCGGCCAGATCGCGCACGCCCAGGAGCTGCGCGGCGCGCGGATCGTACACGTGCCAGTGGCGGGCGCGACGATCCCGTATGAGGCGTTCGAGCATGCGATCGACCACGAGACCGCGCTGGTGGCGCTCAGCCACGTCAGCTTTCGCACTGGCGCGCGTCAAGATGTCGCGGCGATCACGCACCTGGCGCACCGCCACAGCGCGCTGGTGCTGCTCGATAGCTACCAGGCGCTTGGCACGCTACCGATCGACGTACGTCAGCTGGGGGTCGATTTCCTGGTCGGCGGCACGCTGAAATATCTGCTGTCGTCGGCCGGCCTGGCGTTCCTCTACGCGCGCAAAGATTTGATCCCGCGCCTGCAGCCGACCTCAATGGGCTGGTTTTCGCAGGAAGATATCTTCGCGATGGACATTTACCGAAATGCGCCGGCCGCCACTGCGCGGCGCTTCGAGTCCGGCACGCCGCCAGTTCCGAACATCTACGCCGGCCTGGCGGGCATGCAGATCATCGAGCGGATCGGCGTTGAGGCGATCGAGAGCCATATTCGCGAGCTGACCGAGCACCTGATCGCCGGTGCGCTGCGGATCGGCTGCAATGTGATCACGCCGCTGAAACCCAGCCAGCGCGCCGCGCTGGTCACCATCAAATCAAACGACGTGCATGCGCTGGTCGAGCGGCTGGCTGCGCGCGGGCTCGTTCTCTCCAGCCGCGACAACAATTTGCGCGTCTCGCCGCATTTCTACAACAACCACGCCGACATCGAGCGCGTGCTGGAAGGGCTGCGAGCAAATAGGGATCTGCTGGCGTAGCCTCGAATGAAAGCACTACAGGTGGGAGTTGGGGGCGGCTTCGCCGCCCCAAAGGAGTTGTGTGGTTTGGTTTTTGGCGGCGAAGCCGCCAAAAACCAAACCACATGGGAAGCGATTGGCGCGAGTCTTTGTTTCGTCACGGCTGTAGACATAGACGATAGATGATAGCGTATCGTCCATCATCTATTGTCCATCATCAGCTAGATCTGCAACGGATCTCTGCACAAAAGGACATTGTCGTGGCGGCACTGCGTCTCGCTAAACCTCCCAACGGCAACGTTGAGGCTGCTCAAACTGAAATATGCGTTAAGATAAATATTTATTCATCTTCAGTCAAATTTAGCCTGCATGCACTTGAAAATGATATCTCGAACTGATAAACTAGCTCTAAGCGTATTCCTTTCCATTACGAACCGTTAGCTTGATCCAGAGCAGCGATAGCGACAATTCTCCATCACGTTCACACCTCACTCCCTCGCTGCGCTGGCATAAAAACTAGTGTTTGCTCGATGTTCCGGCTTACTGATCAACTAGGGCGCTTTCAGGATGGTCTGAAATATCCGGGCCTCTTAGTGGTTGGGGAAGGTTGTATGAGATCGTATGCGTTCAGTGAGGCGCCGGATGTGGGCGGCCTTGACAGCCGTTTGGTTGCCATGATGAGGCTTGTGTTGTCCTCGTCTGTGCTATTCATCATCGCTCCCTCCGACCTTGAAGACATTGGCGCCTTCCACATCGTAGCCACGCTGTTTACCACCTACAGCGCGCTACTCTACCTGTTCGTGGGGCGACAGATCCGGGTGGTGTTCACCAAACTATCGTACTGGGCAGATATAAGCTGGGCAGCGCTTTTGGTTGTAGTTGGTGACGACTCAATTACTGCCTTTCTGTTTCTCTTCCCGGTGTTGGTCGCCGCATTCCGAGTGGGTTTCGTGGCGGCGCTACACCTCACGCTCGTCGCGGCAATACTTCTGGTCGCGATCGGCTCGTTCAAGGAACTGGGAGATTATCGGCGCATCACCGATCTGGGGCTGCCCGAGATGTTACTGCCGCCGATCTACCTGCTGGTGTTTGGCTACCTGGTGTCGCGCTGGGGCGACCGCGAGATTACCTCGAAGCGCCGACTTGTGTTGCTCAAAGAGATCACCAGGCTATCAAACCCCCGCTTCGGTATCGATCGCATGCTTGGCACAATGATGGAGCGGCTGCGGGCCTTCTACGATGCCGAGGCCTGCCTGACGATCGTGATCGACCCGGCCAGCGACGAGTATTTGTTGCGCCGCGCCGACCGTCGTGCTCCGGAGCGGGCGATCGAGGCCGCGCCGTTACCAACCGAGGCAGCCCAGCTGTTGCTTGCACCGCCGCTGGATCAGTCAATCATCTATCTTGGCGCACCGCGCGCGTGGGAGCAGTCGTTTCCAGCGGCGTCCTTTTACATCAACGACATCCACAAAGGTCAGAGCATGGCTGCAGCGCCTGCGCTGAACGAAGCCCTGATCGCAATGGTGGATGCCGAATCGTTCATCAGCGTGCCCCTGCAAGGTCCCCACAGCACAATCGGGCGACTGTACCTCACCGCGGCGCGGCGGCGCGCATTCTCACCCGCGGATGTGGGTTTCTTACTCCACGTCATCGAGCAGATTGTCCCGGTGATCGAAAACATCCGGCTGGTCGATCAGCTCGCATCCAGCGCCGCCGAGGAGGAGCGCCGCCGGCTTGCGCGCGATATTCATGATAATGTGATCCAACCCTATATCGGTTTCCAGATCGGGTTGGCAGCCGTCAGCCAGAAGCTTCATGCCGGCAATAGCGACATAACCAACGATATCGCACAGCTGATGGCGATCACCTCGCAGGGGATCGGCGCCCTGCGAGGCTATGTTCACCGGCTTCCAAGCACCGGCGAACGTGAGAGCGTTCTGCTGGCGGCCGTGCGGCGCTTCGTCGCGACCTTTACTGAGTCGACCCATATTACTGTCCGAATTGAGGCCGCAGCCGATCTGTACATCAACGACCGGCTCGCCGCAGAGGTGTTCCAGATGGTCGTGGAGGGTCTGAACAACATCCGACGGCACACGCACGCCACTAACGCGCGCATCGGGCTTGCGAGCGAGAACGACTGCCTGATCGTGCGAATCATCAACGACGGCGCGGATGTAGCAGTGCCCGCGCGCTTTATCCCGCGGTCGATCGCGGAGCGAGCGACCGCGCTCGGTGGGCATGCACGTGTCGAGCACCTCGCCGGAGGTAGCACACAGGTGACCGTGGAGATTCCACTGTAAGATAGTGTGTAGTCCACTTGGTGCGCGAGTAGCTGTGCTCGTGCCCGGTCGCGATGATCGCCCCGTGGTTCTTGCAGGCTTCGTAGACCGCCCAGCCCATCTCATCGCCCTTGCTCCCGATCTTCAGGCGTGCTGGTTCCGATGCCAGCTACAAAGCCGGTGTGCTCCTCATCCCGGTGCGGCGGGCCAATATGCAGCCGCACACGTGGTTTCTCGATGGCATCGAATTGCTCGACTATCGGCATACTATCGAGACTGTCAACAGCCAGTGTGGGAAAATGGGTCTGGAGCGTTTGTATGCGGCAACATCCTGGTGCACTGTGATAGCTTGGGGCAGCCGATCGCCCCTGCCGAGGCGCTTTAGATCGTAGCAAGAACGCTTGCCCAATCTATCGCTCCGATCCCGGCAGGGGCGGCTGACGCGCAGGCCGTTAGGTCGTTACGCTTGAATAGAAGGCACTAGCACTGCCGTGGGAAGCGCTTCTTTTTCCTTCCCAAACCGCAGGTAGAGGGCAGGCACAATGAACAAGTTGAGCAAGGTTGATGTGATCAGGCCGCCCAGAATGACGATCGCCATGGGATGCTCGATCTCGTGGCCGGGAATATTGCCGGCGATCACCAGCGGCACCAACGCCAGGCCGGTGGCTAACGCCGTCATCAAAATCGGCGACAGCCGCTCACGTGCCCCGCGCAGGATCAGCTCAGGGCCAAAGGATTCGCCTTCATAGCGTGTGAGATGCTGGTAGTGACTGATCAGCATGATGCCGTTGCGCGCGGCGATCCCCAAGATCGTAAGGAAGCCAACCAGCGAGCCGAGCGAGAGGACGCCGTCGCTCGCGAAATACGCCGCCAGCACGCCGCCCACCAGGGCCACTGGAAAGCTTAGGAAGGACATCGTCGCCAGGCGCCAGCTCCCGAGGGCCACCCGCAGGATAGCGAAGATCACCAGCATCGCGGCAAGCCCGGTGATCAGGATGCTCTGCTGGGCCACCTGCCGCTCCGCGTACTCGCCGATCAGCTCCGGGTGGTAGCCATGTGGGAATTCGACTTGCTGGAGCGCCTGTTCGACGTCGGCAACGACGGAGCCGAGGTCGCGTCCTTTCACTTCGGCGTCCACATTGATGCGCCGCGCGAGGCCTTCACGATTGATCGCGTTCGGAGTCGCTACGATGCTGACATCGGCCACATCTGCCAGCCGCACCTGCTCGCCACTGGGGGTGTCGATCAGCAGATTCTGAATATCGGTCAGGCTGTCGCGATTTTCGGGCAGACTCCACACGTTCACGTCGTACGTCCGATTGCCGGTGTGAAGGTCGCCGGCTTCTTCGCCCGCCATCAGATAGGCGGCGGCCCGCCGGACATCGCCTGGTTTGAGCCCATACTGTTGGGCCTTGGCCAGGTCCACCTCGATTTGCACTTGTGGTATGTCAGTTAGCAGCTCCACATGCAGATCGGTGAGACCGTTGATCCCTCGGAGCTTCTCCTCCACCTCCTTGGCCTTCTCGCGCAGGATCTGTAGATCCTGGCCGTAGATGCGCACCACGATCGGGTGGCTCGACCCCGTCAGCACCTCTCTGATGCGCTCTTTCAGATAGGTCTGCACGTCGCGCTGGAGCCCAGGGTAGCCGTCGACCAGCTCCTGAACTTTGGCCAGCGTCGCATCATAGTCGACCGACGGATCGACGCTGATCCAGTTCTCGGCGAAATAGATGCCGTAAACCTCGTCCATCAACAGAGCCTGTCCGATATGGGTGCCGCAGTTGCGGACGCCTGGGATGCTGCGCAGCTCTTTACAGGCCGCAGTGGTGATCCGAACCATTTCCGGATGTGACGTGCCGGGCTTGGCCACCCAGTGCATCAGGAAGTCGCGCTCCTTGAACGACGGCAGTAGCGACTGCCCGAGGAGGGGCACCACCGCCAGGCCGATCAACGCGATCACCGCGACGGTCACGTATGCCCGGCGCGGTCGGCGGATGATCGGCGCCAGCACCCGGTCGTAGGCATGGTGGAGCCACCCGACCAGCGGGGACGAGTGGCGCTCGATCGGCGCTTTGGCCAGGATAATCAGGCACATCGCCGGCGTGACGGTCAGGGCGACCACCAGGGATGCCAGCACTGCCAGCGCGTAGGAGAGCGCCAGCGGCTGGAAAAAGGCGCCGGAGAGGCCCGACATGAAGAAGACCGGCAGCAACGTCATCACATCGATCAACGTCGCGAAGACGATCGCGCCGCGCACCTCGACCGAGGCCGACAGAACAATCGATGCGGTCGACTCGTTGCTGCCCTCCAAGCGCGCCTGACGCAGCCGCCGCACGATGTTTTCGACGTCGATGATCGCATCGTCGACCACCACACCGACGGATATCACAAACCCTGCCAACACCATGGTATTGATGGTCGCCCCGCGCAGATAGAGCACCAGCCCAGCGGCCACCAGCGACAAGGGGATGGCCACGACGCTGATCAGCGCGGTGCGCCAGTCCCACAGGAACAGCAACAGAATCAGGACCACCAGGCCGGCGCCGATCAGCAGCGAGCTGATCAGATTCTCGAGCGCCACCTCGATGAAGGTCGCCGGCCGGAAGATCGTGGTGTCAATATCGATACCCTTAAGGCCAGGTCGCATCTGATCGATCGCTGCTTCGACCCCTTGCGTCACTTCCAGGCTGTTGGCCCACGGAAACTTCTCGACGATCAGCAGGAGGCCGGGGCCATCGTTGATCACAGCGTCCCCAATCATCGGCCAGGTATCCACCACCACATCGGCCACGTCGCCCAGGCGTAGCGGCGTGCCATCGCTCTTCTTTTCATCATTGATGGCCACGCGGGCCAGGTCATCCGGGCTGACGATCGACTGGACATGCCGGATCGCGAGCAGCTGATTGGGGGTTTCGAGCAGCCCGCCTTTCCCGATCGTCGATCCGTTCGAATATTGCATCATCCCGGCGTCCAGGGTGTCCGAGGTGGTCTGCAAGACGTCGTTTACGGTGACACCATGAGCTGCCAACCGTTTCGGATCGACGCGCACCTGCGGCATCTTGATCTGCTCGCCCCAGATCGCCACATTGGCCACGCCGCGTACGCCCAGCAAGCGCTCCCTGATCTTCCAGTAGGTGATCATCGACAGATCGATCACAGAGAGCTCTTTCGAGGAAATCCCGATCTTCATTGTTCGGGCGGTCGACGACAGGGGCGGCAGCATAAACGGTGGGGCGGCCCAGGTCGGCAGCGTCGGCGTCGCGATTGACAGGCGCTCTGCCACCTCCTGGCGTGCTTGCATGACATCGGTGCCAGGCTCGAATATCAGGACGATCGACGACAGCTGTTCGACCGACTTGGAGCGCATGACCGCAAGCCCTGGCGTCCCGTTGAACACCTCCTCCAGCGGAACGGTGACCAACTGTTCCACTTCGGTGGAGGAAAGACCAAGACACGGGGTCTGAATCTCTACCCGTGGCGGCGCGAACTCGGGGAAGACGTCCACCGGCATGGCCTGCATCCGACCGATGCCAAAGACCATCAGCGCCGCGGCGGAAAAAATGACCAGGTGTCGAAACCTTAGACTTCTCGCAACGATCCACTGCATCATAGCTGGTGACCTCCGTGCTCAGCCATACCACACCGTTCAAATAAGCGTCTTCTCGACTGCGACCAAGGACGAAGGACGAACACTCGCACACAGCCCATTCGTCATTCGTCATTCGTCAGGTGGTCGAAAACGTGTATTTGAAAGTAACTTTTATTTGCCAATCCCGGTATCGGTACCGTACAGCTCGGCCACGCCGACTGTCACAACTGCGGTACCAGAGGCTGGACCGTCGACGAGCACCACCTTGTCACCTTCGATGTAATCGACCTTGATCGGCTGCCGAACGAAGGTGCGCGGCGCGGGGCTGGTGTATGTCCAGGTTTCGCCTTTCAGGCCGTATACCAGCGCGGCGTAAGGGATGACCTTGCGCTGCGCCCCGTTGACCTGCTCCTCACCGACTGCGGCCGTCTGGATGTTGAGCCGTAGGGCCGCCTTCTCGGTCAATACCACCCGATTGAAATCCGACCCGGCGATTTTCTCGACCGCGGCGGGTTGAATTTTGGTTGCCGTGGCAGCTGGCGTCTGTCCGCACGCCGCAAGTGCCAGAGCGGCAATCATCAGCGCCACAAGCATCCATCGGTTATTGTGTTTCATCTGGCTTGCTCCTGTGGATTTGGCTCGCTCCCAACTTGGGATTGAGCGCGTTCAGGTTTTTCGGCGGATGGGGTGGGGGATTGGGGAGGGATACTCCTCCCCAATCCCTGTTCCAGTTCTTCGGATCGGCCCCTAGATTAACCGGCGGCCTCGCTCATCGGCGCGAATTGCTGGCGCGCGGCAGGTTCAGGGCTGGGCCTAAACCGCAGATACAGGGCAGGCATCACGAACAGGTTGAGCACTGTCGAAGTAACCAGGCCACCCAGAATGACCACGGCCATCGGGTAGACAATCTCGAGCCCTGGGATGTCGCCGAAAACCACGAAGGGCACCAGCGCCAGTGCTGTGGCGAACGTCGTGATCAAGATCGGCGCAAGTCGCTCGCGCGCCCCGCGCACGACCAGCTCAGGGCCAAAGGATTCACTTTCCTGCTGCTCGAGCTGCTGATAGTGCTTGAGCAGCAGCATGCCGTTGCGCACGGCAACCCCCAGCACCGCGAGGAACCCAACCAGCGAACCGAGCGAGAGGACACCGCCGCCGAGAAAGGCTGCCAACACCCCGCCGGCCAGGGCCGTGGGCAAGGTCACGAAGGTGACCGTCGCCAGGCGCCAGCTTCCCAAGGCCGCTTGTAAGAGCAGAAAAATCCCGAGCACAGCGACAGCCGCGACGGCGAGCACGCGCTGCAGGGCTGCCTGCCGATCGGCGGATGGGCCGAACACCTCGGCGTGGAACTCAAGTGGAAACTCGACTTTCTGGAGGCGCTGCCTGATGTCGGACGTGACAGCACCGAGATCGCGCCCGCTCACCTTGGCGCCCACATCGATATAACGCGAGACGGTGTCACGTTTGATGATCGTCGGAGCCGGCACGATACGTACCTCGGCCAGCTCGCCCAGACGCACGCGATCACCGCTTGGCGTGTCGATCAGCAGCTCGTGAATGTTGGTCAGACTGTTGCGTATCTCGGGCACGCCCCACACCATCACGTCGAACACCTTTTGGTCCTCGAACAAATTACCGACATGCAGGCCCGACAACAATGTGGACGCCGACCGGCGGATATCGCCTGGTTTGATCCCATAGCGTTGGGCTGCGGCGAGGTTTACCTTGATCTCCACCTGTGGCTCCTCCGCCAGGGTATCCGCGCGCACTTCGACGACGCCGCTGATCTCTGAAAGGGCTTTCGTCACCTCCTGCGCCTTGTCGCGTAGGATCCCCAGGTCGTGGCCATAGACGCGTACGACGATGTCCTGGTCCGGTTGTGTCAGCGCCTCTTCGAGTCGCTGCGGCCGATAGGCTTGTACCGTGTGAAATAGCCCAGGGTAGCCGTCGACAACCTCTTGAATGCCGGCCACTGTCGTGTCATAGTTGGCCGCTGGATCGAGGCTGACCCACATCTCGCCGGAATTGATGCCGACTATTTGATCGCCTGTTTCGGCGCGCCCCACATGGGTGCCGACGTTGCGAACCCCCGGAAGAGACCGCAGCTCACGGCTGGCTTGAGCCGCGATCCGGTTCATTTCGGAACGCGATGTGCCGGGCGCGGCCTCCCACTGGATCAGCAGCTGTGTTTGCTTGAACGAAGGCAGCAGCGACGGCCCGAGCCATGGCACCACCGCAACTCCCACCAGCACGATCACAACAACGGCGAGGTACGCCGGGCGCGGTGTGCGGATGACTCGCGCAAGAAAGGCGCTGTAGCCGCGCTGTAGCCACCCGACCAGCGGGGACTCACGGCGATCGAGCGGCGCGTTGGCCAGCAGCAGCAGGCTCAGCGCCGGCGTGACGATCAGAGCGACCACCATGGATGCCAGTACCGCCAGCACATAGGCGATCGCCAGCGGCTGGAAGAATGTGCCCGACAATCCCGCGATAAAGAAGACCGGCAGCACAGCCAGCAGCATGATCAGCGTCGCGAAGGCAAGCGCGCCGCGCATCTCGAGCGCGGCCTCGAGAATAATCGCCGTCGTCGACTTGTCACTGCCCTCCTGGCGCGCCTGGCGCAGCCGCCGCACAATGTTTTGGACGTCGACGATCGCGTCGTCGATCACGACGCCAAGGGCGATCACCAACCCCGCCAGGACCAGCGCATTGAAGGTCGCTCCACGTAGGTACAGCACGAACACGCCCGCAACCAGCGACAGCGGGATCGCAATCAGGCTGATCAGCGCAGCGCGCCAGTCCCACAGGAAGAACAAGAGCGCCAGAAGCATGAGAATAGCGCCGATCAGCAGCGTCGTAGTGAGATTGCTGGCGGCCAGCTCGATGTAGTTCGCCGGCCGGAAAATGGTGCTGTCGATCTCGATACCCTTAAGACCGGGCCGCATCGCCTCGATCGCCGCTTCTACATCCCGCGTTACATCCAGGGTGTTGGCCCCCGGGAATTTTTCGATCACCAGCAGGAGGCCAGGGCCATCGTTAACCCCAGCGTCGCCAATCAGCGGTTGATGATCTTCCACCACCTTGGCCACATCGCCCAGGAGCAGCCCCTGGCTTTCCGCAACGCTCACCTTGGCCAGATCCTCCGGCGTGATGATCGGCAAGAGGTGCCGGATGCCGAGCCGCTGATTGGGGGTGTCGATCCACCCGGCGGTGCCGGGCGACGAAGCTTCCAAAAAGCTCAAGGGCGACACCCACAGCGCTTCCCCGGTGGTTTCGACGACTTGCTGCAGCGTAACGCCTTTAGCCTGCAATTGTTCCGGGTCGACCAGCACTTGCAGCTGCCGCTCGCGCTGGCCCCAGACGGCCACATTGGCCACGCCGGGCACGCCCATCAAGCGCGGCTTAATGTTCCAACGGGCCAGCACCCCGATCTCGATCGGGGACAGATCCTTCGAGGATAGCCCGACGATCATGACCCGGCTCGACGACGACAGCGGCTGGAGCATCACCGGTGGTTTGGACACGTTTGGCAGCGCATGCGCCTGTGTCAAGCGCTCTTGCACCATCTGCCGTGCCCGAATCGGGTCGGTCCCCGGCTCGAAGACCAGCAGGATTCGCGAGAGCCCGGTGACCGACTCGGAATACATTTGGTCAAGCCACGCCACCCCGATCAGCAAATCCGCCTCCATCGGCGTGGTAATCAGGGATTCCACCTCGTCGGCGGAAAGACCGAGCGCTTCGGTCTGAACTTCCACCGTCGGCGGGTTGAACTCGGGATAGACATCCACCGACATAGCGCGAAGTTGCGTGCTGCCAAATACCAGTAGCACAGCGGCCAGAATAATTACCAGGAATCGAAGCTGCAAGCTCGACCCAACGATCCAACGCATCATAGCTGGTGACCTCCTTGCGCAATCCTGTTCCAACGCCGAACTCGATATCGAACAACCGCAATGCTTGAGGGTGAACCGCGCGGCAAAACCGCCAGCCACGATCTCTTACGCTTGCTGCTATGCGTATCGCCTCTAGCCAAGCTCCAGCGTACCGATCGACCTAATAATCTACCTCCTTTATGAAATGTATTCAGCTGGCGTGCGACCGCTCTGGTCGGTATTTGACATAGATAAAGCGGTAATGCGCGAGATTGATCGCGGTGCCGAAAACGCCGCCTGGTCGCGGCTCTACACGTAACACCACCCCATGCAATGCGATACAGGCAGTCGAGCTGTCATCGTCAGGGGCGATCGATAGCCGGATAAGAACAAACAGACGGGTACCCGGCTGGATCTGCCGCGCCAGCCGCAGATACAGGCCGCTGCTGCTGAGATTGTCAAGGACGGCATACTCTTTGAAAGGCTGATCGTCGACGTCGACACCCCGAACCCGGGCTGGAAAGGGTGTCTCGATACGTGACGAGATCCGGCGCTCCGGGCTAACGTAGTGGGGCGATACGGCGCTGTTGGGGCCTCGATTGGCATCTTCGCGCCGCATAGCTCCTCAACGTGTTCGTGTATGCTCGCATTCAGAGATGGCAATATCATACCTATTAGGCTAGGTGAGCGCATCGTAGGAAGTAATACCATTGGGTGGCAGGGATCAGTGGTTTTTTTGCCCGCTCCGCATCGTCAGAATCGTCTATACGCAGGGGGCAGGAATATGCCGGTCGCACCGGCATGAATGCGCTAGTGCGCTTTCAGTGCGGGGCTAGTGCACTTTCAGCGTGGGGGATGGGCGATGGGGGTTAGGGGATTGCAATGCCAAACAGCTCTTGCTTGACAGTTGGGCGGGGTGCGGGCTTGGGCGAGGCCCTGCCCAAGCCCGCACCCCGCCCAACTGTCAAGCGAGCAAGAACCTGGTCTTATTGCGGCTTCAGCGAGCTCGCTTGGTGATATTGTGCCGGTGCGCGAAGAGCACCATTTCGAGGCGGCTTTCCACGCCGAGCTTATCGAAAATCGAGGTGAGGTGATGGCCGACGGTTGTCTCGGTGATCGAGAGGCGGCTGCCGATCTGCTTATTCTTGAGTCCCTCGCCGACGAGCGCGATCACCTGGCGCTCGCGCTCGGTGAGCGTGGTGATACGGGCCGCCTCGACGTTGACCGGCATGGTCTCGCTCACAGCTATCTCATCGAGCACGCTTGCCAGCAGGATGCGGTCGAGCCAGACTTCGCCGGCGTGGACTTTCGTGATCGCCTTGAGCAGCACCTCGGGCGCCTGCTCTTTGAGCACGAGCCCTCGCGCTCCCCGGCGAATCGCTAGGCGATGCCCTTGGACATCGCGCACACCGGTGAGGACTAGCACGCGCGCTTGGCTGGCCACGGCGCGCAACCTAGGCAGAAGTTCGAGGCCATTCTCGGCGCCTAGATCGAGGTCGAGCAGAATAATATCGGGCTGTTCGCGCGCCGCGACAGCCAGGGCATCGGCGTGGTTCGCGGCCTCGCCCACTATCTTCAGATCCAGCTGGCTCTCGATCAGCAGGCGCAGCCCGGCTCGAACCACCGCGTGATCTTCGATCAACAGGACGCGGATGGTCTGTACCGGCATGGCTGCCATAGGTTGTGCGCTAGTGGCCGTCATATGCATGTGGTAGATACGCGTGATAGCTGCTACACATACTCGTAGAAAAGGCGGAGACAGCAACACGTGAGAAAGAAATGCTCCCGTAACTCAGTATACACCCAGAGTCAAGTAAAACAAGTGCCGAGCGCCCAATCTCAATGCGCTCAACTGCCTATGTTCCATATCGAGAACTCGATTCGGAGTCGAGGCTTTAGCCGGATTCGCCTGAAGGCTCGACTCCGTTGACCAACTTCGAGCTGATCGCTCTATTTGTAGATCACTCTTCGTCGCTCGCGTGCTCCTCACTCATCTGCTGCCACAGCGTCGCGCGCGCGTCCCACAGCTCGGGAAAGAAGTGTGGGTAGGTCAGAGTGCGGTCGAGGTAGCGCACACCGGTGGTGTGGCCGGTGCCCTTCGTGGCCCCCGATAGTGCGCGCTCGACCATGGCGCGGTGGTGGGTGCGCCAGAGGTTAAACAGCTCGTCGTACTCCAGCAGCGTCTCGGCCAGCAGGAACAGATCGTGGTGTCGCGAGCGGTCGAGCGGCGCGTAGACCTGCTGTACGGTTACATTGCGGCGATCCAGCAGGCCGATAAAGGCATCGTGCAGCGAGGGCTGCTCCCACGCGGCGGCCAGGCTTGCGCTCAGCACGCGTGTCTGGGGCGACTCGCTGCCGGGCGGGCCAGGCGCGGCCTCCAGCGCCGGCCGGTACCTGGCGGTGTCGCGCAGCCCCGAGCGGATCTCGATCTCGCGGTACTGGAGCGACTCGGTGCCGCTGGCCGGGCTGAGCGCGGCGCGGAAGGCGAAGAAATCCTGCGGCGCCATCGTCTCGGTGATATGGATCTGCTCGATCAGCAGCCGCACGATCTGGTTGACCCGCTGCATCAGCCAGGTGGCGTAGCCGGCGTTATCGGCCACCAACAACTCTGTCGCCGCCGCCAGTTCGTGCAGAATCAGCTTGAACCATAGCTCAAAGGCCTGGTGAGTGATAATGAACAGCAGCTCGTCGTGGTGCTTCAGCTGATCTTCCTGCGGCTGGAGGCCGGTAAGCTCAGGGATGCGCAGGTACGAGCAGTAGTGAACCTGATTGGCGTCCGAAACCTCATGTCCGCATGGCAACATCGGCATACGTGTTCTCCGAGGACTGAGGATTGAGGACTGAGGACTGAGTTGGCAACTGGCTACTCAGTTCTCAATCCTCAGTCCTCAGCATATCCAACTCTCGTAACG
>WNGB01009356.1_pt1 | contig 21145 bp, 19 predicted proteins | sample 5400681 | NCBI WGS metagenome assembly WNGB01 (sample SAMN13153367, study PRJNA577476) | soil metagenome | isolation source: 115 cm soil or saprolite under grassland replicate 2 | place: USA:California | collected 2016-06-15
CGAAGCGCGGGGATCTTCGGGACGGACCCGTCACGGTCGCTGCCAAGCCTTCCACCTTCAGCGCCCCGCGCCGGACGGCGCCCTGCTGGGGACTACCGGACCCAGGAACACCTGTTCTATCATCACGATATTGATACGGTCGGCCGACGAGGCCACCGGGTATCTTCTCAACTATGGCCCAGCGCAGCTCCTCCACTGTGACGCCGAAGACCAACGGCCATGTCGTCACCGATGGCACGGAGGATTTTTCGCGCTCGAAGACCGCTTATACGGCGCGCGATATCCAGGTCCTCGAGGGTATCCAGGCCATTCGCCATCGGCCGGCCATGTTCATTGGCGCAACCAGCACCAGCGGGCTGGTGCACTTGCTGTGGGAAGCGCTTGACAACGCCGTCGACGAGGCCGTCGCCGGCCATGGCACACAGATCTGGGTCGAGGTCGATCGCGACGGCGTGCTGACGGTCACCGACGAAGGCCGCGGCATGCCCTTCGACGATATGACGTACTCGGGCAAGAAGCTGCCTGCCGCGACCGTCCTGCTGACGGTGCCGCACTCGGGCGGCAAATTCGCCGAAGGCGCGTACAAGACCGCGGGCGGCCTGCACGGCGTCGGCTCGACCATCATCAACGCGCTCTCAGAATGGCTCGAGCTCGACATCTGGCGCGACGGCCAGCACTTCAGCCAGCGCTTCGAGCGCGGCAAGCCGCGCCCACACCAGATCGAGAAGTGCGACCCCAAGAAACACAACACCGGCACACGCCTGCGCTGGAAGTACGACCGCGAGATCTTCGACCACGACGTGTACTACCCGCGCGAGATGATCGAGCGCCGCCTCCAGGCGGCTGCGCATCTCAATCGCGGTCTGGCACTGCACCTGGCGATCTGGGACGACGAAACAGAAACCATCGTCAAGCGCACCTTCCACTCCAAGGAAGGCCTGGCTGACTTCGTGCGCCAGGCCGCGCCACCGGGCGCCGAGCCGCTGTTCTCCAAGCCGATCACGTTCAGCCAGGTACGCGAGGAGATCTTCGTCGACATCGCGCTGCAGCCGAACCGCGGCTACAAGCTCGACCTGCACTCGTTTGCCAATGCGGTGCGCACGCCCGAGGGCGGGGTCCACGAACGCGGCTTCAAGGCCGCGTTGACGCGCGTCGCCAACGACTACGCGGCGCGGCTGGGCGTGATCAAGAACCGCGACAAGGAAGCCTTCCGACCCGAGGTCATTCAGCAGGGCCTCGTCGCGGCCATCTCGGTCAAGCTCAAGGATCCGCAGTTCGAGGGCCAGACCAAGAACAAGCTGAACAACGCGCCGGTCGAAGGCATCGTGCGCTCCGTGGTCATCGAAGGCCTCAAGGAGTGGTTCGAGGCCCGGCCCGGCCAGGCCAAGGACTGGCTCAAGAAGATCCAGGACGATCAGAAACTGGCCAATCGCCTTCAGGCCGAGGAGAACCTGGCGCGCACGGGCCAGAAGCGCGCCGAGACGGTCGACCTGGACACGTCGAAGTTCTCGCGTGCCAGCACGACCGATCCTGACCGTGCCGAGCTGTTCATCGTCGAGGGCCAGTCCGCCGGGGGCAATGCCAAGCAGGGCCGCGACGCCTCATACCAGGCGATCCTGGCCCTGCGCGGCAAGCCGATCAACGTCATCAATGCCCGTCCTGAACGCCTGCAACTGAACAAGGAATACGCACTCCTGGCGTCGGTGATCGGCACCGGTGTGCGCGGCGCGTTCAACCTCGACAAATGCAAGTACGACAAAGTGATTCTGATGACGGACGCTGACGTCGATGGCGGCCATATCAGGGCGTTGCTACTGGCGCTCTTCTATCAGGAGACGCCGGGCCTGATCGAAGGTGGCAAGGTCTACGTGGCCATGCCGCCGCTCTACTCGGTGCGCCACAAAGGTCGCATCAACTGGCTGACCGATGACGATGCCTTACGCAAGTTCCTGAGCCGCACGCCCGAGGCACGAAACTCGCCCGTCAAGCGCTACAAGGGCCTGGGCGAGATGACCGCCGCCGAACTGCGCGAGACCACCATGCATCCGGCGACGCGCACGCTCAAGCAAGTCACGCTAGAAGACAGCGCCCTGGCCGCCCAGGTGGTCGGCGACCTGATGGACGAAGCCCGCGCCGAAGCAAGGCGAGAATTCCTGGCCGAAGCCGCGCGGCGCACCGACCTGGACGTCTAGCTGTCAGTAATCAGCTTTCAGCAGTCAGCTACTAACGATGCGAGCATTCCGAGATCTCAAAGTCTGGCAGAAGTCACATGAATTGGTACTCGGCGTTTACGCGGCCACGCGTGACTTTCCGAAGGATGAGGTGTATGGACTTACGAGTCAGCTTCGGCGCGCTGCATCGTCCGTTCCAGCAAATATTGCCGAGGGCTGCGGCCGAAACAGCACTGCAGACTTCGCGCGATTTCTTCACTTCGCGACGGGATCAGCGAGTGAGCTGGAGTATCATCTTCTCCTCGCACACGATCTAAAGCTCATGCGTGCCGACGCCTTCGAACAACTCGCAACGCAAGTAGTCGAAGTGAAGCGCATGCTGTGTGCGTTCGAAGCAAAGCTGACTGCTGAAAGCTGACGACTGATGGCTTTTGACACGGAACAAATCCGTCAGGAAGAGTTCTCGGCTGCGATTCAGAACAGCTACGCGGAATATGGGGTCAGCTCCAACGCGCGGGCGATTCCGGACGCTCGGGATGGGCTGAAGCCGGTGCAGAGACGCATTCTGTACTTCATGTATCGCATGGGCTGGGACGCCTCGCACGAGACGGTCAAATCGGCGGAAGTTGTGGGCACGGTCATGGGCCAGGCGCATCCACATGGCCAGGAGGCGATCTACGACGCGGCAGTCAGATTGGCGCAGGACTTCTCGCTCAGGTATCCGTTGATCGACGGCCAGGGCAACTTTGGCTCGGACGACGACGATCCAGCGGCGGCGATGCGCTACACGGAGATGCGCCTGTCGCGAATCGGCGAGGTCATGCTGCGCGACATCGGCAAAGACACCGTACCCCTGGTGCCGACCTACAAGCAGGACCCGAAAGTCGTCGAGCCCTACTACCTACCGGCGAGGGTACCGCCCGCGGTTAACGGCCAGGACGGCGTTGGCCTCGGCTTTGCCACCCGTGTTCCGCCGCACAACCTCCGAGAGATGCTCAGCGCGTGTATCGCATTGCTGGACAAGCCACAAATGTCCGTGCTCGAGCTGATGAACTACGTCGCCGGGCCTGACTTCCCGAGCGGCGGGACCGTCGTTGGCACAGAAGGTATTCGGGAGTATCTCGCCACCGGTCGGGGGCGCATCATCCATCGCGGCACCGTCAAATTGGAAGAGGATCAACGGGGCCGAAGGCTGATCGTCACCGAGGTGCCGTTCGTCGGCCGCGCCAACGTCAAGACGAGCATCGCCAAGGCGTTCAACGAGGGCAAACTGCCCGGCCTGGTGTTCGAGGGCCACATCCCAGACGAGTCGAGCGACCAGAACGGCACGCGCATCGTGCTGCCGCTGCGCAAGGACGCCAACCCGGCCGACGTGCTCAGCCAGCTCCACCATGCGACCAGCCTGCAGACCAGCTTCTCGGTCCAGATGACGTTCCTCTTTGGCGCCGAGAACGAGCCAGCCCGCACACCACGCACCGTGGGCATGGTCGACCTGCTGCATCGCTACAACGAGCACCAACTGAACGTGCTGCGCCGCCGCAGCGACTACGACCTCGCGCGGGCCAGAGAACGTTTGCACCTGGTCGAAGGCCTGATCATTGGCGCCGTAAATGCCGACGAGATCGTCAAGATCTTCCAGGCGGCGAAGGACCGCGCCGTGGCCCGCGAACAGATCATCAAGCGGTTCAAGCTGAGCGACATCCAAGCCCAGCGGATCAGCGAAATGACGCTGGCCCAGGTGACGCGCCTGGACCTGGCCGGCTACCGCACCGAGAAGAAGGACCTCCAGGCCACGATCGCGTACCTAGAGGACCTGCTTGCGCACGAGCCGAAGATGGTCGCGCTGCTCAAAGACGAGATGCAGAGCGTCGCCAGTGAGTTCGGCGATGATCGACGCACGATCATCCTGGGCGACGAGCACGCCGCCCAGCCCGTCGCCGAGATCAAGAGCGCCATCGAGAGCAAGCCCGTCCTGGTCGCGCTGACGCTGGACGGCGGGCTCAAGGCCATGGCCGCGAACACGTACTCGGGTAAGACGAACGCGGGTACCGTGCGCGGCGACGAACGCCTGCTCGCCGTGCAGCCTGCCCAAACGACGGACTACTTGCTGTGTGTGCTGTCGACGGGCCGCGTAGCCTCGGTGCGCGCCGCGAAGCTGCCCGAAACGACGCGCGCAGGCAAATCCGAGCTGGCACGATCGTTCATCAGCCTGGATCCAGGCGAACGCGTCGTGGCCATCGTGCCCGTGAGCGCCTTCTCCGAGGAGGTCTATCTGGTCGTCTTCACCCGCGAGGGCAAGGTCAAGAAGACGGCGCTGTCGGAGTACGTGCGCGCCGACGAGAAAGGCGCGCCAGACCTACGCCTGCTGGGCAAGGACGCCATTGCGCGCGCGCTGGTCATGCCCGGCGGCGGAGATTTCCTGGTCACCACGTCCGATGGCAAGACGCTGCGTTTCTCGGACGGTGACCTGCGGCCCACCGGACGTGTTGGTCAGGGGGTGCAGGCGATTGGTCTGGCCAAGAACGCCTCGGTCGTCAGCGCCGACTGGCTCACCGACGTCGACGAGCGCATGCTGTGGGTTGCCAGCAGCACCGGCCTGATCAAACGCAGTCTTGTGTCGGAGTACCCGAGAAAGGGCCGCGCCACGGGCGGTGTAGCCACGATGCAACTGCTGCCGCGCAGCTCGATCGTCGGCGCGGGGGTACTCGGTGGCAGCGAAGACGTGCTCCTGGTTACCGCATCCGGCGGCACCGCGCGCGCGATACCGGACCGCGTGCCCGTGGTCGCGCGTGACCGCAAGGGCGTGATCGGCATCAAACTCGTGGGCTCCGAGACACTCGACCGCATGGTCGTGCTGCCCGCCTGACACGAGTCGCCGCCCGGTCCCCGCGGCATGCGTCAGGTCGCGCTGGCATCCAGCTTGCAGGTGCGAGCAGCACTATGATCGAAGTTGTTCGGCCCGAGGCGCGCCCTGCCGTTCGCTCGCATCCCGAAAAGCTCAGCTGGGGCATCGTCGACGGCATCCTGGCGCTGGTGCTGCTGCCCTTCGGCGTTTGGATGCTCGTCATCGAGGGCCTGGTCAATGGCGCCACCTGGCTCCTCAGTGGCGCAGCCACGCCCCGCGCCGCCAAGCGCTAGCACCTACCACTCAGCGGCGCGGAGCAGGATTCAAGCAGCCAGTTAGTCGATATCGGGCGGATCGATGAGCGCATTGGGCTGGTTGTTGCCCATTGCTGGCCGATGACCCACGACCGAGCCGACCGGCAGCACGAGTGCCGCCACAGTGAATGCGGCGAGTGCAGTGACGGCGGCATTCGGTCGACGGCGCGAGTGCAAACTCCTGCCGCCTGACCCTGACGTCTGATCCCTGAATCAGAAAAATCCGGCGTCGTCCAGGAGCCGTTTGAGCTTGGCCAGGCAGCGTGCCCTTGTTGGGCCCAGGCTGTTGAGCGGCACGCCTAGCGTGTTGGCCAGATCCTGGTACGTCGTGCGGTGCGCGTCATCAGTGACAGGCTGTTCGGCACGGCCAGACACGTGCGGGTCAGTCTTGGCTAGATGCCGCGCCCGGCTTGCCGGCCAGTCGACGGTGACGCGGTCAGTCGGACGTCCCTGATCGGCGTCGCGAACTGGTGGGCAAACGCCAAGGTCTCCGCGGTACCGCCGCCAGCCCGGCCAGTCCACACCGCGACCAGCAGATCGGCCTCGGCGGCGAGCAAGCGATTGCGCTCGCTGTAGCCGCCGGCGACGCGGACCTGATCGGCGCGCGCCAGCGAATCCAGTAGCCGGTCGCGATCGGTGTCGGTCCAATCCAAAGTGAAGTCCGGCACGTCGAACGGCAAGACCACCGTAAACGGAACGCCGAAGTCGACCGCCGCCTCAGCGGCCCACGTATCCACCCCCCGTTGCCCTCCCACCAGGAACCGCTCCAGCGGCTCTTGGTGCAGCAGGTCGCGTGCCGTGTCGACGACGGTTGCGCGCGCGGTGCTGGCGTCTGCGAAGAGGTCGGGCCGGTGGCCGGTCCAGGCGACGATCATGTCGTCGTCAATTTCTTGACATCCCTCTTCTGGTGCCGGCCAGCATGCGGTACGCTATCGGTCGGCATCCGACCTGCATGGTATCTGGGCCTCACCAGTGCCTCGTGCTTACCAGCCGCCCCTAACCTCACGGCCACAGGCCGTACAGTCGGCGCGGCAGCGCGGCCGACGACGACGACCTGCCTGGCTCTGGCTGCCGCTGCTCGGCCTCATCCCGTTGATCGCGGCGGTACTGGCCAGTGAGCTGCCGCTGTTCAACGGTGGCGGAGGCTCGAGCGGTGCGCCTCAGGCGGCGCGGTCCCCTGCTGGCACGATCGTGGTCGCGCTGCCGACCCAGACCGGGCTGCCAGCGCCGACCCTGCAGGCAATTGCAGCGCCGCCGCAAGCGACGTCCGCACCCACGCCGATCGGTCAGGCGGCCGCTGCGCCGACGCGGGTCCCAGGATCGGCCGCCGCCGCCACTGCGCAGCCAGGGGCCGCAGCCGCCTCGCAGGCGGGCACCGCTGGGCCAGGCAGCAGTTCAGCGGCCGCCGCAGCGCCGACGCCTGGTCCTTCTGGCGCTGTCTCCTCTGTGAGCGGACCATTCGTGGCGTATCGTGTCCAACCCGGCGACACAATCCGCTCGGTCGCGAGCATGTACGGGGTCTCGCCCGCCAGCGTCTCGAACGCCAGCGGCCTGGCAAACCCCGACCGACTCCAGGTCGGCCAGGTGCTGACGATTCCCAATCAGCCCGGCTACCTGTACCGCGTTCAAGCCGGCGAGACTCTCGAGCAGATCGCCGCCCGCACCGGTGTCTCGTCAGACACCATCGCCACGGTCAGCCGACTCACCGTGGCCAATGTCCGCGCCGGTGACGTGCTGCTCATCCCCGATCTCACCGTCGCCAGTAAAAGCAAGTAGCCACACTCTGCTTGCTGCGCTCGCGCTGGCATTGATCTTGCCGAACTCAGCAGTTGCCGCGCCGTGGGACCTGGTCGATTGCTGCCATCTGCCTCCGCACATGCAGCCGCCTCGTCTCCTTACCAGCGCGCTGAGCGACTGCTGCTGATCGAACCTTCGGGCTCGCCGTTTTTCGCGCGCATCGCGCAGGCGGCGCGCGAGATGCGGCTCATCGTCGACCAAGCCGACCGGGTTGACCACCCACCGGAGGTCGCGGTGGTCGGCATTGGTCCGTCCGTACCCGAGCCACTGCAAGTCGCGCGCGACGTACGCCGCCTGGGCGGGCAGGTGCTCCTGGTCTTCTTCACCGCCACGACCGCGGCCAAAGACGCGCTGCACGCCGAGCTCATCCGCGACCCATTCATCGCGGAGCGCTACGAGCTGATCGAAGTCACCGAAGACCGCCGCCAGCTCGCAACGCGCATCCGCCAAGCCAATGCGCGCGTCGCGCGCACACGCCACCCAGAGGGCCAGAGCAAGCGCCGAGCAGCGCCGCGCTCGCGCGCCCACGCACGCACCCGCGCCAACGGCGACGAGTACCTGGCCAGCATCCTGGCCGAAGCGACCGAAGCGATCCTCTCGACCGACACGCAGATGACCATCCTGACGTGGAACGGCAGTGCCGAGCGTCTGCTCGGTATCCCCGGCCAGTCAGCCGTCGGCAAGACGCTGAAGTGGCTGGACGACCAGGTCGACGATGCCGACTGTTCGATCGCCTCGCTCGGTCAGCAGGTGCTAGCCGCGGGCGAGCCGGAGCAAGCGACGCTCACCCGCCGACTCGCGCGCGCCGAAGCGTTGACGCTGGCGATCAGCCTGGCGCCGATTCGCGACGCCGAGGGGCGCATGCTCGGCTTGTCCGTCATCGCGCGCGACGACTCCGAGCATCAGCGCGCCGAGGCGGCGCTGCGCGACGCGAATCGCCAGAAGGACGAGTTCCTGGCGATCATGAGCCACGAGCTGCGCACGCCGCTCACGTCGATTCTGGGCTACACCGACATGCTGCTGCGCGGGCTGAGCGGTCCGCTTGCCCCGCGCACAGGTAAGTACGTAGCCAACGTGCGCGCCGCGGGCGACCGCCTGCTCGACCTGGTGAACGGCCTGCTCGACTTCACCCGCCTCGAGGCTGGTGCAGAACGCCTGGAGGTCCAGCTAGTCAACCTGCCTGACCTGGTGCGCCGCACCGCCGAGCGCTGTCGCGCCGCCGCTGAGTCGAAGCAGCTCGAGCTGCAGGTCAGCATCGACAAGCGCATCGGCGAGGTGCGAGCCGACGACGACAAGCTGCAGCATGTGCTGCGCAGCTACCTCGGCAACGCGATCAAATTCACGCCCGAGGGCGGCAGCGTCCAGGTCGACGTGGCGCCCGACCCTCGACACGACGACGCGGTGCGCGTGTCTGTATCTGACTCGGGCATCGGCATGCGCGACGAGCAACTAGCGCGGGTCTGGGAGCGCTTCTATCAGGGCGACGCATCGCTGACGCGCCCGTACGGCGGGATGGGTCTCGGGTTGTCGATCGCCCGCCACCTGGTGCTCTTGCACGGCGGCGAGGTCGGCGCCGAAAGCAGCGGGCCTGACCAGGGCAGTACGTTCTGGTTCAGTCTGCCGAGGAGTGAGCAGCCTGAACCAACGCCGCCGCGTACAACCAGAACAGCGCCACCGCGTGTGGAAACGCCTGGTTCGCAAAGTAGTGATCGAGTAAACCGGTCACCAACGCGCCGCTGAGCGCGGCGAAACACGCCGCGACAATGCCCTGGGCGCGTGGATCGCGGAGCCGCTGGAGCGCGCGCAGTCCGACAGTCCAGGCGCTGCCGAGCGCGATCAGGTAGATAGCCAGGCCGATCAGGCCGGTCTGCTCGGCAACCAGCAGATAGACGCTCGAGACACCGGCAGTCACGTCGATGTCGGGTGAGAGCCCAAAGCCGATGCCGAGCAATGGATAGCGCTGGATCAGCGTCAGGGCATTGGCATACTCGCCAACGCGAAACGCTGTCGCACGATCGGCAGTCGAAAAGCCGCTGACGAAGCGCTCCATGACGTCCTGACCCGCCGGAGTCGCCAGCAGTACCAGTCCGGCCGCTACGCCCAACACCAGGATGCCTCGGTAGCGCATGGTTCCGACGAGCAGCAGGCCCACGCTCAGGCCAACCCAGCTGGCGCGCGACAGGCTGAGCAGAATGCCCACGCCGGTCGGGATTGCCAGGACCACGAGCAGCCAGCGACTGAAGAGTGGCTTGGGCGCCGCCCACTGGACGACGATCAGCGCCAGCGCCAGCATCAGCGTCCCACCGAACACGTTCGGATCGACCGACGTGCCGATCGCGCGCAACTGCTCGGTGTACGTATTGTTCGGGCCGGGTACGTAGCGCAGCACGTCGGCAAGTGGGTAGCCGATGACGCGCAAGCTGCTGAGCAGGTTGAGCTGCGTGATCGGCGACAGCAGCATCAGCAGCGAACCGATAGCGCCCTGCACCGCGCCGGCCAGCATCAGCCACCTGAGCAGCTCTGGGAGTCGATCGCGTTGGGCCAGTAGCGCGCGGGCGACGATGAAGAACAGCAGGCTGGCCACGAGCTTGGCGACCCGCCGAATGAGCTCCGGGGGTGGGGATGTCGAGGCCGTCCCGCCGAGGAACGCAATGCCGATCAGGATGACAAAGGCGACCAGCGCAGCGCCGGTCACGCCCAGCGGCAGCTTCCAGCCGCAGAACGCCACGCGGCCGAGCACGGCCGAATAGGTGGCAATCAGGACCGCGTCGACCATAGTCAACTGCGCGCCGCCGATCGGCACGGGAATGACACCGAACGGCAGTACGGCGACGATCCCGACGAAGAGCAGCACGCCCGTCCAGGGCCGCCACCACACCGCTGCGAGGACCGCTACCGCGCCGAGCGCGGCCAGGATCAGCAAGGGCGAGGTGGCCGCGGCCAAAAGACCAACCGCCGCCGCGGCTGTCAGCACCAGCGCCCACGTAAGCGTGGTGCGCGGCTCGAGCGCCGCCTGTCTCAGCACGGTCGATCTATACCACCCGGGCGCGCATTCAGGTTTGGGAAAATCCCGTTCGTGCGTGAGCGCCGGGGGGTCACGCAGCCGAGGAATTCTTCAAAAAGAGAGCGAACAGACTTGCGTCAAAGTAGAGCGGGGCTCAATCATCGGTCGCGGTGAAGGTCAGCGCGCTCGAGACGCTTCAGCTGGCTGAGTTTCCGAATGTGCTGTGGCTGCGCGTCCATACGGACGAGGGCCTGGTCGGCCTGGGGGAGACGTTCTTCGGCGCCAGCACGGTCGCCGCGTACGTGCACGAGACCATTGCGCCGTACCTGCTCGGCAAAGACCCGCTGCAGATCGACCGCCACGCGCGCCAGCTGTACGGATACCTGGGCTTCAACAGCACCGGCGCCGAGGCGCGCGGTAATTCAGCCCTGGACATCGCACTGTGGGACATCTTCGGCAAAGCGACCGGCCAGCCGGTGTACCAGCTGCTGGGCGGCCTGAGCCGCGATCGACTGCGCATCTACAACACGTGTGCTGGGTATCGGTACGTCCGCGCGCGCAGCGTGCAGGCGGTCGATAACTGGGGCTTGCCTGAGGACCTGAGCGCGGGGCCGTACGAAGACCTCGATGCCTTCCTCAATCGCGCCGACGAGCTCGCCCGAAGCCTGCTCGACCAGGGCATCACGGGCATGAAGATCTGGCCGTTCGACCCCTTCGCCGAGGCTTCCGACGGCCACTACATCTCGGGCCCAGAACTGAGGACTGCGCTCGAGCCGTTCCGCAAGATCCGCCGCGCGGTGGGCGATCAGATGGACATCATGGTCGAGTTCCATTCGCTGTGGGACCTGCCGACGGCCAAGAGGATCACGGGCGCGCTCGAGGAGTTCGATCCGTTCTGGTACGAAGACCCGATCAAGATGGACAACCTGAGCGCGCTTGCCGAGCTGGCGCATACGACGCGGGTGCCGATCACCGCGAGTGAGACGCTGGGCACGCGCTGGTCGTTTCGGGAGCTCATGGAGCGGCGCGCGGTTGGCGTGGTCATGCTCGACATCTCGTGGTGTGGCGGGCTCATCGAAGCGCGCAAGATCGCCGCGATGGCTGAGGCGCACCAGCTGCCGGTCGCGCCGCACGATTGCACCGGGCCGGTCGTGCTCATGGCCTCGGTGCACCTGAGCATGAATGCGATCAACGCGCTCATCCAGGAGACGGTGCGGGCGTTTTACACGGGTTGGTACACCGAGCTGGTGACGCAGTTGCCGCGCATCGAAAACGGCCACGTGTATCCGCCCGAGGGCCCCGGCCTGGGCACCGAGCTAATGCCAGGTCTCGAGCAGCGGCCCGACGCCACCGTCCGGTGGAGTCGCGCGCCGTGACTGATAACGGGCCGCTCAGCCTTCCTCGCGCTTCGCGCGCGGTCCGGCCGTCATGTCTCTCAGAAAAGCGGGGGATCCCTGAGGTGCCCAGATCGCTCAGCCAAAGCCATCCGTCCCCGACGGCGCGCGAAGCGCGAGGACATGCCCGGGTTGCGCTGCGCCAGCGCGTGCACCGGATGGCGTGGCCCTGGGGTTGCCCGGATCCGTTTGGCACACAGCCCCGCGCAGTTGGCGCGCGAAGCGCGAGGACGTCACGGCGGTTCCGCAACGCATGGCGGACTAGCTGATGGGAGAGTGAGACATGGTCGCTGCTGAGCTCGAAGTGGAAGTGGTGCTGGATGCGCACGCGCATGTGGGCGAAGGGCCGGTGTGGGACGATCGGACCAACACCCTGGTCTGGGTCGACATCATGGGCCAAGCCATCCACGTCTACGATCCGGCGACGGGGCAAGACAAAGCGATGGACGTCGGGCAGCCAGTGGGCGCGGCGGCGCTGCGCGAGCGGGGCGGCCTGGTGCTGGCGCTGCGCGACGGTTTCGCCGTCCTCGACGAGTTGCCAGGCGAGCTACGCTGGGTCGCCAAGGTCGAAGAGGATACGCCGACCAATCGGATGAACGATGGCAAGTGCGATCCGGCCGGCCGGTTCTGGGCAGGCACGATGTCGTTCAGTGGCAACATGCCGGCTGCGGGCGCGCTGTATCGGCTCGACCCGGATTATCGTGTCACGCGCGTCGTCCCGGACATCACACTGTCGAACGGTCTCGACTGGAGCCTCGACAACCGACGCATGTACTACATCGACTCGATGACCCAGCGCGTCGACACATTCGACTTCGACCTGGACAGCGGCAGCCTGACCAACCGCCAGACCGTGCTGGACATCCCGAAGGATGAAGGCCTGCCCGATGGCATGACCCTGGATGCCGAGGGCGGTCTGTGGCTCGCCCAGCACGGCAGCGGCACAGTGCGCCGGTACCTGCCGACAGGCGAGATCGACAAAGTCGTGCGCCTCCCAGTGAAGATGGCCACGTGTCCGGCCTTCGGCGGTCCGGACTACAGCGACCTGTACATCACGACAATGAACTTCGGTATGTCGGCCGAGGCACGGCAAGATCAGCCGCTGGCCGGCGCGCTGTTCCGTTGTCGACCTGGCGTGCGCGGTCGGCCGGCCTTCCGCTTCGCTGGCTAGTTCACATCTGACGGTAAATCGCGGCGTGCTGGTCGGCGATACGCGGCCAGCTCACTCGCTCGGCCAGCGCTCGTGAGCTCGCACGCAGGCGCGCAGCAAGCGCAGCATCCTCGGCAACGCGCAGCACCGCCGCGGCGAGGCCGGTCACGTCATCGGGCGGCACGGCCAGCACGGCGTCGGCCACGGAGGCGCTGGCAGGAAGCGTCGAGACGATCGGCAAGCCATGTTCGGCGCAGGCCAGCAGTGAGCCGCGTCGGGGCGAGGCGCCATCGCGGTACGGCAGGAGCGCTACGTCCGCCGCCAACAGGTGCGCCGACACATCGCCGGGCGCCAGAAAGCCCGTTCGAATCAGGCGGTCACCAAAACCTGCCAACCGGCCGGCCATTGCCGAGGCGGTAGCACGATCGGTCGCGTCTGAGGCACCCGCGACAGCGCCGACCAGCAGCAGCCGTGCGTCCCGCTGAGCGGCGATGCGGTCGAAAGCGTTGAGCAGCGCATCGAGGCCTTTGCTGGCATTGAGCAGGCCGAAATAGACCACCACGAGCGTGTTCGGCGCAATGCCCAGCCGGGCACGAAACGCGGAACGTTCGTAGCTGACAGGCGGCTGGCAAGCGACGTTCGAGCCGATCGGCACGACATGGCCAGTGCGCGCGCCCAGCACGTGCAAGTCTCGTTCGTCGGCGGCGATGACGGCGTGGCTGGTCCGCGCCAGTAGCCGCACGGCTTGCCAGCGCAGCGGGCCGGCGCCTCGGAAAAGGTACGGCACGCGTGTGTCGTGCAGCGTCGTCACCACCCGAGCGCCACGCCTTGCGATCCGAACCAGCAGCGGCATCAGACATACGTCGCCCAGCAGGTCGAACGCCGCCGGCTGGTACTGGATGTGGACGATGCCATCACGCGCCGAAGCCTGCAGGAGGTGCAACAGCGATCGGGCATTCCACCGGCCAACGTCCTGACGGGTCAGTACGGTGCTCGCAACGCCGCGATCCAGAAGGGCCGCGCGCAGCCGAGCGGTGTAGTCGCCAATCCCGCCAACGTCCGGCGGATACTCGCCGGTGACGTCCCGCGGGCGCGACCCGAGCGCCAGCTTGACACGTTCTTCGACGGCTCGGGCGAGGTATTCCGCGATCAGGTAAGTCCGAAACGCACGCGCGGCGCCAGGGCCGTGCCACTTCTCGACGTAGCGCAGCTTCGATGACTGGAAGCGCTGGTCACGCGCGGCCAGGTCGAGGCTGGTGCTGGCGCCCTCGTGGTGACCCACCTCGGCCGATGGCAGGTAGACGATGCGCCAGCCGGCCGCGCGGAACCGGCGACACCAGTCCAATTCCTCGCTGTACAGGAAGAACCGCTCGTCGAGCAGGCCGACGTCGGCAGCGGCACGGGCGCGCACGCACAGGCAGGCGCCTACAAGCCAATCGACGTCCTGCGTCTCCGCAGCACTCCGATCCTCGACGTAGTAGCGCCTCAGCAACTGCATGTCGGGAAAAAACCGCTGCAGCTGCGTGCTTTCGCAGAACAATGTCGCCAGGGTTGGAAAAAGCCGCCGAGAGGGCTGGACCCGCCCGTCGGGATAGCGCAGCTTGGGCCCGACCACGGCCACGTCGGGGTGCTCGTCGAGGTAGTCGACCAACGTGCGCAATGCGCCAGGCGCAGGCGCGGCATCCGAGTTGAGCACGAGCAGGTGGCGCGCGTCCGACTCGCGCAGGGCCTGGTTGTGTGCCGCCCCGAAGCCGACGTTGCGCTGGTTGCGAATGAGCCGCACCCACGGGAACTCGCCCGCCACGACCTCAGGTGAGCGATCGCCGCTGGCGTTGTCGACGACCGTGGCCGTCATGGTCAACGTGTGGCGTTCGGTGTCCAGGGCAGCGAGACACTGCCGCAACAAATCGGGCACGCGGTAACTGACGATCGACACCGCCAAATCGGTCATCACCGTGGCACGAAAGGTGCGCCTCGAACGTTACCCAACCATCCGCCCGGAGGTCGCGCGTGACGAAGGTATTGGTCGACGCTCTTCACACCAATCCTGACGCTGCGCGCTGGCCATATCTCGATCGGCTCATCGACCTGCGCGACGCCGGGCTGATCGCTCCCGAGGTGTGGCGACTCATCGCGGCACTCACCGAAGAATACGAAGCCGAGCTCGCCGCGTTTCGGGCGCACCCCAGTTCGTAATACTTGCGGCCGCCGTCCAGCTTCTTCGCTGCCCATCGGGCCGGACCGCCGAACCCGAGTGCTATCGTCTAGGCGACCCGATGTCTGAGCCGTGCATCCCGCTGGCGCTAACTTACGACGACGTGCTGCTCGTCCCGTGCCGTTCGGCCGTGGCCTCCCGCCGTGACGTCGACACCAGTACCCGACTGACCCGCGAGCTGCGCCTGGAGATCCCGATCGTCGCGGCCAATATGGACACCGTGACCGAGGCGCGCATGGCGCGGGCGATGGCACGCGAAGGCGGCATCGGCGTCATCCATCGCTTTATGCCCATCGAGCAGGAAGCGGCCGAAGTGCAGCAGGTCAAGCGGCCCGAGGAGATGGTCGGCGGACGCCGACTGCACACGATCTCGCCGCATCGGGTTCTGGGCGACGCGATCACGCTCATGGGTCGGCACAATGTGAATAGCCTGCTGGTCGTGGGAGACAACGACAGGCTGCTGGGCATCGTCACCTCGCGCGACGTGCTCTTTGCCGAAGACACGACGCAGCCGATCGAGCGGGTCATGACTGGCGGCGATCAGCTGGTCACCGCGCCGGTCGGCACCCGCCTCGAGCAGGCGCGCCGCATTCTGCACGAGCACCGGCTGGAGAAGCTGCCACTCGTCGACGACGCTGGCCACCTGCGCGGACTGATCACCGCGCGCGACGTATTGCGGCTCACCGAACACCCGTATGCGGCGCGTGATAGTCAGAGCCGACTGCTGGTCGGCGCTGCGATTGGTGCCGTCGGCGATTATATGGAGCGCGCTGAAGCGCTCGTCGCCGCTGGCGTCGACGTCCTCGTCGTGGACATCGCCCATGGTCACTCGGAGCACGCCCTGGACGCGACCCGGCGCGTCAAACAAGCCTTTCCACAGGTGCAGCTCATCAGCGGCAACGTCGCGACCGCCGACGGCGTGCGCGACCTGGCCGTTGCCGGAGCCGACGCGATCAAGGTTGGCGTGGGTCCGGGCGCGGCGTGTTCGACGCGCATCGTGGCCGGTGTCGGCGTTCCGCAGTTGACGGCGCTGTTCGAGTGCGTCGCCGCGGCCGCCGAGTTCAAGCTGCCGGTCATCGCCGATGGCGGCATCCGCACCAGTGGCGACCTGACCAAGGCCCTGGCCGCCGGCGCCGAGACGGCAATGATCGGCAGCCTGCTCGCCGGCACCGAAGAGAGTCCCGGCCGCACCGTGATGCGCACTGGCGTCCGCTACAAGGTGTATCGAGGCATGGCCAGCGCCGGCGCGGCCGAATCCCGCCGCCAACGCGAAACCAGCGAGGACGTGCTCGACGAGCTCGCCGCGGCTGTCGTGCCCGAAGGCGTCGAGGCCGTCGTGCCGTTCCGTGGCACCCTGGCTGAAGTGCTGTACCAACAGGTCGGCGGGCTGCGCAGCGGGATGAGCTACTTGAACGCACGCTGTTTGTCGGAGCTGCGCCAGAACGCGCGATTCGTGCGCATGACTGACGCGGGGCGGGCCGAGTCTCGACCGCACGACCTCACCTACGTCGAGTGATGCGCACCATCTTCAGCGTCCCGCGTTTGCACGAAGCCAGTGTGGTAGCTGGCGCGTGCTGCCCGGTGCCAGCCGAAGCGATCCTGCTGCCCGAATTGGAAGTCATCCCAGGTGTGGTCGAAGCAGGAGCGGATTGGCACGCCGCCGAAGTGTGGGTCGAACACGCCCCCGAGGCCAGCCGACAGGCGATGCTGCAAGTCCTGGACGATCTTGGATATCCGGCCAAGGAAAAGCGGAATATCGGCGTCTCTGTTGGAGTTAGCAACAGTGACTAACACGGAGGCAGCCACCGCCCGAGAACGGTTCGAACAAGAGGCAATGCAGCACCTGGATGCGCTGTATCGCACCGCGTTGCGCATGACCCGCAATCCAAGTGATGCTGAGGACCTGGTCCAGGACGCGCTCGTGCGCGCGTATCGCTTCTATGATCGCTTCGAACAAGGCACGAACTTTCGAGCCTGGCTGTTCAAAATCCTGACCAACACCTACATCAACACCTACCGCCGCAAACAGGGCCGTCCTCAGGAGAGCTCGCTCGAAGATACCGAGGACTTCTTCCTCTATAACCAGATCAAGAGCGATGGTGCCGACGTCGTCAATGACGTCGAGGACACGGTCCTCGATCGGCTCGGCGCAGATGAAATTCAGCGGGCGATCGATCAGCTGCCACCACAGTTCCGCACCACGGTCCAGTTGGCCGACGTGGAGGGCCTCAGTTACGCCGAAGTGGCTGACGCGACCAATGTCGCCAAGGGCACGGTGATGAGTCGCCTGTTTCGCGGTCGCCGCCTGCTGCAGCGGGCACTCTGGGATCAAGCGCGCGCGGCGGGCTTCACCGGCGGCAGCAAGGTCCACCAGGACGTCGACGGCGCCAGCGACGGTGCCAACCTCGTCGGAGGGAAACGACGGTGATCACCTGTCCGACGTGCCGCCAGGCGCTGCAACCGTACATCGATCGCGAGCTGTCAGACGACGACATCGTGCAGGTGCAAGAGCATCTGGACGCGTGTCGCGGCTGCCTGCATCTGTACCAGTTCGAGGCGTCGCTGCGGCGCCTGGTGAAGGTGCGCTGTCAGGAGCAGCAGGCGCCCGAGTCGCTGCGCCTGCGGATCACCGAATGCCTGGCGTCAGAGCGCGCCCGCTTGGACAAACGCCGACCACTGTCCTGAGCGGGTGGCTCAGACACGCTGCAGGTGGGCACGCTCGGCGTCGGCGACGATGGGCTGTGATGGGCCAAGCTTGCGCGCGCGGTTGGTCTGATAGACCAGGAACCACACCGCGACCATCGCCGTCAGCACCGACAGTAGCTGCGCCTGGCTGAGGCCCAGCGCGAACGGCGTGTCGACGCGATAGAACTGCACGAAGAAGCGCCCGAGCGAATACAGGCCGAGATAAATCCAGAACAACATCCCGTCGCGTGGGTAGCGGGGCTGCCAGTTGAAATGCCAGCGGCCCTTGGTGGCGCGCACAACGCCGCGTACCAGCCACACAAGAACGACGAAGATCACCAGGTCGAGCAGCATCTCGTAGCCCACGGCCAGATGCACCGGCCGGTTCAGCTCGCCCAGCGAGTTCGGGTGGGTATAGATGACCGCGAGCGGGAACCCGTCGGCTGGGGCGCCATGGTGCTCGCCGTTGATGATGTCGCCGATGCGGCCAATGGCCATGCCCAATATCAGCGGCGCTGATGCGATATCGGCCAGCCGGGCAACGTTCAGCCCGCGCCGCCACGCGTACAGGGCGCCCGCAATCGGTCCGCCGACGATCGTGCCATAGATAGCCAGACCGCCCTCGTTGATGCGCAAGATCATCAGCGGGTCCCGGGCGTAGAAATCCCATTGATCGACAACGTGGAACAGGCGTGCGCCGACGATCGCTCCGACCACGCCCCACATTGCGACTGAGAACGTATCGTCTTCGGTGAAACCGGCCCGGGTCGCCCAGCGCACGGCCAGCCAGATGCCGACGAGCGTGCCAACGGCGGTGAAAAAGCCGTGCCACGTGATCTGCAGTGGCAGGTTGAGGATCGGTACGTCCCATCGGAACAGAGTGGGGTCGATGTTGATCGGGATGGGACAGTCCTCCTCCGCGCGGGATAATAGAGCATCGTGGGTCTATTCGACTGGCTGCGGCGCAAGCGCGAGCCAGCGCCGCCGCTGGTGTGGCACGTGTTTCGCGACGGACAGGACATTGTGGCGGATGATGGCCATGGCGGCTCGTATCGGGTCGCACTTTCCCGAGCGCGTGGCGTGCGCATCGTGCCGCTCACTGGTGGCAACCCACATGGCGGCGCGGGCCGGGGTTACCAGGTCGCCATCCAACGCGACGACGGCGACGCCCCGGTCGGCAAGCCGATGTCGGACTGGCGCCCAGCGCGCGAGCTGGCACAGCAACTGTGCGACACAGCGGACCTGCAGTTGGACGAGCTCACGCAGCGCATGTTCAGCCAGGTCGGCCAGTTCAAAGTGAAGTCTGACATCTGACATGGAGCGCGTCCGTCGGGCCAAGATCGTCGCGACCCTGGGGCCGGCCACCGATGGTCTCGAGGCCGAGCTGGTGCGTGCTGGACTGGACGTTGCCCGATTGAATTTCTCGCACGGTTCGCCTGCCGAGCATGCGCGACGCTGCGCGGCGGTCCGCGATGCCGCGGCCAGCGTTGGCCGGGCCGTCGCCGTGATGCAGGACTTACAAGGTCCGAAGATCCGCGTCGGCTCGCTCGTGGGCGGCGGGCCGGTGTACCTCGAGCCCGGCCAAGACCTGTGCATACTGGCGCGTGACGTCGTCGGTACCGCCGAGCGGATCGGCTGCACCTACGCCGGGCTGGTCGGCGACGTACGACCGGGCGATCGCGTCCTGCTAGACGATGGACGCATCAGGCTGACCGTCCTGGGCACCCAGGATGGCGAAGTGCGCACCCGTGTCGAAGAAGGCGGCCCGCTCGGCGAGCACAAGGGCATCAACCTGCCTGGCGTGGCGGTTTCGGCGCCGGCCATTACCCACAAGGACCGTGCCGACCTGGCCTTCGGGTTGAGCGAGCTGCGCGTCGATTATGTAGCCCTGTCGTTCATTCGCACCGCGGCTGAAGTCCGCGTCGCGCAGGACATGATGCGCAACCTGGGGCTCACCGTGCCGTGCATCGTCAAGCTCGAAAAGGGCGAAGCGATCGACAACCTGGACGCAATCCTGCAGGTCGCGGACGGTGTCATGGTCGCGCGCGGTGACCTGGGCGTCGAGCTTGCTCCTGAGATGGTGCCGATGCTGCAAAAACGCATCATCCAGCACGCGAACCAGCGCGGGATCCCGGTCATCACGGCAACGCAAATGCTCGAGTCCATGATCACCGAGGAGACGCCCACGCGCGCCGAGGCGAGCGACGTTGCTAACGCAGTCTGGGATGGCAGCGACGCGGTGATGCTGTCGGCCGAGACCGCCACTGGGCGCCACCCACTGGTCGTCGTGCGCATGATGGACCGCATCGTGCGCGCCGCGGAATCGGCCGACGAGCCGCGGGTGGGTCGGGCGCGTGACGAGCGACCGCGCGGCTACGCCGCCGCGGTCACGCACGCGGCGCGCGTGCTGGCGGAAGACCTCGAGGCCTCGGCAATCGTTGGCATTACCCGCTCGGGTCTGACCGCGGAGCTCCTTTCGCGCGGCCGCGCTCGAGTGCCTATCTTCGCCTTTACGCCCGAATCTTCGCCTTTACGCCCGACCCGAACGTGTGCGCGCGCCTCGCATTGTGGTGGGGCGTGACGCCTGTCCAGCTCGATCTCAAGGACGCGTTGGAAACCAACATCAGCGCCATGGAGGACCATCTGGTCCAATCGCACGGCGCCGCCCCCGCCGACACCGTCGTCATCACCGGCTCGCACCCGTTCGACGTCGGCGTCCACACCAACTTCGTCAAGTATCATGTGCTCGGTAGAACTGGCTAGAGCCGAATCCGATCTCAGATACACGCGATTCTCAATTCGGCCACATGGCACAGCGCTGCACAACACGATACGTGAGGCCCCGTGGCAGTCGATAGTAGATCCCCCGCAGCGACCGGGCGGCCGATTCGCACCATTGCGCAGCCGCCGGAGGGTGGCGACTTCGCCGTCCTGGTCCGTAGCTTCCGCCGCGGGCTGCGTGCCCGCAACGTCAGTCCAGCGACCGAGGGCCTGTACCTGACAGGGGCGGCCCAGCTGGGCCGGTTCCTGGCCGCTCGCAACATGCCCTTGGTTGTGGCGAACATCACCCGCGAGCACCTCGAAGAGTGGCTGATCGAGCTCGCGCAGAAGAATGCAGCCGGGACCGTCGAGACGCGCTACAGGGCGGCTAAATCATTCTTCGACTGGGCTCTCGAAGAGGGCGAGGTCAGCCGTTCGCCACTCGAGCGCGTCAAACGGCCACAGGTCCCCGAACGGCCACCGACCATGCTCGACGACGCACAGCTAAAGCGCCTGCTGGCCGCGTGCGCGGGCATGAGCTTTGAGGAGCGCCGAGACATGGCCATCATTCGCCTATTCGTCGACACCGGCTGCCGCCGCTCAGAGCTGGCGTATCTCAGCGTCAAAGACGTCGACGAGGACCGCGACACGCTCAGGGTGCTGGGCAAGGGTCGGCGCGAACGCGTCGTGCAGTTCGGGCGCAAGGCATCAATGGCGCTCGACCGCTACATGCGGGCTCGCGCACGTCACCGTCACGCTGGTGCCGACGCGCTGTGGATCGGCAAGGTGGGGCCGATGACCGATTCGGGT
>WNGB01008739.1_pt1 | contig 21139 bp, 11 predicted proteins | sample 5400681 | NCBI WGS metagenome assembly WNGB01 (sample SAMN13153367, study PRJNA577476) | soil metagenome | isolation source: 115 cm soil or saprolite under grassland replicate 2 | place: USA:California | collected 2016-06-15
TCGAGCGGATGGCTGACGATCTTGACCACGATTTCGGGCAGCGTCTCACCGCTGAAGGGCACTCGGCCGGCGAGAAGCTCGTAGAGAACGATGCCGATCGCCCAGATGTCCGTCCGCGTGTCGACGCTGCGGGCCGATTCGAGCTGCTCGGGCGACATGTAATAAGGCGACCCCATCATGGTGGCCGTCTTCGTCATCCCCGCTGCCCCCGACGCATGGATCCCGGTCACCTTGGAGATGCCGAAGTCGAGCACTTTGATCGAGAAAAGTCCGTCGTTCCGTCGCACGCAAAACAGGTTGGCAGGCTTGAGATCGCGGTGAACGATGCCGAGCGCGTGGGCGTCGGCGATGGCTTCCAACGCCTGCAGCACGAAATCCACCGCCTGCTCGACAGGAAGGGGACCACGTTGCCGGACCCACGCATCGAGGTCCTCGCCCTCGAGGTACTCCATCACCATGTAGGGGGCGCCGTTCTCCAGATTTCCAACGTCGATCACCCTGGCGACGTGCTCGTTTTTGATCTTCACCGCGTTGCGGGCTTCACGTTCGAAGCGCGCCACCGCTTCCGCGTTGTCGAGCGCATCGGCATGGAGGAACTTGATGGCAACACGTTCGTCGAGCTTCAAGTGGTGGGCGAGGACCACGACCCCCATGCCGCCCGCACCAAGTACTCGCTCGACGTGGTATTTCTGCGCGAGAACGTCGCCCTCGCGAACACCCGCTGCCACTTCTCTGCCGTGCTGCATGGATTCCGGTTTGCGCCTCTGCCACCCGATAGCCCTTCAGGCAGATCTCGGGTCATGGCCGTCTATCCCAGCCTGCTCGGCCTGTCAACAGCCCATCTTAGGCCAGGGTCCCTTCGTCGCGCTCGCGCAGGACGAGCAAGCCCTTTACATCGCGAGTGACATCGGAGTCTCTGGTCTTTCGGAAGCCTCGATATGGAGAATCGCCAAACCGCTCCCATCCGTCGCGCGTCCGGGCGACGCCGGCGTCGTCGCGGTCGACGCATCCAAGACGAATGATGGCGCCACCACCTCCGACGTGGCGAACCCCCCGAAAGAAGCGTCGGGCGGAACCGACGCGGTCTCCGACCGATCGAGGCCGGTCGACGATGCGCCCGTGCAGTGTGGCGCCATCGGGACGGGATGTCTCTCGTCCGGGAGCTGCTGCACGAATCTCATCTGTCTGACGGTAGGGTCCGATCCGCCTCGATGCTGCACGCCCGTCGGCGGCTCGTGCGCCAAAGAGAGCGACTGTTGCGGCAACGGCCTCACGTGCGTGGACGGGAAGTGCTGCGGCACGAGCTTTCTCGGCTGCTCGGCCGGCAATTGCTGCGAGAGCATCGGCTATTACTGCAATCCCGGGCGCTACTGCTCGCTTCGACCCGACGCTGTGCCGTAGAACGACAGCTGAGCGGCTCCGAGAAGTGTACACTAGCGATGCAATGACCGATGATGAGCTACGCTTGACTTACCAGGCCATCGTCGCGCGTCAGTGTGGTAGATGACCGAACCTCCGACGTAAATGTCGTCGGCCCCGCTACCCCACACCGGTTCGAACTTTCCGTGTTCGTCGATGTGACATGATTGCTGTCTTTCGAAGGTGCCGCCCCCGTTGCTCGAATGCAGCACCGTGCATGGCGGGCCCACTGCCCAGACTTCGCGCGCGCCGTCAGTCCACATTGCCCGGAGCGTCGTCTCCCCGAAGGGGTGCTTGCTATGCTCTTGGAAACTCCGGCCATCATCCAGCGAGCGGAGGATGGTGCCGCCCGCGCCCACCGCGATGAGGGCCCCTTTTGGTCCTCGCCACAACGCGTGCAGTGTGGCCCGCTTCGTGAGTGGCGAAAGCTGCTCGAAGCTGACCCCCCCGTTGCGCGACACGATCAGGCCGGTCTGCTCCCGTTCGAACTTGGCGACTCCGTAGATGGTCTGGCCGTCGGCCGCAAAGACGGCATCGTAGCGGGGCCATTGTGACTCCGTTGGCTCGATGCGAACACTATGGAAGGTCCTGCCGCCATCTTGCGAACGAAGCGCCACGTTGCTGGTCGAACTTCCTTTGTCGGTGTGGATCCAAGCGAAGTCCACCAGCAGCAGGACGCCTCGGCCGGCTCCCATGATCCAGCGAGTGCTGCTGCCGCTGATCGATCGAACGTTCTTCGGGACTGTGTCCCAGAACGATCCCTGCGGAGGCCGCGGCGTCTGGATACGTCGCGCGATCCAATGCTCACCGCCATCGGTGCTTGCAAGCAAGGATCCGCGATCGCCGCTCACGTAGACGTCGTCGGGGCCGCTGCCCCACACGCCCGTGAACTGCTCGTCGGTGGGTCCGAGCGGCCGCTGGATCTGGAACGAGGTCCCGCCGTCACGCGTGCGCAGCAGCTGGCCGTCGGAGGCGGCGATGTACACGTCGTTCGGGCCGCTTCCCCATACGCCGCGCAAATCGCCGCTGGCCACTGCGTTCATCGGAAGCCAGCGCAGGCCACCGTTGCCGGAGTGCAGGACCGTCCCAACATCGCCTACGGCCCACAAATCGTGCGCGCTCGAGCCCCAGATAGCGCGCAGATCCCGTGCACTGCCGCTATCGACGAGGGTCCAAGTGGCTCCTTGATCACTCGAGCGAACGATCGTGCCCGCGTCGCCGACGGCCCACACCTCGCGTCCGCTTCCCCAGATCGCTTTCAGATCCTCTCCCGTCGGTTGCGGGCTCAACCACGTCCGCCCCCCGATCGTCGGGGAGTGTTCGTCGGTTGGCTTCGGTGCCGACGGGCTCCGTCTCCCCGCTCTCGGCCGCGCGCACGCTTCGACGAGGAGAAGCAGAACCACGGCGATCCGCGCGCGCACGCTCGCCCCTACCGAAGCCATCGATGCACGCAGCTATGAGAAAAGGGCGTCATTCGCGAAATCGGTCGAGGGAAGCGACATGTCCAGAGGCTTCTCCTGAGACTCTAGACTAGCGTAGGTTGGCGCAACGGACAGCGAACGGCGAAAACCGCCGCGTGGGGTGCTTTAGGAGCCCGGTCCATACTATCGCTCCCTCGCGCATCGAAAACGCCTTGGTTTTGGCCCCTGCGAGAGTTGTTCGGAATCCATTGTTTCTGCCGGGCTCCTTAGCATGACTGCGTCAGATCTTGGCGATGACAGATCACGATCAGCAACTGCGGCACGTCGGCCACTTAAAATCCGGCGGGGCCGTCAGATCTGCGCATCAGCCCGAAATGGCCGTCAAGCGTCGCCTCTTCGGCTTCGCCGAAGGCCAGTTCTGCCTGTGCGGTCAGTACTTATGTGGGCCTGGCCACTCCGATGAAACGATCCGGCAGCGAGGATCTGGCGCAGTAATTTTAGGCGGTTTTGGCGGGAAGTGAAAAAGGAGTGCGTGCAGCAGTCGAAATCAGACGACGAGGCTCGCTCGTGGCAGGGCCTGAGGCGCGGCCTGCCCTCGCTCGACGTACGCTCGTGGGTCCGCTACCGTGGCACGTTCGACCTATGCCTCTACCGGTCTACTCGGTGCTGGTTCCGGTTTTGATTTTCTTCGCGCTCGCTTACGCTTTCCGCACCAGTCGATACGGCGGAGTCATGCGCGACGCGCATCATCACGTAGTCGGCTCGGCATCGCTGAAAGATCTCGCAGTCGTTAATCGCCGCCGAAACGCGACTGCGTGAACCTGCGGGAGTACCAAAGCTTGTCGAAATCAGCGCGACGTGAGATGACTGCGTCAGATTGCGATTGGTAAAAGAGCCGTATTCCCGTGCCGCGTTTTCTTCGCTCCAGACCAGTGGTCATTGCGCGCTGGATCTGGCACTCCCGACAGGCGTGCCGCCCTGGGCACCTTGGAAGCGGCGCGCACCGTGGTTTCCTGAAGGCTCCAGCGCCTCGTGGGAGGACCTGTATCGTACCTGGTTCGGCCACGCCGATAGACCGACGGTGAACTACCATTTGATGGGGGGGGCGGCGCCGGAGTGGGACGCGCAAATCCGGCGCTGCTACGAGGGAGCATGGCGCGAGGCGGCCGCAGGCGGTCTCGAAGATTGGGAGACCTCACTCAAGGGCCGGGTTGCGAAGATGATCCTGGTCGATCAGCTGCCGCGCCACATGTTCCGGGGCAAGGCCGAGGCTTTCTCCACCGACATGGACGGTCTTCGCCTCGCTGACGGCCTGGCCGCCGATATTGCGGCCGCGCCGCTGCACATCGAGGATGCGTTCATGATCGCGTGGCCCTGGGTCCACTGCGAGGATCTCGAGAACACGTACCGTGCCGTTTGGTGGCACGCGAGCCTAGCGGAGGCCGCGCGCGGCACACCCTTCGAATATCGCGCGCTGCTCAACAAGTATGGTGCCGAGCGCCATGTGCGTGTGATTCAACGCTTTGGCCGCTACCCATCGCGCAATGCCGCCCTCGGCCGAGCGTCGACTTCCGACGAGCTGGAGCATCTCGCCCGGCACGCCGATGTGTGGGAGCGGCAGCAGACGCCGGCGATGGGCACGCTGGGGCATCGGATACGGGCGGCAGGGTTCTTCATTCGAACCGCTATTTGGCTGGTGGGTTGTCGCGACGGAGCGGTATTGGGACGCTTTCTTCGTCATTGCATACGTGCTCTTTGATAAAGCTCGATCGGACGCAAGCTGATGGACCTGCTTCTGCCTGGAATGCCGCCGTGCCTCGAGCGATGGGAGAAGCGGGGCTTCTCGCCGGGTGCCGAGGTGGGCCCGGGGCCGACGGACCGGCGCGCCGACTACGTGCGGGTGGTGGGGATGGAACCGCCGGGAGGACCGCAGCTAGACGGACCCCATGCGCGCGTAGCGAGAGCAATCCTGCGCTATGAGGTCTTCCCGCCGCGCCTTGTCGAACCGGTGATTCGACGCCCCGTCGAGGCAGGAGACACCGTCGGTGCGCGTCATCTCCTTTCGCTGGGCTTCTCGCTCTTCTTCGCCTCGCGCGTAATCGAGACCTTTGACGAGCCGGAGGAGAGGCGCTGGCGAACGGGATTCAAGTATCGAACGCTCGTAGGTCATCCAACGCTGGGCGAGGAGACGTTCTGCGTCGAGAAGGACATGGCGAGCGGCGAGGTTCGCGTGGCCCTTCACACTGGTCTCGTCCCGGCCTGTGGATCACGCGATGGGCATCGCCGTTGGCCGTGAGCAGACAGGTTAAGGCCAATCAGCGGGCGCTCGATCATTTGGTGGCGCTGGCAGCCGGGGGCGAACCGTCCTTTTCCGAGGTCACAGGAACTCCGGGGTGCCCATAACGAGGTAAAGGAGCTGCTCTCGGTTGCGATTGCGCGATCACCGGACGGCCACCCGTCATCGGCCAGCGTGCCGAAGTTGCCCGGCTTCGGTCTCGTCGAAGTGGCCAAGTCCCTCCCGCCGGTACGCAATGGCTTCGCAGTCTGGTCGCGCTCGAACCGCGCGCTCTTCCTACGACAAGCCCTTGTGCGCTTCGCTCGACGGCTTCACTCGCACGCCGCCTGGCGGGTTGGCGGATTCGACGATACCGGACGCGAGGCCCTCTTGCGCTACGTGCTTCGCCCTCCGCTACTCCTCGCTTCGCCCCGACGCGGTGCCGTAGAGCAATAGCTGAGTGGGATCCGCCCCCAGAGGGAAGTCCCGTCGCTAGAGAGTGCCAGCGCGTCAGATTACCGGCGACTGACGTCCGATCGTATGGCAGCTTGGCGAGTCGTCACACAATGCCTCCGGCGGCTCAAAGTGCATGGCGGTATGGATGCTCTCTGGACTTTTCGCGTATGGATTCGCTGATATCGGCGCTCGCGAAGGGTGCTGACCGTGTCCTCTGCATCGGACTGCGGCACTGATGCCCATGACCGCCAGTCGGCAGGAACGCATCGTGCAGGAACCGCAACGACCTGGGCGTGGCCACTCGATTGGTTGAGGAGCCGACTGTTGAAGTACGGAACAAGCAGTCAGATAATCTGCTTCCCGCCCAACCGCGCCGGGAAAGCGGGCGACCGTTCGATCGTCGGGAACAAGAGTTCATGTTTATGCGTCACTACCACGTAGGAGAAGGGGAGTTCGCACTGGTTCTCGAAACGGTCGACGATCTCCGAAGATTCGAAAGCAAGTGTTAGGTGAAAGGTGTTGCGGGCAGGTGGCGGGTATGGAAGGTGTGAACGAGCATGATGCTCAAAGCTGTGCACACGAGCGGACCTCGGAAGCTGGCGGACGAGAATCGGTCGACGATCGTCTGGCTATCCAGGGGTGGCGAAGAGTCCTAGCCCATGCCGCCCGTGATCCAACGAATCGTTTCCATCGACGGTCACCGGGACGGCCGAACGAGCCTCCTCGGGATCGAGGCATGTGTAACAGTCAGCGGGTCCGTTGGTTCTTTTGGCCCGCGGAGGTGTTCACGTCAGCCCTTTTGCGCATGCCGACAACTAGGCCGATTACCATACCGGCAATCGCACCCAGCTTACAGATGGTCCAATCGTCAGGTGGCTTTACGTGCTCCCACGAATCAACCATCAGCAAGGATGCAAACGAAAAGAGAGCTCCGGCAAAACACGCCAGCCTGCGTTCCGGCCAGAGCGCCGTGAGGGAAAGGCCAATCATCATCGTGCCCCACGTCGCGGCCTCGTACAGGATAACTACAGCCCGCGGCCCGACGAGCGCCCAAATCACAAAACCCACCGTAAGCAACAGCGAACCCACCGCGCCGAGGAGCGTACCCGCAAGGATGCGAACGACACTCAGAATCGCGAGCAAGATGCCCGGCCCGGTCATGGTTGCACATCCTCCGTGTCACCAGCTTAGCCAACACGTCGTCAGAAGGTCAAAGGCATCGGCTTCGCGTCGATGCGACCTGGACGTGCCCTGCGGGAGGGCGTCGCATGCCCGACATTAAGATGTTACGAGCATGTGGCAGCCATGAAGGTATGCAAGAGCATGCGAAAGAAGCGCGTCAGAACGACGCTTTGATTAGCTGCGGCGATGAAACGATGCAACGTCGTCTCCAACCCTGGCCTTTTCTATGCTCCGCAGCACACTCGACTCCTGCTCCTTCCGGAGGTCGCTCCGTGACCGCGCGTTATCCATCAACGTCCAAGTCACACGGGGACCGTGTACTGTACGATAGCCTTCGTATCGTCTTGCGGCAGCAAAGTGTTGTGATTCCCCTCGCGCTGATGGCAGGCTGCCGGCCCGGTGCCAATCCGGGCGTTGTCGCCCCGGAAGTCACCGATGGTCGCGCCCCGTGGTCGTTCGTCGTCAACGCGGATCACATGGACGTCTTATCCCTCTCAGTCGGTCCACCTGGCCAAGTGGTCGCAGCGGGGGGTTACAAGGAGACGCTCCCCGCTGACTGTGGATCCACACCGAGGTCCTCCGGGATGCACGATGCATACGTTGCCAAGCTGTCGCAGGGCGGGAAATGCATTTGGGCGCTTACTCATGGGACCTCATTCGAAGACGGCGGTTCGCATGTTCGGATGAGCGAATCGGGTGTTCGCCCTTTCCAAGGCTCGACGCCGGACAGCGCGTTCGTTATCGTGGCATTCCTCACCGATGCCATTCGCGCTCTTGGCTCTTCTTCTGCCCGCGACGATCTTTGCTGGCCTTGCGTACGCATTCCGCAGCAGTCAATCCGGTGCACTCGTCGTCCGTGTCGGAGCCTTCATCGTAACGGGAACGCTCACGATCATACCGATTTGGTTGGGGCTCTGCTTTCTCATGCCTTGGTGTGGAGGTCCGAGCGGCGGCGTAGGTCTCGTGCTTGCCGGTCTGATCGCGTTGATCGCAGCCATTGCCACTGGCTCTTTTGCCGCTCAAGCAGCCGCACGCGCATTTGCGCGGCATCCACCTCAGACGGTGATAGCAATTGTCTTAGTTTACATTCCGATCGCACTCTATTGGTACCGTTTCGTGTCGGATTGGTGAGATCCCGCGTAGCGGGGTTCCAGTCGGGACATTCTACGCATCATGTCACCCACTGCGAGCACTCGCGGCGGGCGGCGTTCCGATCAACTGCGGCAATAGAGCCCACTGCTACTCGACGACTTCGCTGGCCGGCTTGGCGGCGATGCGCAGCTTGGTGCGCCACCCGGCATCGTCGCCAAGGAGGAACAACTCGGCACGTCGAAGCGTCTAAAGAAGCGGAGATGAAACGACAGGAACGTCGCTCGCATGATCGAGCGACTGTTAATCGAATATCGGTAGCACTGCTGGTCGACACTATGGATCAATCTAGGAACACGGAGGGAGTCGGGGCGATGAACGCAACGCGAGGCTCGGGTTTTGAGCGGACACGGCGCGGGAGGGCAAGCCGATGCCCGACATAAAAGGACGGGTCATCGACGCCGGAAACAGTCCGATTGCCGGACTCAACGTGCAGGTGTGGCAGTTCGACAGGCAGTACGGCTTGATTCCTTTGCCGGGCAGTGCGGCAGCGACGGACGCGGCGGGCCAGTTCAACATCCCGCTGACGAAAGTAGGCCTGCTGATGACCGCGGGCCAACCGCTCCAAGTCCGTATCCGGAATGAAGTCGGACGCCTGCTTTTCAAGTCCGCCGTGCGGTTTCTTACCGTCGGAGACGCCGATTGGGAGGTCGGCGACGTCACACTTGCGACAAATACGTTGTCAGGGTGGCGTATCACGAACCTGCAGCCGAACGGGCAGCAGGCACTCTTTTCCGAAAAGAACTTCGTTGCTCCGCTGATCGACAATCAAATCGCGTGGAAGGAGGTCGAAGCCTCGGTGAAGGCGGCGACCAACGAGATTACGCTACAGCTCTTCTACTTCGACATCCGGCTGTTTTTCCTGACCTTCACTCCGGATCCGCCCTCCATCGGCGTGCCAACGGTCGGCGGCCGTTTGGAAGACCTTCTGCTCGCAGCGGATCGCGGAACGCCACACGTCGCAATTCGGCTGATGATCCGCGAGGCGCGCGACCCTACGAGTCTCTTGTCGCTTCCATATCCATCACACACGGCGAAGCCCGTGGCGCAATTTTTCCAGGCAGCGACTCCCAACAGCGTCTCGGTGCGCAAGTATGCAACGGACTTCCGTTTTCCGATGCACGCCAAGATGATGACGTTCGATGCGAACGTGGCTCACATCATTGGGTCGCCATTCCTTCAGGAATACTTCGACGCCCAGACCCACCAGGTGGTCGACCCTCGTCGCGGACATCTCAGCGGCCTGCCAGACTATTTCTCAAGAAATCCTCTCAAGGGCATCAAGAACTCCATTCGCTCACCGGTTCATGATGTGGGCCTCAAGATTGTCGGGCCGGCGGTGGGCTTCATTCGAGAGACCTTCTTTGACCATTGGGACTTGGTCGGGCCGCCCGAGGGCACGCCCGTCACCCCACCCGACGCCCCGGCTCCCAACGCGGCGGTCCAGATTGCCCGCTCGCTTCCGGGGTCGACCTTTCCGGGAAAAGCTGACGGCGAAGCAGGCGTACTCGAGGCCTACCAGCGCGCCTTTTTCGAGGCCGAGGATTTTGTCTATCTGGAAAATCAATATTTCCATTACCACGAAATCATCGATGGTATACGACTCGCGCTCAGACGTGCCGTTCGCAGAGGGAAACCTCTTCAATTCATCATTCTGGTAAACCATGCCGTCGATCTGCCCGGATACAACGTGCTTCAGGCGACCTGGCTGCGGCGTCTGCAGGATGCTCTGAAAGCAGACGGGAACCAAGATCGTGTGGGCATTTTTACTTTGTGGACGCACGAATCCTCGTTTCCAAAGGACAGGATCATCAGAATCTACGTCCACACGAAGGCCGGACTTGCCGACGACAAGTGGGCCACGGTCGGCAGCGCCAACCTCGATGGTGCGTCCCTACAGACCGGTGAGTATGCCCGGGCGGTGGTGCTCGAAGCCGACGAACACCAGCGAGCGACCGAAGCGAACGCACTGATTTTCAACGGCATCGACGGAATGCCATCGAGCGATGTGCCCCGGTCGTTGCGGATCAGGCTCTGGAGCGAGCATCTCGGCCTCGCCGAGACAGATCCCCAGTTGTCGAATCGGCCGGCCGGGGGCTGGCTGCAACTCTGGAAGGAGCGCGCCCAACGCAAGCTCGATTCGCTGAATGCAGTGCCCGCGCAAGTGATATCGTCGCGCATTCTTCCTTGGATTCCGCAGCCCGACGCGGAGAATTTTCTCAAGAAGTCGGGCGTGGACCCCAGTCGATTCAACGTTCTGAGCGAGGTTCGCTCGTTCGATTTCCAGACCGGCACTTTCGAAACCGGGTTTTTCGAGTAGGGCATGTCAACGACACTCGAGATCGCCGCCAAAGAGGCCGCAAAAGCGCTCCGGTTCATCGCTGCGGGTTTTCGCAACTCCGAGGCGAGAAGGGACCTCCTGGCGCATCTCGGCTGGACCCTGCCTCCCGGCGTGGACGATTTCGACGTCAGCACCCTGAAATTGAAGCGGGTGATCGAGACGCTGGACGTCCTGCTGGGTAGTTCGACACAGGACCAGAAGGACGACGCACTGATGGCGGCCCGGGTCCTCGACGTCCTGGAGGCCATCGTCTTGTTCGTTCGCTCCGCCGATACGACGATGGCGAATCTGTCGACGACGCTGGGTGACCGCTATGTGGCGGTCACCCACATCGACAAGCTCTTTGCAAAGCGAGTGTTGCATTGGGCGCTCGCGCTCTATCTGCAAGACAGAGCACCTCAACTCTATCAATCGCTCAAGTTCGCGGGGATCATCGAGGTTACCTTTCTTTCAGAGAACCCGGATCTATTCCAGCCCGAAACGCGCATTCTGACTTGGCGATTCGATCATGTGGTCGACCTGATCAGTCCCAAGCGATTGTGGGCGAAGGAAGTCTACGGGTGGGGCACGACCGATCCCAAGATCGACGTCCTGCTGATCAATTTCGCGGAATTGCTCCAGTCCTTCGGAGCGAACGCCAACGGCGGGACTCTCGGGCGGGAAATGGAAGAGGCGGTGCTCGGACGTCCGGTCCCGGAAGCCGATTCCGACCCCATGCCTCTCGTGGCGGTCCGGTTGGTGAAGGGCATCGCGCCGGATCTAGCGCAGGCAGGACTGGCCGTCTTCGAGATTCGGCCGAGCGGTCCGGGGGCTTCGGATGCGGGTCTGGGGTTTACTCCCTACACCACGGGAAACGTCGAGATCAGCTTTCCTCTTTTTCTTTCGGATGACTCCTGGGACTTCGTGCTCTTCGGCGACGCAACAGCACTGGCGGCCGGACTGCTCGCGCTCGTGCGACCCGGCACGCCGATCGAGCTACGTGAGAATTTCTTTGATCCGACACGGCGCGGCACGTTGGCAACCGGTCGAGTTGGGGGTGGCATTCGCTTTCGTCCAGCCAGCGGCACTGCCTCCCTGCTCGACCTGGGTGGTGGGACGGGCGTGACGGTCAGCGAGATCATGCTGTCGGTTGGAGGCGAGGGGGGAAGCGGCGGAGCACAGGGATTCGGCGAACTCGCGTTCAAGGGGGCGAAGTTGGTCCTGGGGAGCGACAAGACGGACGGCTTTGTCGCTTCCCTCATGCGACACAATGCGCTTTCCGTCGGCTTTGACCTCGGAGTTTCATACTCCCAGCGCTCAGGCTTGAGGATTCGTGGGGCTGGTGAGCTCGAAATCGTCCTGCCGATCCATCTCGATCTCGGGTTCCTTTTGGTGCCTAGCGTCCGCGTCGGGGTGACAATCGACAACGCCGGCACCTCCGTCGAAGCGTCGGCTACCGTAATCGGCGTTCTCGGTCCAGTGACCGCGTTGGTTGATCGTATGGGCCTGCGCGCCGAAGTCGCGTTCGTCGAGGGAAACCTGGGGCCGGTCGACCTTGGCATCAAGTTCAAGTTGCCCGAGGGTATCGGTTTGTCGATCGACGCCGGCCCCGTGAATGGGACCGGTTTCTTGGGCCTGCGGCCTCCCCGCTACTCGGGTGTCCTTCGGCTCAAGGTCTATAGCGTGGCGGTCACGGCCTTTGGTGTAATCGAGACCAAACTGCCGGACGGACGTGACGGTTTTTCGTTCGTTATTGTGATCTCCGCAGAATTCACGCCGCTTCAACTGGGGCTCGGCTTCACCCTCAACGGCGTAGGAGGGGTAATAGGGATCAACCGGACCATCGACATCGTTGCCTTGAGTCGCGCGGTGCGAGACGGATCGCTCGACCATTTGCTCTTTCCGCACAACGTCGAGCGCGACGCGCCGCAGATTATCCACGATCTCGCCGCGGTACTGCCCGCGACGGATGGGCGGTACGTGTTCGGGCCCATGGCCAAGATCGGTTGGGGAACGCCGACGATCCTCGAGGCGGATATCGGCATCGTTCTCGAAATACCTGGGCCGCGGCTCGCGCTTCTCGGAGAGGTCCACGCACTGTTGCCCAAGCGCGACAAGGGGCTCGTGGTCCTGAACCTCAGCGTGGCGGGGTTGCTCGACTTTCCTGCCAAGCTCTTTGCGATCGATGCATCCCTCCACGATTCGCGCGTCGGCTCGTTCGCGGTCACCGGCGACATGGCGATGCGCCTTTTTTGGGGCGATGCGCCGAACTTCGGGCTGGCGGTGGGCGGCTTTCACCCCTCGTTTCAACCGCCACCGCAGTTTCCGCCGCTCAGACGCGTATCGGTGGACCTCGGTATCTCGGGAAATCCGAGTCTCACGCTCCAAGGGTACTTTGCGATAACGTCCAATACGGCGCAGGTGGGGGCGCTCGCGGAGCTGCGAGCGAGCGGTGCCGGGATCGACCTCTACGGACGCGTGCAGTTCGATGCGCTCTTCGTTTTCTCGCCGTTCTCGTTCGAGGCGGGTTTCGCGGCCGAGGTTCGGATCTCGTTCCACGGTCACGGCATCGGCGTGCATCTCGGCGGCGTGTTGACCGGGCCTTCGCCGTGGCGCGTGCGCGGTGAGGTGTGTGTCAGCATTCTGTTCTGGGACGCGTGCCTCGGCTTCGATGCGACGTTCGGGAGTGGGGCGCGCGTGGAAGTGCCGGCGCTCGATCCCTGGACCGGCACACAGGAACTAGGGACGGCCAAGGAGGTCGCGGGCCTTCAAGAGGCGCTCCAAGACGTGCGAAATTGGACGCCAGAGCTGCCGCCCGGTGCTTTCTCCGTTGTTTCGCTGGCAGAGTCGAGGGGCGACCAGCCTCTCGATCCGCTCGGCGTCGCCGTCGTTCGACAGCGCGTCTGCCCGCTGAATCTTCAGCTTCAACGCTTCGGAACCGCTAAGGCGCTACCACCCGCGCGCTTCAATCTACAGTCGCTCAGAGTCAATCTGATCAACATCGACCTCAAAAGGGTCACGTTTTTCAAGGAGCCGTTCGCCAAGGCGCAGTTCTTGGAGATGTCCGACGCTGAGAAGCTATCGGCGCCGGCTTTCGAGCCGTTTGATGGAGCCATTCGAATCCCGGCCAACGACAACAGCATCGCTCCCGGAAGCTCGGAAGCCACGACGATCAAGTACAAGACCAAGATCCTCGGCGAGACGACCACGACGGATCATGTTTTGTCGTTGGACCACCTGTTGGGAATGGCGCGCCGGAGCGCAACAAGTCAGTTGGGAGCAAGGCACGTCGCCGTCGAGGCGTACATGGATCCGACTGCACCGCCACGGTTCACGTTCGCGAGCGAGCTCTTCGTCGTCGCCGACCGGACGGCGTTCACGACCCAATCGATTTTCGGCGCCGCCGCGAGTAAGACCGAGGCATCGCGGGCGCTCGAGGAACACCTCGCGACCCATCCCGAGGATCGCGATAACCTGCACGTCGTTCCCAAATTCGAGGTGGGAGGACGATGATGCTGCGCGAACGTTTATTGGTTTGGTTTACGGCCAGCGTCTGGCTGGCGAGCTGCGGCGGGGACGATACCGCGTCCCCGGCCGCCGGAGGAGGGGGCACTATTCTCACGGGAGCCGGTACCGCTGGAGCAGGAGGCGCCATCTCTGGCTCTGGGGGCGGCTCGGGCAGTCCGGATGCGTCAAAGGACGCGGTCGCACCTCCTCCTGACACTGGACCGTCTGGCTTTGACGGAAGCTGGGATGCCAACATTCCGGACGGCGGGCGGCCTCTCCGAATGATCTGGGAGCTCGAGTTGGGAAGTCCTGACTACGGGACTGGCGCGCTCGGAGGGACGGGCGAAAACGATGTGTGGGCGGTCGGAACGCTCGGACGAGCTGCTCACTCTACCGGCGATGGTCGTTGGCAATCGCGAGATGTTACGGGCCCCCGTCTGACCGGCGTCTGGGCAGCCGCGTCCGATAATGTGTACGTCTCGGGATACGTCAATGCGGTCTACCGGTGGGATGGTAGCGGTACCTGGGACCGGCAAATCATCAGCAGCGGTGCGGTGCTTTCTGCGATCTGGGCCAGCGGATCCAATGATCTGTACGCTGTCGGACCCGAGGCAGTCCCGACGGCGGAAGCAGCGCTCGTGAGCGTATGGGGCAGTGGCCCCAACGACGTGTGGATTCTGGACGGCCAGGACAACGCCCTCCATTCGACCGGCGATGGCACTTGGGTTCGCCAGCGGACAGGCCTCGACCCGGGTGGTGGGGCGATCTGGGGCAGCGGACCTCACGACATCTATGCCATCAATGGGGCATCCGTGGCTCATTCGACCGGCGATGGGAGGTGGACGTTGCAACCGATTGAACTTGGTCCTCTCAACTTCTTGAGTTGCATCTGGGGCTCTGCCCCCAATGACATCTACATCGGGGGCGACAACGGCACACTATTCCGTTCCAGCGGAGATGGCCACTGGTACGCCGAGAAGCTGGCACCCGGCGATGAGCGAATCATCAGCATCGCTGCCATTTGGGGGCCGAACAATCGCGACGTCTACGTCATGACCCCGGTCGGAACTTACCGGGGCCATCCGTGAACTGAGGAGATCATCGTGGCAGACGCAACTCTGACCTTCGTATCGTCACTTCAGCGCGGAATGTCCGTCGGCTTGGCGGACGTGGATAGCGTCTCCGTTCCTGCGCATATGGCGCGAGCCGTCGTCAACCTGCAGCTGACGTTCAGCCCAATAGAGAAGGCCATCGTCGACCTTTCTCTGGTCGGACCGGGCGACATTGTCGGTCTCGACACGCGCACGATCGTCCGCACGTATCCGCGGCCGAATGACAATGACGCGGAGTTCGAGCACTTCGCGATGGTGGAGTTCGATCAGGCCGATCTGCCGTGGCGCTACACGCCGGCCAAGCCCGCCGGCAGTGCCGCCAACAAGACGGACAAGCTGCGGCCCTGGCTCACGCTGATCGTGCTCGTCGAGGGGGACGAGCTTGCATCTGATGACTACACGCCGGCGTCGCCGAAACAGAAGCTTCCGCTGGTCGCCGTCCGCCGCAAACATCTGCCGGCAGAAGGCGAGCTTTGGGCGTGGGCACATCTGCAACTGAACGAGTCGGTCACCGACGCGGCGGCGCTCGAGGGGGCGCTGGGCGGGGCGCGCGGGCGCCTGGTGGCGCGGGTGATATCGGCGCGCATTCTCAAGAAGCAGACAGCCTATCACGTCTTCCTGGTGCCCACGTTCGAGCGGGGGCGGCGCATCATCAGCGGCGAGGACCTGACCAACGTCGATGCGCTGGCGCCGGCGTGGAGACGGGCGGAGGAAGGGACGCCGGGAGCCGATGAGAAGATCAGGTTACCTGTTTACTACGAATGGCGCTTTCAGACCGGAACAGCAGGCAGTTTCGAGTCGTTGATTTCGGCTCTCGTGCCGCGGCCGCTGCCGCCGAGCGTCGGGCGACGGTCGATGGACGTGAGCGATCCCGGGCTCAAGCTGCCCGCTCCGGCGGCAGCGCCAATGGCGGTCTCCGGTGCACTTCAATCGGTGCCCGCCGCTGCGATCGTAGACCCGCCGCCCGAACAGGTCTTCATCGACGAGCTCAAGACATTTGTCGACATCTCGGAGATCCTGGCCAAGGACGAGGACGGTGTCGAGCGGATGGTGAAGGTGGTTTCGCCGCCGCTCTACGGACGATGGTATGCCGCACAGTCCGCGCTGGTGACCCCGCCGCCTTGGTTCTTCTCGCTGAACAGCGATCCGCGCCATCGAGTTGCGGCAGGGCTCGGTACGCTGGTCGTCCAGCGGGAGCAGCAATCGCTAATGGAGGCGGCCTGGCGACAAATCGACCAGCTTCGATCGGTCAATTACGAACGCAAGGTGCTGCAGACGGCACGCGAGGCGTTCGGCCAATTCATGCTGCGGCACATCAACATCGGTTTTGCGCAGACCAAGCTCGCACTGACCGGCAAGCTGCACGGCCGCATCTTGAGCGGCACCGATACGACGGTTTTCGCTCGCTTCGCCCAAAGCCCATTGGGGCACGACTTTTTCGATCCGCAGTGGCGTCGCTTCACATCGGCCCGCGGGATTCTGGGCCGAAGACTAGGGCTGCCGAACCTGCCGGTGGGACAAGATCCCGGTCTTTTCGGGCGAATCAACGATGGCGTCGTGCAGTTGGCGCCTACTCCCCCGACGCCGACTGGGGTCAACGATCCGGAGACCGTATGGGGCTCGGCGGTTTCCGGCGATTTGACGGGCAAACAACTGACCGATCTCGCCACTCAGCTCGGCAAGGACCGCTTGGTGTTCTGGGGTCTCTTGCTTTTCTGGGTGGGGCGCCGGCTGCTCATCGATCTGCGTGGGCAGTTCTGGTGGCTTCTGCACCCGCTGATCAAGATCGGATTCGCCCTCGTCCGGCTTGCCAATGATCCAGAGCTCTTGCGCGTGAAGATTCGGGAGGGCTTGCGGATCGATGCCCTGACGCCCGCGCAGGTGAGCGGCGCCCCCGCCGCGCCCGCGTTCACGATCCGGGTGAATGTCTCGCTCGACGATCCGTCGTCGCTTCCCACCGATGCGGTCTTGCTCCCACCGGCAGGTGCACTGGACAGCAGCGATGCCGTGAAATTCCGGAGCGCCGCGACAGGCCTTTTCCAATACCTGACTCGAGGTCGCGGTCAGCCGACACTGACCAAGGTCGATCTTGCTGGCGCGATCAAGGCGATCATGGATGGCATCGAGCCAAGCGCCTCGCTCGTCGAGAGCCACAAAGATCGCTTGTCGTTCGATACCACCACGTGGAAGGCGAAGGATCTGCTCGAACCGATCCAAGCCGCGCCGGAATTCGACCGCCCGATGTACGAACCTCTTCGCGCCATTTCCGACGAATGGATTCTTCCCGGTCTCTCCGAGGTGCCCGAGAACACAGTCGCGCTCACAGTTACGAACCAGAGGTTCGTCGAGGCGTTCATGGTCGGCGTCAATCACGAGATGACCCGGGAATTGATTTGGAACGAATACCCGGTGGATCAACGTGCCACTTATTTTCGCCAATTCTGGGACGCACGCTCTTTCGTCGACGGTCCGGGGAATAATCACACCGGCGAAACCCTGAAAGACATTCAAGCGATTCGAAGCTGGCCCTCCACAGCCGATCTGGGTGCGAACTCCAGCCGGCCGGCGGTCGAGGAGGTGGGCGACCCTCGCGTCGTCTTGCTCGTGCGCGGTCAGCTCATCAAACGCTATCCGAATGTCATCGTGTACGCGGCAACGAGTGCCGTTCGCGACCCGCCGCCCGAAGGTTACCAAGAGCGACACCCGGTGTTTCACGGTTTCCTCGGGGGAGACGTCGCTTACTACGCGTTCGACCTCAAGCTGAGCCAGGTGAGGGACGCCGATGACCCGTGGTTCTTCATCTTGCAGGAGCAACCCGCGGAACCTCGGTTCGGCGTCCCGGACGGCGTAGTGCCCGCCGGCGAGCCGCCTTACGCCCGCGTCCACAATGAGTTCTTTGACGACGCCGCCGCGGCCAAGGTGGCGTTGCATGGGCTCCGCAGACCCACGCGCGTGGCCGTCAAGGGCAGCACGCTGGTGTTGCCGCTCTAGCGTCTGGAGGATTTCATGCCCGCCCCCGCCACACCCGACGCCGTCATGCAAGCCCGCGCAGACGTGCGTTCCAAGCGCAGCGTTCTGGTCGACGCCATTGTCATCGAAGCCCGCGCGCGCAACGATCTCGATGCGCTACTTCGCACGACCGAGGAGGATCCTTCCGATCCCGAAAATCCGGTGACCCTAGCGCGCGCGGTGCTCGACGGGCAGGTGCAGGCTCTGGCGGCAGCTCGAGCGGCGGAGCGTGCGTCACGTGACTCGCTGGCGGCTGCCATCGATGCCTGGCTCAAGGATGGCACCGCGTTCGTGACTCCGGCGATCGATGTGCAGCGGCTGCAGGGCGGTCAAGTGATCATCATGTTTCCAGTGCGCCTCGAGACACGCTTCGATCCGGGCGGGTCCCTGCTGCGGGTGCGCGTCTACCCAGACGAGATTTCGCTGCACATTCACGAGGGAGCGCTTACCGATGACGAGCGCGCCGCCGGGGAGCGCTTCTACACGGGGCTCGTACTCACCGATTTGATCGAGGAACGAAAGCGTTGGCAGGAGCTCGTCGGGCGGTTCGGCGCGCCGCGGGCGGCGTACATCGCTCGGGTCATGCGGCCGCTGATGGCGAAGGACGACGAGTTTCCGACCAACGTGTGCGACAACGCGTGGCTGTCGGAGCCACTGCCGCCCACGCCGATATTCCCCAATGTCCCCTCGCGTCCCGCGGTCTGGACGCGGCCGGGCGAAGCGGTGCTGCCGGATCGATGGGTGCTGGTCGGATATCGCGGCGGTCGCCAGACCTTACTGAAGACAGGCAACCCCATTCCCGAGCCCTTGGCGCTCACCCACGATCCGGGCGGCGATGCCGCGACCACGCTGGATGGTTTCACGACCGACAAGGACCTGCTCTGGACGATCGAATACGCGACCGCCGAACAGATCGGCATGGCGCTCACCATCAGCACGGCGGACGATCCCGGCGTAGCTCAAGGTTACGATCGTCTCGTTGTCGTCGGCGTGAAGAGCTCGCTCGTTCCTGTGGTCGTCGGCGCCGTCGAGGAGCCGCCGGGCCTTCCACCGCCGGATGCGGCCATGTATCTCGAGCAGCTTTTCGACGGACACCACTACACCCGTGGGCTCGATATCGTGCCGCAAGGAACGCCGACCAACAACACGGCCGGCAGCCCCACGACGTTTCCGCCCGATGATCCTTTTGGTGAAAAGAGCTTCGAATTCGAGCGTAATCCGCCTCCGTTCTATCGCACGATCTCTTCTCACTGCCCATCGCTCGAAGCGGACGTCGACCTGGTCGCTCGTGGCTTGGGTGTCCCCAACGGCGTCTTCCGCAATCTCCTCGGGGCAAGCGAGATCTCGCATTCGGAGGGGGATTTCATCACCGATTCGGTGGAGCAGAGGCGAGCGAAGCTGATGAACGAGGCGCTCTGGCCGGTCACCTGGGGCTACTTCCTCGAGCAAATGATGGATCCGGTCTTCGCCAACAAACTCATCACCATCGACGGCGTGGCGCGCAGCTATTTTCATGACCACGTGCGAGGGCGCGGCCCGGTGCCCGCCATCCGAGTGGGTGGCGTTCCCTACGGTGTGCTCCCCGTCGTCTCGTTGGATCTCTGGCGCCCCCAAGCCGCTACCGACGTGGATACATTCGAAGCCGCTCTCGTACCCAAGCTGCGGATCTTCCGAGAGCTCTGGAAGAAGGAAGCGACGGTGCACGCGGCGCGGGTTGCCCCGGGATCGACCGATCCGCTGACCTCGCTGGTCAACGTGCTCGCCCAGCAAGCAAGCTCTCGCCAGATCCGGGTTCGCAACACGATGGGCCTCGACACGGTCGCGAACCTGGGTTCGTTCCTGGGCATGACCGTGATGGCGTTCTTGGCGGCCATGGCGAAGCGCAGTCAGGCACTCGTCAAGGCCATTCAAGAGCCGACATGGATCAAGGCGCGCGTGCTCGGCTTCAAGGTCGACGCGACGTCCGACGTCTTCGTCGACCCGTTGGTCACCGGCAAGAACCTGCCGCCCCCCACGCTGTACATCCAGGCGCTCGCCTTGGCCTCACTCGATCAACTTCAGAACGACGCCGTGATCCCCGGACCGGTGAAGCCGCTGCTCTACCTGCTGATTCGACAAGCGCTCTTGGTCGAGCACTGCCGGCTCGCACGTTTGCAAGGGCTGCTGGCGCTTCGGGAGATTGAGCTCTTCGGGTTCTCCTTGTTCGATGATCGGCCGTTCTTTGAAAGGATCCAAGCCGAGTTTGAAACGTTGAAACAAGCGGCACGGAAGTACCTCGACAATCTGAGCTCCCTCGCAGCCGCCCTTGGCGATGTCTCGACGGAGGAAGCAGAGCGTCTGCTCACCGAGACCTTGGATCTGGCCTCGCACCGGCTCGACGCCTGGATCACGGCGGTAGCGACTCGGCGGCTCATGAAAATGCGCGACGCCCACGAGCAAGTGCGGAGTAAGCCGGTCGGGAGCTATATCGGTGGGTACGCGTGGGTAGAAAATTTGCGGCCGCTCGCGAGCACCGCCACGAACGGCGGCTACGTGCACGCGCCCTCGATGGCGCAAGCAGCGGCCGCCGCCGTTCTGCGCAGCGCGCACCAAGCGGGCGGACTCGAGGCGGCGCAGAAGTATGCGGTCGACCTCTCGTCGGAGCGCGTGCGCATCGGTCGGAGAATCCTCGACGAGGTTCGTGAGGGGCAACCGATAGGTGCGGTTCTCGGCTATCGGTTCGAGCGTGCCCTGCGCGACAAACACACCGATATTTCACTGCGGGAAAGCTACATCTTCGCGCTACGCAAGATGTTCCCGCTGGTCGCCAACAAGTCAGAAACCGATGGAGGCGTACCGGTCGAGAAAATCGCTGCTCGCAACGTGGTCGACGGCCTTCGTCTTCGCACCAAGCACAAAGAGAAGTCCCCAACCGGCATTCCTTTCGGAACGGGCGGCCTGCCGGATCCCAACGGCACGACCGCAGAAAGGGCGGCCGTCGCCGCCATCACTGCCGAGCTCGATGCGCTCGACAGCCTCGCCGACGCGGTGGCCGATCTGGTCACTGCCGAGTCGGTCTATCAAATCACGAGGGGCAATGTCGGCGGAGCAGGAGCTACACTCGACGCCCTGGCGCGGGGCCTACGCCCTCCGGACCCGGAGATCGCGCGTTCGCCTCGCGGCGGCTCGGGCGTTACCCACCGGATCGCGCTGGCCTTCTCGCCCGAGCTCGGGGAGCCGCCCGGCTGGTTCACGACGCCCGCCGGCCAGCCCCGCCCGGAGCGCGTTCAGCGAGCGCTGGATCTCGACC
>WNGB01007813.1_pt1 | contig 21137 bp, 19 predicted proteins | sample 5400681 | NCBI WGS metagenome assembly WNGB01 (sample SAMN13153367, study PRJNA577476) | soil metagenome | isolation source: 115 cm soil or saprolite under grassland replicate 2 | place: USA:California | collected 2016-06-15
TTGCTCGCCTGCTTGGGATCGGCCGTTCACGGCGAAAGTATCGACGCGCTGGAGCTGAGCCAAGCGTCACACCAACGGCGGTGGAAGATTTACAGAACCGCCTGCAAGAACACCTCGCTACACATGTCACCATCCATCATGGAGACAAACGGGGCCGAATTGAAATCGAGTACTACGGGAACGACGATCTTCAGCGGATTGTAACTGCTCTTGGGCTGCCGCCAGAATAACAGCTGACTCCGCTGCGCTGTGTGGCGTTGGAGTGTTGAAGCGGCCTTGTCATTCTGAGCGAAGCGAAGAATCTCTGGATTAGTGATTCGGAAAACGGGAAATTGATAAACAGAGATGTTTCGCTTCGCTCAACATGACAAAAATTGGCTTGCGCTGACGCGAGCATTCGTTGCCGTGCTCTCGCTCGTTTGCGCGCAGAGCTCGGTAGATGCAGCGCAAACAAAAATCTGGGAAGAATTTTCGGGTGAGAAAGCTTTCGCGCATGTTCAACAATTGGTCGACTTCGGGCCGCGCCCGTCTGGATCTGAGGCCATCGAGAAGTCCAGGCGTTACATCGAGGACCAGCTCCGCCGCTCCGGCTGGCATGTAACCCGACAGGCGTTCACCGACGAGACGCCGCGGGGCAAGGTCCAGTTCGTGAATTTGATTGCCCAATTTCCCGGCCAAGGGAACGCGGCGCCTTTGTTTCTGTTGTGCTCGCATTACGATACGAAAACATTCGACGCCATAAAATTCGTCGGAGCTAACGATGGTGGCTCAAGCACAGGACTCCTTTTGGAATTAGCGCGAGTAGTCGGGCAGCATCCGAATTTGGCTGCGAAAGTCGAGCTGGTGTTTTTTGATGGCGAAGAAGCGTACGATCATTTTTCCGAGTCGGATGGATTGTACGGAAGCCGCTATTTTGCCAAGCACCTCGGAGGCGACAGGCAATTCCGCGGCGGTATCCTGTTCGACATGGTTGGCGATCGCTCGCTCGACGTCACGCTTCCCGCAGATTCGCCTTCCGAAATGGCGCGAGATATTTTCGCGGCAGCCGAAGCGCTCAAGTTGCGAAGTTATTTCACCTACCTTGACCGGGAGATGATCGACGACCACTCACCGCTAAACGCTATCGGCATTCCAATAATCGACGTGATTGATTTCGATTATCCCTGGTGGCACACCGCCGGGGACACAATTGATAAAATTAGCGCGCAGAGTCTCCAGATCGTTGGATCAGTCGCATTGTATTACCTGTCTGAAGTCGCGTTCAAACAGTGAATCGTTAAATCGTTGAACAGTTGAATCAGGCCCGATTAACCGACCTGAGGCGGGCAACGAATCACGAGTTACGTGGGCCTGGGCCAATTTCGGCATTGCCTCACGTCAGTTTTCCCGGCAGTTTGATTGTGAGCGGCTGCCTCAATGGAGCACCTGAAGCCTATGTCCCATGCAACGCACAAAAACATCGGTGTAATCGGGCTTGGGATTATCGGTCGCGGCGTGGCCGGGAACCTGCGGCGGAAAGGGTTTCCGGTTTATGTTTGGAACCGGTCGCCACGTTCCGTTCCGAATTTTGTCGGGTCGCCCGGCGAAGTAGCCGAGATTTGTAATTATATCCAGATATTTGTTTCCGATGATGAAGCTTTGCTGCAGACCGCCCGGCAACTAGGTGAAAAGCTTACGTCGCATCATCTCGTCCTTGCGCACTCAACAGTCGCTCCGGATTCAATGCGTGCCGCGGCTGAAATTGTCGAACGTCGCAAGGCGCAGTTTGTCGAGGCGCCATTTACTGGGAGTAAAACTGCAGCCGAAAAGGGTGAGCTCGTTTATTATGTCTGTGGAAACGATGCGGCACTGCGCGAAGCGCGCCCGATCCTCGAAGCCAGCAGTAAAGAGATCATTGAGATCGGTCCGACAATTGGCCAGGCGAGCGCCATCAAGATCGCAACCAACATGATCACGGCCGCAAGCGTCCAGGCAGCTGCAGAAGCGCTGGCGCTTATTCAAGCTGTGGGGTTGCCAATGGAAAAGTTCATCGAGGCAATGCGCAGTAACGCCAGCCATTCTACAACTCTCGCGATGAAACTGCCTAAAATGCTTAGCCGTGATTTTGAGCCTCACTTTTCTGTCAAACACATGTTGAAAGATATGCAGATCGCTAATCAGATCGGTCTGTCGAACTATCTCGATCTGGGTGTGACCGCTGCAGCTCGCGATCAATTGCTCGAGCAAATGCACTGGGGCCATGGAGACGACGATTATTCGGTAATAGCGCGAAAATATTTGCACGAGCCTGCGCCAGTTGCCGGTGAAGAGTTGCAACTGGACGAGGAGGAAGAACAAGCCGGCGCCGGCGAGTCGATTGCGAGTTCAGCAGAGACGAAAACCCAGAGCCAGCAAGACGCGGGTCCAGAGGTGTCGCCCGCGCCATTGATCAGTGTGGCAAGCAGCGGAGCCAGTAACGAAACAACACGATTGCGTCCCGGTTTTTTCAAGCAACTGCTAAGTCGGCTATCATCCGGGAAAGAATGACGCCGCCTGCACAACGAACACCCGTCTAGCGTGATTTGCGGGATGCCAGGTGCCGTAGGCACGACATGCTTTCGCAGGTAGAATAGAGCAAGCCTCCTTTAGGAGCGTCATGTAAAGATGGCACCCTTGGCGGGATTCGGTATCGGTAAGGGGCGGATTCTACGAACATGTCGCGCCAAGAGGCGCTCTAAGAATGCGAAGCGAGGCTATGGACACGCCGAACAGACCCCCTCAAAGTGAGCAAGCAATCTTTCTCGACCTTTCCGGGCGCGCAAAATTTCGTATTACCGGCGCGGACCGGCTTCGGTTCCTCAACGGGCAAATCACGAACGATCTGCGTAAGGCGAGTGAAACATCCGCAATCGAAGCCTGCATTCTGAATGCGAAAGGCAAAACAGAAGCGCATATTTATGTTTCCGCGTCGCGAGAATCCTTTTGGGTCGACGCAGCGGCCGATCTTCGGGAAACGCTCAAGGCCCGGCTGGAGCGCTACGTGATTGCCGACGACGTGCAGATTGAGGACGTCACCGATCAATTTTCGCTTTTTCACGCATTGTCACAACAATCCCACGCTCTGGAAAATGGACGAATTGTCTCCGTGCGCCGTTTTGCCGAAACGGGTTGGGACATATGGGGCGATGCTGCCCAGCATCGCATCTTGTTACAGGAATTATCCTCGCGGTGGGCCCTGTGCGATTCCGACGCGACTGAGGTCATGCGAATCGAGCAGGGAATTCCGCGCTGGAGTCGTGAATTGACAAACGACATCATTCCAATCGAGGCCAACTTGGAACAACGGGCGATCGACTACCAAAAGGGTTGTTACATTGGCCAGGAAGTCATCTCGCGAATAAAGATGTCGGGCCAGACGAACAAACGATTATGCGGGCTGATTTCGCTGGACGATCTCCCTCTTCAGCCAGGCATGAAACTCGCCGCTCCTTTAGCGCCGGGGAAGGAAGTTGGCTGGATCACAAGCGCCACGCGCAGCGAAAGACAAGAAATCGCGCTCGGATATGTGAAACGGGGTTTCAACAATGTCGGCACGAAGCTCACCGCGGCGAGTCCGAGCGGATTGGATGCAGTCACAACAGGAGGCTCTGCGTCGGAAGCGCCCCAGCCGATTCGAGTCGAAGTGGTTCCGCTTCCGTTCCATTAAGAGACAAACGCGCCCCGACGATAGTCTTTCGTCATTCGACATTCGGCATTTTGTGAAAGCCATTACCCTTGCTGAAGGAGTGCTTTTCGATTTCCTCATTAGCATGGAAACTCAATTAACTTGGTACGGGCACGCCGCTTTCAAAATCAAAACGGCTGCGGGAAAGATTTTGCTCATCGATCCCTGGATAACCAATCCGGCTTTCGCAGGCGGCAAGGACGAGCTCGCCAGCCTCGACCATGTTGATCTTATTTTCCTGACGCACGGCCATGGCGATCACGTCGGTAATACAGTCGAGATCGGAAAGCGCACGGACGCGAGTCTGGTTTCGAACTTCGATCTCAACGCGGCGATTGTTTCAGTGCTAGGTTACCCGGCAGGACAGGCCGGGAATGAGACAACCGGTCATCTAGGCGGTCAGCTTTCGCTGCTTGATGGCGAAGTAAAAGTGCAGTTCGTCCCAGCGTGGCACGGTTCGTCCATTGAAAAGGAAAATGCACCGCCGGTTTATGCTGGCAACCCGACCGGACTGATCATCGCGCTGCGCAATGGTCCAACGATCTATCACACGGGCGACACAGATTTGTTCTCCGACATGGCTCTGGTGAAACGATTTCACAAGATCGACGTCATGCTGGTTTGTATTGGCGACCATTTCACAATGGGACCAGCTCGGGCGGCAGAAGCCGTGAAGCTGGTGACTCCGAAGACGGTAATTCCGATGCACTATGGAACGTTTCCGGTGCTGACCGGCACACCCGAAGTGTTCAAACGCGAACTGAAGAAGCGCAAAGTCAAAGCGCGGCTGCGCGTGATGCGCGCTGGTGACACCATCGCGCTCGACGGCAGAGTAAAAGGTTAAAAGAGTTACAAAGCTACCAAAGCAGCCGCGACAGAGCGCCGGGAACTTTTTAACGTTTTACTTTTTGACCATTCAACCCATCTCAACCGGCCAGGTTCACACAGCCGCAAAAGGCTATGGGATCGAATAAGAAATCACCGATGCCAATGAGAGATAATGGAACCAGTCCGGCGCAGCAACTTATCCCCGAAGCTCTGTCCCATGCCGCAGCGAGGTTCGTCGATTCTTTAAGGATCAACTCCATCTCGAGAGCAGTCCGGCGCGGCCGGCAGGTAGTGATCAAGCAACGCCATGTGTACGGCGAGCAATTGACCGAGTTGGCCAACCTATATTTTCGCATCTCCGGTTTGCCGATCCGTTTCTGGACCAAAAAGGAAGACTGGCAACGCTGGGAATTAAATTGTTTCAAGATGCTTAACGGCGATCGGTTTCGCGCCTCGCGCGTGCGCAACAACGCGATTTGCATTGACCAGTTACCAGGCGAGAACCTCTGGGAACATTTGAATCGTCAAACGCTCAGCCGACGGATGGTGGAAGCGGCCGGGTTGGAATTCCGACGCGCGCACCAGTTCTGGAGCAAAGAGTTCCGGGGCCCCTGGTCGCACGGCGACGCAGGCATGGGCAATGTGATCTACGATGAAACGAGCAATCGAGCGCGGTTGATCGACTTTGAAATTGTCCATGATAAGACTCTGCCAGGGCTGTCGCGGCACGCCGATGATTTATTGATTTTTATGCTGGACTTGATCGCCACTGCGCAAGGAAGGCAATGGCTGCCCCTCACCCTGGCGTTCCTGAACGCATACGATAATGCGCCTGTGATCGCGCAATTGTCGCGTCAGTTGGCGCCTCCGAGCGGCATGGCCTGGATCTGGTGGGGCGTCCGAACCAGTTTCGCCAACCCGGCGAAAATAAAACAGCGAATGACGAAACTTCAGGACCTGACATCCCAGCTAGGGCATTACCGCGCTGTCGCTGCGGCACGCGTCCGCCAAAGACGGCGGGCCTCAATCATTTGCCAGCAAATCAGCGCCGGAAGCCCAAGGCCGATTTCGCGCGCTCGCCAAACCAGGGACAAGGCGAAGGCGCCGTCACCCGGAATGCCAAGCAAACTCCCGACCAAAAGATAGCCGCCTTCCTGCACTCCCAGCCCGGCTGGAACTGCGAATGCCGCCGAGCGAATCGTTAACACCATGCTTTGTAAAATGAGCGCATTCAGGAATGAATCGGGCAGATCAAGGAACCAAAGCGCAAGCCAAATTTCTCCTGATCCGACAACAAGCGAACTTATCGTCCACACACAGCAAGCGACCATGGTTTGGTCCCACGTCTCGCCACTCTGCACCAGCGATTGCCAGTCTTTCGAGCCGGCCAATCGCGTTATGATTCGGCCGAGAAAGCTAAAAATTCCCAACCGCTGGACAAAATAGAAACCGGCAAAGGCAAAAAGCGCGATCACGACTCCGACCAAAGTTGGACCAACGAAGCTTCTTTTTCCGGTTGCTGTGACAAGCAGCACAAGTCCAAGCAACGTAAATCCGGCCTGCACAAAAATGCCGAGCGTGATGTCAACGACCACGGTGCCTGCGGCGACCGGGAGCGAGGCGCCATGGATCGCCGCCAGACGCGCGCGCACAACATCGCCGCCGATTGCGGCAGAAGGCACCAGCGCGCTGATGGACTCGCCAATCCAACGCATCCAAAAGAGTTGGAGCAGCGGCAGGCGATCAGGTGTTGGGAAGAGCACCCACCAGGCAATCGCATCTAGAAATATCGGAATGAGATGGTAGACAACGACTCCCAAAATTCCCCATTCGCCCGTAGCAAACGCATTCAGGACTTGCCCGACGCCCTGGTGAATCAAAAGAGCCGTAAATAGCGCCGCTCCTGCGAAAGCAAGCAGGTAAATCGTGAGTCGAATCTTGCCGGGCGCTCTCATATCGAGACCAATTCGGGCGCGCGCAAGAAGATGCGCCTATCAGGAGGTGATTCGCCTGCCTAGCCTCGACGGGCCTTATCTAGAGATTCGAATCCCGCTGTGCTACGGGCTCCACCGCCACAAGCACGGCCCCATCATCCTCGGGAAAAATGACCGCGACCTGTGATTGCAAGCTGCCTCGCCGTATTGGCCTGCTAAAAACCACGCACAACGTCAGCCAAATAATTCCGAACAAGATCGCCGCAAGCACATCAGTCAAAAAATGCGCACCCAGGGCGATACGGCTGAACCCTACCAGGGCGATCAGCGATACCGCGCTGAAGACGGATAGCAGTCGCCAATGGCGCGCTTTGAGTGCGGGCAGAATAAAAAGAGCGAGTTGTCCGTAAAGCAGCGTCGCTGCAATCGTGTGGCCACTGGCAAAACTGTAACCAGACCAATCCACAAACGGACCATCAACAAACGGCCGCTGTCGATGAACAAGAATCTTCACCCACTCGTTCAACAGCATGCCGCCGGGAACAGCGATAATCAGTGTGACCAGCGAAGGCCACCATTTTTTCCACACAAAATACAAGACCACGAAAAATAAAACGACTCCGATCCACTCGCCTGAGCCGAACTCGGTGAACGCTCGCAGCACGCTGACAAAGGTGCGCGTCAAATGCGCGTGGAACCATCCCGCGACTTCATGATCGGGCCCGGCAAGGGGATTGATCATGGCAAAGGCCAGGTAATTCTGGGGGAGAATGAGGGAAGTAGTCACAAAGCGACCATTAAACTTAGTCCCGATTTAATACCCGTCAAACGGAAGAACACGCAAATCCGCCACCAACGGCTCGTCTGGCAGTTTCTCGCGTTATTGGCTTGCCAGAATATTTTCGATCCAATACACCGGGATTAGCTCGCTCATCCGATATGTATCCGAATCGCCTTTAGCCTATGAAAAGCATACGACTGTTCTTCATCAGCTGGTTTCTTGCTGCCGGCGTCTCAGCCCTCGCAGGCCCGCCGACATATGAAGCCCAACCGTCGCCCACTCCAGCGGACGAAAATCACCGCGAGCTTTTTGATTACGAACTGAACTACACCGGCAATAGCAGTTTCTTCGACGACCACGGCAAGTTCGGTAACGGCGATTCGCTATACAATGACTTTAGCTACGCTCATCGCTTCCTCATCACAGGGAAGTGGTATTTCCGGGCAGGCGTCGAGTACGAGCGATTTGATTTCAATGGAACCAACAACGGGTTGCCTGACCATCTCCAGACTGTGCACGCTCTTTTGGCGTTTGAGTACGTGGTGCACGATCACGCCGGCGCGGGTATTGAGATCGAGCCCGGCCCTTATTTCGAAAGCAATGTCACAGGCGATTCAATCGACATTCCGTGGAAAGTGTGGGTCACGTTTCCGCTCAAGAAGGACAAAATCTTCGCCGTGATCGGCGCAGGTGGCAGCATCTATTCGAATCCCATCGTTGCCCCCGGCGGCGGTATCATCTGGCTGTTCAGCGACCATTTCCGTCTTGAAGGTGTGTTCCCAAAACCTGCCTTGGTTTACAATCCCAGCGATAATTGGGAATTTCGTATCTTCGGAAATTTGTTTTACGAGAGTTACCGCACCGATGATGTCATAACCCCCGAGAGAAAGTTGCAGGTGCATAACGCAGTCGTTCAATACAGCGAGGATAAGGCTGGGGTACAGGCGACCTATTCTGGCCTTAAGCCGTTTGAGATCACACTCGGAGGCGGCGTGACGGTCAGGCGCGACTTTGATTTCTTTCGCACCGAAGCAAGCGCCAAGACAAATCCTGCCCCTTTCGTCAAGTTCGAGGTTACAGCGAAATTCTAGGGAAATATTTCGTTAAGCTTTCGCGCTACCGCCTGACTACCGCGAACTTTCAGGCGGCCGGTCATATAAGCCCAAGTGCCCTTGAGTTTCCCATTCGACATCGCGACCCAATCGTTGTCGCTAGTGATGAATGTGACGCTCGGATTATCGATCTTTCCCTTTCCCATCTTGTAGGTCCCGTCGTTCACGTCGATCCACCATTCTCCGCCATTGGGGCCGCTGAGCTCCCACTGGTAGCGCGCATGCACTCCCTTTGCCTTTTGCGCTTGGAAACTCTGGCGCATCCCATCGAACACTTGTTGCGGTGTCGAAGTCGAAGGCTCCTGTGAGGCCGCGCTGGCTGCGCCCAAACCGATTACCGTGATTATCGTCGCAATCGGCAGGGTCAAATACGAATTGTTTGCTTTCATCGTGCTTCCTTCAAATCAAGATCGTTCAGGCGACCGGAAGTGGCTGTCCGACGACCTTACTGCTCGATTCGTTTTAGGAGAAAGGCCGCGCCGATAAACGTGATCAGCGCGCCCGCCAGAAGCACAACAAGATCGACAACATAAAACGAGACGCCGGCGTGATACATGTTTACTAGCCGAAAGGCCCGACAAAAATGGGTGAGCGGGAAAAGTTCCGAGATGTATTGGATTGCTTTTGGCAGTTGCTCGAGTGGCGCAAATGCGCCTGAGAGAACAAAGACCGGCAACAGAAAGAAAACGGAAAATTGGATCGCTTGCGTTTGGGTGCGCGAGAACGTCGAAATCAATAAACCCAGTCCGAGTGAGCAGAGGAGGAAAAGCAGGCAGATCAGAGCCAGCGCGTGAGGCTGATAAAATGCCACCCCAAAATGCCACCAACTAAGCGCCATAATCACCACTACTAAACAAATGGAGACAACCAGATACGGCAGCATTTTCCCGATCACGATTTCACCGCGCTGCAGCGAAGTCACCAGCAATTGATAGAGGGTGCCCGATTCGCGTTCGCGGGCGATGGTGCAGGCCATGAGCGTGACAGTTAGCAATTGCAAAATTAACCCGATCACGCCTGGAACGACGTAATCGATGAAGCGCGACTTCGGATTGTACAAGTTCTTCGACTCCGCACTCCATGCGGTCATAAGCGAGACGAATTGTTTACGGATATCGATGGGCAATTTCTTGCCTAACTCGATCACCTCCTCCGGGAGCGACTCCACAAGCAGGTCGCGCTCTTTGGCCTGGAATGTACCCAGATTCTTTTGCACAGCGCCTTCGACTGCACTGGCAGTGTTCGTGTCGCTGTCGTCGAGGTAAAGAGGCAGCGGCTTCGGGTCGCCCTTGTTCAGGCTATCGGCCCAACCAACCGGGATAACCAGAGTCGCTTTCACTCCATTTCCGATCAGGTCCGACTCACCCTGAAAGTCGGGCGTTGGCATTCTCCAATGAAACGTTTTCTCCTTAGAGATGATCTCGATGAAACGGGCGGTGCGCGGCGTCTGATCGCGATCGATTAACAACGCCGGGACGTCGGTGAGCTCAGTATTCTCGAAGGCGTGCCCGAACATTAGTGTGAAGAGCGGCGGGAGAACGATCAGTAAAAGCAAGACACGCCGATCGCGGTAGATGTGCAGGAATTCTTTGTAACCGACGCTCGCAATTGCGCTCAATGATGGCCTTTTCATGATGCCGATTTTTTCAAGACGCCATCGTAGCCCTGCGAATATGCGGTGAAAACGTCCTCCATGTCGGGTTCTACCCAGCGTTCGCCCAACAAATGAAGATCTGGAAAGGGCCAGTTCTCACGCCATCTCGCCATCAATTTCTCTGGTTCCTGTGCGTACAGGCGCAGGCTGCCGCTGCGCAAGGAAACGCCCAGCAACTCGGGCCGATCCCGCAACCTCACCAGTGCGGGCATGAGGGGTTCCACATCGATCTCGAGCAACCGCGCGCGAAAGCTCGATTTCAAAGCGCGTGGCGAAGCTTTCGCCAGCAGCCGCCCACTCTCGATAAAGCCCACTTCAGTGCAGCGCTCCACCTCGTCCATGTAATGCGTAGTAACAAAGATCGTTTTTCCCTCGTTACTCAGGTCATAGAGTAAGTTCCAGATTTGCTGCCGGTGAACGGGATCAAGGCCCGCTGTCGGTTCGTCAAAAAAAAGGAGCGGCGGATCGTGCACCAGTGCGCAACCGATCGCCAGCAATTGCCGCATGCCGCCAGATAGACTTCCCGCAGCAGCGTTAACTTTTTCTTCCAAGTCGCTCAGCCGAAGCAAGCGCTTGATCCGCCGCTCCAGTTCCGCACCCGGAACTCCATAGGCGCCGCCGAAAAAGCGGAAGTTCTCCAGCACGGTGAGATCACGGTAAAGGCTAAAGCGTTGCGGAACGTAGCCGAACTTCGTCCTAACATGTTGTCGATCTTTCCAAACGTCAGTGCCTGCGATTGTTGCATTGCCAGCGGTGGGATGAGTCAGGCCGCACAACATTCGAATCGTGGTCGTTTTTCCCGCGCCATTCGCCCCTAGAAAACCAAAGATCGTTCCGGGCGCGATAGTGAGTGAAAGATCCTGCACAGCACGGACGTTACCGAAACTCTTGCTCAGATGGTCGAGCACGATCACCGGTTCGCTCATGATGAAACCCTATTGCGGTGATCCAAAAAATTTGCAACCATTTGGCATTGGCGGTCACATATATGTGTCATGAAACCTAAGATACTGAATCTGCAGAGGCACTTCTTTGTAAGGGCGGGCAGCCTCTTACTCTTATTGTTGGTGTTGCGCCTGGGACTAACAACCGCACGCGCTGACGCCGTTTCTGATCTCGCCTCGTTTTCCATTTTTGACAAGGTTGATCTCGCCCAGCTCGCGAAGAGCGATGTGAAGACGGCGCACGGACCGCCGATGAGTAATCCGCGATTTCTCGCGGTTCAGAGCTGCTACGTTGCGCCGGGGTCCTCGCCTGCCCAGCAAATCGAGTCGTTGCGCCGGTGGGATGCAACGAGGCATCGCGAACTGAAGGTTTTTCTACACTCTGATCTGCCTTCGAACCCTACCCCCGCTAATTTTGAAAAGCTGAGAAGCGCGCCCGGCAACGCGTCTGTGCGTTCATTCGTCGCGGCGACTCAAAAGCTCGGTCCGGGTCTCCAGATTAGTAAGGAAGAGGCAAAGAAATTTTCTGCGGGAGCGGGAGACGGCGGTGGCACGATACCTGCACCTGTGGCGACATTCTGGGCAGATGTATTGAGTGCGCGGACGAAAAGCTTCGTGTCCGGCGGAATGTCCGCACAACCTCCGTACGATCACGCTGGTCCTTCTGTTCGGGCGAGCGATGAAGTAAACGGATTGTTGCGAGAGCAGGGAAAGATCCGCAATCAGTTTTCAGGGTTCCTCGGAGCCACAGGTATTGGGCGCGGCGCTGGGTCGCTCAAGCCGGAATTGTATTGGGAGCTTCTCGACGCGGATGATCAAGGGGCAATAACGCTGGGCGCGTCTTATAGCCGCGGCGGGGCGGGCGGGACGTATCAAGCTGCGGATGTCCTTTATTACGCAAGCGGCGGCTACTACGTTGCTCTCACATTGTATCAGCTGTGGCCTGTTACAGTGGAAGGGAAACCTTCCACGCTTGTCTGGCGCGGCGACATGATCTCCGCCGCATCGCTGAGCACCCTGCATGGCGTGGAGCGGCTCGGATCGGAGTCGGTGATGATGAAAAACATAACCAAAGCCGTCACACTGTTTCGTCGCGATACGAGTGGAGGCCGTTGACCAGTGAAACGCTTTGAGTGTCGAATTCTCTGTGCTGTTTGCGCAGCGTCGTCGTTGTTATTTGCAACGCGACTGTTGGCGGAGGAAAACAGTGGTAACTGGTTCGAATCGGTGAGTCACGTCCCCTTTGAATATACCGCCGAAGACACCTATGTCGGCGACGGTGACGTCCAACGCGGGCCTAACAAAAGCGTACGCGATTTTTACGAAAACGATTCGATCCTGCATTTGGTGTTCACTCCCCGAATTAAACCTGGCGTTCTGCGGATTGGCACCGAGTGGGAGCGGCTCTCGTTCGGACTTCCGGACGGTGCGCCACTGCCGGACACACTGCAGTCAGTCGGCCTGGTCATGGGATTGGATATGCAGTTTTCCGATTCAATCATTGTGAGGGCCGAAGGTCAGCCTGGTGTCTACGATACCGAGTTCGATGATTTGTCGTGGGACAGTTTCAATTTTCCTTTCCTAATAGGAGGCACGTACATTTACAGCCCTAATCTGCAGCTCGTTCTCGGCGTGAGCGTCGATATCGAACGGAAATATCCGGTGCTTCCTGCCGCGGGGGTTCGCTGGAAAATCGCATCGCATTGGCTTCTCGACGCCGTGCTGCCATCCCCGCGTCTGCAGTTTGAAATGAGCAGAGATGTGTCGCTATACGTAGGAGCGAATGTAAAGCAAACCAGTTACCGTGTACCTGACGATTTCGGGGACTCACACGGAATCCCGCGACTCAACCACACGATCCTGACCTATAGCGAATTGCGAACCGGAGCAGGATTAGACTGGAAGATCTCCCCGATTATCACAGCCACCGGCGAAGTCGGCTATCAACCGTACAGAAACTTCGATTTCTATCGCTCTGACGTGCGCTACCATCAGGACGGTGGCGCCCCTTACGGAATGATCTCGTTGCACGGCGCGTTTTAGCTCCCTTGCAGTATTTGTCTCATTGGTCCCATGCGTCCCATAGGACACATGGGACATATGCCCGCTAATTAGCGGAGATTCTTATCCAGCGCGCCGATTTTGCGTGTCTCCGGCCAATGAAATGTAACGCCCAACACAACCAGGATTGTCCCAATGCCTCCGGCAACGACCGAAATCACCGGACCAAACAGCGCGGCCGTCAATCCTGATTCCAGCGCACCGAATTCGTTCGATGTGCCGATAAAAATATTGTTCACCGACGAAACGCGTCCGCGCATTTCATCGGGCGTGACCAGTTGCACGATGGAACCACGAATAATCACGCTCACACTATCGAATGCGCCGAGAAGAAGTAACAGGCCAAGCGATAACCAGAAGATTTTAGACAAGCCAAACAGGACAGTGGCAATTCCAAACCCGGAGACACACCAGAGCAAAGCTTGACCAGCCTGCTTCATTGGCGGCAGATGTGCTACCACCAGCGCCATCGCAAAGGCACCGATCGCTGGCATTGCTCGCAGCCACCCAAGGCCAACCGGGCCGCAGTGCAAAATCTGATCTGCGAAAATCGGCATTAATGCGGTCGCGCCTCCCAGCAAGACCGCGAACAGATCCAGTGTGATCGTCGCCAGGATCACTTTTCTGCGAAACACGAAGCGGAGTCCAGCCATGAGACTCTTCCAGGTGCCTGCCTCGCTCTGGTCGCGCCTCTGTTTGCTGCGCCGAATCGGGAGAACCAGAAAGAAAAAGCAAAATGCGCAAAGCGCATCCAATAGGTACACAAACGGGAACCCGATGTAGGCGACCAGCAATCCGCTAAACGCAGGGCCCACAACGGATCCAATTTGAAAAACGCTGTTATTCCACGTCACCGCATTCGCAAAGGCATCACGAGAAATCAACGTAGGAAAAAATGAACTGCGTGCCGCCCAACTGAAAGTGCGCGCCACGGCTCCGAGAAAAAGAAGAAGGTAAATCAACGGAATCGATGCGTCGTCAAAATGGAAGATTGGGTGATGCCGTTCGAAAAACCCAGCAATGGCCGTCAGGACGCGATTACTTTCACGCAATGGCGCAATCGCAGGAATGGCGAGATGTCTCCAAGAAACCAGAGCCAGAGCCAGCGACGTCAGCAGGCTAAAAATTTGCGAGACCAGAATGATGCGCTTTCGACTGAACCGATCCGCCAAATGGCCGGCCGGCAAAGACAGTGTCACGACCGGCACGGCAATAACCAGGCCGACCAGCCCAAGCGCGGTGGCCGAATGTGTGCGCGCATAAACTTCCCATTCCACGGCCACGGCCAGCATCAGGCGGCCGGTGATCGAAAGCAGATTGCCGGCTGTGAACAAGCTGAAGTCCCCAAAGCGGAACGCCGCATAAGGATCATGCGCTCGCCGCTCCAATTCGATTGGGGCGGGAACCGCCGGACGTTCGCCCTCAGGCGATTGATAGGAACTTGGATCGGTTGGTTGCGGCATGTTCGAGCGCGTTCGATCGAACACGCGCATGAGATTGTAGATTGAGCAACCAGTGTCGCAACATCAGTACGGTCTGCGACGTCTCGAGGCGGCTGATATGCCGAGAGTCCGGGCTTGCTTTCTGCGGGACTTCCTGTTGGGATGGCAACGTGCCTGTTGACGACGATCAGGCCTCGGAGAATCGGACCGCCTCAATCACCCAACACGGGGTTGTCGCGTTTACAACAACTCATTGGAGCATTGTGCTGGCGGCGCGAGGGCACTCGCCCGCGGCGGAGGAGGCACTTGAAAAACTTTGCCGTACATACTGGCGACCAATTTATGGTTTCGTGCGACGCCAGGGAGTCGGCCCGGAAGAAGCGAAAGATCTAACTCAGGGGTTTTTTGCTCTGCTGCTGGAGCGCCGGGATCTCGATGCCGTTCGCAAGGAGAAAGGGCGCTTGCGCTCCTATTTGCTGACGTCAGTGAAGCATTTCCTGGCGAACGAGCGTAATCGTGCGATGGCGATCAAGCGAGGCCAGGGGCAGCGGTTGATCCCGTTAGAGGATTTGCGTGACCGCGAGCGGATGGGTTTTGAGCCATCAGAGACATTACCTGCAGATCAAATTTACGAGCGCCGTTGGGCATTAAGCGTGCTTGATCAAGTACTGACCCGACTGGGAGGCGAATATCGTGCCGCAGGTAATGTCCAATTGTTTGATTGGTTGCAGAAATCGCTCATAGACGAACCGGATCGCCCTTCGCCGGCGGATACCGCCCGCGAATTCGGGATGACTGAGAGCGCAGTGAGGCAAGCGTCGTACCGGTTGCGTCAGCGTTACCGCCAACTCTTACGGGAGGAAATTGCCCACACCGTGATGCTTCCAGGCGATATAGAAGATGAGTTGCGCCACTTAATTATTGTGCTGCGCGCGTAACGGCCGCGAGAATTTCTTGCATTACCTAATTGGGGGGGCTGATGGCCGAGGCACCAAATGAAGACTGTCAACAGGGTTTGCGAAAAGTGCGGGGCGAAAATTTTTGGCGACGCACCACGAGAAGCTTGCCCGGCGTGTCTTCTGGAAACCGGCCTGGGTCTTCTCGCCGATGAATCTGTAACCAAGGTCGGCTCGTCCGCCATAGCCTGGGCGAGGGCGGGTGACCCCGGCCGCGACGATAGCATGCGAGCAGCAGATAGAAGAAAAGCCACTCGGCCGGCAGCAATGCTCGCAGACTTTGGTGACTACGAGTTGCTGGAGGAAATCGGCCGGGGCGGTCAGGGCGTAGTGTATCGCGCTCACCAGAAAAGTCTCAATCGCACCGTCGCGCTCAAAGTGATCGGCTTGGGCCCTTGGACTACCGAAGCGCATCTGAAGCGCTTTCGCCGGGAAGCGGAAGCCGCCGCCAGCCTCAACCATCCATGCATCGTTCCCATCTACGAGGTAGGCGAACGGGATGGCCAGTGCTACTTCAGCATGAAGTTAGTCGAAGGCGGCCAGCTTGATGAAGTGGCCGAGAGCGAGCCCATACCCATCCGACGCGCCGTCGAGTTAATCGCCAAGCTAGCTCGCACTGTGCATTACGCACATGAACACGGCATTCTGCATCGAGATATCAAGCCAGGTAACATCTTGCTCGATGCAAACGGCGAACCGCATCTGACTGATTTTGGCCTTGCCCGACTAGTTGAAGTAGAGAGCACGATCACGTGCACCCTAGACGTGATTGGCACACCCAGTTACATGGCGCCGGAACAAGCTGCGGGTGAACACACAAAACTCAGCAAGGCAACAGATGTCTATGCAATTGGCGCGGTCCTTTACCAATTGCTTACTGGCCATCCGCCTTTTGCCGGAGGAACAAGCTATCAAACTATTCGGTTACTGCTGGACACCGAGCCGCGGCAACCGCGTCTGTGGAATCCTAAAATAGACCGCGATCTTTCCACGATTTGCCTGAAGTGTCTCGAGAAGGATCCAAAGCGCCGATACCCCTCCCCCCTCGCGCTTGCGGAAGACCTTGAACACTGGTTAAAGCACGAGCCAATCCAAGCAAAGCGAAGTGGATTTTTCACTCGTTCGCACAAATGGGCGCGGAGGAAACCCGCTATTGCTGCTTTGATTGCATCCTTGACAGCACTGGCGGCAGCTGCGGGATGGATTGTTTGGAAAAGTGAACTTATCAGGACTCCGATAGCAACAAACGGGATCGCCGTGCTGCCGTTTGAAAATCTGAGCCGCGATCCAGATGACGCCTATTTCGCTGAAGGCATCCAAGATGAGATCCTGACGCGACTGGCTGGCATCGCGGGTTTAAAAGTAATTTCGCGCGCTTCCACGCAGCGCTATAAAGGCAAACCTCGCAATCTCGCCGAGATCGCAAATCAACTCGGAGTAGCGAACATTCTTGAAGGTAGCGTGCAAAAAGCGGCCGACCAGGTGCGCGTCAATGTGCAGTTGATCAACGCACAAACCGATTCCCACCTATGGGCTGATATCTATGATCGGGAGTTGAGCGATATCTTTGGCGTCGAGAGCGAGATCGCCAAGGCAATCGCCCAGTCGTTGCAAGCGAAACTCACCGGTCGCGAGGAGCAAGCCTTAGCAGTTAGACCAACAAAGAATCCGGAGGCTTATGATGCGTATTTGCGTGGCCTGGTTTTTGAAGGACGCAGCCACTCCTCCTACACCTATTTCTCTGCCGATCTCGAATGGAAAGCCATCGGTTCTTATGAGCGGGCGGTGCAGCTTGACCCTAATTTTGCGATTGCTTGGGCGCGGCTTTGTCGCGCGGACGCGTTTCTCTACGCCAACCGTTACGACACTACCACCGCGGCCCGGGGGGATGCAGCGAAACGTGCTTTGGAGAATGCGCAGAAACTAGAGCCGAGCTCGCCTGAGACCCTGCTCGCCCTGGGTTATTATCAATACAGGGTGCTGCGCGATTACGGGCCTGCCAAAACGACGTTCGAGCGTGTTAGCAAAATGTTACCAAACAACAGCGACGTACCCAGAGCCCTCGCCTTAATTAGCCGACGTGAGGGACACTGGGATCAAAGCATTGCCAACTACGAGCGAGCTCTCGCCCTGGACCCACATAATATGGAGTTACTTACGGACGCAGCAGGGACTTACACCATGCTTCGACAATTCCCCGCCGCGCTAAAGCTCTACGATCGAGCGCTGGACATTACGCCAAACAATCCGGAGGTGATGGCCTCAAAGGCTAGTATTTATCAGGCCCAGGGTAACCTGCAAGAAGCCGCTAGGTTCCTATCCGAGATAAACGAAAAAACTCCTAATGACAGTGCGTTTTCGACCAAGATCAACCAGTTCCGACTTGGACGAAATTACGTTGAGGCCGTTCAATTGCTGCAAGCCCGACTGACCCAATTCCATTTTGCCTCTGATTCCGAAAAGGCTTTTGATCAGATGAACCTTGCTTTCATGCAGCGCGTTGCTGGCGATACGGTTGGCGCAAACATTACCGCTGAACAGGCGCGCAATGTATTCGAGCAGCTCCACAGAGATCAACCAGACAGGCCCGGCTTTGCGGCAGGGCTGTCTCAAGCTTATGCTGTGATGAGGGAGAAGGATTCGGCTCTAAAGCTAGCGGAGCGTGCAATCATGCTTCAGCCCCGTGCTAAAGATGCGATGGCCGGACCGACCTTCGAAGAGAACCTGGCGCTAATTCAGACGATCTTCGGCGAGTATAGCCGTGCCATCTCAACTTTCACCCAGTTGTTACAAACGCCCTATGTTAGCTGGGTTTACCCAACGCCCATTACGCCGGCCCTTCTGAGGCTCGATCCAGCTTGGGATCCATTGCGCAGCGACCCGCGCTTCCAAAAACTCTGCGAGGAAAAGGAACCGTGAACGCGCGCATTTTTTTCGCCGAGCTAAAGCAGCGCAACGTTTACAAGGTTGCGATTGCCTATGCTGTCGTGGCTTGGTTGCTGATGCAGGTCGCTAGCCAGATCTTTCCGTTTTTCGAAATTCCGAATTGGGCGGTGCGTCTGGTGGTGCTGTTGCTCATAATCGGTTTTCCGGTGGCATTGATCCTGGCGTGGGCGTTTGATCTAACGTCAGAAGGAATTAAACGCGCAGAGGATGTCAGTCTTAGTAAGTCGATCGTGTCGAAGAGCCGTAATCCGATCGTGCCTGGCAAAGGCGCGCAAAAGCGCGCGGTATTTCTACCTACCACGCACTGGAGCGTGGTGCTGGAGGCGCAAGGTTCAACACCAGGGGCGCGAGCGGCAATGGATGGACTTTGCCGCACTTATTGGCGACCGGTTTACGGTTTCGTACGGCAACGAGGCATTGGGCCGGAAGAAGCGAAAGATTTCACGCAAGGTTTTTTTGCTCTGCTGCTGGAACGCCGAAACCTGGATGCTGTGCGCAAGGAGAAGGGGCGGTTGCGTTCGTATCTGCTCAGATCGCTCAATCATTTCTTGGCCAATGAACGATGCCGTACCATAGCGATCGAACACGGCAAAGGCCGCCATCTGATTCCGCTGGAAGCGTTACGCGATCGTAAGCGTATGGATGTCGCACAGGTAGACGAGTTGACCGCTGACCAAATTTACGACCGTCGCTGGGCGCTGACGGTTGTCGACCAGGTGCTAGCGCGGCTAGGCGACGAATATCGTGCCGCTGGTCCGGCAGCTGCCGAATTGTTTGAGCGGCTACAGAAATCGCTCACAGAAGAACCGGATCGTTCTTCGCCGGCAGACCACGAATTCGGGATGACTGAGAATGCTGTGAAAGATGCGTTCCATCGGTTGCGCCGGCGTTACCGCCAACTCTTGCGCGAGGAGATTGCGCAGACGGTAGCGGTTCCTGGAGATATCGAAGATGAGCTGCGCCATTTGATTGCCGTCCTGCGGGCGTACCCAAAGACTGCGCGAGAAAACGTAGTCGTGAATCCGCGGCAATGGGTTGGCCCCGAATAACTCGGTTCCTCGTTGCTAACCGCGAATCGACACCAATCCGATTTGCAAATTGGCGTTCACGCCCGTCCGTCGGACGCCAGCTCTACTGAGACCTCGTCCGGTACTTACTTGTTTGACGGCTGATCATCCGAACAACAGGACCCATTCCTAGCCTGAAGCAGGCTTAAAACTAAAGCCAGTCTCGAACGCACATTTCACAAGAAGTCTAGCCGCGCCTGCGTGCCGACTGTTTGCCACAGCCCTCGGGTCATCCCGATCCCCACGCAGTCATTGGCTGCATAACTTTGGTTACCGTCTCGGGCGAGGCATCCGTGGTTCAGAAGAAAAACCACACTTTGCCCGTTATATCGCGCCGGAATTACTGCAGTACCTCTGTGAAAGACCAAACACAGTAAACAAAAACCAATAACAAAGGAACAACCATGAAAACAAACCTAACAACAACTAACTTCAAATCTGGCTTTCGCATCGCCGGTCAGTTATTCAGCAGGGCAGCGTGCCTCGGGGCAGTTATTCTTATCTGCTCCAGCGCCTTCGCACAAAACCTGTTTGTCTCGGGAAGCGAACCTCAAAAAAATTGCCGCGGAGGATGCGGCGCGATCTTCCAATTCACCTGGGATGGCGCGCAAAGCATCTATGCCTCAGGATTATTTGACCCCTGGGACGTAGCCTTTGACAGCACGGGCAATCTGTTTGTGGTGGATTACGACCGCGGCGAACTCTTCGGCGAGGCGGCGGTCTATAAAATTACTCCAAACGGAGCGCGAACCACGTTTGCCTCCGGATTGAGTTACCCTTGCTACCTCGCTGTTGATAGGGCAGGCCACCTGTTTGTGGCGGATTATGATCACGGCGTCATCTATGAATACAAGCCGACCGGATCGCGAGCTACCTTTGCCACGGGCTTGCATCATCCTGTAGGGCTGGCTTTCGACACTCTGGGCAAGTTATTTGTGGCGGATAACAGCGCCGGCATCTATCTGGGCCACATCTATGAGTACAAACCAGACGGGTCGCGGGTGACCTTTGCCGTGTTGGACCCGTCCGATCGCCCAGCGGACCTGGCCTTTGACAGTATGGGCAATCTGCTTATGGCGGATTTGAGCGGCAAGATCTATAGGTATGCTTCGAATGGAGTTCTACGTCGCCATCCAGGTCGGACGATCTTTGGTTCCGTGCCGAACAGCGCAGAAAGTCTGGCCTTTGACAGCGCGGGCAACCTGTTTGTGGTGGATGGGGGCGGGGTAAACAGCAGCGGCACCGTCGGCCCAAACGCGATCTATAAATTCACTCAACAGGGAGTGCGAAGCACCTTTGCCTCCGCAGAGGCTGTCGGCGAAACCTTCGCTTGTCTCGCCTTCCAGCCAGCAGTCTGTTGTCAATGAGCACCGCAAGCCCTACTTCACAACAGCCGTCACACCTGCTCGGTGTGGCGGCTGATTGTTTTGGATTTTTTTGAAGCCATGGCGGGTCGCCCATTTTGGCGATTCTAGCGCGGCGACAGCGAACACCTGTGGCGGGAAGTTCGTTTCGGCCAGCAGGATGGCAGCCGGCAGCCTGTAATCCCAAATCAGTGCCATCCGGGTAATCCGTGGTTGCTGTGGTTTCACCGATTCAACGCTTCGACACTTTAACGCTGGGGAACCGCACTTTCCGCGTTATATCGCACCGGATTTTCTGCAGTACACCTGTGAAAACAAAACTAACTAATGAAAAACAAAAAAAGG
>WNGB01016930.1_pt1 | contig 21132 bp, 22 predicted proteins | sample 5400681 | NCBI WGS metagenome assembly WNGB01 (sample SAMN13153367, study PRJNA577476) | soil metagenome | isolation source: 115 cm soil or saprolite under grassland replicate 2 | place: USA:California | collected 2016-06-15
AAGCGCGTCAAATGCAGCCCGGCCGAGTGCCGACGCGATCCCGGCCCACTCAGCGAATGCCGCCGGCGTCGTGGGACCGAAGATGTGCAGATACCGGCGCGCGAGCTCGAGGCGAGCCTCGGGCGGGTCGACGTCTGGTGGCGGCACCGTCCAGACGGTCGCCTGTCGGGCGCCGTCCCAACGGATCAGGACCGTACCGGTCGGCGCAGCGTACCTGAGCCGGTTGGGATGCTCGCCGAGCGCACGACCCGCTTCTCCGTAGGTCATCCTCCGGCCGCCGAGAAAGGCCTGCAGACGAGCCGCCATTTCATGTGCGAACCTCCGGCCTTCGTCATCGGCCGGCAGCCTCCCAAAGGAAAAGACCGCGAGATCGCGTGCCGCGACGACGTACGCGCTGAACCGCGGCCCCCAGAGCTGGACGAGCGATCGATCTTCCCAGGTGGACGGTTGTGTTCCCGCGACGCGCGCATGGATCGAAAGAAGCGCCGCTCGCGGCATACTGTCCTGCAGGCCGGCCCACGCCGCGCGCCGAAGGGAGCGCGGGCCGGGCGGGAGCCGTTTGTCGAGCCCACCGACGGTTCGTCGATACGCGAGGATCTGCGCCCGCGTGAGGTCGAGCCGACGCTTCGTCACGTCAGACGTTCATTCCTCAATCCCATCGGTTCGCCGATCCCAATGTCACAGCGAAAACGAGTGCCCAGGGTGTCGCCCGAGTCCGGACGCATACGCCTTCCCACTTCGCGCACTTACGCCTGTGGAGGCAGCGCGTCCGCAGCCGCGAGCGCTAATGTGAAATGCATGACGAACCGCTCCAGGTCAAGCACGATCCCTACGCGACCGTAATCGCCGGCCGCTGCGCGTTAAGACGTCCTCGCGTTCAGGCCTGCCGTTCGCAGATTATCTGCCGATTCGACTTACCGGCTCTAGCTGTCGGTTCGGAGGTTCGAATCCTCCATCCCCCGCAGATATTGAAGGCGCTTCAGCCTGATCGGGCGCCCACGAGGAAATACGTCCGCATGGGACCTTTTCCGCGCACGTCGACCACGCCGCGCTCCTCGCAGTCGAACCGGCTGCGGATGAGAGCATAGGTCGCTTCGCTCAGCTGGATGCGTCCCGGGACTCCGTGCGACTCCATTCGACTTGCGGTGTTGACCGCGTCGCTCCAGACATCAAACTCGAACTTCCGCTTGCCGATCACGCCCGCGACCAACGGGCCTGAGTTCAGGCCGATCCGGAGCTGAAGCTGACGTCCGCCGGACGCGCGGTACTCCGTAATGAAGTCGCGCATGGCCAGGGCAAGGCGTGCCGCGCCTTCAGCATGATCGGCTCGCTCACTCGGCACGCCGGCCACACCCATCCAGTTGTCACCGATGGTCCGGATCTTCTCGACTCCGAAATGATCACCGAGCTCGTCAAACGCCGAAAAGATCTCGTTCAGGACGGCGACCAGCTCTCTCGGGGCCAGCTCGAGCGCAAGTCGCGTCGACCCGACGATGTCGGCAAAGATGATGGTCGCGGCGGAGTGTGAGTCGGCAATGAGCTGCTCACCCGACTTCAGGCGCTCGGCGATCGCCGGCGGCAGGATGTTGAGCAGCAGTCTGTCGGAGCGATCGCGCTCGATCGCGAGCAGCGCCAGCGCCTCGTCCTTCTGCCGAAGAAAGACACCGATTAACGTGACGGCGAGCGTACTGACGACGGTGATGTTGAGGACGAAGAACGCGATGATGAGCCAGGGCGAGAGGCTGTTGCCTGCCCGGAGGCCACCGTCGACGAGTCCGCTGATGACGACCACGCCCACGAACGCCGCGAGCCATCGACCGGCGCGCGGTGCACCAAAGACGAACGCCCCGATCGGCGCAAGGAGCGACCAGAGCACGACGGCGCTGGAGGAGACGAATCCACCCAGCGCGATCTGAAGACCGAACGGCAAGAGCAAGATGAGCGCGAGCTGGATCGACCTCGCCCATTCGAATCGGCGCCGGATCGCGAACAGCGCCGTGGTCGCGCCCGTCACGAGCACGTAGCTGAAGGGGATCGCAGCCGCCAGCGGCTCGCCGGCCAACAGATAGATCAGCGACCATAGCAGGCTCGGCGGCACGAACAGTAGCGCAGCCAACGCAAAGACGGCCTTTCGCGCTCGAGCGTCAGCGCTATCGTTCGGCTCCGCGACCAGCCGCGCCATCAGGGCCACAAGTGACTGGAACACGATTGCGCACAGTATCGGCGGGACCAGACCGAGCTCGCGCTGTGGTCGGATAGACCGCGAAGATGGTCGACCAATTCGGCCTGATTGGCTGATCCGGCGTGTTTAGTGGGCTGCTCCGGTCACACCACGATGTCAGGATCGCGCAGCCCGAGCTCACTCGCGATCGCATCGCCCCGCTCGCGCGCCGCCCTCGCGTCCTCGCTCCGTCCCGCACGCGCGAGGACGTGGGAGTAGCTGCGCAGCGCCCGCGCCAGACCCGGCCGCGCCTCGATCTCCTTGAAGATGCGGATGGCAGCCTCGAGGTCCGCGATCAGCGGCGGCAGGTCAGCTGATCCCTCCCGGACAAGAGCCGCTGCGCGGCGCGCCAGGATCGTTGCCTCGCTGAAGGGGTCGCCGAATCTGCGAGCCGCAGCGAGGGCCGCGTCGAAATCCGCGACGGCCGCGACCGGCTGACCGAGCCGCGCGATGGCCGCGGCCAGGCCGGCGCGACCGAGCGCGCCGAGGCCCCCCAGTCCTTCGGCTTCACCGGCACCAAGCTGGAGCATCCTCTCGAACGGCTGCTTCGCAAGGTCGGCCTCACCGAGGCGAAGGCGGCCGTCGCCGACGAAGTAGTTCGCGGGGATCCCGCATAACGTCGCCCCGAGCTGCTCCGAGTTGGCAGCGCATCGGGTCGCGAGGGCGACGGCCAAATCCAAGTCGCCGCGCTCAGAGGCGATCGACGCCCGAGTGATGTCCGCGTCGAGGCGAGCGATCGCATCACCCTCGCCCGCGAGGCTATCGCCACGCATCGCGGTCTGCTCGGCGGCCGCGAAGTCGCCCAGACGCGAGTACGCCAAGGTGAGCATCTGATAGAGCTGGCTCGCGCTGATCGCGTCGCCAGCGGCATCGATCACGGGAGCGGCGTTCTGGAGTAAGCGCGCCCCCTCGCGGAGTTGGCCGGTGAATACCAGGTTGGCCCCCATGATCGCTTCGGGCATCGCCCGAGCGACTGGGTCGCTTTGCTCGGCGCCGAGTTGCGCGAGTCGCTCCGTGGATCGGCGCAGGTCCTCACTTGTCGCCAGCGACTCGCCCTGGGACCCGCGCATGAACGCGTTCCAGAAGTGGACCTCCGCCTGGAGCCGGCCGTCGCCCACACGTTCGGCCATCGGGATGATCTCGGCAATGCGCGCGATCTCTCCCGGTGTCGGCGCAAAGGTCCACCCCGCGCGGACTGCGTTGATGCCCGCGCGCACGCGGAGCCGCAGCGTCTCGAGATCGGCGGCATCCGCCGGGATAGCGGCGTACGCGCGGTCGAAAAAGGCGCGCGCCTCGCGACTCCCAAACCGCGCCAAGGCGTGGTCGCCGGCCTCGACGAGGAATGGAGCCGCGCGAAGCGGCTCGCCCGCCGCTTCGAGGTGCATGCCGATCACGGCCGCGAGCTCGGTGCGGCGCTCTGGATACAGCTCGATGAGCGCATCCGCGACGCGCCGGTGGAGCTCGCGGCGCTCCAGCTTGAGCAACGAGGCGTACGCCGCGTCCTGCACCAAGACGTGCCGGAAGAGGTACTCGAGCTCCGGCTGCAGAGCGGCGAGTCCGATGAGCCCAGAGGCCTCGAGGGCGCCGATATCCGCCTTGGTCGTCACGGCTGATCCCCCGCCTCGAGCACTCGCTCCAGAACTCGGACCGGGAACTGGCGGCCGATGACCGACGCGGTACGGATAGCATGCCGCGCGCTCTTCGGGAGGCGATCGATGCGTGCGAGCAAGAGTCCCTGGAGCGTGTCGGGGATCTCGACTCGGGCGACCTCTCCGGTCGCGACCCAGCGACCCGCGCGTTCGGCAATGCCTCCGCGCTCGATGAGCATCCGGATCACCTCCTCGACGAACAACGGGTTGCCTTCGGCCTTCATGAGGATGAGGTCGCGCACGCTATCGGGCAAGGACTCGATCTCGAGCAGATTCGCGACGAGGCGCCGACTGTCCTCGGCTGAAAGGGCGGCGAGGGGTAGCTCGGTGAGAGCCTCGCCGAAGCCCTCGCGCGCCGCGGTAACCAGCCGCCATCCCGGTGTGGCCCTCTCGGGGCGCGCCGTGATGAGACAGAAAAGGGGCAGCTCGTTCACGAGCGGGAGCAGCTGAAGGATGAGCTCGACAGAAGCGGCATCAGCCCAATGGACATCCTCGTACACCAGCACCAGCGGCGCCCTTGCGGCCATCGCGCGCACCAGAACGTGGACGGATGCGGCGTATCGCTTCAAGACCTCCATGTCGATCGCGGTTATCCGCGCCGCGAGCTCGGGTGCGAGCGCCAGGCCGGCGAGGTGCGCGAGGTAGACGTACGCGTCCGCCCATTCGTCTCCGAGGAATTCGTGAGTGAGGCGATCAAGTGCCACCGCGAGCTCGTGGTCGTCGGCGGTGGCGCCCACGCCCGACAGCGAACGCAGGAGATCGACGATGAGGTGGTACGGGATGCCTGGGCCATAGGAAAGGCAGCGGCCCTCGGCCCAGGTGAGGTCGCCGGCCGAAGATGCGGCGCGGTGGAACTCGGCGAGAAGGCGGCTCTTCCCGAGCCCCGGATCGCCGAGCACGCAGGCGACGCGACCCTGCCCCGCGCGGACGACCTCGAACGCGGCGAGTAGCCGCGCGAGCTCAGCCTCGCGGCCGACGAGTGGGCTCTCGATACCGGCGAGACCACGCAATCGTCCGGGCGCGGCCTTCACGCGGCTGATCTCGTAAGCGCGGACCGGCTCTGCCTTCCCCTTGACCTCGATCGCGCCGCGATCGATGGCATCGACCACAGGCGCGACGAAACGGTACGTCGCCGCGGTCGCGAGCACCGTCCCCGGGGCCGCCGCGGCCTGCATTCGCGCGGCGACGTTCACCGCGTCGCCCATCGCGGTGTACTCGTACATGAGGTCGGTGCCGACATTGCCCACCACGACCTCGCCGGTGTTCACGCCGGCGCGGATACGGAACTCGACCCCGCGCTCCCTTTTGACGCGCGCGCCGATACGCTCGTCGATCGTGCGGACCATGTCCAGCGCGCAGCGGACCGCTCGTTCGGGATCATCCTCATGCGCCACAGGGGCGCCGAAGAAGGCAAGGATCGCGTCGCCCATGAGCCGAGCGATCGTTCCCTCGTAGTGATAGATCGCTCTCGACATGATGTCGAAGGCCTCGTTCACCAGCACCGTCCAGTCCTCAGGGTCCATCGTCTCGACGAGTGCGGTGGAGCCGACGACATCGGCGAAGAGCGCGGTCACGACACGACGCTCACCGCCGCGTCGCGGAGCGCGCATCTTCTCGGCGAGCGGCGCCGGCGCGGCCGCGGCGAGACGTGCGCGGCGCTCGCTGTCGAGCGCGTTCTGCGGACCGACGGACGCCCCGCAGCTGGCACAAAAGCGCGAGCCGGGGGCGACGGCCACGCCGCAATCAGGACACGTGTCAGGCATGGCCGCATGGTACCGAGCGAGACGACCCGTCAGGAGATCAGGTCTTTGACCAACCCTCCGACAGCAGGAACGTGCCGTTCGCCGTGATGAAGTACACCTGCCATCCGTAATAGCCGCGGAAGGCGCTGGGGTCGGCTCGCATCACCTCGGCGTACTTCATGACGGCATCCACGTATTCGTCGTCGTGGTTGTATGCCCAGATCGCGCGCTCGATCTTCGCCGGCGCGCCGGATGCGGCCAGATAGCGGCCCGCGGCAAGGATCGCGTCGTGAGTGTCATTGATATCGCCTTCACCGTATGTGTCCCAGGTCGCCGGCATGAACTGCATCGGACCCTGCGCACCGGCGTAGGAATCGCCGCGGATCCGACCCATGCGCGTTTCGACGAGGTTGATCGCGGCGAGGTAGTACCAGGGCACTCCGAACTCGGCCTCGGCTTCGCGGTAATACCTGAGCAGATCGCCGATCGGCGGCGCAGACACGATCCGCCATCCTGGCAGGTCAGTCACGCGCACCGGACCAAAGGGCCAGAGGTCGGCACCCGCGGCGATGTTGAGGTCAGCGGCCCCGCGCACATCTTGCGGGATCGCGGCAAAGACGGGATCGCGCAGATCCGGACGCTCGATGAGCCGCCGGTACACGAGCTGCTGAAGGTGCCCCATGAACGCGAGCTCTCGGCCGGTCACGGCTGGATCGCGCACCGCGCGCTCTGCCGTCACGAGCTGATCCAGCAGCGCGGTCGCCTCGTCCGCGACGACCGGCACAGCGTCCCACTGCTGCGATCTGTCTGCCAAAAGGGTCAGCCGATCGCGCGCAGTAAGCGCGACGCGCTCGACCTCAGGTTCGAAGAGACTCACGTCGACGCGAGGCGCCGCGGTGATGCGAGGCATGGCGGTGGACATGGAAGCGGGAGGTTCGGTGGCCGAGCAGGCAGCGACGAGCGCGCACAGAAGTACAGACGCGGTCGCTAGCCCCTTCCTCATCGCGCGTCCATGCTGAGCCCCTCGCGCTTCCTCCGGAACTCGTCGCTCGGAGACTCGAGCGAGATGAGACCTCTCTGATCCGACTCTGGGGTGCGGTCACCGCCACGCGCGGCTGTTACATGAGATCGACGTTACCGACGTTGGGAAAACCCGGGTTGTACGCGTGTCCTGGATCGCGAGGTTGGCGTCCCGTGATGGTCGTCAGTCCACGTACGGTCCGTTTTAGACGGGCGTCTCTCCGTTCGGCTTCCCGGCAATGAGCAGAAAGCGCATCCCGGGCCGCGCATCGGCCACGGTCACCGCGCGACCGGGTCCGAGAACGGCGATCTGCGGAGGGCTCGCGCGAGGTCGGCGCCCAGGCTCGCCTCGCCCTCCAGCATGTAGATGAAGCCGTTGAAGTCTGACGGGACCACGGCGTTGAAGGTCCCGCCATTTCGTATCCCGACATCCAGGATGAGCCCAGGAGTCCCGATCTCCACCGGAGAGCCTCCCCGACCAGCAGCCGCACGGTCGCGTCACCTTCCTCCCGGACTGGCGCGTTCTCGGGCTCAAGGACCTGTGCGGTGGGCGCGACTCCCTTGTCTCTTTCGCGCCATGTTCACCCAGAAAAGCACGCCGCGCGTCTCGCCGAACTTGCCCTCTCGGATCTCGTCCTCGCCGATGCCTTCCGCGTGCCGCACCCCGCGGCCTGTTCGGATCTTCAAGAGCGATCCGGTCCGCAGGCGCGCACGCTCCATCGTGTCACTTGGACCGGTGCTATGGCCGGTGCTCGCTGAGCCCGCGATCAGGTACCACAGGTTGTCGAAGCCACGGTGCGGGTGCTCGGTATCGAGGTTCGCCGGCTCGGGTGTGTGGCTACGACCGCTTCGTGGACCAGGATGAACGGGTCAACGAGCGAGTACGGGATGCGCGCGTGGGGCGAGGATTCAAGGACGTCGATGCCCATCATCGGCCGGATCCGGGCGTGCTCGAACAGGCGGATCTGCCGTTCGGCTGTATCGCTTTGAGTGGTCATCGTGGGTTCCTCATCGCGGCGCGAGCGCCCGAAGGCCGCGTCAACGAAGACGACTCTGTCGCTCTCCGTCGTCTCGCTCACATTACTTGCGCATGCAACTACCCTGTTCCCGGTGATTGCGGAGACGACAGAAGGATCACGATCAGGTGACGACCATTACCGCCGAGGCGACGAACTCTGATCGAAGGGTTGACGCGCTAGCGTTTTGGTAGCGGCAGCAGTGGCAACGCATAGAACAGCGCTGTGAGACCGTAGACCGCGAGGCTGGCAACCTGTGCGACGAAAGCCAATGCGATGCCTAGCGTGTACGCGCCGTGGCCGATCGGGAAGAGCCGGCCCTCCTCGCGAAGGCGGCGCGCCGACGGACTGTCGCCGACCAGTCGATGGTCGTGGGTCGTGTAGAGGAAGATCCCGGTGAACGCGAGCGCGATGAGCACCGCACCGAGTCCGTAGACGACGAGCGCCGGCGTCGCGCCGTGCTCGGTAAGGATGTACTGGTCGACGAGAGCGGTCGGAAACGGAACGATGCCGACAGCGACCAGTAATAGGAGATTGAGGTAGAGGAACCGGCGATCGACGCGCTTGCAGTGCTCCAGCAGCGTGTGGTGGTTCACCCAGATGATCCCGATCGTCAGGAAGCTCACGAGATACGCGGCGTATGCGGGCCATAAGCGGAACAACGCACTCACAAGGTCGGTTGTGTCCGGAGGCACGCGCAGCTCCAGTACCAGGAACGTCGCGGCGATCGCAAAGACGCCGTCGCTGAACGCCTCGAGGCGGACTGTCCGCACAGCGACAGTCTGACGAAAATCGACCGTGCGTACAGTCCGCGAAGAATGATCACCGTGCTGGCCTTCCCGGCGCAGGCTCCCAGTTGATCTGTCGGCAAGCTCTGAACGCTACGTCCGGGGCGCTGGTCGACGCTCCGGTAGAAGCCACGGCAACGCTTCGGCCATCGGTTCCGCCAGCGCGACGTAGTCATCGTGGGTGATGTGGTCGCGCGCGAAGAGACCGAGCGCCGCGCCGAATGCCGCGCGCTCGGCCTTGTGACCCGCTTCGCCGTGCATTCCCTTCCATGCGACAAGCGCGTTCCTCGCTTCCGTCAGACCGAACACGCTACGGTGGTATTCCTGCCATGTCGGGCCGAGATCCGCGCGCTCGATCGCCGCGACCGCCTCTTTCTCGGCGCGGCGGTATGCGTCAAGTCGTCGCGACTCGTGCCGATCCCAGCCCCACGCCGCGCGTTCGATGCCGTTCGTGTCGAGGACGCGCAGATCCGAGGCCAGTCGCTCGAGCTCTGCCGGACGAGGATGCTTCGCTATGCGAGAAGGATGCGCTTATTGAGAGAATCGAGCGCGGACGCTTCTGCCGACGCGTCCTTCGAGGCACGCGAGAGCGTCGCGACCTGACACATGGCCAGCACGTTCTTCGCCCACTGCACGTCCGAACCGTAGATGAAGGAGTCTGCGCAGCGCGACGTAGCCGTCAGCGAACGACCAGGTAGAGATCGACCGCCGGCGCCCCGTCCTGCCGACCGATCACCAAAACGCCGGCTCCCTCCGCCGGCCCGACCGTCAGCGTCGTCGAGTTATTGATGAAGTTCTGGTTGCCGGCGAGCCTGCCGAGCGTGTAGCTCGGTAGAGCAGCTACCACCTTCTCCTTCGCTCCGATCGAGCCGGCGACCGTGACGTTGTTCTGCGTGAACGGGACCCCGACCGAAAGGCCGATCCCGAATGCGGCGTTGAAGAGGCTCAGCGCGCCGCCAAGAACGAACACGAACAGGAAGCCGCCGCAGCCGGACCAACATCCGCAGCCGCCCGGACGGAAACGTCTCCGCTTGCTGTCGTCCATCCCGCCAGCGAACTCTAGCCGTTACTTGCTCGCGATCTGGATCAGATTGCCGCAGGTGTCGTCGAAGACGGCCGTCGTGACCGGGCCCATTTCGACGGGTTCCTGAGTGAACCGAACGCCCAATGCTTTTGAGCCGCCTGAACTCAGCCTTTGTATCGTCGACGCCGAACGAGGTGAAAGGGACCCCGTCGCGCTGCAGCGCCTGCTTGAATGGAGCCACTGCGAGGTGACTGCTCGGCTCGAGAAGGAGCTCGGTCCCATTGCGTGCCTCCGGTGACACGACCGTGAGCCAGCGGGCCTCCCCCAGCGGTATCTCGGTCTTCTTCACGAATCCGAGGATTTCGGTATAGAACTTCAGCGCCTTGTCCTGGTCATCCACGTTAGACGCTGGTCACGTTGATCTTCATGGCTGTCTCCTCTTCTGTTTCCTGATCGGCCACCGCTCGCCGATGACCTTCAGCGGTGTCGTGTCGAGGTAGTGGAACTTGTACCGTCCGTCCCTTTTCGTGATGACGAGACCGGCCGATTCGAGCTAGTCGAGGTGCTGCGAGATCGCCTGTCGCGTCGAGCCGAGCCGGTGCTTCATCACCAGCCGCGCGCAGACCTCGTACAGCGTCTGCCCGTCTCTCTCGCGCAGCTCATCGAGGATGGCTCGCCGTGTGGGGTCAGCGAGGGCTCTAAAGACATCACCCAACGCCGATACCATATGCAAGTCGCCACTTGCATGTCAAATCGCGCCATGCCCACGCGGAATAGCGCCACCGTCGAATGCGTTCGCTTAAGGGTGGCCGACTGGAACAAGAACGTCATCGATCAATTCCACGCGAAGGGCGGCAAGGGCATCGGTCCCTGGGGCGACAACCTGCTGCTCCTTACGACGCGCGGGGCGAAGAGCGGAGAAGTCCGCACGACGCCGCTCGTGTACCACCGGGACGACGACCGCTACGTGATCGTCGCCTCGAAGGGCGGCGCTCCGTCCCATCCCGGCTGGTACCACAACCTGGTAAAGCATCGCGAGGCCGAGATCGAGGTCGGGACCGAGAGATTCAAGGTACGCGCGACGCCGATAACGAAGGGACCCGAGCGCGATCGTCTCTACGAAGCGCAGTGCGACACCTTCGCGAGCTTTCGCACCTACCCGAAGAAGACCAAACGGGTCATCCCCGTCGTCGTGCTGCAGCGCGTCTCCTAAGCGGCCACGGCGATCCCGCGGACGGCGTCAGGAGAGATCCTGCGGCGCGAACTTGCCGACTGCGAGCGCGCGAAGACGGCGACGTAGACTCAGGCCACGATGGCGACAGGCAAACGGGCTGAGGCGTCACGCAAGCGCGACAAGAGCACCCAGCGCGAGAAGAAAGCCAACAAGGCTTTTGCGGCGAAGCCAACTCCGCGCTCCACAAAGAACAAGACGCGGGGCCGCGCGGTGAGAGCCAAGCGCACGTTTCAGTTACGCGACGCGATCGCAAACCGACAGGACTGACGCAGGGGGTCGCTAGCTTCGCGACGAGGGCCGCGAAGTGAGCCCCTTGAGGTAGTCGGTAGCCGACGACGTTTCCCCACAGGTCCGCGACCTCGAATGCCCAACCTGTGTGGACCTCGAATGGCTCGCGCAATGGCGTGATCCGCGCCTGGCAAGATCCGCAGCCGCTGCACGCGCCTCGCGGACCTCGAGCCATACGCGCGGGCTCGCGATCGGCTGCGCTTCCGGCACACTCCGCGCGCGCATGCAGTCTGGGCTCCTCGTCACCGACGCCCAAGACTTTCATGCTGCCCGCTTCTCCATGCCGAACAGGTCGACCGCGTCCTCGAAGGTCTCGGCGAGACGTCGCAGCCGCCTCGTCTCGCCCGGCAGCGTGCGTGGCCGTACGGGCCCGCGACGGGCGCGCAAGACAGCACCTGCGTCCCTTCGCCGTGACCGTCAGCTCGCGCTGCCGCGCATCCGACGGGGCTGGACGCCGGCTGACCGGTCCGCGCGCGACGATCCGATCGACGAGCTGTCCGATCGATCGCCGGGTGCATCGCGAGGAGAGCGCGAAGGGCGCCGAGAGCGATGGGCTCCTGCTCGGCGACGATGCGGAGCATCGGCAGCTGCGCACCGGTGATCACGTAGCGCGAGAAGATTCGCGTTGAATCCGTCAAAGCTGCGCTGCATGCCCAGCCATGCGCGGATCGCCCGGTCGCCATCCAAACACGAACGCGCGGCGCTACGGCGGCTAGAGCTGCGCCCTCGGAGTTGGAACGCCTTCCGCACGATCTGCTTCACCGGGCCACGCGTCGCATCTGCCGCGGGTGGCTCCGTGGACGAGCACGACGGCCAGGTAGCCGATGCCCAAGGCGGTGCCCGATCCGCTGAACGTCGTGGGTATCGCGGTCGCACACACGAGAAAGGCGCCCATCCCGAGGATCAATAACACCCAGCATGACGTCGTATCCGGCGGGACCTGGTTCGCCAGCCAGGCGTAGCCGCCATACATCCAGAACAGGACCACGAAGATGAGGACGACCTGCGCGACGGACTCGAAGGACCGACCGCTAGCGAGCTGGGCGGTCAGCTGTGTGAGCGTGAAGACGAAGACCAGGTCGAAGAAGAGCTCGGTGGTCGAGACGCGATGCTCTTCCGCGGGCCTTGTCGCGATCACGTGGCGTGCGGCCGCCGCCAGGCCGACAGCGCGTCCGCGACGCGCCGCATCGTGCCCCACGAGCGGGTGGTGAAGGGCACGCCGAATTCGCGCTCGAGGATCGCGCTCAGGTCCAGCCCGCGCTGCCGTCGAGGCGCCTTTGGCACACGACGAACGCGCCACGCCGCGCCACCGCGCGCATCGCCCACGGACGGCCCGCGGGCCATTCGATCGGGAGCGCCGGACGTCGTTTCGGCGGCTTCGTGAGGATGCAGACAAAGATCCGCGCGCCCGTCGGCGCGCGTGGAGGCCCAGCCTTCACCAGTGCCAGCACCTCGGCACCGGGCCGCACGACGACGTTGGTCTCGAATGGCAGCTCCCGCGCGATCGCCGCGGCCGTCACGCGACGGCGCGCCACGAATGTACCGGCCGCGCCGATGTTGACGAGGTCGAGCCTCTTCGCGACTGCCGCCGTCGAGAAGGTGCTGTGACCTCCGACATTCACGGCCCGGAGAAAGAGGACTACGGCCACTGCGTGAGGATCGTACCGGCGGCCTTCTGGACGCGCGACGTATAGTCCGCGGCAATGGCCGAGGGTCCGAAGGCGGCACGAGTGCGAGAGGCTTTCGACGCTTTCAACCGCGGGGACTTCAAGACGTTCGGGTCATTCCTCGCGGCTGACATCGTGTGGCACGTCGGCGGACATCATCCGCTGAGTGGCGACTACCGCGGCCGCAGCGCCGTGCTCGAGTATTGCACGAAGGCATTCGAGCTCACGAAGGGAACGCTTAGGGGCGAGCCGCTCGACATCATGACCAGCGATCGCCACGCCGGCGTGTTCAACCGCATCACGGGACAGCGCGTCGGCAGAAGGCTCGACGCCGTGCTCGCACAGGCGCTCACCTTCGATGCGGACGGGCGTTGGACCGAGTACTGGGCGCTCGCGGATGAGCAGGACGAAGTCAACGCGTTCTGGTCGGCGGCCGGGTGAGCGCCGTGACCGAGCACCCGAACGCGCGCCGGATGCGCGAGGCTGCGGAAGCCGTCGGGCGGGGCGACATTCCGGCATTCCTCGAGCACTTTCCCGCCGACGTCATCTGGTATTGGCCCGCCGACCGAACCGAGGACCGGATCTACCACGGTCGCGAGGGGCTCATGCGGTTCTTCGGTCGGCTCGGCGAGCGCTCGAAGGGAACGATGCGCCCGCAGGTAGTGGACGCGCTCGCGAGCGAGCAGCACGTCGTGATCTTCCTGCGCGTGACCGCGACACGAGACGCCGAGCGGCTCGACACGCAGGTCGCACACTTTGCGACCGTCGGCTCGAACGGCTTCGCGCGGAACTGGTTCCTGCCGAGCGATCTTGCCGCCTGGAACCGATTCTTCGGTTAGCCCGGGCTTCGCTATGCTTCCGGTTTCCCCGCAGCGCATTTAGATCCGTGGAGTAGAAAATGCCAGAAGGCACGATCAAGCGACTCGTCAGCGACCGAGGCTTCGGGTTCATCACCCAGGCCGATGGGAGCGAGATCTTCTTTCACCGCTCGAAGGTGACAGGCTCGTTCGACTCTCTGACCGAAGGCCAGCGCGTGAGCTACGAGAAGGCGATGGACCCCCGGCGCAACAAGGAGAACGCGGAACAGGTCACGCCGATCTAACGACACCGGCACGCTCGACCGGTGACGACGTCGTTGACGTGGGCCCAGGTCCTGGCCTGGCGCATGCGCCGACATTTCCTCGATCCGATCGGGAAGCCGTCAGTACCGGAGGTCGTCCGACGGCTCGGCGGCGTACAGGCGCAGGTCGCGTCGTCGGCCGAGCTCGCCGTGCGCGTCCGCCGTAGCGCCTCGCGCCGGGGTGAGGTCGCACGCGCGCTCGCCGAAGGGCGTCTCATCAAGACGTGGGCGATGCGGGGCGCGCTCCACCTGATCACCCCGGAGGATGGGGGTGCCTTTCTGTCGGTGCTGGCCGCCGGACGGATATGGGAGCGGCCCAGCTGGCAGCAATATTTCGGCATCACCCCGAAGAGCATCGACCAGCTACGCGTGGCCGCGCGTGAGGCGCTTGACGGCGGACCTCTCACGCGGGAAGAGCTGGTCTCCGCCGTGACCGCGCAGCGCGGACTCGGTCACCTCGGCGAAGCGCTCCGGTCCGGATGGGGCACGCTGCTGAAGCCGCTCGCCTGGCACGGCGACCTCTGCTTCGGGCCCAGCGAGGGCAGCCGCGTGACCTTCACGCTTCCGGAGGTCGCGAGCTCACGCTGGGCGGGCATCCCCGAACTGGATGACGCGGCACCCGCCGCGATAGTCGCGTACCTCGGCGCATATGGACCGGCGACCGTGCGCTCCTTCGGCCACTGGCTGGCTGCAGGTTGGTCGCCCAAACGACAGCTTCGCAGATGGTTCGAGGCGCTTGGTGACCGGCTAGTCCAGGTCGATGTCGAGGGCGAACGGATGTATCTCGTCGCCTCCCACCTTGACGAGCTCGCCGCGGCGAAGCCCATCGACGCGGTGCGCCTGCTGCCGGGGTTTGACCAGTACGTGCTTGGGCCCGGCACCGGGGACGGCCACGTCGTGCCCGCAGCTCGGCGCTCGGCAGTGAGCAAGCAGAGCGGCTGGATCGCGCCGGTCGTCGTCGCCGGCGGCAAGGTGAAAGGCACGTGGCAGATCGACGGTGATCAGGCACGCGTCGCGTGGTTCAAGGAGGCGGGCCGGCCACCGCGGGCGAGGCTCGCGACTGAGGTGGAGCGACTCTCGGCGACGCTCGATCGCGACCTCGGCGTGCAGATCGGCCTCGTGTAGCCGACGCGGCTAGGGCGACGCCCTGACGTGCCCAGGATGTGCGTCGAGGAGCCGTTGCACCGTGCGCTCGAGATCGTCGACCTCGAACGGTTTAGCGACGTGGGCGGCCGCACCGATCGACGCTCCCCACTCTTTCGCGTCGCGCGCCGCGCAAAAGGCGATGATCGGCGCGGGCTCCGGCGCGCCCGCGCGATACGCGCGGGCAAACGCCGTGCCGTCCATGACCGGCATGAGCTTGTCGAGCAGGATCAGATCGGGACGCTCCCGCGCGGTCAGCGCGAGCGCCTCGACGCCGTTCTTCGCGGTCATCACGGAGTGCCCGGCGTCGCGGAGGACGGTTTCGATGAGCGCGCGGAGATCGGCATCATCATCGACGACGAGGACGCGGTGCCGCCGCGAGCGCGCGGCTGCTGCGACCGCGTGTGGCGGAGCGTCGTACGCCGTCGCCGTGGCGCGGATCAGCGGGAGGGTCACGGTGAAGGTGCTTCCCTGCCCTTCGACCGATGACACGGCGATCTGCCCGCCATGCCGAACGACGATCTCGCGCGCGATGTACAGGCCGAGGCCCAAGCCACGCAGACCTTGGTCCTCATGGACCCGGTAGAAACGATCGAACACGTTACGCACAAGCTCGGGCGCGATGCCGATGCCGTCGTCATGAACGGCGAGCGATACGCCGCCGCCGTCGCGGCGGAGCCGGATCGTGATCATCCGACCGTCCGCGCTGTATTTCGTCGCGTTGTCGAGCAGATTTCCGACGACCTGCTCCCAGCGGAGCGGATCGACCTCGGCACGGATCGCCGGATCGATCTGCACGTCCCAGCGGTGCCGTTCGGCGTCGCCGAGGCGTGCGGCTTCGACGGTCTCCGCCGTCAAGGCGGACAGGTCGGACGGGCGGCGCTCGATGTTGAGCCGACCGCTTTGAACGTAAGACGCGTCGAGGAGCTGGGTGATGAGCGCCGCGAGACGTGCGGACTGTCGGACGAGCGCCTGCAGGGCGGGTCCGACGCGGTCTGTCTCCCCGGTGAGGAAGGATCGCTGCGCGAGCTGCGCGTAGCCGGACACGCTCGTGACCGGCGTTCGCAGCTCATGCGTGGCTACGGAAAGGAACTCCTCGCGAACCCGCGCGGCATCCTCGGCGACGGCTCGCAAGCGTTGTTCGACGAGCAGCAGCCGCTCATCGGTGCGGTGCCGTTCGCTGACCGCCGCAGCCAGAACGAGCGTCGTGACGACCGCGACCGCCATAAACGACTGAAGCATCAGGAGTGATTCATTCGACGACTCCAGCACATAAGGACCGAACCCATTCAGCGTGCCCCAGACCGCTATGGCGCCGATCGCGAGGGCGACTGTCGCGGCCTCCCGAGGACCAAAACGGAATGCCGCCCACACCAGCACTGGGAACGACAGAAAGGCGATCGGATAGTTCTCGATCGCCAGGCGCTGCAGACCACCGAATACCAGGACACCAGTCGTCAGCGTCGTGAGCCCGAGGAGCGCGACCTCGATTGTGCGATCGGACGCGAGTCGTCCGCCGCTCGTCGCCCACAGCACGATCGCGGGCGTGATCAACAGGGCACCGCTCGCGTCACCGAGCCACCACGTGAGCCAGATGGGCGCAAACTCCGACCAGGACGCCAGCCCGGCAAGGGCGAGACTCGTCACGCCGATGGTGGCGCTGATCATCGTCGCGAGCCCCGCAGCGAGAAGAGCGAAGCCCAGAACGTCGTACGGACGCTCGAACGCAGCACGGCCACCGGCCCATCGCTGCACGACTCGCGTCGCGATCACCGCCTCGAGCGTGTTGCCGATCGCGATCCCGATCGACGAGGGCAGATCGCCGGAGGTCGTGAGGTTCACGATGAAGGCCCCGATGAGGATCGCCGGCCACAGGTCGAGACCGATCAGGAGGAGCGCAGCGATCGCGATGCCCGTCGGCGGCCAGATGGCGGTCGCGCTCGCGTTGACGAACGCGAGCTGGAGGCCGAGCTTGCCCGCGACGAAGTAGGCCGCGACGAGCAGGACGAACGTCAGTCCGCGTCCACCCATTCCTCGAAGCGCCGGCACGCAGCGAGGCTAGCCCATCACGGACTGGGCCTTGTCGCTACGTCGTCACAAGCCCCAGGTTCGCATAGATCTCTCGCGTGGCCTTGGAGAAGTTGAGCGTGTAGAAGTGCAGTCCGGGCACGCCCGCGTCGATCAGGTCGCGGCACAGCTCGGTGGCCACTTCGATCCCACGCCGGCGGATCTCGTCGCGGTCGTCTCCGCCTGCCTCGATGCGGCGCACGATGTCGTCAGGCACCGCGTAACCGGAGAGCTGCGCCATCCGCTGGACCGACACGAGCGACGTGATGGGCATGATCCCGGCGATGATCGGTTTGGTGACGCCGAGCGCTGCGAGCTCATCCCGGAGCCGCTCGTACTCCGCTACCTTGAAGAAGAACTGCGTGATCGCGAAGTCGGCGAGTCGCAGCTTGAACGCCAGATGCTCCCGATCGGAGACGAGGTCCGGCGAGCGCGGATGGCCGGCCGGATGCGCCGCGACCCCGATCGACTCGAACCCGAGGCGCCGTCCGAGCTCTACCAGTTGGTAGGCGTATTCGAGCTCCTTGTATGACTCCTCCGCGGGCAGTGGATCGCCCCCGAGCGCGAGCAGGTTCTCGAGCCCGGCGGCACGAAAGCCGCCGATGATCTCGCCAAGCTCGAAACGTGGGTGTGCGACACAGGTCAGATGCGGCATCGGCGTGAGGTCAGTGGTCCGCAGCAGGTCGATGACGACACGTGTCGTCCGCTCGCGCGAGATCCGGCCACCGCGATAGGTCACCGAGACATAGGACGGGCGGAGGGGCTGCAGGTCGGCGATCGTCCGCGTGAGCAGCCGCTGCTCATTTTCATCTTTGGGCGGGAAGAATTCGAACGAGAACGTCTGCCCGGCTGCGAGGAGGTCGACGATCCGGGCCATTTGCGCGAGTCTACTGAGGCGCGCAGCATCCCGGTGACGTGCCGGTGCCCTTTATCACACGCGGTTTCCAGGGAAAGCCACGGGCCACTGGCGACGCCGCCCGCCGCGTGCCTCCGAGCCAGTACCTGACGACCGACTTCCCCGTCCTGTCCGCGGGCCCGACGCCGACGAAGAACCTGCGGCTCTGGTCGTTCACGATCGAGGGTCTGGTGCGCGAGAAGACCAGCTGGTCTTGGGCCGAGTTCCAGAAGCTGCCGGCTCAGGACTTCGTCGTCGACATCTCGTGCGTCACGAAGTGGACGAAGCTCGACACGCACTGGCGCGGCGTCAGCGTCGACACGCTGCTCGAGCACGTCGACCTCGAGCCACGTGGCGCGTTCGCGACCGCGTACTGCGACGGCGGCTACACGACCAACATCCGGCTCCCCGATCTCGTGAACGGCCAGGCCTTCGTCGCTTCCCAGTACGAGGGCGCGCCACTCGAGGCGGAGCACGGCGGTCCGGCTCGTCTCGTCGTCCCGCATCTGTACTTCTGGAAGAGCGCGAAGTGGGTCCGCGGGCTCCACATCACCGAGAAGGAGACGCCTGGCTTCTGGGAGTCGCTTGGCTATCACATCCGCGGCGACCCATGGAAAGAGGAGCGCTACAGCGGCGGCCGGGTCAGCACTACGACATACGGCTGACCGCTGCCGATGGGTACAGCGTGCAGCGCAGCTATTCGATCGCATCCGCTCCCGAGCGCGAAGGAGAGATCGACCTCACCGTCGAGCGGGTCGCCGATGGCGAGGTCTCACCGTTCCTGCACGACGTCGCCGTCGTCGGCGACCAGATCGAAGTACGCGGGCCGATCGGCGGCTACTTCGTGTGGCATTCCGCGCTGGAAGGACCATTGCTGTTGATCGCGGGGGGTTCGGGCATCGTGCCGCTCATGGCGATGATCCGCCATCGCGCCGCGGCCACGCGGCGTCCGGCGACGCGGCTGCTCTACAGCTCCCGCACGCTCGACGACATCATCTACGCCGACGAGCTGCGCGGGCTCGCGGCGCGCGACGACGGCCTCGAGGTCGTGCACACCCTCACGCGATCACAGCCCGCCGGTTGGACGGGCTACGGGCGGCGGATCGACGACCAGATGCTGTCAGATGTCCGTCGACCCCTCGGCGACGCACCACGGGTGTTCATCTGCGGTCCGACGCCGCTCGTCGAGGGTGCCGCGAACGGACTTGTGCGTATCGGCGTGCCGGCGGAGCGCATCCGTACCGAACGCTTCGGCCCGTCGGGCAAGTAAGGAGGAACAGTGGAGGAGTCGGCGATCGATGAACGTACGCTGGACGCGAACGCCGTCGCGGGAATGCTCGAAGAGATCTTCGGGACGGATATGACCGTCGCCGACAGCAAATGCGCGGGATGCGGTCGGGAAGCCGAAATGGGCACGCTGCTCGCGTACACCAGCGCGCCCGGTGTCGTCCTGCGATGTCCGGTCTGCAACACGGTGATGGTGCGCATGGTCGCGACGCCGCGTGGGACGCTTGTCGAGGCGAGGGGTCTGGCGTACGTCCGGCTCACGCGATGATGCGGAAGGGGCTCGCAGCAGCGAGCCCCTCCGTTCGACCTAGTAGCCCGCGCCGAACGCCCCGCGCGGCACGGTAGCCAGCACCTGCTGCTGGTAGTACACCGGCCCACCTTCGTCGGCGGTCACGATCGACGGATAGTGCGTGGAGACCGACAGCGTGTAGATGTTCCCGCCCGATATCGCGAGTCCGAAGTAGTCGCCGATGAACGCGCGCTCGGTGCACGGGTCGCGGTGCGCGGCACACGCCATCTGGCCGATGCCGTCGACGTGCTGCGCCGGGTTCATCGGGTCCCAGGTGAATTGGCTGATGCGCACGTTCGTGAGGACCGCGGCGGCACCGCCGCCCGTGTCCTTGTAAGCCTGCAGGGTCGTGTCAATGCAGAAGTTCGCCTTCCCGACATCGGCGGCGAGCACGCTCGGGTCCGCCGGGCAGTCCTGGCGACGATCGTACAAAGCGATCGCCACCGCTCCGTTGGGTCCGGCCGCGATCGTCGGCTGGAACTGATCCGTGTATCCGAGCGCCGCTGACTCCGGGTTGTCGTTGACCTTCAGGGGCACCGACCAGCTCGCGCCACCGTCGCGCGACTGGACGAACTTCACGTCGAACTGCCCGGTGGGGCTGTCCCAATCCTCGTAGGCGAAGTAGAGGTGGCCCGGATGGGTCGGGCTGGCGGCGAAGCTTTCGGCGATCCCATCGCGGAACGTCGTGTTCGGCAGGCAGCAAGTGGGGATCAGGCCGACGCCGGTGACCGCGCGTGAGAACGAGAACGTGTTGCCGTCGTCGGTCGACTTAGCGACCCACAGGGTGGCCTGTCCACTCTTCTTGTCCCGCTCCGTCGACGCGAAGCCGATGTACAGATCGCCGTTCGCGTCGATCGACGGATACACGTAGAAGTTCTGGCGGCCGCTCACCGACGGCATCGGGAAGGAGTTGTACCGCGAGAACGTCGCGCCGCGGTCGCGCGACACGGAGAGGCGCAGGTCCACCGACCCGCCGTTGGGAGCGCCATTGAACACCGACCAGACCGCGTACACGTGGTCCTGGTATGGATGTCCGGGGATGTGATTGACCGCGATGAACTGCTTGTCTTCGACATGGCCGTACTGGAGGCTGGTCGCGTTCGGCGACGTCTCGAGCGGCTCACCGCCGTTGGCGGTGACCCAATGCCGACCCATGTCGTCGGTGTAGGACGCCATGACGGCGGCGTTCGGGTGCATGTTCTGCCAGTAGGCGTTGAACGGCAGCGTCACCTGATAGGCGCGGCCCTGCGTGTCGAAGTCGACGTTCGGGTCCGTGTTCATCGTCCACGAGGGTGGCATGTCCTGCGTCCCCACCGTCGTGCACTCGTACCCCTGCACCTGATTGTTGCCGGCGGGCGTGCCGCCCAGGATCGTGTAGGAGCCGAGATGGAAGTCGTAGAAGGTGCTCCACTTCGAGATGAAGAACTTCGAGACGCCGATGAGATCCTCGGTGCCAGGCCTCACGGCGATCCAGGATTCAGAACGGTTCGAGTTGAGCGGCTGCGGTCCGCATGTTCCGGGTACGTAGGCATTCGTCACCGGCTGGACCGGGTAGCCACCGCCAAGGACGGGGCTGCTCGCGACCTGGTTCGTGAACGGGACCGCGGCGGACCAGCCGACTTTCGCCGAGCTGGAGGTGACCGGCTCCACGGCAGCTTGCGCGAGCGACGACTGAAGGACGA
>WNGB01005034.1_pt1 | contig 21131 bp, 19 predicted proteins | sample 5400681 | NCBI WGS metagenome assembly WNGB01 (sample SAMN13153367, study PRJNA577476) | soil metagenome | isolation source: 115 cm soil or saprolite under grassland replicate 2 | place: USA:California | collected 2016-06-15
AGGTCGAGGGTCGGGCGCACGGTCTTGGGCGCGTCGGGGTAGTATCAGGTGTTGAGCTTCTCGAACGCGGCGAGCTCGTGCTTCTCCGCCGGCGCGTGGACGCCGCCGCGCAGCCAGGCATCGATGTGGCGCGCCGCCTTCTTGCCGTGGCCGACCGCGACCGTGACGGTGCGTTCCGACGGCACCATGTCGCCGCCCGCGAACACGCCCGCATGGCCGGTCATCATGTTGGGCCCGACCTGCACCACGCCGTCCTTGATCGCGAGGCCCGGCAGGCCCTCGAGCAATGACAGCTCGACGTCCTGGCCGAGCGCGAGCACGAGCGAGTCGGCCTCGAGCGTCTCGAATTCGCCGGTCGGCTGCGGAAAACCGCTCGCGTCGAGCACCATCTTCTCGACCGTGAGCACGCCCTCGTCCACGCGCTTGACGGTCGAGAGCCATTTCATCATGACGCCTTCCTCGATCGCCTCCTCGACCTCGAAATCGTGGGCCGGCATGCGCTCGCGGTTGCGCCGATAGACGATGACGGCGTCGGTCGCGCCCAGACGCTTGGCGGTGCGCGCCACGTCGAGCGCGGTGTTGCCGCCGCCATAGACCACGACGCGCCGGCCGAGCAGCGGCGGCTCGGCGCCTTCCATCGAGCGCAGCACCTGCACGGCGTCGAGGATCTTTGCGGCCCCGCCGGCCGGGATATAGGCGCGCCGCGCGATATGGGCGCCGACCGCGAGGAAGGCGGCGTCGAACCGGCCGGTCTTCATGGTTTCGGCGATCTGCTCGACCTTGGTCTCGAGCTTGAGCACGACGCCGAAGTCGAGGATGCGCTTGATCTCGGCGTCGAGCACGTCGCGCGGCAGCCGGTATTTCGGGATGCCGAACCGCATCATGCCGCCGGCCTGCGGACCGGCCTCGTGGATCTCGACGAAATGGCCGAGACGGCGCAGGCGGTAGGCGGCGGAGAGGCCGGACGGCCCGGCGCCGACGACGAGCACGCGCTTGCCGCTGTCCTTCTCGGGCGGCGCGAATGTCCAGCCGCGCTTGATCGCCTCGTCGCCGAGGACCGCCTCATAGTCGCCCGACTCGGCGTGGAAGAGCCAGCCCTGGATGTTCTCGCCGGCCGGACAGGCGTGGTTGCACGGCGGCAGGCGATCGACATAGACCGGCCGCGCGGTGCGCCAGGAGCCGGTGAGATTGGCGAGGCTCGTGCCGACGTCGAGGCTGATGCCGAACGGATGGTCCATCAGCTGTCTCCTTCGCCGTCGGCGAGATGGAATTCGGCGATGTTGGCGTCGGCGGCGGCCTGCAGCCGGGCCACGCGTTCGGCGCCTTCCGGCGACGAAAACAGATGGGCGTATCGCCGCTGCAGCTGCAGATAGGCGGTCACCGGCACGCGCTGGCGGATCTTGCGGCTCGCCGTAATGCGGCCGTGCTCGGCTTCGAACACGGGAAACAGGCCGGACTCGACCGCCAGCCGCGCCAGACGAATGGTGTCGTGCGAGGCCGAACCCCAGCCGAGCGGGCAGGGCACGTGGATGTGGAGATAGCGCGCGCCGCGTAGGCCCATCGCCTTGAGCGTCTTGCGCTCGAGATCGTGCAGGTCCGCGACCGTCGCGGTCGCCACATAGGGAATGCCATGCGCGACCGCGATCTTCGGCACGCTCTTGCCGGTGCCGAACGGATTGCCCGGCTCGGATCCGAGCGCCGGCGTCGTGGCGGTGCGGGCCGCCGGCGGCGTCGCCGAGGAGCGCTGCACGCCGGTGTTCATGTAGCCTTCGTTGTCGTAGCAGATATAGAGGACGTCATCGTTGCGCTCGAACATGCCCGACAGGCAGCCGAAGCCGATGTCGGTCGTGCCGCCGTCACCGCCTTGGGCGACGACGCGAACGTCGGATCGGCCCTGCACGCGCAACGCGGCAGCCACGCCGCTCGCCACCGCGGCCGCGTTGCCGAACAGCGAGTGGATCCACGGAATCTGCCACGACGTTTCGGGATACGGCGTCGAAAACACTTCGAGGCATCCCGTGGCGTTGACGGCGACGAGCTGGTTCGCGGTCGCGCGCATCGCCGCGTCGATCGCGTAGCGCGCACCGAGTGCCTCGCCGCAACCCTGGCATGCACGGTGGCCGGAGTTGAGCGAGTTCGTCCGCTCCATGTTCGCCTGCACCGTGCGCTCGTTTTCGGCGAGCAGCCGGTTGCCGACGGTGAACGTGCCGGTCTGGTAGAACTTGACGGTCTGTTTTTCCATCAAGGCGACGACGTGGGCATCAACAGGTTTCATCGCATCACCCGATCTTCGAGCCGACCATGCCGAGCCGGCGCAGGATTGCTTCGGCCGTCGGACCCGTGCGGCGCGCCTGCTTCTCGCGCTCGAGCTCACCGGCGACAACCTCGGCGTTCAAGTCGAGGAAGGTCACCTGCTCGAGCTCGTCGGCGGCGGCGTCGAGGAAGAGCTGGCGCAGCGACGCGCGCGTGATCGCGCGCCCGCCGAGACCGGCGATGACCGTATAGCCGTTTAGCTGGACGCCGGACAGCGACTTGCGCACGCCGTCGGAGACGATGCCGCCGAGTCCGACGGCGAGGCACTTCTCCAGCACGACGACGCGCTTCGCGTTCTGCAGCGCGTCGCGCAGCGCGGCGAGCGGGAACGGCCTGAACGAGCAGATGCTGACCGCGCCGATCCTCTCGCCTTCGTCGCGCAGCTCGTCGACGACTTCCTGCACCGTTCCGTTGACCGAGCCGAGCGCGACGACGATCGTCTCGGCGTCGCTCGCGCGATAGCTGCGGATCAGCCCGCCCGATGCGCGGCCGAACTGCGCGGCGAACGCGGCGGAGAGCTGCGGAATGAGCTGCAGCGCGCGCAGCTGCTTGTGATGCGCGAGGTAGCGCACTTCGGTGAACGCCTCGGGCCCGACCATCGCGCCCATCGACACCGGCTCTTTCGGATCGAGCACCTGCCGCGGCTCGAACGGCGGCAGGAACGCGTCGACCTGAGCCTGCGTCGGGATGTCGACGCGATCGTAGGCGTGCGTGAGAATGAAGCCGTCCATGCACACCATCACCGGGCACGAAAGCTCCTCGGCGAGCCGGAACGCCTGGATGTGCAGGTCGAGGGCTTCCTGGTTGGTTTCCGCGAACAGCTGGATCCACCCGGCGTCGCGCATCGACATGCTGTCGGAGTGGTCGTTCCAGATGTTGATCGGCGCGCCGATCGCGCGATTGCCGATCGTCATCACGATGGGAAGCCCGAGTCCTGCGGCGTTGTAGACGGCCTCGGCCATGAACAGCAGGCCCTGGCTCGACGTCGCCGTGTACGTGCGCGCACCGGCTGCCGAGGCGCCGATCGCGACCGACAGCGCGGCGAACTCGGATTCGACGTTGATGTACTCGCAGCCGGCGAGCTCGCCGCCTTTGACGAGCTCGCCGAGCGCTTCGACGATGTGCGTCTGCGGCGTGATCGGATACGCGCAGATCACTTGCGGACGCGCGAGCGCGATCGCTTCGGCGACCGCGCGCGAGCCTTCGGTTTGCTTAAGCATGGGCGTGCTCCCGCAGCTTGGCGGCGGCCGCATACGCTTCGGCGGCGGCGGCGACGTTGGGCTCGGCGATCTTCGGCGGAAACTTCGTGCGAATGGCGGCGATGACGGAGTCGAGCCGCACGCATCCGCTGATCGCCGCGAATCCGCCAAGCAACGGGACGTTCGGCATCGGACGGCCGACGTGCTTCATCGCGATCTCGGTCGCGGCAAGCGTGCACAGCCGGTGGCGGCGGAACTCGCGCGTGAAATCGCCGAGGCCGAGCTCCTCGAAGCTTCGCGTCGAGTTGATCAGGATGTAGCCGGATGCATGCAGTCCGTTGAACAGATCGACCTGATGAAGAAGCGTCGGGTCCTGGATGATCAACGCGTCGGGTTCCATCACCGGCTCGCGCAGCCGGATTTCCTTGTCGTCGATCCGGCAGAACGCCATCACGGGCGCCCCCATGCGCTCGGAGCCGAAGCTCGGGAACGCCTGCGCGTAGCGGCCTTCCTGGAACGCGGCGACCGAGAGCATCTCGGCGCCTGAAACGACGCCCTGACCGCCGCGGCCGTGGATTCGAACCTGCAACATTGCGTGTCCTCGTATCAATGGCGCAACCGCGCAAATTCGTCGCGCGATTCGCAGGGAACCATGCTGCGCGTTGTGCGCTGCGAATCCCATTGATCGAAGTCAACAGTCGGGCGCGATGTCGCACCGCATCGCCGGGCCCCGGTCGTGAGAGCGCGAAAACGTGTGTCCGCGCTCGATTCGACTGCGCGAAATCGGAACAATTGACGCGCTCGCACATCACGCCGTTGACCTGCGTCAAAACGTCCCAGTGGTCGCGAGGCGAAGAATGACGCGTCTACTCGGGAGGCTCATCGGCAATGGATGCCACTTCGCAACTGCTCGTCGGCGCGCGCGCTACCGCGTCGCGCAAAAGCCGGACGCCGGCGCGACTCGACTTCCTGCAGAGCGCGAGCGGGCTCGCGCTCGCCCTTTTCATGTGGGGCCACATGTTCTTCGTGTCGACGATCCTGCTCGGCAACGACGCGATGTGGACGGTCGCACGCTTCTTCGAGGGCTATTTCTTCTTCGGCCGCGCGTATCCGGGCATCGTGTCGCTCGTCGCCGCGTGCGTGATCGCGCTGCTGGTCGTCCATGCGCTGCTCGCCGTGCGCAAGTTTCCGATCGATTACCGGCAGTTCCGCACGTTCCGCGACCACATGCACGGCATGCGTCATGAGGACACGACGCTGTGGTTCTGGCAGGTCGTCACCGGTTTCGCACTGTTCTTCCTAGCGACCGTCCACCTTTACGTGATCATGACGCGTCCGGAGCGTATCGGTCCGTTCGAATCGGCCGACCGGATGTGGACCGAATTCTACTGGCCGCTCTATCTGGTGCTGCTGTTCGTCGTCGAGCTGCACGCGGGCATCGGTCTGTACCGGCTTTGCGTGAAGTGGGGCTGGTTCGGCGTCGCCGAGCCCGACGCGACGCGCAAGCGCTTGAAGACACTCAAATGGGCACTGACGGTGTTCTTCCTCGTACTGGGACTCGCGACGTTCGCCGCATACGTCAAGCTCGGCATCGAGCACGCGCCGAAGTACGGCGAGCCGTACACGCCCGCGTGGGCGCAGCCGGCGAAAGCGGGGACGCGATGAAGATCGTCTACACGGACGTGCTGGTGATCGGCGGCGGGCTCACCGGGCTGCGGCTCGCGATCGCGGCGAAACGGCGTGGCCACGACGCGATCATCCTGTCGCTCGTGCCGCCGAAGCGCTCGCACTCCGCCGCCGCACAGGGCGGCATGCAGGCCTCGCTCGGCAACGTGATCAAGGGGCTTGGCGACAACGAGGACGTCCACTTCGAGGACACGGTGCGCGGCAGCGACTGGGGCGCCGACCAGCGCGTCGTGCGCATGTTCGTCAACACGTCACCGAAAGCGGTGCGCGAGCTCGCCGCGTGGGGCGTGCCGTGGAGCCGCGTGCGCAAAGGCGACCGCGACGTGATCATCAACGGCCAGAAGGTGACGCTCACCGAGCGCGACGAAGCGCACGGACTGGTCGCGCAGCGCGACTTCGGCGGCACGAAGAAGTGGCGCACCTGCTACGTGTCCGACGGGACCGGCCACGCGATGCTGTTCGCAGTGAGCGACCAGGCGATCGCTGCGCAGATCCCCGTGCACGAGCGCACCGAAGCGGTGGCGCTGATTCACGACGGCGGCCGCTGCTACGGCGCCGTCGTGCGCAATCTGGTGACAGGCGAGCTCTGCGCTTACGTCGCGAAGGCCACCGCCATCTGCGCCGGCGGCGCAGGACGCCTGTATCGCGCGACGACCAACGCCGTGATCTGCGAGGGCATCGGACAGGCGATCGCGCTCGAGACCGGCGCTGCCGCGCTCGGCAACATGGAAGCGATCCAGTTCCACCCGACGACGATCTTCCCGGCGGGGATTCTGCTCACCGAGGGCTGCCGCGGCGACGGAGGCTTGCTGAAGGACGTCGACGGGCATCGGTTCATGCCCGACTACGAGCCGGAAAAGAAGGAGCTCGCCTCGCGCGACGTCGTGTCGCGGCGAATGGAAGAGCACATCCGCAAAGGCAAGGGCGTGAAGACGCGCTTCGGCGAGCATCTGTGGCTCGACATCACGCTGCTCGGCCGCGCTCACATCGAGAAGAACCTGCGCGAAGTGAAGGAGATCTGCCATTACTTCCTCGGCGTCGACCCGGCCGAGAAGTGGGCCGCCGTGCGTCCGTCGCAGCACTACACGATGGGTGGCGTGCGCACGAACCACACCGGTGAGAGCCCGACGCTCAAGGGCCTGTTCGCCGCCGGCGAAGCCGCATGCTGGGACATGCACGGCTTCAACCGGCTGGGCGGCAACTCGGTCGCCGAGACCGTGGTCGCCGGCATGATCGTCGGCGAGTTCATCTCCGACTTCTGCGATCGTACCGAGAACGACGTCAACATCCCGACCGGGCTCGTCCGGGAGTTCGTGCAGCGCGAGCGCGCGGCGCTCGACGTGCTGCTCGCCGGGCGCGGCATCGAGGACGCGGCGCCGATCAAGGCCGAGATGCAGCAGCTGATGACGTCCAACGTCGGCATCTTCCGCACGGGCGAAGAGCTCGAGGCGGCGGTGGAGAAGCTCGAGCAGCTGCTCGTGCGAAGCCGCAATCTCGGCTTGAAGTCGCAGTCGCCGGGCTCGAACCCCGAGCTGGTCATGGCGTACCGGCTGCCCAAGATGCTGAAGGTCGCGCTCACCATCGCGTTCGGCGCATTGAACCGCACGGAAAGCCGCGGCGCGCATTTCCGCGAGGACTATCCGCGCCGCGACGACGCGCACTGGTTGAAGCGCACGCTCGCGAGCTGGAGCGATCCGCTCGCGACGCTGCCCTCGCTCGGCTACGAGCCGCTCGACGTGATGCAGATGGAGCTGCCGCCCGGATGGCGCGGCTACGGCGCGAAGGACTACATCGAGCATCCGGACACGGCGAGCCGGCAGGCCGAGATCGAAGCGGTCCGCGCGCGGATGGCGAACGCGAGCCGCGTCGATGTCCAGCAGGCGCTGATGGGCTACGACGACCTGCTGCCCGCGCGTTACCAGGGCCGCAACGAGCGGCTCGACGAGCTCTTTACGGAGAACGCGGCATGACCCGCGACGACACGATCACCGCGAGTGCGGCTGCCGCCGCGACCGCGACCGCGCCAGCCCGGCACCTGCGCATCCACGTGCTGCGCTACAACCCTCAGCAGCCGGCGACCGAGCCGCATGTCCAGGTCTACCCGATCGAGGAAGCGGCGGGCATGACGCTTTTCATCGCGCTCTCCGAGATCCGCGAGAAGCAGGATCCGTCGCTGCAGTTCGACTTCGTCTGCCGCGCCGGCATCTGCGGCAGCTGCGCGATGCTCGTCGACGGTCGCCCACGGCTCGCATGCCGGACGCTGACGAAGGACTTCGGCGAGGACATCACGCTCGCGCCGCTTCCGGTGTTCGAGCTGATCGGCGACCTGTCGGTCAACACCGGCAAGTGGATGCGCGCGATGAGCGAGCGGCTCGAAACGTGGGTGCATGCGAAGGAGCAGGAGGTCGACCTCGCGCGCATCGAGCAGCGGATGGATCCGACGCTCGCCGAAGACATCTACGAGCTCGATCGCTGCATCGAATGCGGATGCTGCGTGGCGGGCTGCGGCACGGCGCGCATGCGCGAGGACTTCGTCGGCGCCGTCGGCCTCAACAAGATCGCACGCTTCAGGCTCGATCCGCGCGACCCGCGCAACGACGACGATTTCTACGAGCTCGTCGGCGACGACTCCGGCGTGTTCGGCTGCATGTCGCTACTCGGCTGCCACGACGTCTGCCCGAAGCAGCTTCCGCTCGCCACCCAGATCGCGTTCGTGCGGCGCAAGATGGTGATGCAGGGATTCAAGGGCTGAACGGCGCCCATCCTGACGCCCGTCGCACGAATCGCCCGTTTGCGCGCCGGTCGGCCGGCGGGATTCCATTGCAGGTTGCGCTTCGGCGGGCCCTCGCCGAGTCATCCGTAAGTCATCGGTAAGTCGGGCGTCGCGGCGGCGGCCGCGGCGCGTCGCTTGTGCGGCGCGGATGGCGAAACGGGGCAACAGCGGCCCTCGCTGTATCGAATCTCCTTCGGTATCAATCCATTAGCTTGTCCGGCCCGATGATTCGCGCGTCGGGGCCGCGCCTGTTTGCGCGCAACCGAATGCGTCAGTGATCGGCAAGGCGGCCGCTCGCACACTGCCGCCTGCGCTGCGTCATCGTTGCCGCGAGCTTCGCCTCACCGCGCTCTCCAAGGTCCGATGACGGCAGCCTGTTCGATCGAATCGTTCGTGGCGCGCTGCGAAGCCGCGACCGACCGACTGTTACGGAGAGCACGAGATGATATTCGACGCGGTCGCATCCTGGCTCGACGAAAAGCGTCGGGCAAACCCAGCCAGCGCTGCACGATCCTCAGCGGTAGCCGAGGCCGGCTGCGTCGCAGATGATCCGGTGACGGCGAGCATGGTCGAGAACGTCGCAGTCGCGTCCCCGGCGATGCAACCTCATGACGCAACCCGCACGAAGCCGACGCTTCATCCGACAGCGTGCGCCGAGCCCGCGTTCGTTTCGACGATGCGCAGTGCGTTGCGTTGGCTCGGCAGTGCGCCGGTTGCGCGCGCCGCACTCGTTGCACTCGCCATTTGGATGCTCGCGGATTTCAGCGGTATCGCGAGCGCGATCGTTCATGAGCGTCAAGGCGCATGGATCACGATCGCCACGGCAGCGGTCGTGCTGCTGGCGGCGTTGGTGTCTGAGCATCGCAGGTTCGCGTTCGCGGCGTTGGCCGGCTGTGCGCTCGCTTACCTCGATGTCGATCCGATTCGCGCCGTGCGGACGATGGCGCTGTGCTCGATCGCGATGCAGCTTTACGCCGTGTGGAAGATACGCGAGTCGATTCGCTGGCAGGCGCTCGGCCCGATGCTCGCGGCAGGCGCCGCGACCATTCCCTTTGGCGTGTGGCTCCTCGTTCAAGTCGATGCTTCTGTCTATGCGGCGGGACTGGGAGCGTTCCTGACGAGCTACGGCTGTTACGTCGCGATGCGCCGCGAGCCCCGCGTGGTCCGCGGCAACGCGTGGCGGGATGCAACCGTCGGCGCGCTGGGCGGACTCGCCGGCGGTCTTGCCGGATTTCCGGGCTCGTTCGTCACGATCTGGTGCTCGATGCGAGGTTGGGACAAGCTCCAGCAGCGAGCCGTCTACCAGCCGTATATCCTCGTCATGCAGATCGTGACCATCGCCTGCTTGCGATGGCAGGCACCGGTCGGCACGCGCGGGGGGCAGGACTTGACCTTCGTGCCTTTCGCCCTGGTGGGAGCCATCGCGGGTTTCGCGATCTTTCAGCGGCTGACGAACAAACAGTTCCATGTCGCGGTGAGTGTGTTGCTCGTCGCTTCGGGTGTCGGGCTGCTCAGCCGCGTGCTCTGAAATCGGTGCAGCGTCTCACCGATACATCACGCGACGTCCTTCGCTGTTTGCGATCTTGCTCGTGCTGAGTCTCTCGTCTGTCCGCGGCCGCCCGGTGTAACATTGCGGCGGCCGCAGGCGGCCAGTCGCGGTCGACGCGGCCGGCCGCTTCCTTTTAGCGGCGCGCGACAGACGAGGAACGCGATGGCCAACAGTCTCTACAACGCATCGTTTTCGCTGCTGCACGACAGCGACCTCGTCTCCGACGCGACGCGCCGCATGCTCGACGACCGCGTGTCGGACCTGCCGGTTGTCGACGGCGACGGCAAGCTGGTCGGCATGTTCAAGCTCGATCGGTTGCTTGCCGGTCTGCTGCCGAAGGCGGCGCTCGTCGGCTACGGCATGGACCTCGCGTTCATCACCGACACGCTCGAGCAGCTGCGCGACAAGATGCGCCAGATCGAGACCCGCCCGGTGCGCGAGTTCACCGTGCGCGCCGACCATGTCGTGCATCCCGATACCTCGCCGATCGAGATCGTGCTGTTGATCTACCGCGGCGCGAACAGCGTGCCCGTGGTGGACCCGGCCTCGGGACGCCTCGTCGGCATGGTTTCTGCGCGCGACGTGCTCGCCGCGCTGCACGGCGAGGGTGGCGGCTGATGCACGGCGGCGCTCCCGAAGCGGCGCGAATGCTGTTCGGGCTGTCGGCGCTGTGGGTCGCGACGATCGTGCTGATTGTCGCGTACCTCGTCATCATGAGCGACAGGGTCAACCGCGCGATCGTCGCGCTGGTCGGCGCCGGCTTCCTGATCCTGATCGGCGTCATGCCGCAGCTCGAAGCGGTTCACGCGATCGACTTCAACACGCTCGGGCTGCTGCTCGGCATGATGCTGATCGTCAACATCACGCGCCGCTCGGGCCTGTTCCAGTACGTCGCGATCTGGTCGGCGAAGAAGGTCGATGCAAGGCCGTGGGGCATCCTGCTGATGATGTCGACGGTCACCGCGGTGTTTTCGGCGTTCCTCGACAACGTGACGACGGTGCTGCTGACCGTTCCGGTGACGCTGCTCATCACCGACGAGCTGCGCGTCAAGCCCTATCCCTACCTGTTCGCGCAGATCTTCGCGTCGAACATCGGCGGCACGGCGACGCTGATCGGCGACCCGCCGAACATCATGCTCGGATCGGCGGCGCATCTCACGTTCAACGACTTCGCGTTCCACCTGACGCCGGTCATCCTCGTCGTGTTCGTCGCGACGATGATCCCGCTGTACTTCTTCTGGGGGCGCCATCTGATCACCGACGAGGAGCATCGGCTTCGGGTCATGGGCTTCAGCGAGCGCGAGGCGATCACCGACCCGCGGCTGCTCAAGCACTCGCTCGCGGTGATTGCGCTCGTGATCCTCGGATTCGTGCTGCAGCGGCAGATCGACGTCGAGCCGGCTTCGGTGGCCATTTTTGGCGCCGCGGTGCTGATGCTGATCGACAACTTCGGCCGGCCCAGCGAGGAGCAGTCGAAGAACGTGCATGCGGCGCTGTCGGAGGCCGAGTGGATCACGCTGATGTTCTTTCTGGGCCTGTTCGTCATCGTCTACGGCGTGGTCAAGGTTGGCGTGATCGACATGCTCGCGAAAGCGCTGCTCGACGCGACCGGCGGCGACTTCGCCGTGACCGCGGTCGCGATCCTGTGGGCGTCCGCCGTGCTCTCGGCGTTCATCGACAACATCCCCTTTGTCGCGACGATGATTCCGCTCATCAAGGCGATGGCGCCGACATTCGGCGGCGAGCAGGCGCTGCTGCCGCTGTGGTGGGCGCTTTCGCTCGGCGCGTGCCTCGGCGGCAACGGCACGCTGATCGGCGCATCGGCGAACCTCGTCGTCGCGGGCTTGTCCGAGCGTGCAGGCATTACGTTCCGCTTCGTCGAGTTCATGAGGATCGCTTTCCCACTCATGCTCATCAGCATCGTGATCTCGCACGCGCACCTGTATATGCGGTATCTGTAGAGCGTCGAAGCGGTCGCGATGAAGATCAGGTGCATAACCGCGCATCCGCTGACCGCCCCGCTCGAGCGGCCATTCGCGTTCTCTCAGGGTGTGGTCGCGCGGCGCAGCGCGACGATCGTCGAGATCGAGACCGACGACGGCGCGATCGGATGGGGCGAAGCGTTCGCGCAAGGGCTCGAGCCGCCGCAGATCGCCGCCGCTGCCATCGAGCACGCGCTCGCGCCGCTGCTCGTCGGCGAGGATCCGCTCGCGACCGAAGTGCTGTGGCACCGGATGTACCACGCGACGCGCGATTACGGCCGCAAAGGAACCGTGGTCGCGGCGATCAGCGCCGTCGACATGGCGCTTTGGGATCTCGCCGGGAAGTCCTACGGTGTGCCGGTGCACCGGCTGCTGGGCGGCGCGTTTCGGCGTACGGTGCGCGCGTACGCCACGGGCTTCTACCGATTGCCCGACGGCGACACGACGGCGCGGCTCGTCGCCGAAGCCCGGCAACGGGCGGCCGACGGTTTTTCGGCCGTCAAGATCAAAGTCGGGTTCGGGGTCGCGGCCGACATCGAAGTCATGCGCGCGATCGCGCGCGCGCTCGAGGACACGGGCGTCACGATGCTGATGGATGCGAACCATGCGTACGGCGTCGCCGACGCGATCGCGCTCGGTCGTGGCGTCGGCGATCTCGGCATCGGCTGGTTCGAGGAGCCGGTCGCGCCCGAGGACATCGCGGGATACGGCGAAGTGCGGCGCGCGCTCACGATGCCGATCGCCGGCGGCGAGAACGAGCACACGCTGTACGGCTTTCGCGATCTCTTTGCGGCGCGAGCGGTCGACATCGCGCAGCCCGACCTCGCATCCTGCGGCGGCTTCAGCGCTGCGCGGCACATCGTTGCGCTGGCGCAGGCGAACGGCGTTCGCGTCAATCCGCACGTCTGGGGCACCGGCGTCGCCCAGGCCGCGTCGGTGCAGTTGCTCGCGGCGCTTCCGGTTGCCCATCACTCGCTTAACGCCGTCGAGCCGATGCTCGAGTACGATTGCTCGGATCACCCCTTCCGCACGGCGCTCGTGTCGCATCCGACGCTCGTCGAGAACGGTCTCGTGCAAATTCCCGATCGGCCGGGTCTTGGCATCGACATCGATCGCGCGCTGCTCGCGCGCTACCGAATGCAACAGTAGCGTCGCTGTTCAACGAGTGACGCTATTTTTCCGCTCATGTTCGACTTCGCGCTCGCGCCGCCCGATCCCGACGATTCGCTCGCGCCGTTGCGCGCGCGCATCGCCGCGCACGCACGTGCCGACGAGCCGACGGTCGTCCGTGCGCTGATCGACGAGGCGCGGCTCGCGCCGGCCGAGCTCGCGCGGACGCAGTCGCTCGCCGCGCGGCTCGCGGAAGGCGTTCGCGCCGAGCGCGTCAAAGCCGGCGGCGTCGACGCATTGATGCTCGAGTTCTCGCTCGACAGCGTCGAAGGCGTCGCGTTGATGTGTCTCGCCGAGGCGCTGCTGCGCATTCCCGATGCCGCGACACGCGACAAGCTGATCCGCGACAAGATCGCGCCCGGCGACTGGCGCGCGCACGTCGGCGCATCTCCGTCGCTGTTCGTCAACGCCGCCGCGTGGGGGCTGCTCGTCACGGGACACGTCGTCGACACTCGAGCTGAGGGGGCGCTCGAGCGCGCGATGGCGTCGCTTCTGCGCAAAGGCGGCGAGCCGCTGATCCGCAAGGGCGTCGATCTTGCGATGCGCGTGCTCGGCCGTCAGTTCGTCGCGGGTCGCACGATCGGCGAGGCGATCGCGAACGGCCGCGAGCGTCAAGCGCGCGGCTACCGGCATTCGTACGACATGCTCGGTGAAGCTGCGCTCACCGCGCCCGACGCGAAGCGCTACTTCGATGCGTACGACGGCGCGATCCGCGTGCTCGGTGGCTTCGCGCGCGGCCGTCGCGTTCGCGAAGGCCCCGGCATTTCGGTCAAATTGTCGGCGCTGCATCCGCGCTTTGCGCGCCCGCAGCGCGAGCGCGTGATGTCCGAGCTCGTGCCGCGAGTAGCCGCGCTCGCGCAGCTTTCAAAATCGCTCGGCCTCGGCTTCAACATCGATGCCGAGGAAGCCGATCGGCTCGAATTGACGCTCGATATCTTCGCGGCGCTTGCAGGCGACCCGGCGCTCGCCGATTGGGACGGGCTCGGATTCGTTGTCCAGGCGTACCAGAAGCGCGCGCGCTTCGTCGTCGACTGGCTGGTCGCGCTCGCGCGGCGCAATGGCCGCCGTTTCATGATACGACTCGTCAAGGGCGCGTACTGGGACAGCGAAGTCAAGCGCGCGCAGGTCGACGGGCTCCTCGACTACCCGGTGTTCACCCGCAAGACGCACACCGATGTCTGCTATCTCGCGTGCGCGAAGGCGCTGCTCGCGGCGCCCGATGCGGTCTATCCGCAGTTCGCGACCCACAACGCGTTCACGCTTGCGGCGATCGACACGATCGCCGGCGACGCCGACTACGAATTCCAGTGCCTGCACGGCATGGGCGAGACCCTGTACGACCAGATCGTGGGCCGCAGCGGGCTCGATCGCGCGTGCCGGATCTACGCGCCCGTGGGCTCGCACGAAACGCTGCTCGCCTATCTCGTGCGGCGGCTGCTCGAGAACGGCTCGAACACGTCGTTCGTCAATCGCGTCGTCGATCCGGATGTGCAGATCGCGGATCTCGTCGCCGATCCGGTCGCGCAGGCCGAAGCCGATCGCGGCGCGCAGCATCCGCGCATTCCCCCGCCGCTCGATCTGTATCGGCCACGCGCCAATTCGCGTGGTGTCGATCTCGCCGACGACGCGACGCTCGCGGCGCTTGCAAAGGCGATGGACGAGCCGGTCGCGCACCCGGCGTCTGCGCTCATTGCAACCGTCACTTCCACCCCTCAACACGAAGCGCACGAAGGACACGAAGAAGGACGATTGCCGATTGCACGCCGTCCGGTGCGCAATCCGGCCGATCGCGACGACATCGTCGGCCATGTCGTCGAAGCGAGCGTGGCCGATGCAGCGGAGGCCGTGCAGATTGCGGTGGAACGCGGCGCGGTGTGGTCGACAACCGCTGTCGACGAGCGCGCTGCGTCCCTCGAACGCGCGGCCGATCTATTCGACGCCGACACACCGCAGCTCTATGCGCTCGCCATCCGTGAAGCGGGCAAGACGCTCGCCGACGCGGTCGCCGAAGTGCGCGAGGCGATCGATTTCTGTCGCTATTACGCGCAGCAGGCCCGCGAGATCTGCTCCCGGCGCGGTGTGGCCGCTCGCGGACCGATCGTCTGCATTTCGCCGTGGAATTTTCCGCTGTCGATTTTCGTCGGTCAGGTGAGCGCGGCGCTTGCGACCGGCAATCCGGTTCTCGCCAAGCCCGCCGAACAGACACCGCTGATCGCCGCGGCCGCCGTCCGACTGCTGCATCGCGCTGGCGTGCCGCCGGCGGCGCTGCAGTTGCTGCCGGGTCCGGGCGAAGCCGTCGGCGCCGCGCTTGTCGCCGATCCGCGCATCGCCGGCGTCGTATTCACCGGGTCGACCGCAGTCGCGCGCGGAATCAACCGAACGCTCGCTGCGCGCGACGACGACCCGTTGCTGATCGCCGAGACCGGCGGGCAGAACGCGCTGATCGCCGACAGCTCGGCGCTGCCCGAGCAGCTCGTCGCCGACGCTCTTGTCTCCGCGTTCGACAGCGCGGGACAGCGCTGCTCGGCGCTGCGGCTGCTCTGCGTGCAAGAGGACGTCGCGCCATCGGTGATCGCGATGCTGACCGACGCGCTGGCCGAGCTGTCGGTCGGCGATCCGCGGCGGCTTGCGACCGACGTCGGGCCGGTGATCGACGACGATGCGCGTGCGGCGCTCGAAGCGCACATCGAGCGAATGCGCGCGGCGGGATTGCCGGTCGTCCGCCATCGCCTTTCGCCGGAGTGCGCGCGCGGCACGTTCGTCGCCCCGACGGTGATTCATCTCGGCGGTATCGGCGGCATCCGGCTTCTGACGCACGAAGTGTTCGGCCCGGTGCTGCACGTCGTGCGTTGGCGTGCGGACGAGCTCGACGCGCTCGTCGCGGCAATCAACGCGACCGGGTACGCGCTCACGCATGGCATCCATACGCGGATCGACGAAACAGTTGAGGCGATCCTCGCGCGCGTTCACGCCGGCAATGTATACGTCAATCGCAACATCATCGGCGCCGTCGTCGGCGTGCAGCCGTTTGGCGGCCATCGTCTTTCGGGCACCGGACCGAAAGCCGGCGGTCCGCTCTACCTTCCGCGGCTCGTGCGCGGATACGACGACGCGCCATCGTTCAACGGCGCGCAGCCGCGCGACCGTGCGTTGTGGACGCAAGCGCTACCAGGTCCCACCGGCGAATCGAACGTGCTCGAGCTGCACCCGCGAGGTGTGGTCGGCTGCATCGGCGACAGCGACGCCGCGCGCGCGCGTCAGCGAGCGATCGCGGAAGCGACGGGCAACGTCGCGCGCGAGCTTTCGCTCGACCAGGTGTCGGCGGCCAGCGATTCGATCGAAGCGCTGCTGCTCGACGTTCGGCCCGATGCTGCCCGTGGCGTGCGTGCCACGCTCGCGGCGCGCGAAGATGGTCCGTTGCTTCCGGTGATCGCGCCCGATCAGACCGGGGCCTACGACTGGACGCGTCTGGTCGTCGAGCGAACCGTTTGCGTCAACACCGCCGCGGCGGGAGGCAACGCGGCGTTGCTCGCGCAGGCGGGCGACGTGCTGTAGCGGATCGGCGTACGTGCGCCACTTCGATGCCGCCGCAATCCGCGCCGCGCTGCCGTGGCCGCGAATGCTCGATGCGCTCGACTCGGCGCTGAAGAGCGACGTCATCGCGCCCTTGCGCGCGAATCACACGATCGAAGTGCCCGCTGCGCCGGATGCGACGCTGCTGATGATGCCGGCGTGGCGCATCGGCGCGCATCTTGGCGTCAAGCTCGTCACGGTTTTCCCGGGCAACCGCGCACGCGGCGAGCAATCGGTGGCCGCCGTGTACCTGCTGTTCGACGCAACCGACGGGCGCCCGCTCGCGTTGCTCGACGGCGAGGAGATCACCGCGCGGCGCACGGCGGGCGCATCGGCGTACGCGGCGCGCATCCTCGCTCGCCGCGATGCGCGTCATCTGGTGATGGTCGGCGCCGGCCGGCAGGCGCGCGGTCTCGTGGACGCCCATCGCTCGGTACGGCCGATCGAGCGGGTGAGCGTCTGGAGCCGGACGCCGGAGCACGCGAACGCGTTCGTCGGTGAGCTGGCCGACGGCGGTGTGACGGCGGCGGTCTGCGTCGATCTCGAAGCGGCCGTACGTGCCGCAGACGTCGTGTGCTGTGCGACGCTGTCGACGTCGCCGCTTGTGCGCGGCGAATGGCTGCGGCCGGGCACGCATCTCGATCTGGTCGGCGCATTCCGGCGGCATATGCGCGAGACGGACAGTGCCGCCGTCGCTCGTGCGGACCTGATCGTCGTCGACGAGCGAACGGCTGCGCTCGCCGAAGGCGGCGATATCGTGCAGGCGATCGCGAGCGGAGCGATCGGCGCCGAGCGCATCACCGCCGATCTGCGCGACCTCGCAATCGGCGCACATCCGGGGCGCACGCGCGGCGATCAGGTCACGCTGTTCAAATCGGTCGGTTTCGCGCTCGAGGATCTCGCCGCCGCGCAGGCGGTGTACGAGAGCGTCGCGACGTAATGTTGTCGTCCCCGCGAAGGCGGGGACCCAGTGTCTTTCGGAGGGAACGACGCTGGATTCCCGCTTGCGCGGGAATGACCGTAATGGTCAGGCGAGCCCGTCGATCCCCCGCGGGCCGCGGTTGGCCAAGATCGGCCGTACGTGCGTCGAGCGCCGCGCGGTGGTTAACGCGGTCGCCTTGAGCAGCAGCGCGATCGCGATCATCAACGAGAAACCGAGGATCAGCTCGAATTGGTGAGCGGAGACGAAATCGAGCAGCGCGCTCCAGCGGATCGTCAACGGACGAAGCGTCGTCGCCGCAATGACCGGCGTGACGAACATCAGGCCGACGACGATCGCCACCGCAAGGCTTCCCGGCGTGCGCATCAACTTCGTTGAACGTCGCATGGCGCTCCCCTCGACCGTGGATTCCAGCTCCAGTGTAGGGATGCTCGTCGGGACACCCGATCGGGCGAGAGCGCATCTGCATGTGGGACAGGTCTCACACACGGCCCTGTCCGCAGCAGGGCTAACTAAAACTCGAAGCCCTCGGGCAACAAGTCGTGCGTATCCGGATGCCGCTGCATGTATGAGTGGACATACGGACAATCCGGCCTGACGTGTAACGCGTGCTCGCGCGCATAGCTCACCGCCGCGCGGACGAGCGCGCTCGCGATCCCGCGGCCTTCGAGCGCAGGCGGCACTTCGGTGTGATACATGCGCATGACACCGGCGACAAGCCGGTAGTCGGCGCGGGCGACCTGCCCGTCGACGGTCACTTCGAACCGATGCCGGTCGACGTTGTGAACGATCGTGATCGGCATGTCGAGCATATCCTATTATGTCATTCCGAGATTCTATGGTTCATGTCAAGCACGAACGAGCCTCTCGGGATCGAATGTAGTTCCATGGCGATAGATCGAGAACGCCACACGCAGCAGTTTGCGGGCGAGGATCACCGTGGCTTCGGTGGTCGACAAGCCGCGCGCGCGATAGCGTTCGTAGAGCGGATGCCATACTTTGGTCTTGCTGGCGGAGCGCGCGGCGTTGAACAACAGGCGACGCAGCTCCGCCGGCCCGCGCTTGGACAGACGTCGCCGCCCGATCAGTTCGCCGGAGTCTTTGGCGCGCGGATCGAGGCCGACAAAGGCGACCGCGGCGTTGGCGTTGCGCAGCGGCACGCGGGTAAAGGTGTTGGTGAGCGCCACGCCGACCAGTGGGCCGATGCCGAGCACGCTTTCAACGCGCTGCTCGGCTTCGGCTTGTCCGCGGGCGAGCTCGCGCAAGCGGCGGTCGAATTTGGCAATCAGGCTATCGAGCCGCTTGAGAATCGAGCGCAGATCGCTGGCGCAGTGAGCCACGCCGCGCAAGCTCAAAGAAAGCCGCGTGCGAGTATTGACCACGGTAGCACGCCGGCGCAGCAACTCATCGATCTCGCGCTGCGCCGGGGTGGCGGGCGTGTAGGGATGCAAGTGGCTGCCTTCGTGGGCGAGGTAGCGCGCGATCAGCCGCGCGTCGACGCGATCGGTCTTGCCGCGCACGCCGACGCCACGGGCATAGTGGCGCAGGTCGTAGGCATTGACCACGTACACGATCATGCCGGCGCGATGCGCCAAGTCGGCGAGCAGCTGGTGATAGCGCCCGGTGGCTTCCATCGCAATGCGGCTGCCCGCGGGCAACGTGGCCAGCCAAGCGCGGATCGCCGCGCCGTTGTTGCTCAATCGCGTTGCAGCCATCAAAGAATCTGCCTCGGCGACTTGCAGCGAGTCCTTGGCAACGTCAACTCCAAGATTCAGCGCGCTTGGCATGGCGGCGTCTCCGTAGTTAGATATGCATTGCCGGGGTGGACTCCCACCGACGTAAGCTTGTATCCAAATCGGCGGTCCGCGGACCGTAGCCGTTGGCCGCTAGATTCCTCATCGACGTTGGTGGCGGGGCGGGAGAATTCTCGGAAAGTCCGTCCATGAGCCATGGCGGATTCACAGCGATGTCCCTCCACCCCGGCGCCCTCGAGCATACGCATCCCGGCGGCGCTCACAACACCATACAAGCGCAGCGAGGAATCTGCTTTATACGCGGCGCGATGACAGCAGATCCCTCGTCGCTACGCTCCTCGGAATGACATGCGCGAGGGCGACCGGCAAAGGACAGGCACTTCGACTGTGCTCAGGACAGGCGAAGGCGGAATCGGCGCGATGCTGACGGCCGCCAACCGGATGCAGCTGATGCCGTTCGCGCAGATTGCGACGCAGATCGGCGGTGCGATCACGGTCATGCCGAGGCTGATCGTGCTTGGACGGATCGCGTGACAGCCTGCGTCGGCATCGCGCGTCGCCCTGGATTACAGAGGGGCAATTGCAGAGCTGCGCCCGATACGAACCGTCGTTGTAGCCGATGACCTGTTGAGAAAGGCCGGAATGGTACGAACTTTGCACGGTCCGCTGGATGACCTACGATCCACCCCGCAGCGGACCCGCGGAACTGAGACTCGTCGACGAGCCGGCGACTGCCGTCGACAAGGCGAACAGCGCTGCCGATGCACCGATAGCGGGCGGCAAGGTCGACAACGAGTCTCGTAGGCCAAGCGCCGACAGGTTTCTGTTCAAGGCGACGCGGGAGTACGAGCAAGGCCATATCGACCAACCGCTCTGGGTTCGCGCGGTTGCGCAATCCCGCGGTGATGAGGCGGCCGCGATCGCCGCGTATTTGCGGTCTCGCGCAACCGCGCTGCGCGTGCTTGGACGAGAGCGGCGCGCGGAAACGCCGGCGGCACGCGTCAAGACGGCCGCCGCCAATGACGCTGCGTCCGGCGAAACGGGACCCGCTCGGCATGACGGCGCCAAGCCGAAACCGAAGCTCAGGCAAGTGGCAGTGATTGCGGCGATTGTCGGCTTGGTCGTCGTCATCGGGATCGTCGTCGCCCTGAAGCACACCGACTCGACCCGACAAGCCGTCGCCGCCGCAACGCCGCCGAAACCTGTCGCGAGCGCTCGCGGGGCCGCCGTCGCGACCGCAGCGCAACAGCAACAAGATTCCGGCCTCGACTTCGGACGCAGCGTGCAGCGGCTGAAGGAGGCTGGCAACTGGAATGTCGTCGTGCTGTACGCGGCCGAATGGACGCGAAAGCAGCCCCAGAACGCGGCTGCCTGGAACGAGCTCAGCATCGGCTATGGCAATCTTCGCCAATTCGAGGATGCGTACGATGCCGCGACCAAGGCAACGCAGCTCGCGCCCGAAGACCCGCTTCTGTGGCGAAACCTCGGACAAGTCAACCTGCTTCGCAACGATGCGGCCGCGGCCCTGACCGCGTTCGAACGGGCGGCGGCCCTGAACGATCAGGACGTGCGCAGCCTCGTCGAGATCGGCACGATCAACGTTGCGCTTGGGAAGCTGCCCGAGGCAAGACTTGCGTTCGACAAAGCGGTGGCGCTAAGCCCCGAAAACGCCGACGCGCTTTGCGGACAGGCGACGGTCGCACAACGAGCGGGGCGGCCGAAAGAGGCCGATGCGATTGCACGCGAGCTGAAGTCCGTCGGCGGCAAATGCCGCGACGCGAACGACGGAGCCAGCGTGGCGGCAATCGCCACTGAGCCGGCAGCACGCAAGCCTCGAGCTTCCAACGTCCGCTGAGCTCGGACCGGTATTACCTTCGAGTGCCCGATAACGATGCTTACTCTGCAGCAAGTCGATCGGGATTCGGCGTTATCGAGTCCGGTACCTAATCGCGCGGTCGCGATCCCGGCGGTCGCCGTTATCGTCGCCCCGTGCCACATCGTCGTCGGTATCGCGGCCCACCAAAATCTCGCTGTCGTTCGAGCCGGTGCCGGACCGGAATCGGATATGAGCCGCATCTACACTTTTCTCGTGTGGCCGTCGTCGCCCTAGAGCCGGACCGTTTGGGTTGCGGCGTCAGGGGTCAATCGATGCGCTTCAAATCGTCCTTGAACCATTGACCGCGCTTGACATA
>WNGB01004524.1_pt1 | contig 21129 bp, 20 predicted proteins | sample 5400681 | NCBI WGS metagenome assembly WNGB01 (sample SAMN13153367, study PRJNA577476) | soil metagenome | isolation source: 115 cm soil or saprolite under grassland replicate 2 | place: USA:California | collected 2016-06-15
CCCGGCCGAACCCTGCTGACCACCAGCCGATGGAGCCCCGCACCACTGAAGGCGGCCACCCTGCCCAAGGTCCGCGACCGCCTCACCGGGCTGCCGCGCGGACCCGTCGGGCTTCCGCCACCGCTCAACCGCGCCGAGCTACGGACACTGCTGGCCGACGGACTCGACCAAGCCCGCCTGTACTGGATCGACCCGCAGTTCACCACCCTCGTCGCCGACGTGCAGGCCGACCTGCCCGACACATCGATCACCGAACGGATCGTCCCAGCCGGCGGCGGCCTGCTCGCCTGGTCGACCCCGGTCGACCAGCGGCACCGGATCGCCGCCGCCGCCTGGACCCCGCGCCAGGACGGGTGGCAGATCCTCTGCTACCGCAGCGTCGGAGCCGACCTCCCGGCCGACCTCATAGAGACGGTGCGGCACGAGATCGGCTGGCTCATCCCCATCCACGTGGCGCACATCCGACGAGACGCCGTCGTCAACGGCAACGACTCGCTCGCCGCGCTGGTCACGACCTGGCTGATCATCGCCCAACAACTCACCCAGGACGAACCCGGCCCGGTCGATCCACCCATCCGCAAGGCATACGCCCGGGCCCGTCGGCAACCACCCGACGTGCGGCTCATCCGAATCAAACCAGCCGGCTCCCCATCGACGACCCCGGCTGGCACGCGCACACCAGCCGGCAGGACCAAACCCAATCACCGCTACTGGGTCAGCGGCCACGAGCGCAACCAGGCATACGGCCCCGGCCGCAGCCTCCACAAAAAGATCGACATCGATCCCTACCTGAAAGGTCCGGAGGACAAGCCGATCAAGGCCAGCACCACCGTCCGCATCCTCGGCAGCACCCGCACGCGCTCTACCAAGGACGAGGATTTGCGGTCGAACGACAGCTAGATCAGCACGGCCCCGGGGGTGTGGGCGCTTCGCCTGGCGCCCACGCCCGCCGGGCGTTCTGCCCGCGCGTAGTGGCCCTTTCTGCGTAGGGCCAATGATCTTGGTAGGGGTGGGCCGGCTGCGGGCAGCGGGCGTAAGCCGCCCCTTCTGCGTATAGGGGAAACGGCGGATCGAGATGCTGGCCCGGGGGTGAGGGATACGGTCCGTTGTGTGTCGCCTGCGCCTACATCGGTCCCGGCTCTGAGACAATCGACAGATGAGTAGCGCTCCGGCTGGCCTTTTGGTGTGGGACGTGGACGGAACCCTGATCCCCGCCGATCTTCGTTGGCTGCGAAGGGCCGTCGCTCGTACCTACCAGATTCAGGAAGATGCGGTCGTCTTTCCCGCCAAGCGCGTGCACGGCTACACGGACGAGTCCATCGTCGTGGACACGGCGGTCTGCTCGGGCGTCGAGCCGGAGCTGGCCGAGGCGGGGATTCCACGTTTTCACGATATGATGGCGCAGGTCATGGCTGAGGGTCGGACTGAGCTGGCACGAGAGCAGCCGGCTTATCGGGGCGCCGCTGACACGATCTTGGCCCTGCATAAAGACGGCTTCGTACAGACCGTACTGACCGGGAACCTTCGGGCTGCGGCTGAGGTCAAGCTGAGCGTCACCGAGCTTGACGGCTTTCTTGATCTCGACATTGGTGGCTTTGGCTCAGATGCCAGGGATCGGTTTGACCTGCCGGCGGTCATCGCTCAGCGGTTCGCCATGCGCTACGGCCAGCCTCTTGACCCACATCGCACCGTATTGATCGGTGACGCCCCAAACGACATTGCAACGGCCCGCCACGCGGGGTTCCATGTGGTCGCCATCGCGCAACGTATCAGCCGTGATGAGCTGGCTCAGCACCAGCCCGACGCTATTCTCGATGGCCTGATACCGGATGTCGTAGTGGCCACCGTCAGGTCTCTGGTTCAACAATCGCCAGGTTCAGACGCTCAGTGACGGTCGTAGTCGCTTATCCGCTCATCCAGTTCGCGAACCGCCCGCTCGTGCCCCCAAGGAGCAAGCCGTTCCCTGGCCCGCCTGGCTCGTTCAATGCCCCTACGATTGCCCATGTCGATCAGCCGGACGTAAGTCTTGCCCAGCAGCTCGCAGCCTTCCACAAGGTCACCGTCTTCAGCGTGGGCACTGGCCAAATCCACGCGAGCAGCCAGTAATACATTGACGTTGGCCCGATCTGCCTCCGCCTCATCCACAGCTTGGGTTAGTGCCCCCACCGCCTTATCGCCGTCACCGAGAAATAGCCGGCACGTACCCTCGTAGACGAGTAACCGCGACGGACTCCACTCGCTGAACAGTCCCGTCCGGTCGGTATCATCAATCTCTGCAACTGCCGTTTGTGCCCGATCAAGCGCCTCCTGGCACTCCCTATGCAGCTTCAGCACCGCATATGCCTGGGCTTGCTCGGCGGCGATTCGAGCGCGCGCGGCAGGAGACAAGATGCGGTCAACGGCGGCGGCTTCCTCCAGCATTCGCAGCCCCAGCATTACGTCCCCTTCAGCACCAATAAGCGTCGCGGCGTCCGAATGCAGGTTGCTTTCGAAGATCCGCGCGGTCGCCCCGAGCATTGGATTCTCCAGCCTGTCAGCCAACTGTCGCGCAAAGGCGCAGTGAGCGATGGCCAGAGAGCGATTCCCCACGGCGCTCCACAACCGGCTTGCGACAATCGAGGTCTCGCCGAGGAGCGCACCGATGTCACAGCGAGCGGGGTCCGAACCTGCCTTTCGGAAGAGCATTGCCAGGGAGTCTCGATGAGCCTCCACGAGGCTCAGCAGGACTCCTGGAGCGACCGCCTGACGCTGGCTGGCCAGCAGCCGCGTCACCGTCGCGAAGCTGCTCTGTTCAGCAGGCCGGCTGTCCACTGCGCTCGCGGATGGAACCAGCAGGTCTGCCACGTCGATAAGCCGGGCGGGTAGCGGAACGGCAGAAGCAGCCAGGTATTCAGGAAGCGCGAGTGCAGGCATCCTCGTCGCCAGCGTTGCCAGGAACTCGCGCCGCGTGATCACGTATGCGATGACTCCGTTTGCCGTCTGGACAGGAACGCTGACGAACGCTCCGTCCGTAAGGTCGACCCTCGGTGCTGCAACGCGCGGCCGTCTCACGTCGCTGTTCGCAACCTCACTCGGCACTGCCGCTGCCAATCCAAGATCCGAAGACGGTTCCTCGGCTGCCGCAGCCGACTCGGGCTGTAGTCCACGCATGATGTAGAAGCCGAGCTCGGTGTCGGTGGCCGCGTGGAGCACCGCACGGAAGCCTTCTCGGCGCAGGGCGCGCGGCCAGCGGTGTTCGCCGCGTTCGAGCTTGCCGATGTCGGTCTCGTCCAGACCCTCCTCGATCTTGTACGTGTCCCACAGGTAGGCATTGACGGCTTCGGCCAGCTCCTGCCGCGACATTGGCTGTCCGGAACCAGACGGCGACGGCACGCGGCGCCGGGCTGCGGTCAGCAGCGTGTTCCGCGGCGGCTTCCGGCGTTCGCCCACCATTCCAGACCTCCCACCAAGATCGGGAAGCTGTCGTCGCTTCGACGCGGGGTAAACCTGAAGCGGATCGACCCATGAAGATATCGTCGTGCGCTGTCACAACCGTACGCATCGGCGACGAAGCAGTGTAGCCCGGTGCGGTCGAGCCGCACGCCACCGCGCCGCGTCGGCAGCGAGATCACCCTACAGATCGTGATCTTCACTGCTGTGGCGAGTGTGGTCTTCGCCTTACGAGTGTCCGCGAATCGGGCGTGGCCAGTACGGCGCCTGCAGGCGGTCCACCTGCTCGTCGGAGAGCTGGACGGCGAGGGCGCTCGTGGCCTGGTCGATGTGGTCGGGTGCGGTGGCGCCGAGGATGGGGGCGGTGACGGCGGGGGGTGCGCAGCAGCCAGGCGAGCGCGACGCTGGCCGGCGGCGCGCCGAGATCGACAGCGACGGCCTGGACCGCGTCGGCGGGTGTCGAAGTCGTCGGCGCTGTAGAGCTGGCGGGCGTAGTCGTCACTCGCGGCACGCGCTGTGCGCGGTTCGCCGCTGCGGTGCCGGGTTCCGGCGAGCAGGCCGCGGGCCAGCGGGCTCCATGGGATGACGCCGACGCCGATATGACAGCAGAGGGGGACCATTTCTCGTTCTTCCTCGCGGTAGGCGAGGTTGTAGTGGTTCTGCATGGCGATGAAGGCGGGCCACCGCGCCGCTAGGGTTTCGACGTAGGGCTGTAACCGTCGAAATTCGTAGCCTCTACCGGCTGCCGTCACCGCCTTGCGTCAGGGCGGGTTGCCTTACGTGAAATGCGGGATAACGTGCTCGGCGAAGAGTCGCAGTGAGTCCCGTGCGGTCTTGACCGCCAGTCCGGGCGGCCTCGCGAAGAAGATCACCCGATCCACGCCATTGGCTGCCTGGATTTGCTCCAGCCCGTCGATGATGGCGGGTGGTGGTCCGACGAGGTAGCGGGATCGGTCGAGCGCGTCGGCGGAGGGCAGCGTTGGTCGTTCGTACCATTCGCGGTAGAGGTTCGCGGCGTAGAGGTAATGGTCCTTGACCTGCGTCCAGCCGCGGTCCGGGTCCTCACAGATGTGGACCGACGCGGTCGTGGTGATTTCGAAGTCGCCTGGATCGTGGCCGTGGTTGGCCAGCGTGACGCGATAGAGGGCGATGAAGTCGGTGGGGGTGCCGCCGTCCGGCAGAAAGTGACAGCCGAGGCGGCCGGCGCGGATGGCGGCGGCTTGGCTGTTTCCGCCGACCCAGATCGGCGGGTGCGGCGACTGGTGCGGCGGCGGGGCGACGGTCACGTTGTTGAACTGGAAGCACCGGCCCGCGTAGGAGAACGGACGGCCCCGCCACGCCAGTCGCAGGATCTCGATCGCCTCATCGGTGCGCCGACCGCGCTCGGTGCGGGCGATGCCGAGGGTGTCGAACTCGTGCTGGCGGTAGCCGGGGGCGACTCCAAGGTCGAGCCGGCCGTCAGATAGCTGGTCGACGACGGCGGCGTCCTCGGCCAACCGCAGCGGATGGTGCAGCGGCGCCAGCAGCACTGCGGTGCCGAGCCGGATGCGTTCGGTTCGGGCGGCGATCGCGGCGAGGGTGGGGAAGACCGAAGGGAGGTATCCGTCGGCGGTGAGGTGGTGCTCGGACACCCATACCGAGTCGAAGCCGAGGTCCTCTGCGAGCGTGGCCAAGGAGAGACTGTCCCGGTAGATGTCGGTCCAGGGTTGGCGCCACGGCGGCGGGTTGCGGAAGTCGAGCCAGATCCCGAACCTCATAGTTGCGCCGAGAAGTCGATGAACTCACGCGCGGCTGGGACGTCCGGGTGGCGGCGCATCGCGGTGACGATGTCGGCGGTGCGCTGTCGTACCGGGCCGGTGCGGTGTTGTTCGGGAAGTTCTTCCAGGGCGGCACGAGCCGCCGCGGCGGCTTCGTCGACATCCGGGTTGCGGCGGGTCAGCCGGGCGGTGGCAGCGTCGAGGCGAACCAACGTGGGGTCCATATATTGCGGGGTGACCTCGTACAGCTGAAGGGCGCGCGTGGCGTCGGCCTCGGCGTCGGCATCTCGCCCCAACCGAAGGTTGCAGGTCGCTGAGTAGAAGGCCAGTTGGGCATCGGTGAAGGCGAACAGCTCACGCTGCGCCTGCGGGGAGCCCGCGAGCTGACGCTGAGCGTCATCGAGTGCCTGCAACGCCTGCTGTTCCTGGCCAAGGGCGGCGTGCGACCGGGCGGTACGCGCGGAGACGATGGCCGCGACGATGTCGCCATTGAGCAGGCGCCTGGCGGCCTGCAACGATTGAAGCGACGAGCGTTCCCGGCCGCCGTAGTAGTCGAGAAGGCTCTCGGCGGCGATGGCGAACGCTTGCAGGGGAAGGTCGCCGGATTCCACCGCCGCCCGCTGGGCGACGCCGAACCAGGTTCGGGCGCGCCACTCGTCTTCGTAGGCGAAGATGCCAAGCAGCGTTGCGAGCTTGGACGCCGCACGGGTGAGTCGGCGCCGGCCGTCGATGGACTGGCGTTGCTCAACCAGCCGGCGGATGGCCTGGAAGTGTTCCAGGGCCGGGCCGAGCAGCACGACCGGGCCGCTGCGCTCGTAGTGCGTCAACATCCGATCCGCCATCGTCTCGTAGAACCGCGGCGAATCGTCGGCTGACCCGACGTCAAGCGTCCGGTTCATCTGGTGCGGCTCGGTCGCGAACAGGTGGGCGAGGCGTGCGGTGAGGGCGACACCGGCGATCAGCGTGCCGTCAGCAAGCAAGTGACGTCGGCCGAGCGTCGCTGCCGGCAACAAGGGCTCGCCATCGGGCTCGGCCGGCTCGCCAGGTGTGCGGGCCGCGGTCATCGTATGCAGCGCCAGGTCGTCTCGCGGGCGGCGGTTGATGTAGAAGCCGAGTTCCCCATCGGTGGACACACGCAGCACCGCGCGGAAGGCTTCCCGTCGCCGAGCACCCGGCCAGCGATGTTCGCCGCGTTCGAGCTTGCCGATGTCGGTTTCGTCCAGGCCCTCATCGATCTTGTGGGTGGTCCACAGGTAGGCATTGATCGCCTCGGCCAGTTCCTGGCGGGACATCGGCTGTCCCGATCCCGACGGCGACAGGATGCGGTGCCGGGCTTGGCGCAGCTTCGTATTCGGCGGCGGCTTCTGAACCTCGCGCACCGTTTGACCTCCTCCCAAGCTCCGCAACCGCTGCTATCGACCTGCTTGCGGCGTGAGCGCAGCGAATCTTGATTTGTCGGCGGATGCGGCCAGCATGGCAGTGTGGTGCTGGAGCTTACAAGCCGCGCAACCTGGCCGGTCGCAGTGAACCGAGACCCGCGACCTGTCCGAAGGCACGGCGCCCGGAGGGATGGCTAACCCGCCGGGATGCCGATGCCCCTTGATAGGGCGTCCGTCGGTCCAGTCACGGCCAGTCCGTCGTGAGGCGGCCAAAGGTTGCAGGGCCCACACCAGCCTGATGACCTCGTTGTTCGGCACTGTTACTGATCGAACTCGCCGTCGCGGACGCCGTCGGTGAAGGCCGCCCACTCGGTCGCGGTGAAAGTGAGGACGGGGCCGGTGCGGTCCTTCGTGTCGCGGACGCCGACCGTGCCGTTGGCGGCGAAGCCGACCTCGACGCAGTTGTCACCGCCGCCGCTGCGGTTGGACTTGCGCCAGTTGGTGAACGTGTTCGTATCCATGGTCAGCTCCCGGCTGTGTGGGACAGGTCCTCGGCCACGGCGGCGAGGAAGTCGAGGCTTTCGGCGGGGGTGAGCGCCGCGTCGTGCAGGCGCTGGTAGAGATCGAGGTAGTAGCCGACCTCGGCCGCTTCGGTGAGGACGAGGTCGGAGGTGACGGTGTCGACGGCCACGACGACCGGGTCGCCGGGGTCGGGGTACCGATAGGTGAAGAACGCGGATCGGGGCACCGCGTGGCCGGCGATCGACGCGGCCAGCGGCAGGACGCGGATGGTGACCCGTCGGCGGTGGTGGCCGACGTTCACGAGGTGGTCCATCTGGGCACGGACGATCTCGGGCGGCGCGGCGAAGCGCCGCACCGCCAGTTCGTCGATGATGACCTCGTAGGCGGGTCCGCCTGCGCGTTCGAGCACCCGTTGCCGTAGCGCCCGTGCCTCCAGCGCACGGGCTGGGTCAAAGTGGTCAGAGTAGGCGCCTCGATCCGCCCGCACCCGGATCTCGGTGAAGGCGGGGGTTTGCAGCAGGCCAGGCAGCAGCGTCATCTGGTATTCGGCGATCGAGCGGGCGCCAGCTTCGAGGTTGGCGTACAGGGCTTGGCGTGGCCCCATCTCGTCGGCGAACTTCTCCCACCAGCCGCGCTCCTGGGCTTCGCGGGCGATGGTCATGATCTGTTGCCAACGTTTCTCGCCGACCTTGAGCACGTCGAGGATCCGCATGATCTCGTCCAGGTCGGGCCCCACGTGCCCGTTCTGGATTCTGCTGATGCGCTGCCGCGGCACGTTGATCGCCTTGGCCAGACGCAGGGTGGAGTAGCCGTGTTCCTCGCGGAGCCGGATCAGCTCTGCCGCCAACCGGCGGCGGCGTACGTACGGGCTGATCATCGGCGGACCTCCGGACGTGGCCAGACACGAAGGCACCGCGCAGTACCACCGACGCGGACTGTCCGGTGCGGCGAGAGCGTAACCCCGACTTCGCGCGCCGGAGGCTCGCCGACGGTCTGCCGGCGGCGGAAAGCCGCAGGTCATCGGCGTGGCTGCCGGTAAATCTCCTGCCAAGTCTCCTGGTAATTCGGGGTTCCACGCCGACGGACAGTCCGTGATCGTGAACACACAACACGCTACGCATCAATGGCTTCAGTTCGGTGGCGGTCGGGCCCAGAGGTTGACGGGACGACTGCCGCAGGGACGGACCGTTGCCGGGGAGGACACGATGGCGGTCGACGGGACACCGGCGATGATCATGCGTCGTCTCCGCATGACCGTACCGGAATCGGCGCCCGGCGGCAGGGACGGCACCTGCATCGAGTCAGGCGGAGCCGTCAACACCGTCAGGTTCGTCCCGCACCCATGGGCCCCCGCCCGCCGTCACTGCCAGGGAGGGCGTGGCGGCGGGTGGGCGTAGCTCCACCCGCAGTGTTCGCGTGGTCAGCGCAGTCTCTGTCGGCGGCGCGGACACGCCCCACCAGCGACAGCCAGTGAAGGGACATAACCGTGTCGTACCCCGTTGATGAGCTGCAACGGTTCGGCTACCAGCAAGAGCTTCGGCGGGCGTTGCGGTTCCGCGATCTGCTCGCCTACGGGCTGATCTTCATGGTGCCGATCGCCCCGATGGCGATTTTCGGCGCGGTGTTCTCCGCCTCGGGCGGCATGGTGGTCCTGGCGTACGTGGTCGGCATGGTCGCGCTCGTGTTCACCGCGTTCTCGTACGCGCAGATGGTCAAGGCGTTCCCGCTGTCGGGGTCGGTCTACAACTACGTCGGTCGGGGCATCGGCGCACCGGTCGGTTTCCTGGCGGGCTGGGCCATCATGATCGACTACGTGCTGGTGCCCAGCCTGTTGTATCTGGTGGCCTCGGTCGCGATGCACGCCAGCGTGCCGGCTGTGCCGGTGTGGGCGTGGCTGGTCGGCCTCGTGGCGGTGAACACGGTGGTCAACTCGCTGGGCATCAAGATGACCGCCACCTTCACCTGGATCATGCTGGTGGGCGAGCTGATCGTGCTGTTCGTCTTCGTCGGTGTCGGGGCGTGGGCGGTGGCCAGCGGCAACGGCCGGTGGACGTGGGAGCCGCTATACAACCCGCACACCTTCACCTGGTCGCTGGTGCTGGCGGCCACCTCTGTCGCGGTGCTGTCGTTCCTCGGGTTCGACGGCATCGCGATGCTCTCGGAGGAGGCGCGCGGCGGGCCACGGGTGATCGGCCGGGCGATGGCCGGGGCGCTGCTGCTGGCCGGGCTACTGTTCATCGCCCAGACCTGGGTGGCGGCCATGCTCACCCCGGACCCGCAGGCGCTCATTGCTGGCGGCGACGCCGGTGGCACGGCGTTCTACGACGCCGCCCGCCTGGCCGGCGGGCCGTGGCTGGCCACCGTGTGCGCGGTGGCCACGGCGATCGCGTGGGGGCTGCCGGACTCGATGGTCGCCCAGGTGGCCATCTCGCGGCTGCTGTACGCGATGGCCCGCGACTGGCAGCTGCCGAGCTTCCTGGCGAAGATGTCCCGCAGGCACAACGTGCCCACCAACGCCATCCTCCTCGTCGCAGTCGTGTCGACGGCGCTGGGCCTCTACATGAATCAGCGATCGGACGGCATCTCGCTGCTGGCCAGCCTGATCAACTTCGGGGCGCTGACCGCGTTCCTCGCCCTGCACGCCTCGGTGGTCGTCCACTACGTGATCCGCCGGCGCAGCCGCAACCTGTTCGCGCACCTGCTCATGCCCGCGATCGGCGCCATCATCCTCGGGTTCGTCGTGGTCAACGCCAACGTGGCGGCGCAGCGGCTCGGCTTCGTGTGGATCGGTCTGGGCGTCCTGGTCCTGCTCGGGCTCTATGTGACCGGGCGGCGTCCGGTGCTGTCCGGGTTCACGCCCGCGCGGCACGGCAGTGCACCGGTGCGCGAGGTGGTCTAAAGCCGTGGCCGAGACGATCACGTACGCGCCGACGACGAACGACCTGGCCTACCGGTTCGGCGCCAGGCTGCCGGTGGCGCACCTGCGCTCCGGTGACATGCTGACCACGTTCACCGAGGACTGCTTCGGCGGTGCGGTGTCCACGGTGGATGATCTGCCGTCGAAGGTGTGCCAGCGGTTCAATCCGCTGACCGGGCCGTTCTTCATCGAGGACGCCGAACCCGGCGACACCCTCGCCGTGCACTTCGTCGCCATCACCCCGGCCCGCAACGTCGGCGTGTCCAGCACTTTTCCATACTTCGGCGCGCTGACCGGCACGCACACGACCGCCACGTTGCAGCCACCGCTGGAGGAACGGGTCTGGCTCTACGACATCGACGTTGATGCGGGACTGGTGCGCTACCGCGCCCGCACCACCGACTTCACAGTGGACTTGCCGCTGGAGGCGATGCACGGCACCGTCGGCGTCGCACCCGCCCGGTTCGAGGCCCGTTCCAGCATCACCTGCGACACCCACGGCGGCAATATGGACACCCCGGAGCTGCGCGCCGGCACCACCCTCTACCTCGGCGTGAACGTACACGGGGCGATGCTCTGCCTCGGGGACGGGCACGCCCGCCAAGGCCACGGTGAAGTGTCCGGCATGGCGGTCGAGGTCGCCATGCACACCACCATCGCCATCGAGGTGATCAAAGGCGTTCCGGCGCTTTGGCCGCGGATCGAGTCCGACACCGCCATCATGTCCGTCGGCTGCGCCCGGCCGCTGGAGGACGCGTTCCGGATCAGCCAACACGACCTCGTCCGCTGGGTTGGCGAGCTGACCGGGCTGGACACGTTGGACGCCTACCAGCTCGTCGCCCAGGCCGGCACCGCGCCGGTCGGCAACGTATGCGACCCGAACTACACCATGCTCGCCCGCCTCGACAAGGCATACCTGCCCGGCGCCGTCGCCTACACCGGTGCACACCGGCGGCTGCGGCAGATCCCGCCGCCGACACGAGCCGGGCACGGCCCGCGATGAGCACCCACACCCTTGCCGAGGCCCGCACCGTGCACCCGCACACACCCGACCGGCTGGCGCGCCTGCCGCTGCACGCCGAGCTGTTCCTGCTCGCCCACGATGACGACACCGGCGGACCGCACATCAACGAACGGTGTCTCGCGGTCGGGCTGGCGGGCGCCGTTCTCGTGGAGTTGTGGCTCGCCCGGCGCATCGCCATCGGCTGGACCTACGACACGGCGATGCGCCGGTGGGTACGGCAGGTCGGCCGCCTTACCGTCGCCAACACCGATCCGGTCGGCGACCCGCTCGGCGAGGCCGCCCTGGCCGCCATCCGCCACACCCCACGCGACCACAGCCAGCTCAGGACCTGGCTGCGCACCTTCGCGGCGACCGATCTGTACGAACGCGTGCGCGCCAATATGGTCGCCGTCGGCGTGCTGCACCGCACCACCCGGCGCCGCTACGCGGGCCTGGTCAGGACCGACGCCTACACGGCGATGCACCACGCATTCGCGGTCCGCGCCCGAGCGCAGATCCGCTCCGCGATCAATCGGTACGAGCACAGGCACCGACCCGCCCACGAGCTGCCTGACGAGCAATGCGTCGCCCTGTGCGGCCTGGTCGACGTGCTCGAACTGACGCCGTTCCTCTACCTGCCGGACATGCCCGCCGCACGGCTGCGCCAATGGCTGCGCCACATCGTCGACCGACACGACCCAACCATCCGCGACGTCATTGCCGCCGTCGACGCCGGACGCGGCGACCTCGCCGTGGCGGCCATGCGATGACAACCGGCGCCGGGATCACGAGCGACCTGCCGCATCGACGAGAGGCACGACTGCCGATGAATGCCCCCACATCACCACAGCCCCAGCCCATGCGACGCAGGCGTTGGCATTGGCTCGCAGCGCTGGCTGTGGTGGTCCTGCTCGGCCCGGCCCAGGCGGCTGCAACGATCCGCACGCCCCGCCGAGGCGCCGTGGCACAGGAGCTGCCGGTCGCGAGCCCGTCGCCGCCACCGCCGGCATCCGTGCGGGAGCGCCTACGCCGGTTGGCCGCCACCATCACCGCCGTGCCCGCCGACTCCGCCACCGGCGACGCCTACCACCACCAACGGCGGTGGATCCTGGACACCACCGGGACGCCCGCGCCGAGCCGCCCGAACACCCCGGCGGTCGTCGCGGTCGACATCCGGCGGTGGGAAGCCGGCGACGGCTCCGGCCTCGGCATCGAGATCGAGGTCGGACCGGACTTCACGCTCGCCGGCGCCAGCCCCGGGCACCGCAGCACCGACGCCGAGTTCGCCAACGGCCGCACCACCCGCCACACCTACCCGCCAGGACACCGGCGCAGCCCCATCACGGGACCGCTCGCATCGGACCCCGCAGAGCTGGCCCGCCAGCTCGCCACCTTCGGCCCGCGGCCTGACAGCCCACCGTCCACCCTGCGCGGGGTGGACGAGCTGTACACCTCGCACTACGTCCCCCTGCCGGTGCGCCGCGCCGTCCTGGAGCTGCTCGCCGACATCGGCGGCCTTAGCTACCGCGACGGGGCGATCGATCGGCTCGGCCGCACCGGCGTCGCCGTCAGCCTCACCAACCACGGCATCGACTACACACTGATCCTCGACCCGACGACCGGGCACCTGCTCGTCTCCGAGCAGCGATCGACCGGCGCCCACGAATACCTCGACGTGCCGCACGGCCTAGTCCGTTACTACACCCTGTTCGTCGAACAAGGCCGCCGGCCAAGGCCGAGCTGAGGGGCGAAGCGATGACCACCGCCGCAGCCGCCGATCACCACGACAGCCATCCCACCCTGCTGCCCGCCCGATCCCCCCGGGCCACTCGGGCAGCCGGCGCCAACCGGCCACGACCAAACCGAACCAGCGTCGCGGCCCGGCGCCCGGTGGTGTGCCGCCGCCCCGCCTCCCGCACGGCGGCGGCACACCACCCTCACCGTCGAGGCTTCACAGACACCAGGCGCGCGACGGCGACGGCCACAACCCGCCCGCCGAGCAGTCACCCCTCCGGGCAACCCGCGTTCACCGCCTCGACCCGCGCACCGCGCACCAGCCATGCCCGACAGCAACAAGAAGCGCCCATCTCGGCGATGTGGCGCGAACCCGCGTTTTCGGTGACCGGAGGTCGGCTCCAATGACGGCTCGCCACCTCGCTGGTCTTGGCCGCGATCGAAGCCCTGATCCGACCGTGATTGACCTTCGGTCGGAGTCCTGTGGTCCGCTGACCGACGAGGTCCGTGACGCGCTCGCGCAGCCCTGTCACGGAGTCGACACGTACGACGAGGACGCGTCGGTCCACGAACTGGAGGCGTACCTGGCCGACCTGTTCGGCGTACGCCAGGCCTTGTTCGTGCCGACCGGGCGCATGGCGAACCTCATCGCCGCGAGCGTTCTGTGCCCGCCGGATGGGGAGATCCTGCTTGATCCCTGGGCGCACATGCTGAAGGCGGAATACGGGTCGCTGAGCAACCTCCTTGGCCGTCAGACACGTACCTATGCCAGCCGCGACGGTGTGTTGGACGCGGACGGTGTGCTGCGACTGGTACGGACGAGTCATACCACCCGGCCCACGCGGCTGGTGTGCATCGAGGATCCCCACATCGGGTTCGGGGGTATGCCCCAACCGGCAGCGGAGGTCGAGCGCCTCACCCGTGAACTGCGCAATCTCGATGTGGCTTCGTATTGCGACGGGGCACGGATGTGGTACCTCAATTCCGATGCCCGCACTCCCTGGACCTTCTACGGCAGCCTCTACGACGGACTGACCGTCTCACTGGTCAAAGGACCGGGAGCGCCCGTCGGCGCGGTCACCTTGTTCCGAGGCGAACATCGCGCCGAGGCCATTGAGGTACGGCGCGCTCTCGGAGGTGGCTGGGCCCGGCCCGGGGCTTTCGCGAATGCGGCGCTGACGGCGCTGCAGAGCCGGCTTGGGCGGCTCGCCGAGGACTGCGACCGGGCGGACCGCCTGGCGGTCCAACTTGTCGATCAACTGGGTGCAGACGCCGTGTCCTGCCATATCAACATGGTTGAGATCCGGATTGCCGACAGTTCGCTGTTCTTCCAGCGCTGCAGGGAACTCGGGGTCCTGCTCTTCCGGCCGGAACCGCAGCGGGTACGTGCCGTACTCCACCAGGGCATCGACGACGACGCCGTCGACCGAGCCGCGAACGTGATCCTCAAGGTCGCCGCCTCGATGGCGATGACGGCGAAGGGGGTGAGCCAAGGATGAGACCGGGCGAAATGGGCTTCGAAACGCTGCAGATCCACGCCGCCACCGAGCCGGATGGTCCCATCGGTGCACGTCAGGTGCCCATCTACCCAGGCAACGCGTTCGTGCTCGGCGACTTCGAGCGGGCCGCGCGCTTGTTCAGGCTCGACGAGCAGGGACCGATCTACACGCGGATGGGCAACCCGACCATCGCAGCCTTGGAAGGCCGCATCAACGCACTTGAGGACGGGCGCGCGGCACTGTGCGTCGCCAGCGGCCAGGCCGCCGAGATGCTGCTGTTCCTCAACGCGGCACAGGCCGGTGACCACATCGTCGCCTCGCCGATCCTCTATGGCGGCAGCACGAACCTGCTGCGGCATACCTTGTACGACCTGGGCATCGAGGTCACCATCGTGACCGATCCGGAAGACCACGCGACCTGGGCCGACGCAATCCGGCCCAACACCAAACTGCTGTTCGCCGAGACCATCGGCAACCCCACGAACGCCGTCTACGACATGAGCGCCATCGCGAGCGTCGCGCACGACCACGGAATCCTCTTCGCGATCGACAACACCGCCGCGACCCCGTACCTGTTCCGACCCCTGCAGGCCGGTGCCGACCTGGTGCTGCACTCCGCAACGAAGTTCCTCGGCGGCCACGGAACGGCGATAGCAGGGGTCATCGTCGAGGGCGGTAGCTTCGACTACGTCGCATCAGGCCGCTATCCGCGCCTGGTGGAGCCAGACCCCGGGTACCGCGTCAGCTTCTGCGAACGGTTTCCGCAGGCACCCTTCGTGGCCCGCGCGCGCTACAACCTGCTACGCGACCTCGGACCCGCCCTGTCGCCGTTCACCGCGTGGTCGGTCCTGCAGGGTGTCGAAACCCTCAGCCTCCGCATGCAGCGGCACGTGGACAACGCCCTCGCGATGGCGTCCTGGCTGGAAGCCCATCCAGACGTCGCAAGCGTCGGCTACGCCGGGCTGCCCTCAAGCGCCTACCAGCCCATGGTGCGCAAGTACCTGCCCCGAGGGGCCGGGGCCGTCTTCTGCTTCGACATCCGCGGCGGCCACGCCCGCGCTGTCCGCTTCGTGCAGGCGCTGCGACTGTTCAGCCACGCCGCGAACATCGGCGACATTCGCAGCCTCGTCATGCACCCGGCCAGCACCACCCATTCCCAACTTGACCCGGCCGGACGCGAGCGGGCCGGGGTCACCGACGCAATGATCCGCCTGTCCATCGGTCTGGAGACCGCAGACGATCTCAAGGCCGATCTCGATCAGGCCTTCCGCACCAGCGGATCCGGGTGATCACCCCAACGGCCAAGGAGGCCAACATGCCCCGCGACATTCAGCAGCATCAGTGGCAGCGCGACACCCACCCGGCGCGGCTCTGGACACCTCAGGACGACGGCAGCGTCACCTGCCATCTGTCCCCGCGCAACTGCCGCATCAGAGACGGCAGCGTCGGCTTCTGCCGCGTCCGCGTCAACCGCGGGGGCGCGCTGTACACCCTGAACTACGGCAAGTCGGTCGCCATGACGGAGGAGAACATCGAAACCGAGGCCGTGTTCCACTTCGCGCCCGGAGCCCGCATCCTGTCGATGGGCAACATCGGCTGCATGATGAACTGCGACTACTGCCACAACTGGCAGACCTCGCAGGCCATCTACGTCGGCGACGACGTGGTGCGCACCTACACTCCGGAGCAGGTCGTCCACGAGTGCCTTTCGCGCGACATCAACGTCATTTCCTGGACGTACAACGACCCGGTGGTGTGGCACGAGTTCGTCTTGGACACCTCCGCGCTGGCCCACCGGCACGGCATCGTCAACCTCTACAAGTCGGCCTTCTACATCGACGCGCCAGCGATCGATGAACTCACGGAGGTCATCGACATCTTCAGCCTGTCGCTGAAGTCCATGGACCCCGTCTTCTACAAGCGGGTCACCAAAGGCAGACTCGAACCGGTCCTCGCCGGCATCGAACAGGTCTACCGTTCCGGCCGGCACCTGGAGCTGTCGATGCTTCTGGTTACCGACTCCAACGACGCACCCGGAGAGCCGGAGAAGGTGGCCCGCTGGATGCTTGACCACCTGGACGCCGACGTCCCACTGCACTACGTGCGCTTCCACCCGGACTACAAGTACGTCAACGTGCCGCGCACCCCAATCGACCGGCTCGTGCGCGCCCACGACGCCGCGCTTGAGATGGGTATGCGCTACGTGTACCTGGGCAACGTGTACGGCCAAGACGGCGCCAACACCTACTGCCCAGACTGCCGGACCATGCTCATCGAACGGGTCGGCCTGCGCGCGTCGATCAAGTCCTTGTCCGCCGACTCACGATGCACGGCATGCGGCTACCAGACGCCGATCCGTCAGCCTCTGGCCGGCAGCGCCAGCCAGTCGTTCGAACCGGTCGACGTCTCGACGCACGAACGCGCTCCGTTCGGGTGGCACGGCGATATCAACGCCGTCCACATCGAGGTAAGAAACAGCGGCGCCGACCCCTGCACCGTGGTGGCCATCTCCACCGGAGGGATCAGCGACGGCCAGCCGTTGCGCGTGATTCCGCTCGAGGCGGGCGCCGAGTTCCGGTTCATGGTTTCACGCACCGAGACCGACCAGGCTGGTATCACCATCTGCCACCCCGGCATCGACGTGCGGTTCTTCGAAGTCTTCGACCGAGCGCACTATCCGACCCAGAGCACGGCACAGGTGAGGCACACCAGCGATGCGGTTCCCGAGCCGGCACTGCTGGGCATGCCGAGCCGGCGCGTCGGCTTGGCCACTGAGGACTAGGCCATGCCCGCCGTCAGCTCGCTTCTGCGCACAGCCAACATCATCGACGATGTTCGGTGTCGTGTCGAACCGTTGGTGGCTCGGCTGCGCGCGCGGCCGGAGACGCTTGCCGTTGGCGTGCTCGGCGGCGGCGCCATCAGCGGCCGACGCGCTTTCGTCGATGCCCACTCCGACGTGGATCTCACCCTGCTCATCGACGTCCCGCTGCCGCCTCTCATCCTCGCACTGCCATGGTCGCGGTTCATCGATGCCGTACAGGACCGGTTGCCGCCTTGGCTGCCCAGCTTCAAGTTCCGCGACCCCACCACCGGGCTAGAGATCAACATTCACCAGCATATCTGGTCCTACGAGTCCCAGCCCCACATCGTCTGGGATGACCGCAAATGCGAGGCGTACGCCGAGACGCTCGACGTCTGCTACGACCCGATCGGGCGACTACGAGACCTCGTCGCAGCCAAGACCGGTGACCGGGAGGATCGGGCGTACCGTGCCGCCGTCGAGCTACTGACCTACGGACGCAACCTCGTTCAGGAGGGCGTCGTCAAATGCCTGCACCGCGGCCGAGGCGACGCCGCCGCGGACATCATGGAGCAGGTGGTGAGCGACACCCTTGACGTCGCGTTCCATCTGGCGTGCCGGTGGCCGCCGCACCCGAAGTGGCGGATGGTGACCCTGGAGGCGTTGGCCGGCGACGACCAGGCATGCGCGGCACTGTTCAAGCTGACCAGGGACTGGCGCGGCCGGCGGCTCACGATTGCCGCGATGCGGCACATGCTTCTCGGCCTGCTCAACGTCCTGGAACGGCGCTGCCGCGCAATGTTCCCACAGTGGCCCACCGACATCTACCGGCACGCCGTTGTCGAACACTTCGTCGACCGGCAGCTGCTTCGCACCACCCAGGCCGACCAGACCGTTGGCGACCTGCCCCACGCGCAGTGCCTGACCCACGACGTGTGGAACACGCTCAACTGGCAGCTTGGCGCCACAGACGCCGCATGTGAGCCGGCAGGCTCGGCACACGCTCCTACGCCCATGTACGCCGAGGCCGGTGCGGGCAAGAACCGGAGGTAGAACAGCATGAAGATCATACTCTTCGCCGCCGTCGACCCGATCGAAACGGGTGAGTCCAACGCGTTGTGGCACCCGCTGTCGGTCCTGGCCATCGGGACGACCCTGGTCGACGCAGGCTTCACCTCCGTGATCGTCGACTGCCAGACCGACCGGCAGTGGCGCGAAACCGTCCGGCGGGAGGCCGCCGATGCCGAACTCATCGGCGTGTCCTCCATGACCGGTCCCAGCATCAACAACGCCATCGCCGCCATCGAGATCGCCCGCGACGTCCAGCCGGGTATCCCGGTCGCCTGGGGCGGATACCACGCCACCCTCGCATACCGCGGCATCCTGCGAGAACGTCTCGCGGATATCGCCGCCTTCGGCCCCGGCGACCTCACCATCGTGCAACTCGCCCAAGCCATCCGGGCCGCAGATGGTCTTCCCGACCGCGACGCGCTCGAGGCGATACCGAACATCGCGTTCCTCAACGGCCGGCGAGAGCTGCGCGCCTCCGGCACCGTGGTCGAGGGTGTCACGACCACCCCCTACGCGATCGTCGACATGAACGACCTCCCGCCGATGAACTACGAGCTGGTCGACGTGGAGGCGTACTACAACGAGCACCGACGAGCGATCTCCTACATCAGCAGCTACGGATGCCCGTATGCCTGCACCTACTGCGCCGAACCCACCAACAGCATGCGCAAATGGCGGCCGTTGGAACCGCGACGCGTGGTCACCGAGGTTGCCGGCCTCGCCTGGCGCCACCACCCCGACTTCATCAGCTTCCTGGACCCGAACTTCTCCAGCAACGCCAAGAGGGTCGTCGACATCGTGGAGGACCTGGAGAACGATCCGCTTCCCGATGGCGTGGAACTGTTGGCCAACATGCGCGCCCACGACATCGTCCGACTGACCAGGATCGTGGACCTCAACCGGCTGCGCGGGGTCGGCTTTCAGCGGATCTTCATCGGCGTCGAATCCGGCTCTGATCGAATGCTCACCGCGATGAAGAAGGGATGTACGCGACAGGACGCCATCGACGCATGCCGGGCGCTCGACGATGCCGGCATCGCATCCCTGACCAGCTGGATGCACGATCTGCCCGGGGAAACCGACGAGGACAGCCAGCAGACGCTGAGCCTTTCTCGCCTGCTCAGCCGACTGCCCACCAACCGGCAGATGCACCACTTCTACACACCGTTCCCCTCGACCGAGATGTACGAAGCGTTCTTCGGATCCGGATACGACGAGGACAAGAAGCAGACCGACTGGGCCAAGAGCGACACCTATGCCGGCACCGGCCTGTGGAGCGGACATCAGGAGTTCCGCGAAGCGGTTCTGGAAGGACTCGAAGCGATCCGCCAGGACTCACCCCACACCTTCGAACGCAAGCAACTGCCAACTCTGTAGGCCGCGGCCCGAAAGAGCACCACGATGAGTGAAGACCTACGCCGAGCATTCGACGCACAAGGGTTCTGGATCACGCCACGACCGATCTTCTCAACCAGCGACCTGGCCCGCTTCGCGGAGATCATCAAGGAGCACGTCGCCACGCTGGGCTCAGCGTTCGCCGACGAGATCGACAAACCACACATCGCCGACAGACGTCTGCTGGAGTTCTTGCTCCATCCAGCAATCCTCGACCTCGTCTCGGCCGTGTGCGGCCCAGACATCGTGCTCGGCTCCAGCCACCTGTTCGCCAAGCGCCCCCGGATCGGCAAAGCCACACCGTGGCACAACGACACCGCCTACCTGCAACGCTTCCTCACCGCACCCGAACAAGCTGTGAACGTGTGGATCTCCATAGACGGCTCGCACCCCGGCAACGGATGCATGCGCGTCTTACCCGCAAGCCACCGGCTCACACTGTCGCACCTCCACGTCCCAATCCCGGACTCCGACCAATACGTCCTGAGCCGACACCTGCCAGACGTGGATGACGCCAAAGCGGTCGACGTGGTAATGCGACCCGGGCATGCCTCCCTGCACCACCCCAGCATTCTGCACGGCGCGCGCCCCAACACCTCCGAGACCGCCAGGACCGGACTGGTGGGCCGGTTCCTGCCTGCCTATGTCAAGGTCCTCGAACCCTTGCCGCAGGGCCACGAGCTATGGCTCGCGCGGGGATGCAGCCACGGCCTGAACCACTACAGGCACTGGCCGCAAGCGACAACTGCCCGGGGGGGGTTCCCATCATGATGGCTCGTGACACGGCTCTGGCCAGCCTCAACGAGAAGGGCTACACGCTCATCCGTGGCGTGCTGTCCCGATCGCAAGCCCTGCTGCTGGGGGACCTCGCCGAGCAACGATGGCAGCGCCGTGCGAATGTTAACGGCCACTTCCTGCACGAGTTCGACTTCCTCAACCTGGAACCCCGCTTCCGGGCACTCGTGGATCTTCGCCCCGTGTTGGCGATCGTCACGGCAGCCCTCGGCTACAACATTTACGTATATCACTGCCATCTGACGGTGACCCATCGGTGCACCGGCACCGACGGCCGGCTGCTGGCGGCGCCCTTCGAATGGCACCAGGACGGCGGCCCGCTCATCGCCGATCTCGGCGGACCCGGCGCCCCGCGCATGTCGGTCAAAGCGGGATTCTTGCTCAGCGATGTCCCGACTAGCCAGTACGGCCCGACCGTGATGCTCGCGAACAGCCATCGCGGCCAGTCGCGGGTGCCGGCCGAACGCGACCGGGAATGGCCGGGGGCGACCCCGATCACCGGACAGGCCGGCGACTGCGTTGTCTTCGACAACCGAATCTGGCACTCCCGGAGCCCCAACCTCACCGATCGTCCACGCGTCCTGGCGTCGGTGGCCTATGCGCCACGCTGGATCAGGTCTCGCGATCGACTCACACCGCCTGACCTGACCGGCATTGATCCGGCATCCGCCCTGGCACAGTTGCTGGGACACGCCCACGACGCCCGCAGCTGTCATGTCCCCACGGCGGACACGCAGTCGGCGCTGCTGCATTACCTGATGCGATGAAGGAGCGGGGCCTCCGCTCCTCGTGGGTCACCGAGCGATTCTCGGAGTACTCACACCGTTC